>ERZ1645187.4703-NODE-4703-length-10889-cov-4.873362_pt1 | contig 10889 bp, 11 predicted proteins | sample MGYA00575352_ERZ1645187 | MGnify/ENA primary metagenome ERZ1645187 (study PRJEB40837, sample SAMN11349314) | freshwater sediment metagenome | isolation source: river sediment | host: Sediment | place: India: Wazaribad , New Delhi | collected 2017-02-21 ... | reverse complement strand
GTCCTGCGCCAGCTGCCATACCGACAATCCGGCCCAGCCGGGACGGCATGCCGTGACCGACAAGCCGATCAAGCCACTCGCGCCGTCCGCGAATGCTGAGCGCTTCAGCGATCCTGCCAAGGTGGAAAAGTGGTTCAAGCGCAATTGCACCGAGGTCGTCGGCCGCGAGTGCAACGCTGCCGAAAAAGCCGACTTCATCGCTTACGTCACCGGAGGACGCTGACATGAAAAAATCACTGTTGCTCGTTCTGCTGTTTCCGTTTGCCGCCACGTCCGCCATGGCCGACAAGCTGCGCCTGCCTGCCGATGCCCCGCCCGCTTTCCAGGCCGAATGCGCGAGCTGCCACGTGGCCTTCCCGCCGCAATTGCTGGTGGCCGATGACTGGCGGCGTGTGATGCGCTCGCTCGACAAGCACTATGGCGACAATGCCAGCCTTGACGAGAAGACGCGCCAGATTCTCGAGGACTTTCATGTCCGCAATGCCGGCAGCGTGTGGAAAGTCGGCGCTGGCAGGACGGCACAGGCGGGCGAACCGCCCCGGCTGACGCAGACGGACTGGTTCCAGCGCGAACATCGCAAAGTCTCCGCAGCCGACTGGAAGGATGCCAAGGTCAAGACGCCGGCCAACTGCGCGGCTTGCCACACGAAGGCAGCGGAAGGCAGCTACCGCGAACGCGAGATCATCATGCCTGACGGGCGTCGCTGGAAAGACTGACATGAACAAAGTGCTCATCTGGGATTGGCCGGTGCGTATCGGACATTGGCTGCTCGTCGGGGCCTTCGCGCTGGCGTGGCTTACCGGCGAGAGCGAGGAATGGCGACTCGTGCATGCCTGCGCCGGCGGGACGGTGGTCGGAGTCATCCTGTTTCGCCTGTTCTGGGGAATCGCCGGCACACGGCATGCGCGCTTCACCAGTTTCGTACGTGGGCCGGGTGCCGTGCTGGATTATGTTTCCGGGCTGCTGCGGGGCACTGAGTCGAGCTATGCCGGCCACAATGCCGCAGGCGGCTGGGCCATCGTCGCGCTGCTGGCGCTCGGCCTGCTGACCGGTGCGAGCGGCTGGCTCGTGTATCAGGATATGGGTGGGGAATGGCTGGAGGAAGTACACGAAGCACTGGCCTCGGGCATGCTTGCCGTCGCCGCGATCCATGTCGCCGGCGTGGTCGTCAGCAGCCTGGCGCATCGCGAGAACCTCGTGCGCGCAATGCTGACCGGCTTCAAGCGCGGCAAGCCGGAGGAAGCGATTGCCAGTGCCCGGCCGCTGATCGTCCTGCTGATGCTCGGCTGGGTCGCCGCCTGCGCGTGGTGGCTGGCGCGCTAAGATCGCGGCCATGCGCATCCTGCTTGCCGAAGACGATCCCCACCTGGGCGACGGCCTGACCGTCGGCCTGCGCCAGGACGGCTATGCCGTCGACTGGGTCAAGGACGGCGTGGCCGCCGACCTGGCGCTGGCCAGCGAGGACTTCGACCTGCTCGTCCTCGATCTCGGCCTGCCGCGCCTGTCGGGCATGGAGGTGCTGACCCGTCTGCGCGGACGCGGCAAGACCCTGCCCGTGCTGATCCTCACCGCACGCGATGCGACCGGCGACAAGATCGCCGGACTCGACGCGGGTGCCGACGACTACGTCGTCAAGCCGGTCGACCTCGATGAGCTTGCTGCCCGCGTGCGCGCCCTCTCGCGCCGGGTGGCGGGGCGTGCACTGCCGGTGTTGCGCGTCGGCGAGCTGACGCTTGATCCGGCCACGCACCAGGTGACGCTGGCCGGCAACCCGGTCGAGTTACCCCAGCGCGAATACTCCCTCCTGCAAACCCTGATGGAAAACTGCGGCCGCGCGATGACGCGCGCGCAACTCGAAGCTTCGCTGTACGGCTGGCGCGACGAGCCGGACAGCAACGCGCTCGAAGTGCATGTCCATCACTTGCGCAAAAAACTCGGCGCGGAGCGCATCCGCACGCTGCGCGGCGTCGGTTACATGATGATGAAGCCATGACCCACAACACTGGCACTACGCGTTGGTTCTCGTTGCGCCGCCGCCTGCTGGTCTGGTTGCTCGCCGGCGTGACTGCCGGCTGGCTGGGCGCGATGGGTTATGCCTATGTCGAAGCGCGCCACGAAATCGAGAAATATCTTGAAGAGGATGATGACCATACCGACGAGCACGTGCGCCACGAAATCGCCGAGCACTTCCTCAAGGCATTGCTGACGCCGCTGCTGTTCGGCCTGCCGGTGCTCGGCGGATGGATCTGGTTCGCCACCTGGCGCGGGCTCAAGCCGCTCGACGAAGTGGCCGCCGAGCTCGGCAAGCGCGCGCCCGAACGGCTCGACCCGGTGGTACCGGCCACCGCGCCGCGCGAAGTACGACCGATGCTCGAAGCGCTCAATGCACTGTTCGCGCGTGTCGATCGTGCCATGCAGAACGAACGCGCATTTACTGCCGATGCGGCGCATGAGTTGCGCACACCGCTGGCGGCCATCGCGACGCAGGCGCAGGTTGCGGCGCGGGCACGCGATGCGGCCGAGCGCGATCATGCGCTGGCACAACTGACGGCCAGTGCACGCCGCGCCAGCCATCTGGTCGAGCAGCTGCTGACGCTCGCGCGGCTCGATCCGGCTGCCGGGTTGCCCAAGACCGAATTGCGGCTCGATGCGCTGGCCGCGGAAGTCTGCGCCGATCAAGGCGCCGCGGCTTTGGAAAAGAATATCGCGCTCGAACTGGAAGCGCCGCAGCCGGTCACGATCAACGGCAACGATGCGATGCTGCGCGTCCTCCTGCGCAACCTGATCGACAATGCCGTGCGCTACACGCCAACCGATGGGAAGGTCAGCGTCCGCGTGACAGCCAATTCACTGGTTGTCGCCGACAGCGGGCCGGGGATTCCGGCGGCACAGCGCGAAGATGCCCTGCGCCGTCTGCATCGCCTCGCCGGGCAGGAGATCGAGGGCAGCGGGCTTGGCCTGTCGATTGTCGCCCGCATCGCCGAACTCCATGGCGCAAACCTCGAACTGGCCGATGGCATCGGCCAGCCGGGCTTGAGCGTGCGTCTGGTGTTCAGAACTTGTAGTTGATGCCGGCGTAGAGCGAGCGGCCCATGCCGGGGACGGGGGTACCCCAAATCGGTGTGGTGTATACAGTTGGGGTTCCGATGGTCATCGTCGTGCCCTGGCCGACATAAGCGCCACCGAGCGGCAGGTAGTAGAGCTTGTCGAAGAGGTTTTCCACACCGAAGTCGACGCGCACCTGCTTCCACGAATAGCTACCGCGCAGGTTCACCAGGCTGTAACCCGGCGTGTGCATCTCGTTGCGCACATCGGAAACATCGTTCTTGCCCTTGACCATGACCAGTTCGATGGCGTTCTCCCAGCCACCCAGCTTGTGCGTCAGCGTCAGCTTCGCGTTGAGCGGCATGATGTTGTAAAGCCCGTCGCCGGTGTCGCGGTTCTTGCCGTCGGTGTAGTTCAGGAGACCCTTGATGCCGAACTCACCCATCCCGGTCTTGGCCAGCGGCATTTTGCCCGACAGGTCGATGCCGTAAAGGCGCGCCGACTGGTTCATGAACTTGAGGACTGTGAACGTGCCGGTTTGCAAGGTGGTTAGCGGCGCATTGGCAGTACCATCCCACTGGACTGCGTCGATATAGTCAGTGACGCGGGTGTAGTAAGGCGTTGCCTTGAATTCCCAGTTGCGGTCTGCCGCATGCCAGTCGAAAGTGGCGGAGAGCGTGTTCGCCTTCTCCGGCTTCAGGTCGAGGTTGCCGATGTAGCCATTGCCGTCGCCAACCCAGTTGACCATCAGCGCCGCCATCTGCCAGGTCGACCAGGTGTAGCGTTCGTGCAGGTTGGGCGAGCGTGTCTTGTGGGCGAAACCGAATTCGATGTCCTGCGTGGTACTCGGTGTGTAGCGTGCCAGCAGGGTCATGTCCCAGTTGTTATCGGTCTTGTGATGGTCGGCGTTGTTGAAATTCGCGGCATCGCGGGTTTGATTCCCCGAACTTGCGGCAATCACGGTCGGGAAGGTGTTGAGGTTGTAGCCATGGACATCGCCGGCATCCATCTCAACGCGCTCATAGCGCAGCCCGGCGAGCGTCGTCCATTGCTTGCCCAATTGCTTTTCCCATTCGCCGAACAGCGCGGTGCGGTCACGCTCGCCGTCCCTGACGTTCCAGAAAGTGTAGGGTGCCATGCCGGCACCGGAGGCGGTCCACCAGTCGTCGAGCCGATAGCGCTGGTATTCGCCGCCAACCCGCAGCAGATCCTGCTGGGTCAGGTTGACGTTGGCCTTGACGACTGCCCCGGTGTTCTTGCTCGCCGTGTACATCGGCATGCCGGCTGCGCAAGTTGAAGGGAAGGCAGTAACAGTGCAAGGTGCCCCCGAATAGTTGGGGTTGCCGGACATGTACCAGTACTTCTTGTCGGCGCCGAAATCCATGAAGTGATCGACATCCTCATGGTAGATGCGCGCTTCCAGCGTGCCCCAATCCTGCGCACCGAGGTAGCGCAGGTTGAGACGATTCTGCTCGTTGGCGAGCATGTCCATGCGCTGGTTGGGCCACAGCTGCTCGGGTAGATCCTGATAGCCGAACTTGGCTTCAAAAAGATGATTGCCCCCCCTGAAGGCCATGCCCAGCGTATGGTTGCGTGTGTCATAGGCAGTGGAGCCGACCTCATTGAGCGGCAGGGTGTGGCCGGGGCGACCCGTGTAATACGGATCCGCACCTGCAATCGGACGATATAACGAATCCTTGAAATCACCGCCGGCATCGTAGTTGTCCGATTTTGCAATTGCCCCCGTATAGCTGATGTTGAAAGATTCGGTGGCATAGGTTGCCGCAAGGTTGCCACCTGTGGCACCGCCGTTGCTGCGATAGAAGGCACCGACCTCACCCGTGAACAGGCTGCCCTGGCCGGGTGCAGCGAATTTCGGGGCTGCCGTTTCAGCGACGATCGAGCCGCCGATGCTGTCGCCGCCGACGCTGACGGGTGCGAGACCGGCATAAACCTTGATCGAACCGACTTGCGACGGGTCGAGATAGGACAGCGCCGGGTTCATGTGGTTGGGGCAGGCAGAGAGAAGGTCCATGCCATCGACCTTGACGCGCAGGCGGTCGTCGGCGAGACCGTGGATTGCCGGCAGGCTCGATACACCGCCTGAGCCGTAGAAGCTGACGCCGGGCACGTCGCGTATCAGTGTCGCCGTATCGCTGGTGGCCGAACGCAGGCTGTTCAGACTGGCTTGATCGACTTGCGTCGCCGCTTTGTCTTCGTCCTTGGCTGCCTTGATGACGACAGTCGACAGTTCGGTATCCGCCGCCTGGCTGGCGAACGGCAGGGCGGCTAGTGCCGCGGCGAGGGTAAGGCGCTTGAATGACATGCGAATCTCCGGTAATGAACATGGAACCGGGTGCGATTCTATGGAGCGCAGTGTTGCAACCTCCGCGACACATTGTCGCAGTCGGGCAGCAAACTGCATCGCCTCTTGATGTCGATCAACTGCCGTCCCGCCAACGCCGACATTTCCGGCTGACACGGGCGAAAAAAAGCCGGCAGGATTTCTGCCGGCTGCGGTCGATACCGGTGCGACGTGCCTACAAGGATTTCTTGACGGTGATGGCGCCGCGAATCTGCTTTTCGCTGTAGCCGGTCGCCTTGTCATCGGGATAAAGTTCCTGCAGCTTCACGGCCACTCCCGGTGCGAGCTTGTTCGTCTGGCCGTGGCAGAACAGGCACAGCTCCTGTGTCGGCAGCGCCTTCATGTAGCGATACGTCTTCTGCCCATTCGTATCGACCAATTCGCCCTTGTCGATCTTGGCCGGGTCTTCGCCCGCAGCCAGCCGCTGCTCGAAATCCTGCAACACGGCCTGTTCCCACGCATCCGGCACGGCCTTGGGATTGCGGTTCTTCAGGCTGACGCGGCGGATGGCCCAGCCGGTTTGCTCGGACAAGGCTTTCGCCATCTGGGGTGCTTTGTCGCGGCAAACGGAAATGGCGCCGGCATGCCCGCTTTCCTTGACTTCCGCCTGCAGGACTTCAAGCAGCTTGGGCTGCATCTTCTTCGGGATTTCGCGGGCTTCGTCGAGAAGCTTTGTCTCATCGGCCAGCGCCGGCAGCGAGAACGCCGACAGGCAGGCTATGATGGTCAGGCAGCGTTGCGTGAGTTTTCTCATTGATGTCTTCTCCTCGGGTTGTAGTGTGGTTTCAGATTGCTTGCGCAATTGATGCACGATTAGTTTATGCGACGACTGAAGATTTGCGGATTATTCAGATGCTGCGATGCGAAATAGGAATATTCCTTCGGAAAAATCGGAATCCGCCCATTTGTCAAAGTTCCGTGCATTGCTAGCATCCACCGCATCGATAACCATCTCCAATTCCGACAATTGGTCGGGCTCCGGCGCATATGCCGGCAGGAACAGGCAAATACGCATGGCAACGAAACGCATTCCCGTGTCCTTGGGGCAGGTCGGATCGATCCGGTTGTTTGCGGGACTGCCCGAAGAATCGTTGAAGGTTCTGGCAGCCGCCAGCACGGAAAGACGCTACGAAAAGGATGAAGTCGTCTTTCTCAAGGGAGACCCGTCCTCCGGTCTTTTCGCTGTTGCATCGGGCAGGGTCAAAATGGTCTGCCAGGGACCGTCTGGCGAAGAGAAGGTGATCGATGTGCGTGGCGCCCGGGAGGTTTTCGGCGAGGAAGGCCTGCTTCATGACCTCCCTTACGGTTACATGGTATCGGCCTTGTCGAATACCTGCCTCCTGCATCTGGACAGGCAGTCACTGCAAGACTTGTTCGACACCTCCAGCCGGTTCGCTCTGCAGATGCTGGCGCACATGTCGCACCGGGTGTTCGCGGGCATGCGTGATATCGAAGATTTCAGGACACGGGCGCCGCTCGAGCGACTCGCGGGTTTTCTGCTCGACCAATGCGCGCTGGTCAGGCACTTGCAACCCAAGGTCAATCTGCTCGCACCAAAGCATGTCATCGCCTCGCGCCTGGGAATGACGCCGGAATCGTTTTCGCGCTGCCTGCGTGACATGGCCGAAGACCGCATCCTCGCTTCCCGTGGTGCCGTGATCACGATCCTCGACCGCGAGCGTCTGGGGGCCCTGGTCGCCTAAGAGATTGCTGCCGTCCCGCCAGCGCCGACTTTTCCTATTCGACAGCCGGATCGCTGACGAACCCGATCCTGACCAGACCGGCCTTGGCGGCAAGGGCCATGACCTGTGCGACCTTCTCGTAATGCACGTGGCGGTCGGCGCGGATATGCACCTCGGGTTGTGGCTGCCGTGGCGCTTCCTGCGCGAAACGCTGCGGCAGCGCATCCAGCGTCACCGGCTCGCCATTCCAGAAAAGATCGCCGTTCTCGCGGATGCCGAACTCGATGTGCTCCGGCTTGGTGATATTGGCGCTCGATGACGCTTTCGGCAGGTCGATCTTGACCGCGTGGGTCAGCAGCGGCGCAGTGACGATGAAGATCACCAGCAGCACCAGCATGACGTCCACGAGCGGCACGACATTCATGTCCGCCATCGGCGCGCCGTGTCGCCGACGGGAAATATCAGCGCTGGCCATGCTTCACCGTCAGCAATACGTAGAGATCGTGGGCAAAGCTCTCCAGCCGCGCCAGCCACATCCGGTTGCGGCGGTTGAAGGCGTTGTAAGCGAGCACGGCCGGGATTGCCACCGCCAGACCCAATGCCGTCATGATCAGCGCCTCGCCCACCGGTCCGGCGACCTTGTCGAGCGTACCCTGGCCGCTCATGCCGATCTGGACCAGTGCGTGATAGATGCCCCAGACGGTGCCGAACAGGCCGATGTAGGGGGCGGCAGAGCCGGCCGTGGCGAGGATTGTCAGCCCATGCTCTGCGCGCGTCATCTCCTGATCGATGGCGTTGTTGAGGCTCCGCGTCAGCACCTCGCCGGCATCGATGGTCGCGGCACCGCCGGCAAGTGTGCGTCGAATACCGAGTGCCTCGGTGACCAGGGCGGACAGGGCACTGTCGGTTTCCGGCGTCAACTCCTCAAGCGATCGCGCGGCACGAAACCGCGTTTCAAATGCTGTAGCGCGCCGTTTGGCGAGCCAGTTGGACAGCGTGCGGGTGACAATCAGATACCAGCTAGCGATGGAGAGGAGCAATAGCAACCCCAGCACTGTCTTGCCGACACTGTCGGCCTGAGTAAGAAAGTGGGCGAAACCCAAACCTTGTTCCATGGATCAGCTTCCTTGCAAAATGAATTTGAATGGTTGTAACGCTACGGCACGCACCGGCTGGCCATCGCGCTGTGCAGGGTGGCAGCGCCAAGTGCGTACTGCTTCGAGCGCCGCCTCGTCGAGGCGGGCGAAGCCGCTGCTGTCTTTGACACGCGCTGCGCATACCTTGCCGAGTTCGTCGAGTTCGACGCGCAGTACCACCGTACCTTCCTCACCCATACGTCGTGAAAGGGGAGGATAGCGGGGCGGTGTGCGCTCCAGGCAGGCAACCGAGAGTTCCCCACTCAGAGTGAGTGGCCCGGTGGGTTTGGGTGGCGCAAGAGGCATTGCGGGTGCGGGTGCCGCAGTGATGGCCGGTGCCGGTTGCGGCGGGGGTGGCGGAACGACGTAGTCTGTCGGGGTGACAACCGGAGTTTCGGCGACGATCTGGCGTGGCTTGTGTTTCTCGACGATTTTCTGCTTGGGTGGAGGCGGAGGGAGCTTCTCCTGCACGGGTGGTGCAATGAAGTTGACGAACAAAGTTGCCGCTTCCTGCGGGCTCGGAATCAACCGATGCTGCCAGAGTCCCCAGAGAATGGCTGCATGCATGGCCAATACAGCGATCAGACCGAATGCATGTTCTGGTTTGAAAAAACGTTCCACCATGTGCATGGCATCAAATGGCAAGCAGCACGCGCCGCAGTCCGAGGACGATCAGCACGGCGGCGGCACTCCAGAGCAGCCAGCGCGACAGCCATGTCCGGCCGGCGCGCAACTCGCGTCCCAATCGTCCGGCCAGCGGGACGAGCACGAGGATCGGTGTCATCGCCGCACCGAGACCGAAGGCGAGCCCGTAGCTCGCGCCATGCAGTGCACTGCCGGCATGAGCCGAAAGCGCCAGCAGTGAAGCCAGCGGCGTGCAGGGTGTGAGCGAAAGCGCGGCGCCGAGGAAAAGTGGCGGCAGGCTGTCGGCCTGGCGACGATGCACATGTATTGGCGAAATAGTCGGCGCTGGCGAGACGGCACCGCACGCCTTGCCAGCCGGCTTGGCCAACAGCCAGAGCCCGGCGAAGATGCTTGCGCCACCGATGACAAGATTGCCCCAGCTGCCGCCCAGCGCCTGGGCGAGTCCGAGGCCGGCCGCCCCGGCGAGCGCCGCCAGGACGGTATAGGTCGTGACCCGGCCGGCCAGAAACACGGCGGTGTGCAGATAGGCTTCGCGCTGCCCGCTGGCACGGCCGAGCGCCCAGGTGCCCATGAAAGGCAGGCAGGTGACGGTACAGGCCGTCAGCCCCATCGACACCCCGAGTAGCCAGACGGTCGCCAGCGTTACCTGACCGGCAGCGAGTTCCTCAAACATTAATGGGCACCGTCAATGATTCAGAAGCGGGCACTGATGCCTGCGTAAAAAAAGCGGGAGCCAGGATCGTCAGGGGTGCCGCGTGAAGTCTGATTTACTGGCATCAGTCGGTCGCCAATATTGTCTATTCCGCCGAATAGTTCGGTTTTCTGATTTAGGGCATAGGCAATGCGAATGGATGCGACGGTATAGTCGGTATTGAACGGCGCACTATTGATCACACTCGGATCAGCGGCATACCAGTCGCGCACATGGCGCAATCGCAAGTTGGTCTGCCATGGGCCTTGTTGCCATTGCAGGCTCAACTTGGCCGCCCAGGTTGGCCGGTCGGTCAAGCGCGTATCCGTGATGGCGTTCATGGCATCGAGATATTCGAGGGAACCGCCCAGGGTCCAGGATTCGGTCAGTCGGTAGTTGCCGGAGAGTTCGATCCCCCTGATGACTGCCTTGCCGATATTCTGGTATTCCTGAATCTGACACGACGTCGCCGGAGTTGGTATGGTGCCGCAACCGGGGCCGCGCGCTCCGGTTGCCACGCTTGAAATGAGGTTGGTCACGTTGGAGCGGTGCGCTACGACTTCAATTTGTCCGCGGACTAACCGGTAAGCTACGGCGAATTCGCCACTGGTTGACTCTTCGGGTTGCAGATTGGGATTGCCGCGCAGGTCGTATCGTCCCCTGATGATCGAGGTCATGTAAAGGTTCAACAAGGAGGGCGCCTTGAAGCCCTTGCCAAGGCCGGCGCGTAATGTCCAGCGATCAGGCCGCCATGCGATGGCGACACGTGGCGTCAGCTTGCTGCCGAAGTCGTTGTAGTCGTCGTAACGCAAGCCTAGTGTCAGGTCGACATTGGGCCGCAGATTCCAGATGTCCTGGGCAAACAAAGCATTGACGTTGCGTACCGCGACCCTGGAATTGGTGCTGATGTCGGCGTCGTCCTGACGATAGGCGTAACCGACGACGGCGAAATGGTTTGCCATTGGCTCGAACGCATACTGGCTTTCGATCTGCGTCTGTTTGAGAAGCGTCAGTTCGTCTTGGGCGGTGCCACGATTTACACGGGCGTCAGACTTACCGTAACCCATGCGAACAGAAAGCTCTCCATCACCGATGCGGCCGCGATAGCCGCCTTGAATGAAATCGCGATCCTCGTTTTCGATCTTTGTATAGGTCGTGTTTGTGCGAGTCAATCCCACGCCGGTATCGTCCTGGCGTGCCATTTCCACACCCCAATCGAAATGGCCTGCCGCAGTCTTTACGTCACCCCGGTAGGAGAGGAAATCACGGCGTTCTTGATTAAGATCGGTGATACGCGGGTCAGTGGTCGGCAACCGGAAAGGGTC
>ERZ1645187.4702-NODE-4702-length-10891-cov-5.688815_pt1 | contig 10891 bp, 12 predicted proteins | sample MGYA00575352_ERZ1645187 | MGnify/ENA primary metagenome ERZ1645187 (study PRJEB40837, sample SAMN11349314) | freshwater sediment metagenome | isolation source: river sediment | host: Sediment | place: India: Wazaribad , New Delhi | collected 2017-02-21 ... | reverse complement strand
ATTCTTTTACCGAGATATCTTTTATGGGTCTTTTTTTGAGTAACGATACAAAAGCATCTTTGATGATGGCTTTGGTCACACGGATACGATGATCTTCTTTGACACTCGTCATGGTTTTGTCCTCCAAAACAACAAAAAGGTTGTTAAGCGTTGCTTTTCGCAACAAGATGGCACAGGTTGTGGGTGGACTTTTTTAAGTCCTTACTTCACAATAATAGTGTAGCACATAAACAACACTTTGTCGGGCAATCATACTGAGTGTCAATCAGAAAGCGTCGGTGATCCTATGGAAAAGATCTATTTAGTAACAGGTGCCTATGGCCATTTAGGAAACGTCATCATTCGGAACCTTCTTTCGGAGAGACAAAAGGTCCGTGCTTTAGTCTTGCCTAACGATATCAATGACATGTTCGCATTAATGCCCGTAACAATCTTTCGTGGAGACGTAACCAAGAAAGAAACGTTGATTCCTTTCTTTGAACATACCGAAAACGAAGAACTCATCGTTATTCACTGCGCAGGTATCATTTCCATCTATGCACAATATAATAAACTCACCCATGACGTGAACGTCACCGGAACAAAAAACATGGTGGATCTCGCTGTCGAATATGGAGTCAAGAAATTCGTCTATGTGAGTTCGGTTCACGCTTTAAAAGAAAAACCCAAAGGCGAAATCATCTCGGAACAAGATTACTTTGATCCCAGCGACGTTGAAGGTGATTACGCTAAAACCAAAGCGGAAGCTTCTCAGTATGTTTTGAATGCACAGGACAAACTCGATGTCACCATCGTTCATCCCTCCGGAATTATCGGTCCTTATGACTTTTACGAAAGCAACACGACGAAACTATTCGAATCCTATATTCAAGGAACCCTTCGAGTGATCGTTAAAGGCGGATACGACTTTGTCGATGTCCGCGATGTGGCCTCGGGTATTTTAGCCGCAGCGGAAAAAGGACGACGCGGAGAATGTTATATTCTTTCGAATCGCTACATCACGATAAAAGACATGTTTGATGCCTTATCCATCATTGGAAGCATCAAACGTATTCGTGTCATCCTTCCGGTCTGGATTCCTAAGATGGTCGCCCCCATTCTTGAGAAACATTACCAAAAGAAAAAGCAAGTGCCTTTATTTACCGGGTATTCTTTATCAACGATTAAATCGAATAGCTATTACACACATCAAAAAGCCACGAACGAACTTGGCTATCAACCCAGGAGCATTTTGGAAACTATGTCCTCGATTTACCAATGGGGTGTATGCGAAGAAGGCAACAAAACTCACGATTAAGCCCGCTTAGCAAATCCTTTATTTTCTTTTGGTTTTTCGAAAACGGAGCAAACGAAATTGGCTTTTCCTTCCCAAAGCAACGGGTGGGGAACCTTTTTTAGTAAAAGAAATAAGTGATAGTATATATTCAATAGCCTACAAAACCAAATGGAGGATTTTGTGATGAAAATCGCATGTAAGCGTTGTGGTCAAATGATTGACCAAGATAGCGTTTTTTGTAAATATTGCGGGGACAAAACGGATTTTCAAGTTACTCCTATAGATCTTCCCACAAAGCAATTAAAGGATATCTTTGAGTGCATCCAAAGATCGCTATTACAGAATTCTTCTTATTCTCAAGAAGCGTTTGATTCGAAATTCAACCGGTTCAAAACATATGAAAACCGAGTCTTGAACGATAATGAGTACTTCCGCATATTGGTCGATGTGATTTTCTACTCTGGGTTTAGAGCTTCGACTGTCAGTAAATATCTAGAAACGATTCATCAACATTTCCCTGATATCCAAACGGTTCGTGCTTATTCATCAGATAAAATCGGAAACATTTGTCATGATCCAAAAATGATTAAGAATCGGGCCAAAATCGAAGCAGTATGCCATAATGCGAAGACCTTTGAAAAACTGATAAAAAAACACGGTTCTTTCAAAAATTTTGTCCGTTCCTTTGGTGATATGTCGGATGACAAAAACCTTTTCAAATTTAAAGACGCTTTGCAAAAAAACTTTGCTTTTTTGGGTGGCATTACCGTGTATCATTTCATGATGGATATCGGTCTTAACGTTTTGAAGCCGGATCGTGTCATGATGCGCATTTTTTCTAGATTAGGTCTAATCTCCAATGAAAAGGATTTTAAAGGAGCGGTCCTGATGGGGAGAGCATTTAGCAAAGCTACAGGACTTCCGATTCGTTATATTGACGTGATTTTTGTGATGTATGGACAACTCAACCAAGAAATGATCACAAGCATTTGCACAGAGGAAAATCCAAAATGTCATCTTTGTGGTGCGAGCGGTTTTTGTGATTTCTTTTCCAAGCGTCATTGAAACTTCAAAAATTAAGGCACTAAAAAACTCTCCTCATCGGAGAGTTTTCATTTGTTAACTAATCATAAACGTCACGAATCGATCGTGATAATACATACTCCATTGAGGATCCGCTTCATACGCATCCACTGATCCATCCGGTACGATAAACCATAATCCGGGTCTTGAAGGATTTCCTCCTGACCATGTCATTTCGCCAAAGCAAACCGCACTGGCAAGAATGGGCGGAGTCACCGCATCAATATAAACATGCAAATACGTAGGTGTATTGCTATTCGCATACCTAAAAGCGTCATACCCAATACTCAAAATCCCTTTTCCAATATGGATTTCCGCTAAGTCTCTACAATAACTGAATGCTTCTCGGCCAATATATTCCACCGAATCCGGAAGTTCTAAAGACGAAAAGTTTCCATGAGCGAACGCACTGGGTCCGATGTAGATCAAACCTTCCGAGAATGAAATCCCTTCTTCAAGGGCGACTTGCAAGACTTCCGTGATGTCAAACGCCCGGTCATCGATGCTCAGCACATTGCTTGGGATCACGATTTCACTTTGTGAACCTAAATTATCGCATTCATAGAACGCTTGGACACCGATGTTCCGTAAACCGGTTCCAAATTCCACGCTGTAAAGGTTTGGACAATTTGCGAATGCCCGTGTGCCTATCGAAGTCACTTTATCGGGAATGACCAATTGGAAAGGCGATTGACTGTTTCGGAAGGCTCCTGTTTGAATCGTCGTCAAGGTATCGGGAAGAGCAATTTCATCCGTGCAGAAGAAATTATTGAATGCATCCACGCCGATACTGAGGACCGGCTTGCTGTGGATGTAATCCGGAATTAAAAGGGTTCCCCCCACATAAGTCGTGTCATTATATCCGGTAATCTTTACCGCGGTATCGTATTCGATATATTCATAATGGTTGAATTCTCCCACGGATCCCCATCCTGCATAAAGCGTCATGTCTTCCAAAGGAAGGTCGCTGGCGAAATTCCATTCTTGGGTAAAGTTACCAAGGTTGTCTTTGAGCCACCACCCGTTGAAGGTTAACGCGCCGTTGGTAAAGTCCGTCGTAGTGGGCATCGCATACATATTGGTCCGTTCGGTATCGTCAAAGGATAGATAGGTGGTTTGTTGACTGATCGGAAGGGTGCCTGCTCCTCCGTTTAAATCAAAAAAGGCCGTGTAGGTATTCTTAAACCATTGGGCGTAAAGCGTCATATTGTCCGCGATGGTATCCGTGGCAAAGTCCCAGTAGGTTCCTCCCGAAGGACTATCCGTCCATCCTTGGAGGAAATATCCGATACGGGTTAAAGAAGGTTGAGTCAGCAAAGAACCGATATCCGCACTTTGAGGAGAAGGCGGGTCAATCGAGTTATACCCATTGAGATCAAACCAAACGGTTCTTAGGTTACTGACCTCACTGGATGAACTGTCTTCCTCGGATGAACTCGAAGAAGACGGCCAATCGTAAGTCGAACATTGGTAGACGCCAAAAGCCACCAAACCAATGATGGAAACAGAAATTATGAACCCGACCAAACGTGGACGACGTTTATGTTCTTTCATAGGCAAACTCTCCTATTTATCATTATATTCTCTCTCATCCATTTTGTTTCCCGTTCTCCAAACGGTGTTTCGCGTTATACTGAAACTATGGAAAAATCGGCCGACTTTGATGCCTTTTTACATCAACAACAAAAGAAAGACGAAGAAACTCTTCAACGTGTTCAAACGTTTCTTTTGCTGAAACTTAAAAAAGCAAAGGAACTTCAACGGCCGAACTTGATTGTCAATGCGAAAAACCTGATGGCGGAAATGAACCTCAAAGCCTCGCCCGTGATTTTTGCTAAAGCGATGCTTTCTATTAAGAAACCCACCGATGAGATTCTCTTTGGCAATGCCACTCGTCCGGGAGCGACATTGACGATTTGTTATGACCTATAAAAGGCTTTGGACCCTATGCAATTGATTGAGGTGGTGTTTTTGCTCAAAATAATCAGTGACATCCAAGCCCTATCATTTATCCTCATGATGATTGTTTTTATCGTCTTCTGTTTTTTTATGGCTAAACGTGTTTTTAGAAAGAATGAGCCAACGGATCGTGGAGAAACGCGCGTTGAAGAGGTTCTCCGCAATCTGGATTCCGGTCGAAGCATCCATCATCTCATCTTGGTTCATGACGGCCAAAGTACGGAGATTGATCATGTCTTCATTCATCCCAATGGAATCTTCGTGATTGAAACCAAAGATTTTTCTGGAATGATTGTCGGGGATGAAAACCAAGATCAATGGACCCAAATTAAGAACAATGAATTATCCGAACGTCATTTTCAAAACCCCATCAAGCAAAACCAAGGTCACATCGTTGCACTTTCCAAAACCCTCGACCCTCTAGGAGAGTTTCGTTTTCAAGGACTGGTTGTTTTTGCCGGTTCGGGCAATATTCATAACGTAAAAACCAATGAGAAAATCGTCACGACTTTGAGCCACCTCAAAAGTATTATTGAAACGCTTTGTGTCCAAAGGTTGACAAAGAAAGAGATCGAAGCCATCTACCTGTTTCTCTCAAACTTGAAAAGGAACGGAAAAGTCTCTCAGGACATGCATGTTGCCCAACTTACACAACGCCATAAGGGTTCATCCGATAAGCATTAAAAACTTCTATGTTCCGTTCAGCGGTCGGAACGGTGGGATTTGAACCTATGACCCATACCGCTCAAGCTGTAAACGATTTCTTTGATGGTTGTTAGGACTATCTTCAATGAACGTTCAGAAAAACATAGAACAATCGTTTTCGGCATATTTCCCGTATTTTTTAACTATCGAGTAATTAAAAGGCCGATAAAATCAGACAAATAGCCAAAATGTCATACTTTTGTATTAAAATAAACTAAAATATATGACAAACCCATTCGTTATGATATAGTGTATAGGTACGCAAAGGAGGATTTTTTCATGCTTGACATAATCCAAGAACTACTGACCCATAGCCCCTTTTCCCAAGAAGCGATTGCTTTATTTTTGGAATGTGACCAGTCCACGATTTCGAAATGGAAATCGGGAGACCGGAAAATGCCTGCTGAAAAGTTTGAAAAACTATGCCATCTTGTTGGTTACTCGCTTGAAGACTATGCTCAAGGAAAACCGTTATCCATTAAGAATGTTGCTCATTTTCGTAGTGACTCTCTCTCCAATGAAGATTTAAACGCGCTTGCTGAACTCAACAAAATGGCGGCCAATTTAGCCATGCTCGAGAGGCTGTCAAATGAAAACAAGTAAACCCAACATTTCTGATTTGGCAGACAAGGTGCGTCGTTTATTAAATTACGATGCGAATGATCCGATTGATTTCAGCGACCTATGCAGTCGCAACCCAAACCTAACGATCGTTGAGCGGCCCTTTTCCGATAAGACCTCCGGAATGTGTATTAAAAACGAACCTGGAAGCGGGATCATTGCAATCAACTCTTCCATGCCCCTTGGTCGCCAGCATTTTACCTTGGCGCATGAGTTGTATCACTTGTATTTTACCGAGACTCCTTTTATCGTATGCCCTGATGATGAAAGTTCTTCACAAAACGACGAAGAAAAAAAGGCGAACGAGTTTGCAATGTTCTTTTTAATGCCCAATTATGGCTTCTATGGGTATTTTGAAGACATGTGTGGCGGGGCATTGACGATTGACACCATTTTAAAAATGGAACATTACTATCAGGTTAGCCGCCGTGCTTTGTTATCCAAACTTTGCTTTCTGAAATTGTTGGATCCCGTTTATAAAGAACAGTTCCTAGTTAACATCGTTCGAACCGCTTCAGAAAAAGGTTACCCCAAAAACCTTTATCAATCCCCTTGTTTCGCTCAATCAACGACCTATGGGAAATATGTTGCCCTGGTTAATGACCTTTTTTCACGAGGTGTAATCTCTAAGCAAAAACGCGATGAGCTTTTATTGGATGCTTATCGGGACGATATCGTCTTCCCGCAACCTGAAGGTAAATAAACATGGCGCGGAAAGTATTTTTGGATACCGACCTACTGAGTTCTTTTTTATGGATTGGAAAGACCAACTATTTAATAAAAGTTCTTCCGGATTATGACATTCGTGTCCCCTACCAAGTCACCCTCGAGATTAAACGTCCAGTTCCAGGATTAAAAGCCCTTCAAAACAAGTATTACGGCGCAAAAGCGAACGGGGATTTTAAGGAAGAGCGTGATTTCGAGGCGCCCTCTGATGAATATCGCGAGTACCTGCGATTGACCCATGGCATCGGGTTTCCAAAAACCATCGGAAGCGGTGAAGCTGCGGGCATTGTTTTAGCCAAAAAATATCAAGGAGTTCTCGCCAGCAACAACCTTTCAGATATCGCTTATTTCGTTGCCCGTTTCGGTATTGCGTGCATTACAACTTGCGATATTTTATTGGCGTTACTTGACCAATCCATCTTAACCGAAAAGGAACTTTCAAAAGTCTATTCGGATATGCTCGAGCATAAGCGCATGCTTCCGTATCCTACTTTTTCGGAATTACTGAAAGCCCGCACCATGGGACAATACAAAGCCAATCCTATCCCATAAGGGTGGAAACAAAAGCGTATTCTTGTTCATTTCAAAGAAAAAGAGGATGAACTATGTCCCTAATCGTCACAAATGAAATTGCCGCCTTTCTTAAAAAGAAAAGCCCGGAACTCAGTCAACTCATCGACCAAGTCGGTTTGATGTCCATCAAAACCACCGGCCGTATTTTTCCTGACCTTGTTTCCTGCATGATCGGCCAAATGATTTCCACCAAAGCCGCGTCCACGATTGAAGGTAGGTTCGTTGACTTAGTTCATGAAGTCACCCCGGAGCATATCCTCAAGGTCGATATCGCTTCCATCAAAGCCTGTGGCATGTCCTTACGGAAAGCCACCTATATCCACAGACTTGCCGAAAGCGTCCACTCCGGAAAACTTAGCTTCGAAAACTATCCTTCCCTCAGCGATGATGACCTCATCAAGTCGCTCAAAGCCATCGATGGGATTGGTCAATGGACCGCGGAGATGATCGCGATGTTTACCTTGGACCGCGAAGATATCTTCAGCTATGACGACTTAGCCCTCCGTAACGGCATCGTCAAAGTCCATCACCTCAAGAAAATGGACAAGACGATTTTCAAGCGTTACCAAAAGAAATACCATCCCTATGCCTCGTATGCCGCGCTTTATTACTACCATGCCTACGATGGGAAGGCGAAATAAGCATGAAAAAAACACACACCCTTCGAAATGTCCTGCTGATTTTCCTTTTTTTGATGCTGCTCCTCGGTTTATGGGGTTTCTATCTGCCCCCTGCTTTTTTGACGGGTTTGCCCTTTTTCGTGGCGTGGATCTACGCCACGCTGGTGATGGTCTTGACGGTCTGGGCCCTTGTGACCACTGTGCGGGATAGGCTCCACCGTAAAGAAAAGGAAAAACAGATTAAACTTCAAACCTCTTTTGGTACCGAAGATGCCCGACAAATGTTTGAGCGGCGCTTTCACCGCTTGTCCCAACGCCTTGGACGGCTCCATGGCTTTCTGAGTTTGGCCTTATCGCTCCTATTCATCGCCACCGGCATCGTTCAAGGCCTCTACCACCTTTTTGCCGATATCTTGACCCAAGGCGGTTCGGTCAACCTTCAGGTGTATTTCAAACTCGGCGATACGCTTCGGCTTTTCCAAGTGCTTGTCTTCGTGCTCTTTGTTCTTCTGATAGCAGCCTTAACGACCCATTGGCTCCTCGCCCTTAGGTTTAAGCGTCAACGCCCAACCGCTTTGCCCTCAAAAACGGCGTTGGAAGCGCCAAACGTTGAAAACGAGGAAATACCCGATGATCCCGCTTCCGTGCCGTTTGAAGCATTTGAAACAGCAAAAAAAGAGCCTAAAGTGGAGCCCGAAGCAAACCCTGCTTCACCAAAAGTCCTTGAAGACTCTTCGAGGGATAAAATCCACCCGGAGAACGTGATGCCACCCAAAGAAGAAACTTCCCTCACCGCGGAATCTTTACAACTCCTACAAACCCTCATGGACGAAGTCGAAAAGAAAGTTGCCCAGTGGGCGCTTCCTCATCCCTCGACGTTCACTCCGCTTCCGGGTTTACCCAATGTCGCCTGGGTCCAAGAGGATGCGTTGTTCATTTACTTTGATTACGCCTCAAAACGGAAATCAGTTCTTGAGGAATGCCTCAAGCATGATCCCAAGAAGTTTCCTCTCTCGGACATCGAAAAGGTGGTCCTTGAAGGTCCCTCCCATGCCGAACTCTGTGCCTTCTATTACCATGAAAACAAGGAACTTCATAAACTTCTCTTTCCGAAAGATTGTCTGGAAGTCTTGACCCGTCTGATTGGAAAAGAAAACGGATAACCCCATCGATCCCAAGGAAGGCCCACCCTTCCTTTTTTCTTGACAGGATAATCACTTTCCTTGGTAAAAAGAGCGAATTACGCTATAACATAACTATTGAGGTAACTCTATGGAGCGCATGCCTGTAGTTTTTATCGGTCACGGTTCCCCGATGAATGCCATCGAAGACAACGTCTTTACCCAAGGTTGGAAAGCGTTAGCCAAAACCCTTCCCACCCCGAAAGGCATTTTAATGGTGTCCGCCCATTGGTATACCAATAGCCTGTGTACCACCAACGTCTCGGAGCCCAAAATGATCTACGACATGTATGGCTTCCCCGAAGCGCTCTATCGGGTGAAGTATCCCGTGAAAGGGTCTCCCGAACTTGCTAAGCGTCTTCAAGCCCTTTTAGGAAGTCAACTTTCCATCGACAATACCTGGGGCCTTGATCATGGCGCTTGGTCGGTGCTTGTGCACCTCTTCCCCAAAGCCGATATTCCCGTGGTCCAACTCAGCGTCCATGCCGCCTTACCGCCGAAAGCCCTTTATGAGATCGGTCGAACTCTAAGAATCCTCCGCGAGGAAGGCATACTCATCATTGGCAGCGGCAACATCGTCCACAACCTCCGGCGCGTGGACTGGGAGCACGCTACCACCGGTTATCCCTGGGCCGACGCCTTCGATCACGCCATCAAAGAAGCCATCCTGAATTTCGACCACGAGACGTGTCTCGACTACGCCCACTTGGACGGAGCCCCTCTTGCGGTTCCCACCCCCGACCACTACGATCCCTTACTTTATGTCTTAGGGGCCACTTACCCCGAAGAGCCTATCCAAATCTATAACGACACCCGCACCATGGGCTCCCTTTCCATGACCAGTTATGTGTGGGGTCTACCCTCAAAGGAGAAAGAAAAAAAATGAAAATCGCAAAAAACATTACCCAACTGATTGGGAATACCCCGCTGTTGGAATTAACCAAAACCGAAAAGAAATACAAACTCAAAGCCAAACTGATTGCCAAAGTCGAATCCCGCAATCCGGGTGGTTCGGTCAAAGACCGCATCAGCCATAACATGATCCTCAAAGCCGAAAAAGAAGGCTTATTGACCAAAGACTCCGTGATCATCGAACCCACCAGCGGCAATACCGGCGTGGGTCTGGCCATGATTGCGGCCTCCAAAGGCTACCGTCTCATCCTCTGCATGCCCGAAACGATGAGCATCGAACGCCGTGCCCTGCTTAAAGCCTATGGCGCGGAACTCGTCCTCACCGAAGGACCTAAAGGCATGAAAGGCGCCATTGCCAAAGCCAATGAAATCGCCGCCTCGCTTCCGCACGCCTTCATCCCCGCCCAATTCGATAACCAACATAACCCCGAAATCCACTTCTTGACCACCGGCCCGGAAATCTGGAAACAAACCGAAAAGCAGGTCGACATCTTCGTCGCCGGCATTGGAACGGGTGGTACCATCACCGGAGTCGGCCGTTATCTAAAAAGTAAGAAACCCTCGGTTAAAATCATCGGGGTTGAACCTTCTGCTTCCCCGGTGTTAACGCAAGGCATCGCGGGTCCGCATAAGATCCAAGGCATCGGCGCGGGCTTCGTCCCCAGTGTCCTCGATACCAAGATTTATGATGAAATCCTTACGGTTACCAACGAAGACGCGATGGCCACCGGCCGTGAACTCGCGCGTTTGGAAGGCTTACTTGTTGGGATCTCCTCAGGGGCTGCCGTGTATGCCGCCCGTCAAGTCGCCTTACGTCCCGAAAACAAAGGCAAAGTCATCGTGGTCTTACTCCCCGATACCGGAGAACGTTACTTATCCACGCCGATGTTCAGCGAATAACCAAAAGGAAAACGCCGATCGCTCGGCGTTTTTTTGTGGAAAGCTTTTCTTTTAGTTAGGCCGCCCAGATGGAGGAAGCTAAGGTCGGATAATCGATAAACGGATTGCGGTTACCTTGATATTCATAAATCCGGTTGTTCCGTTGGGTTTCAAAGGCATCCACCGGGTCTTGTTGGTTCCATACTAGAAGCGCGGATAATCTTCCCATGGAAACATTGTTATTGATGGCGAGGGCGTCATCCAATTGGAGACCTTCGTAACGCACGAACATATAAAAGAGAATACGGGCCAAATCGCCGCGGAAATCGCCGGTGTAGGCATGGTGTCCGCTTAAG
>ERZ1645187.4698-NODE-4698-length-10896-cov-19.393137_pt1 | contig 10896 bp, 9 predicted proteins | sample MGYA00575352_ERZ1645187 | MGnify/ENA primary metagenome ERZ1645187 (study PRJEB40837, sample SAMN11349314) | freshwater sediment metagenome | isolation source: river sediment | host: Sediment | place: India: Wazaribad , New Delhi | collected 2017-02-21 ... | reverse complement strand
GTTGTCGACGAAGAACAGCACGTCCTGGCCCTGGTCGCGGAAGTACTCGGCGACCGTCAGCCCGGAGAGGGCGACGCGGGCGCGGGCGCCCGGCGGCTCGTTCATCTGGCCGTACACGAGGGCGGCCTTGGAGCCCTTGGCCGAGCCGTTGTTGTGCTTCGGATCGATGTTGACCTTCGACTCGATCATCTCGTGATAGAGGTCGTTGCCTTCACGCGTGCGCTCGCCGACGCCGGCGAACACAGAGTAACCGCCGTGCGCCTTGGCGACGTTGTTGATGAGCTCCATGATGAGCACGGTCTTGCCGACGCCGGCGCCGCCGAACAGGCCGATCTTGCCGCCCTTGGCGTAGGGCGCCAGCAGGTCGACGACCTTGATGCCGGTGACGAGGATTTCCGCTTCCGTCGACTGCTCGACGTAGGCCGGCGCGGTGGCGTGGATCGGGCGCATCTCGGCGGCCTCGATCGGGCCGGCCTCGTCGACCGGCTCGCCGATCACGTTCATGATGCGGCCGAGGGTGCCGTCACCGACCGGAACCGCAATCGGGCGGCCCGTGTCGCGCACTTCCTGACCGCGCACGAGACCCTCGGTCGAGTCCATGGCGATGGTGCGGACGGTGTTCTCGCCGAGGTGCTGCGCCACCTCGAGCACCAGGCGGTTGCCCTGGTTGGTGGTCTCCAGCGAGTTCAGAATCGCGGGCAGATGCCCGTCGAACTGCACGTCGACGACGGCGCCCATAACCTGCCGGATGCGGCCAGCTTTGTTCTCAGCCATTGTGCTTGTCCTCAAGTCTCGGTGACTGGGTTAGAGCGCTTCCGCGCCCGAAATGATCTCGATGAGCTCTTTGGTGATGTTCGCCTGACGCATCCGGTTGTACTTGATCGTCAGCTTGTTGATCATGTCGCCGGCGTTGCGCGTCGCGTTGTCCATCGCCGACATGCGCGCGCCCTGTTCGGACGCGGCGTTCTCGAGCAGCGCGCGGAACACCTGGGTCGAGATGTTGCGCTTCAGGAGCAGGCCGAGGATCGTCTCCTCGTCCGGCTCGTACTCGTAGACGGCGGCGGCGTTTTCGGTCTTGCCGGCGGCGGGCTTCGCTTCCGGCAGCTTGGTCGGGATCAGCTGCAGCGCGGTCGGCTTCTGCGCGATGACCGACTTGAACTCGGAGAAGTAGAGCGTGGCGATATCGAACTCGCCCGCTTCGAACATGGCGAGCACCTTGTCGGCGATCGCTTCGGCGTCGGTGAAGGCGAGCTGGCGCACGTGGCGCAGGTCGCTGCGCTCGACGATCTGCTTGCCGAGGTCACGGCGCAGGTTGTCGGCGCCCTTGCGGCCGACGGTCATGATCTTGACCTTCTTGCCGGCGGCGAGCAGGCGCATGGCATCGGCGCGGGCGAGTTTGGCGATGTTGGAGTTGAAACCGCCGCAGAGACCGCGCTCGGCGGTCATCACCACCATCAGGTGGGTCTCGTCCTTGCCGTTGCCGACCAGCAGGGGCGAAGCGCCCTCGCGGTTGGTCACGCGGCCGGCGAGGTTGGCCAACACCGCATCCATGCGCTCGGCATAGGGGCGCGCGGCGATCGCGGCTTCCTGCGCACGGCGCAGCTTGGCCGCAGCGACCATCTGCATGGCCTTGGTGATCTTGCGCGTCGCCTTGACCGAGGCGATGCGGTTTCGGAGGTCTTTTAAGCTCGGCATTCGAGCAATCCCTGTCGGTTTTCTTGAGCCGTCACTCAGAGGAGAGGGCCGGGGTGAACTGCGTCGCGCGTCGGCGCCGCCGCTCGCCCTGACCCTCTCCCCGCGCGCGGGGAGAGGGAGTGGTTCAGGCCGTGAAGTTCTTGGCGAACTTGTCGATCACGTCGATCAGCTTCTTCTCGGTATCGGCCGACAGCGCCTTCTCGGCGCGGATCGACTCGAGAATGCCGGCGTTCTGATCGCGCAGCGTGCGCAGCAGGCCCTGCTCGAACTTGCCGACGGCCGAGACCGGCAGCGCATCGAGATAGCCGCGCGTACCGGCAAAGATCACCGCCACCTGCTCTTCCATCTTGAGCGGCGAGAACTGCGGCTGCTTCAGCAGCTCGGTGAGGCGGGCGCCGCGGTTCAGCAGCTTCTGCGTCGCGGCGTCGAGGTCGGAGCCGAACTGGGCGAAGGCGGCCATTTCACGATACTGGGCGAGCTCGCCCTTGATCTTGCCGGCCACCTGCTTCATCGCCTTGGTCTGCGCCGACGATCCGACGCGCGACACCGAGAGACCGACGTTCACGGCCGGGCGGATGCCCTGGAAGAACAGATCCGTCTCGAGGAAGATCTGGCCGTCGGTGATCGAGATGACGTTGGTCGGAATGTAGGCCGACACGTCGTTGGCCTGCGTCTCGATGACGGGCAGCGCAGTCAACGAGCCGGCGCCGTGATCGTCGTTGAGCTTCGCGGCGCGCTCGAGCAGGCGCGAGTGGAGATAGAACACGTCGCCCGGATAGGCTTCGCGGCCCGGCGGACGACGCAGCAGCAGCGACATCTGGCGGTAGGCGACGGCCTGCTTGGAGAGGTCGTCATAGGCGATCACGGCGTGCATGCCGTTGTCGCGGAAGAACTCGCCCATGGTGCAGCCGGTGAACGGCGCCAGATACTGCATCGGCGCCGGGTCCGAGGCGGTTGCGGCGACGATGATCGAGTATTCCAGCGCGCCGCGCTCCTCGAGCACCTTCACGAACTGCGCGACGGTCGAGCGCTTCTGGCCGACGGCGACGTAGACGCAATAGAGCTTCGCCTTCTCGTCGTTGCCCTGGTTCAGAGGCTTCTGGTTGAGGAAGGTGTCGAGAATGACCGCGGTCTTGCCGGTCTGGCGGTCACCGATGACCAGCTCGCGCTGGCCGCGGCCGACCGGGATGAGTGCGTCGATCGCCTTGAGGCCGGTCGCCATCGGTTCGTGCACCGACTTGCGCGGCAGGATGCCCGGCGCCTTGACGTCGACGCGCATGCGCTTGTCGGCCTGGATCGGACCCTTGCCGTCGATCGGGTTGCCGAGACCGTCGACCACGCGGCCGAGCAGACCCTTGCCGACCGGAACCTCGACGATGGCGCCGGTCCGCTTGACGGTATCGCCTTCCTTGATGTCGCGGTCGTCGCCGAAGATCACGACGCCGACGTTGTCGGCTTCGAGGTTCAGCGCCATGCCGCGAATGCCGCCGGGGAACTCCACCATCTCGCCGGCCTGGACGTTGTCGAGGCCGAACACGCGGGCGATGCCGTCACCGACGGAAAGCACCTGACCGATCTCGGAGACCTGCGCCTCCTTGCCGAAATTCTTGATCTGCTCTTTGAGGATCGAGGAGATCTCTGCGGCCCGGATTTCCATCTCTTGACCTCTTGTTCCCTGGTTATCGCTGGCTGGGCGGCGTGCCCCGCGATCTGCGGGATGCCGTGCCGGTCGTTTGCATCAGGCCGCCCCGTGGGGGACTGCCGGTTCTCTCAAAGCCGAACGCCGCCGGGTGAGGGCGGCGCGGCGCAAGCTCTTATGTCAGGCGGCACCCTTGAGGCTGACGCGCATGTTGGTCAGCTTGGTGCGCAGCGAGGAGTCGATCATACGGCTGCCGATCTTGACGATCAGACCGCCGAGCAGGCTGGCGTCGACACGGGTGACGAGCTGCACGTCCTTGCCGACCGACGCCGCGAGCGCCTGCTTCAGCTCGGCGATGTTCTCGTCGGTGAGCGCCACCGCGCTGGTCACCTCGGCCGTCACTTCACCGCGGCTCCTGGCGGCGAGCGCACGGAACGCCCTGGCCATGTCGCCGACGGCGGCGAGACGACGATTCGAGGCGATCAGCTTGAGGAAGTTGATCGTCAGCCCGCCGATGCCGGCCTTCGACGCAACCTCGGCGATGGCGCGGGTCTGCTCCTCGACCGAGTAGAGCGGGCTGGCCACCATCCGGCGCAGGTCCCCGCTCTCGTCGAGCAGCGCCTGCAGCTTCACGAGGTCACCCTCGACCGCCGCCAGACTGTTTTGCTCATTCGCCAGATCGAACAGGGCGGAAGCATATCGCCCTGCCACGGAAGCCATCATCGGGTCGTCTGTCGCCACGTCAAACGCTCTCGTGCGTCGCTGGAATACAGCGCGTTTCGGATGCGGGAAGGAGCCCTTGGACCCCTTCCACTTCGGGGAAGGAAGCAGTGATGCAAAAGAGGCCCCGGGACCTGTCTCGGCCCGCCACCCCTCTTGAAAGCCGCTGGCTCTCTAACATGGGCCGCCGGGCATCTCAACCGGGGCTGGCGAGCGGGATTGCCGCATTCGGCCGCAGCGGCCTCGTCTTTTCGGCGTAAGACCCTCGATGCGGGACGAATGGGTGGCCCTATGGTTGCCGGTCAGCCGCGCAGGTCCGGTCGTCCGCGCGCGCCGACGACCGATGCTGCCGCTCCTCGATTCTCGTTGAAATATCAACAGGGACGGCTGCCGGATTGCTTGGCTTCGCATGCCTCGATTTCGACGTCGCGATAGATGCGCGGCCGCTGCGAGCGCACGAACCGGCCGTCCGGATCGACATAGAAGATGTCGACCGACAGGGCGTCGGCACGGTCGGCGAGCGCGATCGTATGCTCGATCGTGTATGGCCGCTCCACGCATTCGCCCGTCTTGCGGTTCAGCGTGACGGTAACGACCAGTGTCCGTGTCGGCGGCTCGATGTTGTTCGGCGCGCCCTCGCGGACATCGGCAAACGTGGTGCAGCCCTGATCGGCGTAATAGAGGATTTTGACGTTCACCTTCCCTTTGCCGTCGGCCTCGGCCACCGTCGCGGGCGCCTGCGCCATCGCCAGCGTCGCAGGCACTGCGAACACAACGGCGGCACCGAGTAAACGGGCCAAAAGAGTTTCCATGGTCGGCATACTGGTGTCCTCGCCTCGTACTTGCTGAACCGGCGCTTGCCATCGCCTCGCGCGGCTGCCACTCCTGCGACAATACCGCGCAAGCGGGTGGCGGCAACTTCGCAAAGGTCAAGCGCGGCGCGAGCTTTCCCGCTCGGGTTGGCGGTCTCGAGACAATGTCGCTCACGACATGGTCAGACCATGCGCCGACAGGACTCGACAAGCGTTCAATCCGCTGCCTCATCGGCCAACCGGGTGACGATGGCGGCGCCGTCATGCAGCGTCTTGTGGACCGGACATTTGCCCGCGATTTCAACGATCTTCTCGCGCACGTCCGGCGCCACGTCGCCAGCGACCGACACAACGCACTCGAATCGGTCGATTTTCCCGCTGCGCCCCTCCGCTGCGTCACCGCAGTCCTCGCAGTGATCGACCGGCACCTTGCCGTGGCTGACCTCGACCGAGATGCGCCCGAGGTCGAGCCCCTTGCGTTGCGCATACATGCGCAGCGTCATCGATTTGCAGGCTGCGAGCGCGATGGCGAGGTAGTCGTAGGGTCCGGGCCCGAGATCGTCGCCGCCGACCGACAACGGTTCGTCCGCAAACAGGCGATGGCGGCCCGCCGTCACCGTATTGGCAAATCGCCCTTGGCCGATCTCGGCGACCGTGACGGACTTGTGCGTCTCGCTGACCTGCGGCGGGTCGGCGGGCAGATAGCGCGAGGCCCACGCGGCAATGACGCGGGCCGCATAGGCGGCGTCGGCCGGATCGGTGAGCAGGTGATCGCCGCCGTCGAGCGAGACGAAGCTTTTCGGGTGCTTCGCGGCGGCATAGATGCGCTTGGCGTTGTCGATGCCGACGATCTCGTCGCGCGGCGCGTGCAGCACGAGCAGCGCTTTCTTCAAATGCGGAAGCCCGGTTGTGATGTCGTGCCTTGCGGCGTCGTCGAGGAACGCGCGGCGGATGCGGAACGTGAAGCCCGAGATGACGACCTCGGCCTCGCCATTGGCACGCACCTCGTCGGGTGATGCGCCGATCAGGCGCACGACCTCGCTGACATCGGCCGGCGTGCCGATGGTGGCGATGGCCTTGGCTTCGGGGATTTCGGACGCCGCCGCCAGCAGCGCCGCACCGCCGAGCGAATGACCGACGAGGATGGTCGGCGCGCGCAGGTTCTGCCGCATGTGCTCGACCACCGCCAGAACCGCCGCGCGATAATCGCTGAAGGTGCTGTCGGCGAAGGCGATGCCGTCCGTCTTGCCGTGTCCGGGCAGATCGAAGCGCAGCACCGAGATGCCCTCGCCCGCGAGTCCTTCGGCGATGCGCCGGGTGATGGCGAGGTCCATCGAGCACGTATAGCCGTGCACCAGCAGCGCGCACGCCTTCGGCGGCCCCGACGGCAGATCGAGCCGCGCCGCGAGGGTGATTTCCGGGCGGCCCTGGAACGGGATGCGGATGGGGGCGGGGTTGCGTGGAGCGGCGCTCGTCGGATCAGCAGCGTTCATTCCGAATATGTCTCCGGCAGCAACGATACCTGTTGAGCCTGCCCGACCGGGTCGACGGCGGCAAGCTACCGAGCGACACACGTTGCGGCAGGTCATGGCGTCGAGGAAATCCGCAGACCACTCTACCGAGAGCGTCATGCAAGCGAGAGAACCCCATGCGGTCGCCTGTAGTCGTCCTCATCGCAGTGCTCGTCCTGTTCGCCAACGCCTGCAACGTCGTCATGGCCGACACTGGCGATCCCGCCGGCTGGTCCGTCGCCACCGATCCGCGTCAGAGGGCGTTTCTCGTGTGGACACCGGAACCCGGCGGACCGCGCATCCTCATGCTCGGCTGCCTGCGCGATGCCGAGATGTTCACCACCATGTCGGCGGATGTTGGCGAACGCGACGAGTTTCCTCGCGCTACACTGAGGCTTTCAAGCGGTTCACATGAATTCGATGTCAGCGGCAGCGTCACCCACTACCCGCATCTCGGCCGCTCAAGCTTCATAAGCGATCTGGACGCCGACCGCCGTCAGATGCTGGCACTTGGCCGAAAGCTTATGCCGGTGCTCGAAGGCAAGAACGACATCACACTTACTCTGACACCGGGCGCAGCTGGCGCTTCCTCGAAGACGCGGCAGCTACCGTTAGTCGGGCTCGCACCCGCACTGAAGATCTTTGCCAGGGTGTGTTTCAAATAGGAGGGTAGAATGGTCCACACCTGCCACATCGGGGAGTGCAGCGCCTACTGCTCGGAAGAGTTGACCTACGGATGCATCTGCGTTCAGCCGCCGGATGGCGAATGCAGCTGTGATTGCGTGATGAAGTCTGGAGTGCGCGAAAGGGACCTCGCGCTGTCTCTCGAAAGCCGGGTGACGGCTCATCTCGACAAGGTGCCGCGCAAGGTACTTTGGGCTTTCCTGAGCGCCAACGCTCGAATGCCACTGGCGTCACTTCCGAAAGCTTCGGAAGACGATACCGTCGATGCCATCTTCGAGAACGTGCCGTGCACCGAAGCGCTCGCGACCTTGGGCATCCGTATCGGCTGACCTGCACGCGGACGCTCACAAAAACCCATACGGATCGACATCCACGGTCAGGCGCACATCGCCCTTGATGGGCGGCAGGCCGAGCAGCCATTCGCGCAGGTAGGCCTGCATGTCGAGGTCACGCGGGGCTTTGACCAGCAGGCGCCAGCGGTGACGGCCGCGGATGACGGCGAGCGGCGCTTCCGCCGGGCCGAGCACGCTGATCCGCTCGGAGAACGGCGCGAGCTTGGCGATCAGCCGCGCCGCGCGTTCCGCCTCGCCCTTGTCGCGCGCCGAGACGATCAGTGCCGCGAGCCGGCCATAGGGCGGCAGCAGCCCGCGCTGGCGCACCTGGATCTCGCGCTCGATGAAGGCATCGCGGTCGCCGGAGACGATCGCCTGCATCACGGGGTGCGTCGGGTTGTAGGTCTGCACGAGGCCGTGCCCGACCACTTCGGCGCGTCCGGCGCGTCCCGTCACCTGATGCAGTAGCTGGAACGTGCGCTCGCCCGCGCGCGGGTCGGCGCCCTGCGCGAGGCCGAGATCGCCATCGACGATGCCGACCAGCGCGAGGCCGGGGAAATGATGGCCCTTGGCCACGATCTGCGTGCCGATGATGATGTCGGCTTCGCGCGCCTCGATCTTCTTGATGATCTCGCGCATCTCGACGAGGCTCGGGATCAGGTCTGACGACAGCAGCGCCACGCGCGCGTCCGGCCAGCGCTCGGCCACTTCTTCCGCGACGCGTTCGACGCCCGGCCCGCACGCCACCATGCCGCGATCCGACAAGCACTTCGGGCACTTTTCCGGAACGGGAAGCGAGAAGCCGCAGTGGTGGCAATGCAGGCGGTTGCGGAAGCGATGCTCGACCAGCCACGCGGTGCATTGCGGGCATTCGATGCGGTGCCCGCACGTGCGGCAGAGCGTCAGCGGGGCGTAACCGCGACGGTTCAGGTAGAGCAGTGATTGCTGGCCCTTTGCGATCGTCTCGGTGACCGCCTCGACGAGGCGCGGCGACAGCCAGTGGCCCTTGTCCGGCGGCTCGGCGCGCAAGTCGATCACCTGCACGTCGGGCAGTTCGGCGCCCGAGAAGCGGCCCGGCAGGATGACGTGGCGATAGCGCGCGGTGCGCGCGTTGACGTGGCTTTCGATCGACGGCGTGGCGGAGGTGAGGATCACCGGGAACCCGCCGAGGTTGCCGCGCACCACGGCCATGTCGCGCGCCTGATAGTGGACGCGATCCTCCTGCTTGAAGCCGGCGTCGTGCTCCTCGTCGACGATGACGAGACCGAGATCGGGATAGGGCAGGAACAGCGCCGAGCGCGCACCGACGACGACACGCGCCTCGCCCTTCGCCACCCATTTCCAGATGCGCCCGCGATCGGCCGGCGACAGTGCCGAATGCCATTCCGCCGGCGGCCCGCCGAAGCGCGCCTGAAAGCGGCCCATGAACTGGCTGGTCAGCGCGATCTCGGGCAGCATGATCAGCGCCTGTTTGCCCTGTGCGAGGGTGCGCGCCACCGCCTCGAAATAGACCTCCGTCTTGCCGGAGCCGGTGACGCCGTCGAGCAGCGACACCGAGAACGCGCGCGCATCGACCGCCGAGCGCAACGTCTCGACTGCGCGCTCCTGGTCCTCGGTGAAGCTGTTGGCCTTGTGCGCGGGGTCGAGCCGCGCGGGCTTCCTCTCCGGCAACGCCACATCGACGAGATTGCCCGACGTCACGAGGCCGTCGACGACGCCGGTGGTGCAGCCGGCGAGTTCCGCCAGCGCCGCCTTGGTGCGGATCATGCCGTCGCAGGCGGCGTCGAGCACGCGCTGGCGCGCTGGCGACATGCGCGGCGGATCGGCAGCCTCCGCCACGTAGCGCACGCCGAAGCGCGGCTTTTCCGGCTCGAACACGGACTGCGCGCTCATCATCATGCGCAGCACCATGCCGAGCGGGGTGAGCGTGTAGCGCGCGATCCACTCGGCGAAGCGTAAGCCGATCTCCGGCAGCGGCGGCACGTCGAGGACGCTGTCGATGGCCTTGAGCTTCTTCAAATTGACCGGCTTCCCGGGATCGTTGCCGAGGCTCTTCGGCCAGACCACGCCGATGCGCATCTGCGTGCCGAACGGCACCAGCACGAAGCTGCCGGGCGCGGGCGGCAGAGCATCACCCACTTCATCGGGAGGTCCCCTCACAGCGTCGGACGGCCCCGCGTCCTTCTCTCCTTGGGGAGACGGTGCCCGGGCGGGCGAGGGGGCCTTGGTCAACACCGCTACGTCAGCAAGCAGGTCGGCCTGAGCCTCGCCGCCCCAATCCAGCGCACCGGCGGGCGGCAGGTAGTCGTAGGTCTGATCGAGCGCCACCGGCAGCAGCACCGGGACCAGCACCGGGCGCGGCGGCGACCGCTCTGTCGCCCCCGTTCCGTTATCCAACTGGTCCAGAAGACTATCCAAGGGCCCCGCCGCCGGATTAGAAGCTTGGTTTCCGAATCGAACAATTAGCCTAGGCGCCCGCATGGGGCGAGCCGAGGGCGAAGGAGCTGCCGCCGATGAAGTTCTTTGTCGATACCGCCGATGTGGCCGAAATCCGCGAACTCGCGGCGACCGGGCTGCTCGACGGCGTCACCACCAACCCGTCGCTGGTCGCCAAGACCGGGCGCGACTTCAAGGAAACCATCGCCGAGATCTGCGCCGTGGTGCCCGGCCCCGTGTCCGCCGAAGTCACCGCGCTCGACGCCGAGGGCATGATCCGCGAAGGCCGCATCCTGGCAAAGATCGCCAAAAACGTGACCGTGAAGGTGCCGCTGACCATGGACGGCCTCAAGGCCTGCCGCACGCTGACGGGGGAGGGCACGCTCGTCAACGTCACGCTGTGCTTCTCGGCAACGCAGGCGCTGATGGCGGCGAAGGCGGGCGCCACGTTCGTTTCGCCGTTCATCGGCCGCCTCGACGACATCGGCCTCGATGGCATGCAACTCATCCGCGAGATTCGCCAGATCTATGACAATTATCCGGCGCTCTCGACGGAAATCCTCGCGGCTTCGATCCGCTCGATCAATCACGTGCGTGACGCCGCCATCATCGGCGCCGACGTGGCGACCATCCCGCCGGGCGTGTTGAAGCAGCTCATCAGGCACCCGCTGACCGACAAGGGCATCGAGATGTTCATGTCCGACTGGGCCAAGACCAAGCAGTCGATCAGCTAAGCTGTGTCGACCTGACGTCACCTCGGATAGTCCGGTGTCATCCCGGTGCTTGTCACCGGGATCCAGCGCCCCGCAAGTGCTGGAGGTCATGGCACTCTGGATCCCGGCAACGAGTGCCGGGATGACAGTTACGAACGGATCATGTGAGCCCGCGACGCCCGTACCGCCCTTCTCGCAGCGCGCTGGGTTGGCGGGGCGGCCGCGCGCAAACAAGAAAGAGCCGCCCGAGCGAGGCGGCTCTTTCCGTTTCAGGGAAAGCTTGCAGGGTTCCCGGGGTAATTTCAGCTCTTGGACCTGGCGGCGGCGCGCTCGGCGAGCGCGTCCTTGCAGGCG
>ERZ1645187.4697-NODE-4697-length-10897-cov-32.278546_pt1 | contig 10897 bp, 7 predicted proteins | sample MGYA00575352_ERZ1645187 | MGnify/ENA primary metagenome ERZ1645187 (study PRJEB40837, sample SAMN11349314) | freshwater sediment metagenome | isolation source: river sediment | host: Sediment | place: India: Wazaribad , New Delhi | collected 2017-02-21 ... | reverse complement strand
GGCGAAGGCGTTCTTGCCGACGATCGCCTTGTTGTACTGCACCGGGAAGCCGGACACGGTGGAGACCAGCTTGGAGGCCTGCATCAGCATCGGCGTCCTGACGCCGGTGGTGAAGGGGAAGGCGTCGGCGCGCGTGCGGATCGCCATGACGATCTCCTCGAGCGCGGCGTTGCCGGCGCGCTCGCCGAGACCGTTGATGGTGCATTCGATCTGGCGTGCGCCGCCCATCACGCCGGCCAGAGAGTTGGCCACCGCCATGCCCAGGTCGTTGTGGCAATGGGTCGAGAACACCGCCTTGTCGGCGTTCGGCACCCGGTTGATCAGCATCTCGAACAGTGCCCGATATTCCTCCGGCGTGGTGTAGCCGACGGTGTCGGGGATGTTGATGGTGGTGGCACCCGCCTTGATCGCCGCTTCGACGCAGCGGCACAGGAAGTCGTGCTCGGTGCGGGTGGCGTCCTCGGCCGACCACTCGACGTCGTCGGTGTGGGAGCGGGCGCGGGTCACCGAGGCGAAGACCTTCTCCAGCACCGCCTCCGGCTCCATCTGCAGCTTGTACTTCATGTGCACCGGCGAGGTGGAGATGAAGGTGTGGATGCGGAAGGCGTGGGCGTTCTTCAGGGCCTCGGCGGCGCGGTCGATGTCCTTGTTGGCGGCGCGGGCGAGGCCGGCCGGGACCGCGTGCTTCAGCCGGCGGGCGATCTCGGAGACCGCCTCGAAGTCGCCCTGGGAGGCGATCGGGAAGCCGGCCTCGATGACGTCGACGCCCATGGCGTCGAGCAGCTCGGCGACCTGGATCTTCTCCTCGAAGGTCATCGAGGCGCCGGCGGACTGTTCGCCGTCGCGCAGGGTGGTGTCGAAGATCTTGACGCGGTCGCGGGAAGCGGAGGCGTTCATCGGGTCTGGTCCTCGGTCGGTACGGCGCGGGGCGGACAGGCTTCGTGGGGTCCGCCGTCGGCGCCGAAATCATGTTTCGGTGGCCGGTTCGCTGCAGTCTCCCCTGAGAGCCCGCCTCCGCATGGGAGGTCGGTCGGCGCTCAGGGGCCGATAAGGAGAAGAAGCGAGAAGGAGAAGAGGGCGAACGAACCCGTGGCGCCCTGCGGCGCGTCGATCGTCGGCAGAGAATGGTCTCGCGCGATCATCAAGGGTCGAACCTCGTCCGTCTCCGTCGGTCGGCGCCTCGGCGCCGACGAGAATGGGTCCGCGGTCCGAGTGGGATCCGCGAACCCTTTCGAAATACCGGCCTCGGCGAGACGACGCAAGCGCGATTTTCACGCCGCCCGTGACGCCGCCGCCTTGGAATGCGACAGCAGCTCCTCGCCGAGACGCTCGACCAGACGCTGGTCGATCGGCTTCAGGAAGCGCACGCCGACCACCGAGGTCTCCGCCCACACCACGTCGGCCTCGACCCGGCGGTCGGCCAGCACGATGGTCAGACGCATGCCGTCGTTCATACCCTCGACCGGCGCGAGGCGCGCGCCTTCGCGTGAGATGTCGGAGAGACGGGTGCGCTGTTCGCGACCGTCGATCACGACACCGACTTCCGCCGAGCTCGACCAGCGTTCGCTCTCGCGGCGTTCCGCCTTGCGCGTCGCGGCTTCGACGATCGCCGGGATCTCGGCGCGGACGCGGTCGGAGGACGAGCGCATCACGTTCGAGACCTCGGTGACGCGTTCGGCGGATTCCGTCGACCGGGTGACGCGATCGGCGATGTCGATCATCCGCTGCGCCACGTCGTCGACGGCCACGTTGGTGCGTCCGACCGAGTCGGAGAACGAATTCATGGCGGCGCGCTGCTCCTCCATCGCCGCGGCGATGGCCGAGGAGACGCCGTCGAGCGTGGTGATCTGGTCGGTGACCGAGCCGATCGCCCCGACCGCCCGCCGGGTCGCCGCCTGGATCTCGGCGACCTTGCGGCCGATCTCCTCGGTCGAATGGGCGGTCTGCCCGGCCAGTCCCTTGACCTCTTGCGCGACGATCGCGAAACCGCGCCCCGCCTCGCCGGCGCGTGCCGCCTCGATGGTGGCGTTGAGGGCGAGCAGATTGGTCTGTCCGGCGATCTCGGCGATCGTCGAAACGATCTCGCCGATGTCGGCGGTGACCCGCGACAGACCATCGATCGCCTCGCGCGACTGATCGGCGCGGGCGACGGCGTCGCGGGTGAGCGAGGTCGAGCGACCGATCTGGTCGGCGATCTCGCCGATCGCCTGGATGACCTGGGTGGTCATCGCCGCGGCGTCCGCGTTGAGCGCACGGGTCGTCTCCGCCGAGGTGGCGGCCTCCGAGGCGGCCGCATGGACGTCGCGCAGCGAGGCCAGCATGGACCCGGCCTGCGACTGGACGTCGGTGGCGCCCTCGACGATCCGTTGCATGCCGTCCTCGGTCGCGGTCTCGACCTCTCTGGCCATCGACATCAGTACGGCGCGGCGTTCGGCTTCGATGCGCGCGTCGTGTTCGGCGCGCTCCGCCTCGAAGCGGTGCCGTTCCTCGAGCGCCTCGAGAAAACCGCGCATCGCGTTCGAGACGCGGCCGATCTCCGAACGGGCCGGCATTTCGGGGGGCGGAGCGACGGCGCTCTCGTTGCGGGCGATCGCGTCGATGATCCGCGCCACCCGGGCGATCGGCCGGACGACCGAGTGCGACACCGCCAGACCGACGCCGGCGGCGGCGACGATCACGCCCAGGCCGAGCGCGGCGTAGAGAATGAAGTGCCAACGCGCGAGATCCGAGGCCGCGGCCGCATCGGCGATGATCGCGGCGTCGAGATCGTCCTCGACGGTCTTCAATTCGTCCACCCAGGCGGTGGTGGTCTTCCACCATTCGGCCGGAGTGATGCCGTCGACCACCCGCGTCTCGAAGCCGGAGACCAGGATGCGGCGCATCGTCTGGAGATCCTTGAGCGGAGCGGCGGCGGCCAGACGTTCGATGAAGTCGTCGTGGAGGCCGACCGCCAGCATCCGGAACTCGGCGAGGCGGTCGTTCTCCTTGGCGACGGTCTCGACGAAGGCGCGCCAGCGGTCCGGTTCGATCCGGCCGGAGGAGACGAGCGCATTGCCGGTCGCCCGTTCCTGCCCCGCGAACTCCTTGGCCGCCATCAGCGCCTGCAGCGTCACCAGGGATGTGGTGGTGCGGCCGTCGTCGACGCTCTTCAGAACTTCGGCCGACGTCTGGAAGAAGGCGTCGATCGTGCCGGAGTACCAGCCGATCACCTTCGGCACCGGCAGCGTCAGCGTCTCGACGTCCTTGCGGGTTGCCGCCAGAGAGGCGAGCTTCTCGTCGGCGGCCTTCAGCGCCGCGCTCACGCGGCCGGACGGATCGACCGCCTCCTTCGAGCGCAGCCGGCCATAGGCCTCGGCGGCCCGATCGGTCCGGGTGCGCTGCTGCATCAGCAGATCGCGCAGATCCGCCTTCTCGCCCTTGGAGGCGACGAAGCCGACCGAGGCGCCGCGTTCGCGCTGCAGTTCGTGGACCACCGCGGCGATGGCGCGGGACGTCTCCGTATAGGCCACGATGCGATCGGAACGGATCATCTCCGTCCGATGCTCCCAGACCAGGAGGGCGATCACCACCGACAGCACCGCCAGGGCGGGCAGAACGGCGAGAGCGAGGCGTTCGGAGACCTTGAGAGACTGCATTGCGGCGTTCCGGACTTGTGGGCTTCCGCAAAAGTCGAGGCTTTTCCTTAATCGACGGTTTAGAGTGGGCGAATTCCAAGTCGTTGACGTTCGGTCAACTTCGATATTTCTGAATTTCATCGTTCTTTTTCACGATCCGGCCGGTCGCGTATGCAATCTACCGCGTGCGCGTCGGCGAACCGTGGGCCGGCTCCGCGTCCCGAACCTCAGTTCCGAGGGCTGGACACCAGGAGGGAGCCCTCGGCGATGCGCACCGCGCTGCCGCCGATGCGCAGCGACACCAATCGGCCCTTTTCGATGTCGAGGGTCAGGTCGATGAGGCTGGGTCGCCCCATCTCGAAACCCTGCTCGATGGTGAAGCGATGCGTGCCGGAGGTGGGTTCGTCGAAGCGGGCGACGACGCCGGCGAAGGCGGCCGCCGCCGATCCGGTGGCGGGATCCTCGTCGATGCCGAAGGCGATCCCGAAGCTGCGGGCATGGAACGCCGAGGTGTGACGCACCGTCTCGCGGCAATAGAGATGGACGCCGAGGGCCTCCGGATCGCCGTCGCCCTTGTCGACCAGCGCCCGCCAGGCCGCGCGATCGAACTTCACGCGGGCCATGGCGTCGAGATCGGCGAGGGGAACGAAGACGAAGGGCACGCCCGCGTCGAAGAAGGTGGGCGTGTGGTTCTCGAAGCCGATCGAGCGGGTCTCGAGGCCGAGTGCATCGGCGATCGCGCCCTTGCTCGGCGTCTCGACGTCGAGGGCCAGGGGCAGACGCGGCGCGTCGAACTCGGCGTAGGTCGGCCGATCGGGATCGAGCCGCACGGCGGCGCGGATGGCGCCGACCGTCTCCTCCATCACCACCATCGCGTCGATGCCCCGGTCCGGCCGACCGAACCGCTCCTCCGCCAGCAGGACCGCCGTGCCGACCGTCGGATGACCGGCGAAGGGCAGTTCGCGCCCCGGCGTGAAGATCCTGAGCGCCGCCGAGTGACCCGACCGTTCGGCCGGCCGGACGAAGACCGTCTCCGACAGATTGAACTCGCGGGCGATCGCCTGCATCGCGGCCGTGTCGAGCCCGTCGGCGTCGAGAACCACGGCGAGCGGGTTGCCGGCGAGGGTCCGGTCGGTGAAGACGTCGAGGACGACGTAGCGGCGTTTCATGGGCGGATCTCCGGAGCGAAGTCCTCGCTGGCGAGGAGCGCGACGAGCAGGGAAACGTAGGGCACCGTCGCCGGAAGAGCGAGGGGCGCGTCGAAGGGCACGAAGGCGACGGCGTCGAGTTCGACCGCGCCGTGGCCGTCGGCCCCGATCGCGATACGGGCGGAGAGATCCGCCGCGTCGAGGCCGGAGCGGTGACGGCGCACCAGGGCGATCCGGCCCACCCCGGAGGGGATCACCCACCAGGCGGGGTCCGCCTCGAGGTCGGCGATGTCGATCCCGACCTCCTCGGCCAGTTCGCGCCGCATGTTGCCGAGCGGATCGAGGCGGCCGTCGAGCACGTCGTCGGCGTCGAAGGAGCCGGAGGGCGGATAGGAGAGCCCGGCGTTCGCCGTCGTCCCGGCTTGCCGTCCCAGGAGGAGGCGGCGGTCGCACGTGGTCACCGCCGCGACCGGGAAGACGTGATGGAAGCGCCGGTCCGGCAGCCCGCCCCGCAGGCGACAGAGCTGGGTGGCGAAATCGGCCGGCCGCGCCGTCGCTCGGAAGCCGTCCTCGGTGATCGCGACGTCCTCGAACACGAAGGCCGAGCCGTTCCACAGCGTCGGGTTGGCGGCGACGGTCGCCGCCCAATGGCGATCGACCGCCGCGCGCTCCTCGGGGTCGAGATCGAGGGGCGGTCCCACCGCGATGTCGATGCGGGCGACCCGGATCGGTCGGTCGAGCGGGATCATCGCGGCGTCTCCGCCAGCCGCAGCGTCACCGCCACCGGACAATGATCGGACGCCTTGGGCCGGTCGAAGCCGACGCGCGGATAACGTTCGAACGATTTCGGCGTCGGCCGCATCCGCTCGGTGGCGACCCGGTAGGGCAGGCCCGCGCGGATCACCGTGGGCCGCGCCTCCGGATTGGCCTTCGCCAGCGCCGGCGAAACGAAGACGTGGTCGAGGGCGGAGAGCTCCCGGCCCTCGGCCCAGTGATGGGTCCAGCGTTCGATCGGCGGCAGGCGTTCGACGAGATCCTGGGCGAAGCGATCCGCGTGGAAGGGATCGAGACCACTCGTCTCGACCCGCTCGAAGACGGCATCGAGCGTGCCGCCCTCGCCGCGCACGAGCCGGAGCTTGTCGCGATGGTCGTTGAAGTCGCCGAGGATCATCCAGTTCGCCTCGGCCGTGCGGGCGCCGAACTTCGTCTCGACCAGCCGGCGCACGGCGCGGGCCTCGGCGCGGCGAACCGCCATGGTGCGATCGCGCCCCTCGGTCATCGACTTGAAGTGGCAGATCCACAGAGTGAGGACACCCTCCGGCGTCTCGACCTCGACCTCGAGCGCGTCGCGCTTGAAGATCCGGTCGTCCGCGGTCACACCCCACCGGCGCAGATCGTCGTCGAAGAGGTCGAGGTCGCGGTAGGTGAGCGTGGCGTTGCTCATCACCCGGATCGGCAGACCGCGCCGGCTGGCGACGGCGACGTCGATGCCGCGACGGTCGTTGCCCTCGAGCAGGGCGAAGTGCTCGTAGGGTTCGTCGAGCGCGCGTGCGAGATAGCGATCGTGGAACCAGCGCAACACCTCGAGCCCGTCGACCTCCTGCAGCGCCAGCACGTCGGCGTCGCAGTCGCGGATGGACTGGGCGGTCAGCTGCCTCTGGTCGTCGGAGATCGCGACCTGGAGCGCCCGCTCGATCAGCCGGCCCTCGGCCTCGGTCTCGTGGTCGAACAACCCCACCGCCGGATCGGGAATCCACGCGCCCGTGCGCCGGTCGCGACCGGCCGAGAAGCGGCGGATCAGGTTCTCGACGTTGAAGGTGGCGATCCTGATGCTCATGCGCTCCTCCCGGGCGATGGCTCCAGGAGTAACGCGAAACGCGCCGTGCCGCGAGGGGGGCGGTCGGCCGGTGTACGACGCATGTCGTAATAGGAAATGTATTGACGTATTCGGAAACCAATGAGATGGTCGCCGGCAACGAAGGATCGCCGGTGGGAGGAGAGATCGACCGTGCTCGACGAAGTGTTGGAAGAACGTCTGAGGGCGGTCCTGCCCGCCCTGTCGCGCCTGGGGGCGCTGGTTCGCTTCGATCTGGGGCGCGACGGACGACCGGCGCTCGATGCCCGGACGGCGCCCGCGCGTCTGGAGACGGAGCTCGACGAGCCGGCCGACTGCACCATCACCATCACCCGCGACAACCTCATCAAACTCATGGACGGCAAGCTCGATCCGATGCTCGGCTACACGCTCGGCAAGATCAAGGTCGCCGGTTCGCTGGGGATCGCCATGAAGCTGGTCGGGGCCATTTCCTGAGGCCGCCGCGCCGGCCGAGAGACGGCGAACCGGGTTGACCAATACGTCAACTCGGTCCTGTTGACGTGATGGTGATCGGACGTTAAGTTTTTTGATCGGGCAACCGCCGTCGCGACGAGTCGTGACGACGACGTCAAGGTCGTCGCTACGAACGGCCACGTCGCGGGGACGAGAACTGAAGTCGAAGATCGAGTCCGGGAGACTCGGGGGGGGAAGAGTATGAAGGTTTCCAAGGTCGAGTGGTTGATGGCCGGCGCGATGGGGGTCGCGTTGGTGTCCGTGTCGGGTCAGGCGTTCGCCGCCGGTTTCCAGCTGCGCGAGCAGAGCGCCGACTACATCGGCAACGCCTTCGCCGGCTCGGCCGCGCAGGCGACCAGCCCCGCGACGATCTGGTACAACCCGGCCGGCATGACGATGCTGCACGGCAATCAGATCGCCGGGTCGTTGACCTGGATCGCCCCGCAGGCACGCTTCAGCGGCAGCGGCCGATCGGTCCTCGGCAGCTCGACCGGCACCAACATGGGCGGTGACGCCATCGACGACGCCGCCGTCGGCTCCACCTTCGCCATGTACAGCTTCTCCAACGACCTCAAGTTCGGTCTGGCGGTCACCTCGCCGTTCGGGCTGCGCACGTCCTATCCGGGCGATTGGGCCGGCCGTTACTTCGGCGTGGCGAGCGCCGTCACCTCGATCAACGTCAATCCGAACCTCGCCTGGCGCGTGAACAAGAACCTGTCGATCGGCGGCGGCATCTCGGCCCAGTGGCTCGAGGCGGACCTGACCGGCGCGGTCAATCAGGCGGCGGTCTGCTACAGGATGCCCAGCATCCCGACCTGCCCGACCAGCGCCGACGGCATGCTGCGCGTCAAGGGCGACAACATCGGCATCGGCTACAACCTCGGCATTCTCTACGAGTTCTCGCCGGGGACCCGCGTCGGCGCGAGCTATCGCTCGGCCATCCGCTACAATCTTCAGGGCGACGCCACCTCCACCGGCGCGGTCGCCTCGCTCGCCGTCCCGAGCGGGCCGATCCATGCCGACTTCACCTCGCCCGCCTCGGCGACGGTCAGCGCCTATCACGAGATCGACGACAAGTGGGCCGTCATGGCCGACGTCCAGTGGACCCAGTGGAGCAGCTTCAAGGACCTCAACGTCTATCGCGACGGCAACGGCGCCCTGATCACCGGAACGCACGAAGGCTGGCGCGACACGTGGTTCTTCTCGCTCGGCGCGAACTACAAGTGGAAGCCGGGCCACACCATCCGCGTCGGCACCGCCTACGACATGGGCGCCGTCACCGAGGCGAGCCTGCGCACCCCGCGCATTCCCGACACCGATCGCATCTGGCTGACGACCGGCTACACCTGGGACTTCAGCGAGAGCCTGCGGATGAGCCTCGGCTACGCCCACATCTTCGCCAAGGAAGTGGACGTCGCCCTGACCGATGCGCGACTGGGGTCGCTCACCGGCAAGTACAACGGCTCCGTCGATCTGTTCTCGACCAGCTTCACCTACAAGTTCTGAGACGGAAGACCATCGTGACGACGACCGGAAACCTCGGCGGTGCGTCCGTTTCGGGGGCGGTTCAACCGCGCCCCGCGACGGCCCTTCTCGACGAAGCCGTGGCGCGCTGGCCGCGCCGCCCCTGCGTCGACTTTCTCGGCGCGAAATGGACCTATGCCCAGATCGGCGATCTGGTCGATCGCGCCGCGGCCGGGTTCCGGCGTCTCGGCGTCCGGGAGGGCATGCGCGTCGGCCTGTGCCTTCCCAACACGCCCTATTCGGTGATCGCGTGGTACGGGGTGTTGAAGGCCGGCGGCATCGTCGTCAACTACAACCCGCTCTACGTCGAGCGTGAGCTGATCCATCAGGTGAAGGACAGCGGCACGACGATCATGGTGACGATGGATCTCGAGGTGATCTATCCCAAGGTCGCCGCGCTCCTGGGCAAGACCCCTCTGGAGAAGATCGTCGTCTGCCCGATGGCCGGCATCCTGCCCTTCCCGAAGAACTGGCTGTTCCGCCTGCTCAAGGGCAAGGACGTCGCGAAGATCCCGGCCGACGCGGTCCACGTCCGCTTCGCCGATCTGGTTCGCGACAAGACGCCGGTCGCGACCGCCCCCTTCGATCCCGCGACCACGGTGGCGGTGCTGCAGTACACCGGCGGCACCACCGGCGTGCCGAAGGGAGCGATGCTCACCCACGCCAATCTGACCGCCAACGCCGATCAGGTCGCCGCCTGGGTGCCGGACGGCTTCCTGAAGGGCGATCCGAAGATGCTCGGCGTGCTGCCGCTCTTCCACGTCTTCGCCATGACCGTGGTGATGAACTTCGGCATCCGCCTCGGTTCGGAACTGATCCTGTTGCCGCGCTTCGACCTCGCCCAGGTGATGGACGTGATCGAGAAGAAGCGGCCGACCATCTTCCCCGGCGTGCCGACCATCTACACCGCGCTCAACGGCGCGGCGGCCAAGTCCAAACGTGATCTGACCTCGATCGAGTGCTGCATCTCGGGCGGCGCGCCGCTGCCCGCCGACGTGCGCGCCCGGTTCGAGGAACTGACCGGCTGCAAGCTGCTCGAGGGTTACGGCCTCTCCGAGGCCTCGCCGGTCGTCACCTGCAACCCCGCCGTCGGCCTCGACAAGGACGGTTCGATCGGCCTCGCCCTGCCGGAGACCCGGATCTCGATCCGCACCCCCGTCACCTCCGAGAAGGAGGTCGAGGAGGGCGAGAAGGGCGAGATCTGCGTCAAGGGTCCGCAGGTCATGCTCGGCTACTGGAACCGTGCCGAGGCCACCGCCGACCAGTTCCACGACGGATGGCTGAGGACCGGCGACGTCGGCTGGCGTGACGCGGACGGATTCATTTTCCTCGTCGATCGTCTCAAGGACATCATCATCTGCGGTGGCTACAACGTCTATCCGCGTGTCCTCGAGGAGGCCCTCTACCAGCATCCCGCGGTGGAAGAGGCGACGGTCATCGGCGTCCCCGACAAGTACCGGGGACAGGCGCCGCTCGCCTTCGTCAAGCTGCGCGCCGGCGAGACGACGACCCCCGAGGAGCTGATGACGCACATGGCCGGATGGGTCTCCAAGATCGAGATGCCGAAGGCCGTCGAAATTCGCGAGGCGCTGCCCAAGACCATGGTCGGCAAGCTCTCGAAGAAGGAACTGGTCGCGGAGATCATCGCCCGCGACACGATCGACACCGTGGATCTGTCCGATCCCGCCTGATCCTGCGGCCGGCGACGCGCCGGTCGTCCCACCTGCGGCGACCGCCGCCTCGCGTGATCGGAGAGCCTTCTCCCCGACCGCATTCTTCTTGTTCCACCAGGCGCCGGAGGCGCCCCGAAACGGTCCACAGGTCGACGAAGGCTCGAGACGGTCGATGACGATTTCGCGTGACATCAAAGTGACGTATAGGGCAATATCCAGCCCTCGATGTCGTCCCTTGCCTCTCGCGGAGCCCGCTTCCCATGGACAAGATCTTCTCGGTCACGGAACTGGCCCGCGATCTCGGCGTGACGCCGCGCACCATCCGCTTCTACGAGGATCAGGGGCTGATCTCGCCCCAGCGCGCCGGCAACACGCGCGTCTACACCCATCGCGACCGGGCGCGGATGATTCTCATCCTGCGCGGCAAGCAGCTCGGCTTCTCGCTGCGCGACATCAAGGAATACCTGGACCTCTACGTGGTCGACACGACCCAGTCGGAGCAGCTTCAGCATCTGGTGAAGAAGGCGCGCGAGCGCATCACCCAGCTCGAGGCGCAGCTCCAGGCGGTCAAGACCACGCTCCAGGAGCTGAAGGACATCGAGCGCGTCA
>ERZ1645187.4696-NODE-4696-length-10898-cov-6.147100_pt1 | contig 10898 bp, 10 predicted proteins | sample MGYA00575352_ERZ1645187 | MGnify/ENA primary metagenome ERZ1645187 (study PRJEB40837, sample SAMN11349314) | freshwater sediment metagenome | isolation source: river sediment | host: Sediment | place: India: Wazaribad , New Delhi | collected 2017-02-21 ... | reverse complement strand
CCAGCCGGCAAAGGCCAGAAGATTGGACAGCGCATCGCCCACGACCGCGCCGCGCACATGGCCCACATGCATCGGGCCGGTGGGGTTGGCCGAGACGAACTCGACATTGACCTTCTGCCCCCGCCCCATCTCCGACCGGCCAAAGCCCGCGCCTTCAACCAGCGCGGCCTTGACCACGCCTTGCCACACCATCGGCGACAGCCGCAGGTTCAGGAAACCCGGGCCGGCGACTTCGGCCTTGGTGATGCGGGGATCGGTGGCCAGTCGGGCGGCCAGCGCCTCGGCGATGGCGCGGGGCGGCATCGCGGCGGGCTTGGCCAGCACCATCGCGGCATTGGTGGCCATGTCGCCATGGGCCGGGTCACGCGGCGGCTCGACCGAGACGGCAGTCAGGTCAAGGCCCGCCGGCAGCACGCCCTCGGCAGCCAATTGGCCCAGGGCCTCGACAACAAGCGCGCGGATTTCGGCGAAGAGGTTCATTTGATCAAGTCCTTTGCTTGGCCAAAGGCCATGCCAGAGGCAAAGGCTTTGGTCAAGCGAGGCGCAAGCGCCGGCCCTAGCCGTAAAGCTTTTCCGCCCGGGTTTCAAAGGCGCGCACCACGCGGGTCATCGCCTCGTTGAACACCATGCCGATGATTCCGGCCAGGATGGCATTGCGAAACTCGAAATCCACCTCGAAGGCCACCTCGCAGCCGCCCTCAGGCCGGTCGGCAAAGCGCCAGACCGATTTCAGATGCTTGAAAGGGCCGTCGATATATTCGGTCAGGATGCGGTTTTCCCCGCGCAGAAGGGTGACGCGGCTGCCGAACCTTTCGCGGAACACCTTGAAGCTGATGACCAGATCGGCCAGCATCTCCTCTCCGCCGTCGATCGGGCGGGTGCTGCGGATGCGGGCCGCGGCCGTCCAGGGCAGGAATTCGGGATAGCGCGCCACATCGGCGACAAGATCGAACATCTGCTCGGCCCGGTAGGGCAAGACCTTGGTTTCACTGTGCCGGGGCATGGGCTTCCTTACCGCGTGACTTTTCCGCGCGATTTGGTCTAGGAAAGGGGGCAAAATCAAGAGGCCCCCATGCCACACCGCCCCTATGTGATCGACCAGATGATTTCCGCCAAGGCCATCGCCGCAAGGGTCGAGGCGCTGGCCGCCGAAATCACCGCCTATTACCGCGACTGCGACAAGCTGGTGGTGGTGGGGCTGTTGCGCGGGTCTTTCGTGTTCATCGCCGACCTTGTGCGCGAAATCGACCTGCCGGTGCAGGTAGATTTCCTTGAGGCCTCATCCTATGGCGATGCCATGCATTCCTCGCGCGAGGTCCGCATCCTGAAGGATCTGCGCGGCGAGATCGCGGGGCAGGATGTGCTGGTGGTGGAAGACATCGTCGACACCGGCTTTACCCTGTCCCACGTCAAGCGCCTGCTTTTGTCGCGCGAGCCGCGGCGGCTGGAGGTCTGCGCGCTTCTGGACAAGCCCTCGCGCCGCGAGGTGGACATCAAGGCCACCTGGACCGGCTTTGAAATCCCCGACGAATTCGTCGTGGGCTATGGCATCGACTTTGCGCAGCGCAACCGCAACCTGCCCTTCATTGGCAAGGTGCGGTTCACCGATCAGGCATGAACCTGACCTCGCTGATGCGGATGGCGAAATGGGCGCGCCACCCGCCCTCGCCGCGCCGGGTCAAGTTCGTGCTGGCCATCGTGGCGGCCTGTTTCCTGATCTGGGGGATCGAGCTGCTTTGGGGCTGGCCCGAGGTCTTGACGGTAAACGGCAAGGCAAGACCCTGATCGGCCTGGCCTTGGGCAGTGGCCACAAAAGTCCCTTTGCCCTGCACGGTCTGCCTGGTGTAGGCTTTGCACAGATGTTCCAATTCAGACACTTCTTGCAATGACGCGCCGTCTTCTTCTTGCGCTTGCCGGTCCGGGATTCCTGGGGCTTGCCGCCTTCATCCTGCTGACCCAGCCGCGCCCCGGCAATATGGACGACGTGCTGGCGGCCACGGCAGATGCGGCGCGCGGCGCGCAGGTGTTTGCGGCCGCCGGCTGTGGCTCGTGCCATATGTCCCCCGGGGCCAGCGGCAACGCGCCGCTGGTGCTGGCCGGCGGGATGGAGTTTGCCTCGCCCTTCGGAACCTTCCGCGCGCCGAACATCTCGCCCGACCCGATCCACGGCATCGGCGGCTGGACACTGGCGCAATTTGCCTGCGCGATCCGCGACGGCATCTCGCCCAAGGGGGAACATTACTACCCGGCCTTCCCCTACAACGCCTATAACAAGATGACGGGGCAAGAGGTGGCCGATCTCTTCGCTTATCTGAAAAGCCTGCCCGCCTCGGCCGAACCGTCAAGGCCGCATGAGATCGGCTTTCCCTTCAACATCCGCAGGCTGTTGGGCGGCTGGAAATTCTTGTTCGCAAGCCGCGACTGGCAGATGGCAGAGGCGGCCACACCCGAACTGGCCCGGGGCCGCCACCTTGTCGAGGCGCTGGCCCATTGCGCCGAATGCCACACGCCGCGCAATGCCCTTGGCGGACTGGACCGCGGCCGCTGGATGACGGGGGCGCCCACACCGGATGGCAAGGGCCGGGTTCCCGGCATCACCCCGGCGCGGCTGCGGTGGAGCGAAGGCGAGATCTTCACCTATCTGACCACTGGCTTCACACCCGAATTCGACAGTGTCGGCGGTCACATGGCTCATGTCGTGGACAACCTTGCACAACTGCCCGAGGCAGATGTGCGGGCGATCGTGGCCTATCTCAAGGCGCTGCCGGCAGGGCAATAGGTCAACCCCGAGCTGATTAACCGCCGGTCAACCAGGATCAGCCAATCTGGTGGCATGCAACACAGCCCGCCTCTTCTCCGAAACCCCGCCGCCGACCAGTGGATCGCCATGATCTTCTCGGCCAAAGCCGCGCAAGGCGGGGTCGTGCGCCGGTCCATTGCCTGGGTTGACCGCGAGGTCGGCCGCGACCGGTTTCTGGCCGAGGTGCGCGCCCGCGGCTTTCACCTTCTGGCCAGTCGCAGCCAGTTCATCGTGGTCTGCCATTCCGACCCGGTGAAAATCCTGTTCTGACGCGGATTTTCGTCGAAAATCCGTCGAACGACGCCCCAGTTTTTCCAGCCGTGCTGCGCGCAGCCGGGCGAAATCATCGCCCGCATGATAGCTTGACCGGGTCAGCGGCGTGGCCGACACCATCAGGAAGCCCTTGCCATAGGCGGCTTCCTCATAGCTCTTGAACTCCTCCGGGGTCACGAACCGGTCAACCCGGTGGTGCTTGGGCGTGGGCTGCAGATATTGTCCGATGGTCAGGAAATCGACATCGGCGGCGCGCATGTCATCCATCACCTGCAGCACGCCTGCGCGGGTTTCGCCGAGGCCCACCATGATCCCCGACTTGGTGAACATGGTCGGATCCATCTCCTTGACCTTCTGCAACAGGCGGAGGCTGTGGTAATAGCGGGCCCCGGGGCGCACCTCCAGATAAAGGCCAGGCACGGTTTCAAGGTTGTGGTTGAACACATCCGGCCGCGCCTCGACCACCTTTTCCAGCGCCGAAGGCGGACATTTCAGGAAATCCGGGGTCAGAATTTCAATCGTAGTCTGGGGAGAGCGGTGGCGGACGGCGCGGATGGTCTGGGCAAAATGCTCTGCCCCGCCATCTTCCAGATCGTCCCGGTCAACGCTGGTGATGACCACATGTTTCAGCCCCAATTCGCTGACCGCATGGGCCACCTTTCCGGGCTCGAAGGCATCCAGCGCCTGCGGCTTGCCTGTGGCGACGTTGCAGAAGGTGCAGCCGCGGGTGCAGATCTCGCCCATGATCATCATGGTGGCATGGCCCGCCGACCAGCATTCGCCGACATTCGGGCAGCCCGCCTCTTCGCAGACCGTGACCAGCTTCTTCGACTTCAGGATCTCGCGCGTCTGCTTGTAGCCCTCGGAGGTCGGGGCCTTGACCCGGATCCAGGACGGCTTTTTCGGCTGCTCCTGATCGGGGCGGTGGGCTTTTTCGGGGTGGCGTTGGTCGGGCAGCTTCAGATCACGCAACGGATGTTCCCCCTGACGCGGAATTTGGCCGAAGATAGTCCCTCCTCCCCCCCTTGGCAACCGGCGCAGGTCTGCGTTGGGTGCAACAGGGCTTGCACCGCCCGCGCAGCCCGGGAAGCCGGTTGCGACACTTTCGCGCTTGTCGCCCGGCGGCAAACTTGATCCATGTCACAGAGGGCGCGATCCTGTCCGGTCATAAGCAAGCCATGAACCTCTTTGAACTGACTTTCACCCTTCTTGCCCTGCTGGCCTCTCCGGGCCCGACCAATGCGCTTCTGGCCATGGCCGGGGCGCAGGGCGCGCGGGGGCCGGCGCTGCCGCTTCTGGTGCTGGCGGGCTATGCGGCGGCGGTCCTGCCCCTGGCCCTGTGGGGCGGGCCGTGGCTGACCGAACTGCCCGCGCTGCGTCATGGGCTGACGCTGTCGGCCGCGGTCTGGGTCGGGCTGCTGGCGGTCAGGCTGTGGCGGGCTGACCGCTTTGCCATCACGGCCCGGGTGACACCGCTGCAGATCGTGCTGACCACAGCGATGAACCCAAAGGCGCTGGTGATCGGGCTGGTGCTCTTGCCCGCCGGGCCGGGTCTGCCCCTGGGGCTTGGGCTGTTTGCGGGGCTGGTTCTGGCGATTTCGGCACTTTGGTTGCGGCTGGGGGCGAACCTGCCCCATCGGGCGCGGCCATTGGTCAACCGGGGCGGCGCGGCCTGGCTCGGGCTTTTGTCGGTGCTGCTTCTGGGCCGCGTGCTTTGGGCCTGAGATGACGACCCCCGCCCCCCACAGCCTGTTGGAGGATGCCCAGGGCCTGGCCTATGGCGCGGGCATGGCGGCCTTTGCCATCACCATCCTGACCCATCTTGGCCTGATCACGGGCCAGACGGCGGGGCTGGCGGTGCTGATTTCCTACGCCACCGGCCTTGGCTTTGGCCCGGTGTTCTTTGCCATCAACCTGCCCTTCTACTGGCTGGGCTATCGCCGGATGGGGCTGGACTTCACGGTCAAGACCTTTGTCGCCGTCGCCCTGATGTCGGGGCTTTCGGTGCTGATGCCCGGCTGGGTGCGGTTCGACAGCCTGTCGTCCCCGGTCGGCGCCATCCTCTTCGGCGCGATCTCGGGCTCGGCGCTTCTGGCGCTGTTCCGCCATGGGGCCAGCCTTGGCGGCATCGGCATCCTGGCGCTGATCTTGCAGGACAAGACCGGGTTTCGCGCCGGCTGGACACAGCTTCTGTTCGATGCGGCCCTTTTTGCCGTGGCGTTGTTTCTGATGCCCCCCATGACGATCCTTTGGTCGGCCCTGGGGGCGCTGGTGGTCAACCTTGTCATCGCCATCAACCACCGCCGCGACCGTTATATCGCCACCTGACAAGGTTCCTCTGGCGTTTCGGCCCGGCCTCCTGTAAGGCCCGCGCCAAACCATCCAACGAAAGAGATCCCTCCAGATGGAGCTTCGCAACATCGCGATCATCGCGCACGTCGACCATGGCAAGACCACGCTGGTTGACGAGCTGCTGAAACAGTCCGGTTCGTTCCGCGACAACCAGGCCGTATCGGAACGCGCCATGGACAGCAACGACATCGAGCGCGAGCGGGGGATCACCATCCTGGCCAAGGCGACCTCGGTGGAATGGAACGGAACCCGGATCAACATCGTCGACACCCCCGGCCACGCCGATTTCGGTGGCGAGGTGGAACGGATCCTGAGCATGGTCGATGGCGTCTGCCTTCTGGTCGATGCCGCCGAAGGCCCGATGCCGCAGACGAAATTCGTGCTGGCCAAGGCGCTGGCGCTGGGTCTGCGTCCGATCGTCGTGGTGAACAAGGTCGACAAGCCCGATGGTGAACCCGACCGCGCCCTGAACGAAGTTTTCGATCTCTTTGCCAACCTTGGCGCCAATGACGAGCAGCTGGATTTCCCGCATGTCTATGCCTCGGGCCGGTCTGGCTGGGCCGATCTGGAACTGGACGGCCCGCGCAAGGACCTTTCGGCGCTGTTCGATCTGATCGTGCGGCATGTGCCCGCACCCAAACAGATTGCCCGTCAGGCCGAACCTTTCAGCATGCTGGCCACCACGCTCTCGGCTGACCCGTTCATCGGCCGCATCCTGACCGGACGCGTCGAAACCGGCACGCTGAAGGTCGGCGACCAGCTCAAGGCGCTGACCCGCACCGGCGAGCGGATCGAACAGTTCCGCGCCACCAAGATCCTCGCCTTCCGCGGCCTGACCCAGACCGCCATCGACGAGGCCGTGGCCGGCGACATCGTCACCATTGCCGGGATGAGCAAGGCCACCGTGGCCGACACGCTTTGCGCGCTGGAAGTTGACACCGCCCTGCCCGCCCAGCCGATCGACCCGCCGACCATCACCGTCACCTTCGGCATCAACGACAGCCCGCTGGCCGGCCGCGACGGCAACAAGGTGCAGTCGCGCGTCATCCGCGACCGGCTGATGAAAGAGGCCGAAACCAACGTTGCCATCAAGATCGCCGACACCCCCGGCGGCGAGGCCTTCGAAGTTTCAGGCCGCGGCGAACTCCAGATGGGCGTCCTGATCGAAAACATGCGCCGTGAAGGCTTTGAACTGTCGATCAGCCGCCCGCGCGTGATCTTCAAGGACGAAGACGGCGTGCGGATGGAACCCGTGGAAGAAGTCATCGTCGATGTCGATGATGAATTCTCGGGCGCGGTCATCGAAAAGCTGACCGGCGAGCGCAAGGGCGATCTGGTCGAGATGAAGCCCGCAGGCGTGGGCAAAACCCGCATCATCGCCCATGTGCCCTCGCGCGGGCTGATCGGCTATCACGGTCAGTTCCTGACCGACACCCGCGGCACCGGCGTGCTGAACCGCATCTTCCATGGCTGGGTGCCGCACAAGGGCCCGATCCAGGGTCGTCGTCAGGGCGTTCTGATCTCGACCGAAAACGGCGTCTCGGTGGCCTATGCGCTGTGGAACCTTGAAGATCGTGGCCGGATGTTCATCGGCCCGCAGGAAAACGTGTACGAAGGCATGATCATCGGCGAACACAGCCGCGACAATGACCTTGAGGTGAACCCGCTGAAGGGCAAGAAGCTGACCAACGTCCGGGCAAGCGGCACCGACGAGGCCGTGCGCCTGACGCCGCATGTCCGGATGAGCCTGGAAGAGGCGATCGCCTATATCGACGACGATGAGCTGGTCGAGGTGACGCCCAAGATCATCCGCCTGCGCAAGCGCATCCTTGATCCGCATGAGCGCAAGCGTCAAAGCCGGAACGACTAAGGAAAAACCGCCCCTCGGGGCGGTTTTTTCGTGGGTCGTCAGGTAGGATGGGCAATATTGCCCATCCTACGCGTCAGGCCGCGGCGGCCAGACGGCAGGGCATGAATTCCTCGACCTTCACCCGCTCCCCCTCGAAGGTGCAGAAGCTGGCGGTTGGCACCTCGCTCCAGCCGCCCTCTTCGGCCTCCAAGGGTTCGGACACCACGGCCATTCCCCCCCGCGTGGCCGACCAGCGGTAATAAAGCGAGGGTGCTGCCTCATCCGTGGCATAGCGCAAGGCGTAAAGCCGGTGGCCATCCGAGAGCGCCGCCGTCATCCGCAAATGCGGCAAGGCACCCTTGGCGCGGGCCAGGCGGATGAAGCGGGCCGAGGCGCGCTCCAACGCGCCGCGCGGGTCGCCATCCAGCCCCTCGGCCAAAGCGACGAGGAAGATCGCCTCGGAATCCGTGGCCCCTTTGCGCGCGGAATACAGACTGTCGGGGATCATCATGTCAGCATCCCGGCGAAACTGTTCATAGCCGCCCACCTGCCCGTTGTGCATGAAGCTCCACTGGCCATGAACGAAGGGGTGGCAGTTGTTGCGGCTGGTCGCGGTGCCGGTGCTGGCACGCACATGGGCCAGAAACAGCCCGGATTTCACCTGCGCCGTAAGGCTGCGCAGGTTCGGATCGGACCAGGCCGGCATGACATCACGGTAAAGCCCCGGCTCGGGCCTGTCGGCATACCAGGCCACGCCAAAGCCATCTGCGTTGATCGCCGAATGGCATTGCGTAGCGCAATGGCTTTGATGAATCAGGGAATGGCCGGGGCGGCTGATGATTTCCTCAAGAAAAATCGGCGCCCCGGTATAAGCGGCCCAGCGACACATCAGCGCTGCCCTCTCACGATCAACATGCCTGCCTCATGGTGTTTCTTGCAACATTACCATGAAAGCCGCAATTTGCGCGGGGAAAATCCGCGCAAATTCTCTTATTCGGCCTCTTCCACCACCATCAGATCGCGGACCGAGGCGCCGCGGGCATGGCTCAATGCAGCCTGATAGGCTTCGGAGTGATAGCACTCCACCGCCTTTTCAAGGCTGGGAAAGCGCGCCACCACGTTGCGCGGCCGGTCGTTGCCTTCCAACTGCACATAGCGCCCACCGCGGGCCAGGAAGTATCCGCCATGCGCGGCAATCGCCGGGCCCGCAAGGGCGGCATATTTGCCATAAGCCTCGGCGTCGGTCACCTGCACATGTGCAATCCAGAGTGCGGTCGGCATCTTAACCCTCCAATGCGGCTTCCACCGCCTTCAGCGCCGCATCGGCCAGCGCGATATCGGCCCCGCCGCCCTGGGCAAGGTCTGGACGGCCGCCGCCGCCCTTGCCGCCCAAGGCCTCAACCGCAGCCTTGGCCAGCGTCACCGCGCTGATCCGGCCAGTCAGGTCGGCGGTAACGCCCGCCGCCACGGCCGGTTTTGCGCCCGTGTCGGCGATCAGCACCACCGCACCCGAACCGAGCCGGGCCTTCATCTCGTCGATCAGGCTGGGCAAATCCTTGCCCGACACGCCCGAAAGCACCTGCGCGATCAGCTTTACCCCGTTGATTTCCTTAGCCTCTGGCCCGGCGGCCTTGCCGCCCATCGCCAGTTCGCGCCGCAGCGTGGCCACCTCGTTCTGCAGGGTCTTGCGTTCGTCCACCAGCGCCTTCAGCCGGTCAACGATCTCGGCCGGAGAGGCCTTGAGCACCGCCGCCGCCTCCAGAAGCTTGGCCTCCTGCGCCTTCAGATGGTCAACCGCGGCCTGACCGGTCAGGGCCTCGAACCGGCGCACGCCAGCAGATGAGGCACTTTCGCCAAGCGCCACGAAGGCGCCGATGTCGCCCGTGCGCGCCACATGGGTCCCACCGCAAAGCTCAAGACTATAGGTCTTGCCCTCGGTCCCCTTGCCCGAGCTCTCAAGAACGCCCATCGAAACGACGCGCACTTCCTCGCCATATTTCTCGCCGAACAGCGCCTGAGCGCCAAGCGCGCGGGCATCGTCCGGCGTCATGATGCGGGTTTCGACCGGGCTGTTCTGGCGGATGAAGGCGTTCACCTCGGCCTCGACCTGCGCCAGTTCCGCTGCCGTCATGCCGGTGGAATGGCTGAAATCGAACCGCAGGCGGTCGGGCGCGTTCAGGCTGCCCTTTTGCGCCACATGATCGCCAAGCGCACGGCGCAGCGCCTCGTGCAGAAGGTGCGTGGCCGAGTGATTGGCACGGATCTGGCTGCGGCGCGCGTGGCTGACCTCCAGCTTGGCCGGCTGGCCGCGCAGGATGGTGCCCTCGGTCACAGTGGCCACATGGATGAACACGCCCGCCGTCTTGCGGGTGTCGGTCACTTCGGCCACGCCGGTCTGGGTGCGGACGAACCCCTGATCGCCCACCTGACCGCCGCTTTCCGCATAGAATGGGGTCTGGTTGACGACGATCTGTACAGACGTACCAGCCTCGGCCGCGCCGATTTCGGCACCGTCGCGAACCAAAGCATTTATCTGGCCCTCGGCGGCCTCGAATTCATAGCCAAGGAATTCGGTCGTGCCATGGGCCTCGGCGATTTCGAACCAGACCTTGGCATCGGCCGTGCCACCCGCGCCCGACCACGCGGCGCGCGCCTTGGCCTTCTGCTCTTCCATCGCGGCGTCAAAGCCCTGAACATCCACCGCCCGGGCCTTTTCGCGCAGCACATCCTGCGTCAGGTCCAGCGGGAAGCCATAGGTGTCATAAAGCTTGAACGCCACCGCGCCCGGCAGATCGGCGCCTTCGGGCAGACGGTCAAGCTCATCGGTCAGCAGACGCAAACCCCGGTCGAGCGTGGTCTTGAAGCGGGTTTCCTCCAGCTTCAGCGTCTCTTCGATCAGGGTCTGGGCGCGGGCAAGCTCCGGATAGGCCCCGCCCATCTGCCGCACAAGCGCCTGCACCAGTTTGTGCATCACCGGATCCTGCGCGCCCAGCATATGGGCATGGCGCATGGCCCGGCGCATGATGCGGCGCAGCACATAGCCGCGGCCCTCGTTCGAGGGCGTCACGCCATCGGCAATGAGGAACGAAACCGAGCGCAGGTGATCGGCGATCACCCGGTGGCTGGTCTTACCCTTGCCGTCGGGGTCGGAATTCGTGGCATGCGCCGAGGCCTCGATCAGGCTGCGCATCAGGTCGGTGTCATAGTTGTCGTGCTTGCCCTGCAAGAGCGCGCCAATACGCTCCAGCCCCATGCCGGTGTCGATCGACTGCATCTCGAGCGGCACCATCCGCCCGTCAGCGAACTGTTCGTTCTGCATGAAGACGTTGTTCCAGATCTCGATGAAGCGGTCGCCGTCCTGTTCGGCGCTGCCGGGCGGGCCACCCCAGACGCTGGGCCCGTGGTCATAGAAGATCTCGGTGCAGGGACCGCAGGGGCCGGTCGGCCCCATCCGCCAGAAGTTGTCGTCGCTGGCGATGCGGATGATCCGCTCTTCCGGCAGGCCGCTGATCTTCTTCCAGAAACCGGCAGCCTCGTCATCGGTGTGATAGACCGTGACCGACAGCTTCTCCTTCGGCAGGCCGAAATCCTTGGTCAGCAACTCCCAGGCAAAGGCGATGGCCT
>ERZ1645187.4695-NODE-4695-length-10899-cov-4.796108_pt1 | contig 10899 bp, 10 predicted proteins | sample MGYA00575352_ERZ1645187 | MGnify/ENA primary metagenome ERZ1645187 (study PRJEB40837, sample SAMN11349314) | freshwater sediment metagenome | isolation source: river sediment | host: Sediment | place: India: Wazaribad , New Delhi | collected 2017-02-21 ... | reverse complement strand
GTTGCACAGCGCGTCGAGCCGGCCGAACCGCGCGACGGCATCGACCACCGCGGGGGCGCAGGCCTCGGCATCGGCAAGGTTGGCGACGCGCGCCAGCACCTGCTGCCCGCTGGGGGCAAGCAGCTCGGCCGTTTCGGCCAGCCCCGCCTCGTTGACGTCGACCAGCGCGAGGTCGGCGCCGGCGGCGGCGAGCTTGAGCGCGGTGGCGCGCCCCAGCCCCGATGCGGCGCCGGTCACCAGCGCCACCTTTCCGGTCATGTCGGTGTTCATCGTATCCTCACCCGTTCCACGGCAGCCCGGCGGCCACCTTCTGCGCCATTTCGAAGACCACGCCCTGCACCACCGAGGCCTTGGGCCAGCCGGCGTGGACGCCGTATTGCAGGACGAATTCCTGCATTTCGTCGGCCGTGCAGTTGCCGCTCGCCATGGCGGCGTGGAAGTGCGACTTGATCGGGATCTCGCTGGAGGATTCCGCCACGCCCACCAGCGTCATGAACCGGCGCGAGCGCTGGTCGAGCCCGCGGCGGCACCACATCTCGCCGAAGACGAAATTGTTGATCGCCTCCAGGAACGGGCTGATCGAGGGGCCGCCCGGGAAGGTCATCGTATCGGTGAATTCCTGCATGCCCTGCGCGGTGCGCTCGTCCGGATTCCACGCCTCGGCGCGGATCGGCGGGCATGTGGCAGGCTCAAGCCCGAGTTCGGCGACGACGCGGTCGATCGCGCGGTCGATCGCCTCGCCGCGCGTCCAGCCGCCATAGACCGCCATGTGCAGCGCGCCCTCGCGCAGTTCCGACTGGCTGAGGTGCTTGCCCGCCAGCGCGCCGCGTACATAGCCGTCCAGCGTCGCCTCGGGCGCGCCGGCCATGGCGGCGCCGGCGATCGCGATCAGATAGCGCGCGCGGCGATCGAGCCCGGGGCGCGCCCAGATCTCGGCATAGACGAAATCGCGCCAGCTTTCGCCCAGCGGCGTCGCGGGCTGCGGCGCCGGGGCGGCGGTGACTTCGGCCTGCACGGCGGCCCCGCGCGCGCTGCGCGCCTGCGGATCGAGCATCTCTCCCATGGAATCGTCTCTCCCAGTTCGTGTTTTCAGCCCTGCGGCGGGGCGAGGTTCATCCAGATGTTCTTGGGCTGCATGAATTCGTGCAGCCCCTCGATCCCGCCGAGGCGCCCGTGGCCGCTCTTCTTCCAGCCGCCGAAGGGGCAGTTGGGCTGCATCGCCTCGCCCGATCCGTTGACGTGGATCATGCCCGCGTGAAGCTGGCCCGTCACGTGGTGCGCGCGGCGCAGGTTCTGGGTGTGGACATAGGCGCCAAGCCCGTATTCGGTGCCGTTGGCCAGCGCGATCGCCTCTTCCTCGGTGTCGAAGGGGGTGACGACGAGGACGGGGCCGAAGACCTCGTTCTGCGCGATCTCGCTGGAGTGGGCTACATCGGCGACGACGGTGATCGGCAGGAAGAAACCATTGGCGTGATCGCCGCCGATGCGCTGCCCGCCGCAGACCAGCCTTCCGCCCTGTTCCACCCCGCGTTCGACCATGCCGGCGATGCGGTTCAGCGCGGCCTCGGAAATGACCGGGCCCATGTTGGTCGCCGGATCATAGGGATCGCCGACATTGATGTAGCCGGCCATGGCCGAGAGCATCTGCAGGTAGGGCTCGTAAACCCCGCGCTGCACCAGCAGGCGGGTGCCGTTGACGCAGCCCTGCCCGTTGGCGCTGACCGCGCCGGTCAGCCCCTTTTGCGCTGCCTGCTGCAGGTCTGCATCGTCGAACACGATCACCGCCGACTTGCCGCCCAGTTCCAGCCCTACCGGCTTGAGCGATTGCGCGGCATTGGCGAGGATCTTTCGCGCCGTGTTGCCCGAACCGATGAACTCGATCTTGTCGATGCCGGGGTGGGCGACCATCGCCTCGCCGACGTCGGCCGCGCCCGTCACCAGGTTGACCACGCCATCGGGGAAGCCCGCCTCGTGGATGATCTCGGCCAGCGCCATCGCGCTGTAGGGGGCGAGATCGGGCGATTTGAGCACCACGCAGTTGCCCGCGGCGAGCGCCGGGGCCATGACCATGGTCGCGGCGAACAGCGGGCCGTTCCACGGAATGATCACGCCGACCACGCCATAGGGTTCGTAGGACACATAGTCGTGCGCCGGGCCGCCCCACATCGGGATGGTGCGGCCGTGGATCTTGTCGCACCAGCCGCCGAAATAGCGGAACTTCTGCGCCGCGTCATAGCCCATGAACGGCGCATAGGCCGAGACAGAGCCGTTTTCGGCGACCAGCGTCATGCCGAGTTCAGCGGATTTCGCCTCGAACAGTTCGGCCAGCTTGAAGAACAGGTTGCGGCGCTTGTCACCCGGCATGGCGCGCCAGGCGGGGAAGGCCGCCTTCGCCGCCTCGACCGCGCGATCGACGTCGGCGGGGCCGGCCATGCGGATCTCGCGGGTGACGGTGCCGGTGCCGGGATAGATGTGGGCCAGCGTGTCGCCGCTGCCGGCTTCCTCGCGCTTGCCGCCGATGATCAGCGGGTGGCGCGGCAGGGTTTCGAGCCTGGGGGTCTGGAATGTCATCGCCTGGAATCCTCTTGTCCTCGCGCGGCTGTGTGTCCGGCGGGCAGCCGGAGTCGCGCGGTACGTTGCGGGCAAATTATAAACAGACAAATCGCGCGTCAATCGGCAATATGCGCGAATATCGGGGTTTCATGACCTAATTATATGCCTATAATAGCCTCTCACGAACAGGAGGCAGCGCATGCGCGAGGAAGACGGCAGCGCGGGCAGGCAGCAGCGCCCGGTCCAGGCGGCGGCGGCGCGCCTGCGTGACATGATCTTCGCCGCCGCGCCCGATGCGCGGATCGGCTCGCTTTCCGGCCTTGCCGAGGAACTGGGCGTCGGCATCGTCACCGTGCAGCAGGCTGCGCGCGTGCTGGAGCATGAAGGCCTGCTCGAAGTGCGGCGCGGCCCCGGCGGCGGCTATTACGGCAAGCGCCCCGATGCCGCCGTGCTCGAACGCTCGCTCGCCGCCTACATGCGCACCGAACCGGCAAGCTGGGAGGAAGCGCTCGACATGACTTCGCTGCTGTTCAACGAACTGGTCGCGGCAGCGGCGGCCTGCGAGGACGCGGGCCTGCGCGCGGAACTGGCCGCCTTTGCCGCCACGGTCGATGCCTGCCCCGATGAACCGGCGATGGCGGCGATGGAGCAGACATTCCAGGACCTGCTGTTCCGCATGGTCAACCGCCCCCTGTTCGAGCTGCTGACCCGCGTGACGCTGAGCTTTTCGGCCAGCCTGCCGAGCGAGGCGATGTTCCGCGGCCTGATCGGGCTCGATCGCTGGAAGGATGGCCGGCACAAGATCATCGCCGCGATCCTCGCCGGCGACCGCGAGCTGGCCCGCTTCGAGGCGGATCGCAACAACCGCCGCGTGCTGATGGCGGGGCTGGCGGCGCGGGCGGGCTGAGCTTCAGGACTCCACGAAGCGCCGGTCGAAGCCGCCGCGCCGGGCGACGAGCTGGTCGTGCCGGCCCACCGCATCGATGCGGCGCACGCCGGGGGGCAGCGCCTTTTCCAGATCGTCGAGCTTGACGAGGCGGCCGGTGATCACCGGCTCCTCGCGCGCGGCGCCGCCGGGGAACGATTGCCAGCGCTGCCCGAAAATCGTGTGTTCCAGCCCGCCGGTGTCGAGCCAGTTGTGCACCCCCGGGTCCTGGTGCGCGATGACATAGGTGAACATGCCGGTCTCGTCCGGCGCCATGGTGGCGTGGTTGAGGCTGCCCGTGCGGTCCCAGTAATTGAGCGAGCGCATGTAGACGTCCTGCATCACCGCGTTGCGGAACAGCGCACCCGCATCAGAGGCGGTGAGCACCAGCGCCTCGTCCGGCGCCAGCTTCACGTTCGCTTTGACCCCGTATTGCGAGGCCATGCCGCCCAGCGCCGCCGAGGAGACCGGCCGCGTCACCTGGTTGGGCGGCAGCGTGGTGGTGCCGCGGATGATGTAATAGGCATAATAGACGCCATCGAGCAGCGACTTGGCCGTCCAGCGCGCCAGCGCGGCATCGTCGGGCGCTGCCTGCGCGGGCGGGTCCAGCCGTTCGACGCGCAGGCGGTGCGGCGCTTGCGCCAGCCAGTCGCCCAGCGCGTCGCGCACCCAGATCTGCAATGCGCCGGGATGGGTCTGGATATGGTTGCGCCGCCCGCCCGCCGGCTCTGCATCCACGGTGATGACGAAGCTGCCGTCGCCCGCGCGTTCAAGGTCAAGACTGTCAAGCAGGCCGAGGATCGTCGGCGCGGCGGTATTGTCGCCCATCAGCGCGAAGTGCGCGGTGGGCGGCGGGGCGGCGTTCGCCGGGGCGGCGGTGATGCGATAGCGCGCGCCGTGGCTGACGGGGATGATGCGATAGGTGAAATCGGGGCTGTCGCCCGCCCAGCGCGATCCCGGCACGTCGCGGCCGAACCAGTGGTGCGGCGGCGTCATGAAGCGCACGATGCCCGGATGGTCGCCATCGCTCGCCACCGCGCGCAGGGCGTGGTGGAAGACGTATTCATCGAGCATCGCATCGAGCTGGCCCAATTGGGCGCCCGCCTCGTGCTCCATCACCTCGTTCCACAGGTAGCGCGCCACCATGCGCGGCCGTTCCAGTTCGGGCCGGGCGACAATGCGCAGCGCGGTATCCTCCATCCGGCGCTGGTCAAGATTGGCGACGGGATTGGCGGCGGAGAGATAGTATTCGCTGTCGGGGATCATGCTGGTCCTCCCTCAATCGAGGCCGAAACGGCGGCTGTAATCGGCAAAGAGATCTTCCACCCAGCCGCGATCGAGGCCGAGCCGCTCGTAGGAATAGGGATAGCGGCCATACCGGTCGACCGCGTTGCCGGGATCGGCGAGCCATGCGGTGACGCGCCCGGCGAATGCATCCGAAACCGCGCTGCCCCGCCGCTCGTGGATGCGGCGCACCACGCCCAGCGGATCGGCGGTGATTTCGCGGAAGGGCAGGTGCATCACTCGGGGATCGTCGACCAGGTCCTGCGCCATGGTGCGGTCCAGCCCGGCCTTCAGGCCTTCGGCGAGCATGCGGGCGAAGGGCGCCATGTCGGTCGGCCGGCCGGTGATCGCGTCATAGATCGTGGCGGAAAGCGTCACCAGCGAATCGAAGATTTCGCCGATCGGACGGTGCGGCCAGACGCACAGCGCATCGGGATAGGCGGCGAACAGCCCGTCGAGGCTGCCCTGGTGGCTTGGCCCCTTGCACACCCAGTGCGTCTTGCCGGTGTTCCATTGCAGGTGCTGCAGGAATTCGCGGTGAAAGGCGAAGGCGCCCACGGGATCGGGATCGACCACCAGGTGATGGTCCATCGTCGGCACGCGGTGGAAATGGTAGCAATAGGTATTGCGGAAATCGAGCGCCTGGACCTCCTCGTCCTCGCACAGCTGGAAAGCGCCCTTGTCGATATAGGGGTGCATCGGTTTCTGCGCCGGGCAGAAATCCATCCATTCTTCCACCATGCGTTGCGCATGGGCGATGCGTTCGGGCGCGACCGGCCCTGCGCCGGGCGGCGGCGAGGGGGAATAGACGTGCCACGATTGCGGGGCGAGCGCGGCCGGGTCTTCCGCCAGCAGCGAATGGATCAGCGTGGTGCCCGCGCGCGGGAAGCCGACGATGAAGATCGGCCGGTCGATTACCTCGGCGGCGATGGCGGGGTGGCGCTGGCGGTCCGCCAGCAGGCGCATCCGGTTGGCGAGCAGGCGGCGCAGCTGCGCTTCCATCTCGCGCACTTCGGGCGGGGCATAGGGGCCGCGCTGGTTGATCCAGTCGACCACGAAGCGCACCCGGCCGAGAAGGCCCTCGTCGGCCAGCTCGAAGGCGCCGCTTTCGCGCTCGGCCAGCGTTACGATGGCGTGGTGGTCCAGCAAGGTCGCTCGCCCGGTCACGGTGTTTCTTCTCCCCCCTTGTTCGGAACTCTTCCGGTTCCCGTTTTTCAGCCAGCCGCTTCGAGCTTCTGCTTCAGTGCGGCGTTCATCGCGGCCAGCCCCCGGCGCACCTTTTCGCCCATGGCGCGGTACAGCAGCCTGCCGATCAGGCCGCCCATCACCTCGGCATTGGTGACGCGCGTGGTGCCGGGCGCGGGCGATTCGATGCGGATGATCCGCGTCGCGCGGACCAGCCCGCCCATGCCGGCGATCTCGTAGCGGATGAGGCCTGCCGCGCGGTCGGCCTCCAGCACGCGGGCGGTGCCGCGGTTGGGCTTCATCCCTTCGAGCTGGACGGCAAAGTGCAGCGTTTCGCCCGGCGCCATGGTGCCGCGCGCCTCGGGATAGAGCGGGTTCCACGCGCCCCAGGCGGAAAAGTCGAACAGCGCGCCCTCCACCCGGTCGCGCGGGGCGGCGATCTCCACCACGTCGAGCGCGACGTGCCTGCCTTGCAGCGCGGCGGCCGCCTGCGAATTCCTGTCCGTCATCCTCGTCCCGGCTTTTGCTGTTTGGCGCACTTTCCGCGAAAACGCCGCCGCTGCCAAGCGGCAAGATCGCGCTTGATGCCGCGCAATGACCTGTGCCCTATGCCGGAGCGAGGGTGGCGCGACGAAAAGGAACGAATCGGCATGAGCGGAAACGACAAAGTGAAGGAAATGCTCGAAGCCCAGCTCGCCGAACTGCTCGCGCGGGCAGAGGCGCTGGAGGACGATCTGCGCCACCCGCTGGCGGCGGATTCGGAAGAGCAGGCGATCGACCTTGCCGACGACGAGGTGCTGGCCGGCACCGACGCCGTCCTGCGCCGCGAGATCGGCGAGGTGCGCGAGGCGCTGCTGCGCATCGATCGCGACGAATACGGCACATGCGCCAAGTGCGGCGAGGACATCGCCCCGCGCCGGCTGGAAGTGATGCCCACCGCCACGCGCTGCATCAACTGCGCGTGACCGGGAGCGCGACGCCCTAGCCCGGAATCCCGTTTTCCTCGCGCCAGCGGAACACCACCGGCTGGAGGATTTCGCGCACCGGATCGGGATTGAAGTATTCGCGCACGTGGCGGATCTGCCCGGCCGCGTTGAACTCGATCAGGAAGAGGTAGGTGTTGCCGTATTCCTGCCCGTCGATCAGCACGCCGTGCGACCGGGCCTGCACCGCGACGCGGCCCGGCTGGGCGGTGACGCTGTCGACGGTGACGGCGAGCGGCACCTGCCACACCTCCTTCACCGAGGACAGCTTGGGCAGGTACTGTTCGCGCGTGATCATGCCCATCAGCGGCGACCATGCGGTAAGATCGGGCGCATAGTGGCGCTCGTCCACGCCGCCGGTGCCGACGCGGGTGACGAAGTCGACCGCGAGGCGGACCTGTTCCTCCACCGTCGTGCTGCCCTGCATCGTCAGTGTCCTCCTCCTCCTCCTCCGCCGCCGCCCAGCTTGCCCGGGCGCGGGGCCAGCCAGATCACCAGCGCGCCCAGGAAGAAGGCCGCCGCCGTCATCAGAAACACATAGTCGACCGCGATCATCACCGATTCCTGTTCGACCATCCGCGCGATGAAGCGCCGCGCCTGATCGGGGGTAAAGTCCGCCTGCGCCAGCCGCGCCATGGTATCGTCCGGTTGCAGCTTCGATACGATCTCGTTGTGGGCGGCCTGCTGGGTATCGTCCCAGACCGTCATGGCGAGCGCGGTGGCGACCCCGATGGACACCGTGCGCACGAAATTCTGCAGCCCGGCGGCAGATGCGGTCTCCTCGGGCCGGACCGAACCCAGCGAGATCGTGGTGAGCGGCAGCATGAAGAACGACATGCCCAGCCCCTGGATGATCTGCGGCGCGGCCAGCCGCCAGAAATCCGTCCCGCTCGTCCATTGCGCGCGCATCAGCGCCATGCAGCCGAGCCAGGCCACCGCAAGCGACACCAGCAGGCGCGGATCGGCAAAGGTCAGCGCCTTGGCCGCGAGCCGCGAGGTGGTGATCGCCGCCAGCGCGGTGCCGGCGGTGATGAAGCCCGCCAGCGTCGCGGGATAGCCCATCCACGCCTGCAGCCATTGCGGGATGACGACGATGCTGGCGAAATAGGCGCCAAAGCACAGCGACAGCGCGGCGACGCCAAAGGTGAAGCCCTTGTGCCGGAACACCTTGAGATCGACGATCGGGTGTTCCTCGGTCAGCTCCCAGATCATGAACACGACGAAGCCGATAAGCGCGCACAGCCCCAGGGCGACGATCAGCGGGTCCTCGAACCAGTCATGCGTGCGGCCGATGTCGAGCAGCAGTTGCAGCGATCCCACCCACAGCGTCAGCAGGGCCAGCCCCACCTTGTCGACCGGCACCTTGCGCGTCGGAGTTTCCGCCGGGGTCAGCAGGGCATAGCCGACGAGGATCGCCGCCGCGCCGATCGGCAGGTTGATCAGGAAGATCCAGTGCCAGCTCATGTTGTCGCTGATGAAGCCGCCGACATTCGGCCCCAGCGCCGGGCCGAGCAGGATCGTCATCGTCCACATCAGCATGGCCTTGGGGATCTGCTCGGGCGGGAAGATGCGCAGCAGCAAGGTCTGCGCCAAGGGCATGATCAGCCCGCCGCACAGCCCCTGGCCGATGCGGCAGATGACGATCATCTCCAGCGTCAGCGACAGGCCGCACAGCAGCGAGAACAGGCAGAAGCCCGTCATCGCGTAAAGGTAGGTGCGCACCGCGCCGAAGCGCATCGCCAGCCAGCCGGTCAGCGGCACCGCGATCGCCTCGGCCACGGCATAGGATGTCACCACCCAGGTGCCCTGGTCGAGCGAAACGCCAAGGCTGCCGGCGATATGCGGGATCGATACGTTGGCGACCGTCAGGTCGAGCACGACCATGAAATTGCTGACCACCAGCACCGCGGCGGCCAGCGCGCGGTTGGGGATCGCCGCGAGCGGGCCGGCAGATGCGGGGGAAGCGGCGCTCACGCGGGCTTCCCGCTCACTCGCCCGAAAGGTCGATCTCGACCTCGGTCGACAGACCCACCCGCAGCGGGTGCTCCTTCAGTTCCCTGGGATCGAGTTCGATGCGCACCGGCAGGCGCTGCACCACCTTGATCCAGTTGCCGGTCGCGTTCTGCGCCGGGATCAGCGCCATCGAGGCGCCGGTGCCGCCCGAAAGCCCGGCGACCTTGCCGTGATAGACCACGCCGGAGCCATAGATGTCGGCGGTGACCTTCGCCGGCATGCCCACCTGCACGCGGCGTAGCTGGCGTTCCTTGAAATTGGCATCGACATAGACCTTGCCGACGGGAACGATCGTCATGATCGGCGCGCCTTGCGCGACGCGCTGGCCCACCTGCACCTGCCGGCGGGTGACGACGCCATCGATCGGCGCGCGGATCACGGTGTTGCCAAGATCGATCTGCGCCGCTTCCAGCCGCGCGCGCGCCGCCATCACGGCGGGGTCGGTCTCCTCGGTGGAGCCGCGCACCAGCGCCTCGGTCGCGGCGAGTTCGCCTTGGGCCGAAACGCGGGTCGACTGCGCCTGCGCGATGGCCGCCTGCGCAGTGGCGACGGCGGCGCGCGCATTGGCGAGCGCGCGGCGTGCGTTCGACAGTTCCTCGCCCGAAACCGCGCCGCTCGCCGCCAGCTTCTCGCGCCGGCCAAGGTCCAGCCGGGCCGTCTCGAAATCGGCCTGGGCGGCGGCAAGCTGCGCCTGGGTCTGGCCGATGGTCGCCTCGCGGGCCCTGACGGTGGCGGCGAGCGCCCCGGTCGTGGCGAGCGCGCGGCGGAACTGGCGGCGCGCGTCGGCAAGATCGGCGGTGGCCTGCGCCACGGCGATGCGCGCCTTGTCGGTATCGAGCACGACGAGGACGTCGCCCTTCTTCACCGCTTGCGTATCGACCACCTTGATCTCGACCACGGTGCCCGCGACCAGCGGCGTCACCTGCGCCACCTCGGCGTTGACATAGGCGTTGTCGGTGCTGACGTGGTTGCGCCCGACCAGCAGGTACCAGGCCGCCCACACCGCGCCGACCACCGCCAGGGCGATCGCGAGGCGCGTCAGCCACAGGCGCCGCTTCGCCAGCTTTTCGGCCGCCGCGCCATTGGGCTGGGCCTCCGCGCTTTCGCCCGGCACCTCGGTCGCAGTGTCAGCCATCGGTCTTTTCCCTGAGTGAATCCGGCGCGGCCGCGGCATCGAAGCCGCCGCCCAGCGCGCGCACCAGCGCCACGTCGAGCGCGCGGGCATCGCCCTCGATCGCGGTGGCCGCGCGGCGGGCCTCGAGCAGGCGATCCTCGACCGCCAGCACGTCGAGATAGGCGGAAAGCCCGCCTTCGTAGCGCAGCCGCGCAATGCGGTAGGCCTCTTCCGAGGCGGCCAGCGCGGCGCGCGCCTCGGCCAGGCGGCGCGCCACCATGGCGCGGCTGGATACCGTGTCGGCAAGCTCGCGATAGGCGTCGATCACGGTGCGGTCATAGGCGGCGACGGCGCGGTCATAGGCGGCGACCGCCGCGTCGTGCCGGCCGCGCAGGGCGCCGCCGTGGAACAGCGGCAGGCTGATCGCCGGGCCGGCAGAGCCGAAGGTGGAATCGCTTTCCAGCAGGTTGCCGATGCCCAGCGATTGCAGACCGATCAGCGCGTTGAGCCGGATCGCCGGGAAGAAATCGGCGCGCGCCACGCGGATGCGCGATGCGGCCGCTTCCACCTGGGCGCGGGCGGCGGCGATATCGGGCCGGCGGCCGATGAGCGCGGTGGTGACGTCCTCGGGCAGGCCCGCCACGCTTGCCGGTGCGGGGCTGGGGCGCGCGAGGTCGAGCCCGCGATCGGGCCCGGCGCCGAGCAGCGCGGCGATCTGGTTGCGGCGCAGCGCGATGGCCTGATCGACGGCGGCGAGCGCGCCGCGTGCCGTGGCCACCTGTGCCTCTGCCTGGCGCAGGCTGCCGCGCGTCTCCAGCCCGTTCGCCATCCGGCTGGCGACC
>ERZ1645187.4694-NODE-4694-length-10901-cov-9.417112_pt1 | contig 10901 bp, 8 predicted proteins | sample MGYA00575352_ERZ1645187 | MGnify/ENA primary metagenome ERZ1645187 (study PRJEB40837, sample SAMN11349314) | freshwater sediment metagenome | isolation source: river sediment | host: Sediment | place: India: Wazaribad , New Delhi | collected 2017-02-21 ... | reverse complement strand
GCGTGCGGGCGCTGTGCGCGCGGCGCGGCCTCGCGACGCTCGTCGTGCTGCACGACCTCAACGCCGCCGCGCGCTTCGCCGACCGCGTCGCGATGCTGCACGAGGGCAGCCTCGCGGCCTGCGGCGCGCCGGGCGAGGCGTTCACCGCCGAACGCCTCGCCCGCGTGTTCGGCGTCGAGGCCGCCATCGGCCACGGGCCGGACGGGCGCCCGACGGTGACGCCGCTCGCCCCGATCCGGGATTGAGGGCCAGGCCGATCGAGCCGGCGCGCCGCTTCTGGGAATGGGCCTGAACGGGGCGCGGTCTGGACTTCGCGTCCCGCGCGAATTCATGCTCAATCGGAAGAACACTCGCCGCGCCGAGGCAATTCGCCCGCTTCGCGGCCATCGCCTTGGGCGGCGGCGAGCGGAACCGACGTGACGGCCATCGAACTTCGCATCGACAAGGAGCCGGCCACGCTGCGGCGCAAGGTCGAGGATCGGCTGCGCGCCGCCATCGCGACCGGGCATTTCCGGCCCGGACAACGACTGGTCGAGCGCGAATTGTGCGAGGCGTTGGGGGTCAGCCGCACCTCGCTGCGCGAGGCCTTCCGCCAGCTCGAAGCCGACGGGCTGGTCGTCGCCGTGCCCCATCGCGGGCCGGAGGTCGCGTCGATCTCCGCCGCCGAGGCGGCCCAGCTCTACGAACTGCGCGCGTTGCGGGAGAGCTTCGCGGGCCGCGCCTTCGCCGAGCGCGGATCGCCGGAGGAGGCCGAGGCCATGTCGGCGTCCACCGACCGTTTCGAGCGCGCCGCGACCGCCGGCGATTCCGGCGAGATGATCCGGGCCAAGACCGCCTTCTACGGCACCCTGCTCGACGGCGGACGCAACGTCTTCGTCAGCGACGCGTTGCGGCGCCTGCACAACCGAATCACGCTGCTGCGCGTCACGTCGATGACGCAGATCTGCCGCTTGCCGGACAGCGTGCGGGAACTGCGCGCGATTCACGCCGCTATCGCCGCGCGCGACCCCGAGGCCGCGGCCCGGCTCTGTCGCGAGCATATCGAGAACGCCGCGCGCATCGCTCTCGCCGTTCTGGCGAAAACGCAAGGGCAGGCCGGCAAGATACCGAGATCGCCCGCCATCTCGCCGGCGAGAGGGGGCCGAAAGCGTGAGCGCGTCGGTCGTTGTCGCGCAATTGCGCGAACGCATCGCGCGCGCGCTCGACGACCCCGAAGTCCCGGCGCTGACGCCGGGCCTGGACGCGCTCGTCGCTTTCGATGTTGAGGGCGTTCGCGTGGCGTCGAGATTCGCCAAAGGCGCGGCGCGTCTCGTCGAGGGCGGCGCGCCCGACATCGTCGCCCGCGCAAGCGCGGAGGATTGGGCGAAGGCGATGGCCCCGCCGCCGCCGCCGCCGCCGCCGCGCGCACCATGCGCGCCACGTCCTCGACCTCGACCTCGAACGGATGCCGGATGCTCGGCGCGCCCACGCGCCGGCCCGTCGCGAAGCTCATCTCGCGGTCTTGCAGATGAAAGCGCGCGGCGGGGAACAGGTCGAGATCGCCGGCATGATCGTAATGCAGATGCGTGACGATCACATCCCCGACGCGCCTGCAATCGACGCCGAGCGCGGCGAGGCTGTCGCCGACCGGGCGACGCAGGCGACGGCCGCGTCCGGCGCCGCCTTCCGCCGAAAAGCCCGTGTCGACGACGATGCTGCGCGCGCCCTGCCGCAGCGCCCGGATGTAATAATCCATCGGCACGGGATGATCGTGCAGATCGCGGCCGCGCAGAAGATTGCCGCGTCCAAGCCGCTCCTCATGCACCGCGTAGCGCAGCGCGTAGACCTCCCATTCGGCCATCCCCGCCCCCGTCATTTCGTCGGCGCGACGCCTTCGGCCTTCAACACCTCGTGCGCCGCCTTGAAGGCGTCGAGGCCGGCGGGAATGCCGCAATAGACGGTCGCGTGCAGGAGGATTTCCTTGATCTCCTCCACGCTGACGCCGTTGGCCAGCGCGCCTTTCACATGCAGCTTGAGTTCGACCGGCTTGCCGAGCGCGGTCAGCATGGCGAGATTGAGCATCGAGCGCGTCTTGCGGTCGAGCCCGTCGCGGCTCCAGGCGTAGCCCCAGCACCACTCCGTCGTGATGCGCTGGAACGCCATCATGAAATCGTCGGCCCCCGCGAGCGAGCCGTCCACATAATCCGGCCCCAGCACCTCGCGACGAATCTTCAGGCCCTTCTGAAACTGCTCGCTCTCGGCCATGATCTCATCCTCCCGCGCGTGTCGCGCTTTCACAATCCCAGATAGGCGCGGCGCGCCTCGTCGTTTCCGGCCGGCTCCGCGCTCGATCCTTGCAGCACGATGCGCCCGGACTCCAGCACATAGCCGCGCGAGGCGGTGGGCAATACCCGGGGGCTGGCGAACCTCCCTGTCGAGCGCGCGTCAGGGGCGACGCGCGCCCGGGAAGGCGAGGCGGGAATCCGCCTCTCCGTCTCCCGGTCCACCCGGGATGGCGTCGCGCCCCGCCCGCACGGTTGGCGCGAGAGGGCGCGGGAGACAGACTTGCCGTGGGCGGAGAAAGTGTTCTCCAATGCCGTCCGAAAGACCACGACATCAAACGGCGGCGCGCGCGACGCTCGCCAAAGGAGCGAGTCATGACGTCGAACACCTACCGTATCGCGGTCATTCCGGGCGATGGAATCGGCAAGGAAGTGATGCCGGAGGGCGTGCGCGCGCTCGAAGCGGCGGCGCGGAAATACAAATTCTCTCTCGATCTCGACCATTTCGACTTCTCGTCGTGGGACTATTACGAGAAACACGGCAAGATGCTGCCCGACGACTGGAAGACGCGGATCGGCGGCCATGACGCCATCTTTTTCGGCGCGGTGGGAATGCCCGACAAGATTCCCGATCACATCTCGCTATGGGGATCGCTGCTGCTGTTCCGGCGCGAGTTCGACCAGTATGTGAATCTGCGCCCGGTGAAGCTGATGCCCGGCGTGCCGAGTCCGCTCGCCAACCGCAAGCCGGGCGACATCGATTTCTTCGTCGTGCGCGAGAACACGGAAGGCGAGTATTCCTCCATCGGCGGACGCATGTTCGCGGGCACCGAACGCGAGGTGGTGATTCAGGAAACCGTCATGACGCGCACCGGCGTCGACCGCATTCTCAAATACGCCTTCGAGCTGGCGCGGCGCCGCCCCCGCAAGAAAGTGACGAGCGCGACCAAGTCCAACGGCATCTCGATCACCATGCCCTATTGGGACGAGCGGGTGGCCGAGATGAAGAAGGCCTATCCCGACGTCGCGGTCGATCAGTTTCACATCGACATTCTCACCGCGCATTTCGTGCTGAACCCGAACAAGTTCGACGTGGTGGTCGCCTCCAATCTGTTCGGCGACATCCTGTCCGATCTGGGGCCGGCCTGCACCGGCACCATCGGCATCGCGCCGTCGGGCAACATCAATCCCGAACGCAAGTTTCCCTCGCTGTTCGAGCCGGTGCACGGCTCCGCGCCGGACATCGCCGGGCAGGGGATCGCCAATCCGGTCGGACAGATCTGGTCGGCGGCGATGATGCTGGATCATCTGGGCGAGCGCGACGCGGCGGCGGCCATCGTGCGCGCCATCGAGGAGGCGCTGGCGCGGCCCGACAGTCGCACCCGCGATCTCGGCGGCGGCGCCGACACCATCGCCTGCGGCAAGGCCGTCGCCGACGCCATCGCCTGAGACGGAGGGAGCGCTCATGTCGAAAGTCGCCATCGTCGGATGCGGCGCGATGGGCTCCGTCTACGCCGCGCTGATGGCGTCGGCGGGGCACGAGGTCCACGCCGTCACCGCGTGGCCCGACCACGCCGAGGCGATGGCGCGCGAGGGCCTGCGCGTCGAGGGCGCGAGCGGCGACCGCACGGTGCGGCTCGCGGGCGCGGCGACGACCACCGACGGGATCGGGCCGTGCGATCTCGTCATCATCGCCACCAAGGCGTTCGACGTCGAAGCGGCGGCGCGCGCCTGTCCGCCGCTGATCGGGCCGGGGACCGTCGTGCAGACGATCCAGAACGGCCTCGGCTCGCCCGAGGTCGCCGCGTCGATTCTCGGGCGGGAACGGATCGCCATCGGCGTCGTCGGCGGCTTCGGCGCGTCGATGCGCGGCCCCGGCCATGTCCACCACAACGGCATGGAGATGGTGCGCTTCGGCGCGCTGGGCGCCTTGCCGCGCGAACGCCTGAAGGCGTCCGCCGCGATCTGGGAATCGGCCGGCTTCAAGGTCGCGCTGTTCGACGACGTGCGCCGCATGGTCTGGGAAAAGCTGATCATGAACGTCACCTTCTCGGGCGTATGCACGGCGACCGGACTGACCATCGGCGAGGCGATGGACGATCCGCACGCCTGGAGCGTCGCGCTGGGCTGCGCGCGGGAAGCGGTCGCCGTCGCGCGGGCGCTCGGGATCGGGCTGGAGGTCGGCGATCCGATCGAGCATATCCGCACGCTTGGCGGCAAGATTCCGAACGCGCGCCCCTCGATGCTGCTGGATTTCGACGCCGGCCGAAGGGGCGAGGTCGAGGCGATCAACGGCTCGATTCCGCGGCTCGGCAAGACGTGCGGCGTGGCGACGCCCGTCAACGACGCCGTCGTCGCGATCATCAAGGCGCGGGAGGCGCGCATGATGGCGCAGAGGCGCCCGGCCGCCCGCGCTTGCCCGGCCTGAGCCGTCCCGCGCGGATCGCTCGAACACATCGTCGCGACGCAACGGCGTTTCTTCGGAAACCCGCCTGACGCCCGCCATTTGACAGCATCGACGGCGAGCCATAGCATTATTTCTGGAAATACGTTCTATAATATAGAACGCACGGAGAGAACGCGGCGCCGAGCGATCCGCGCGCGATGGCGGTGGCGTTCCGGCGGGCGGGGATTGGCCCTGCGGTCGATGACGCGGTCATGTCGGCGGCGATGGACGCGCCGCCGATCGCGCCGGAACGGAGGAGAGACATGACCGCGACGACCGCCCTCCGCATCCGGCGCGTCCCCCATTGCAGCCATTGGGGCGCCTACACTGTGCTGGTGGAGGACGGGCGGATCGTCGGGGTCGAGCCTTTTCCCGACGATCCCGATCCTTCGCCGATCATCCACAGCGTCACGGGCTGGGCCGATCCGGCCAAGCGGGTGCTTAAGCCGCTCGTGCGTCGCGAATGGCTGGCGCGGCGGGAGAAGGCGGACGGCGCGGGACGCGGGCGCGACTCCTATGTCGAGGTCGGCTGGGACGAGGTTCTCGATCTCGTCGCCGGCGAGATCGCCCGCGTGCGCGACGAGCGCGGACCGGCCTCGATCTTCGCGGGTTCGTATGGCTGGACGAGTTGCGGGCGCTTCCATCACGCCTCCTCGCAGCTCAAGCGAATGCTGAACCTCGCCGGCGGCTACACCGGCCATGTCGACACCTATTCCATCGCAGCGGGGCCGGCGATCCTGCGCCATGTGCTGGGCGACTCGGCGGCCTGCGACGGCGGCGCGAACACGCTCGACGGCGTGGCCGAGCATACGCGCACGCTCGTCGTTTTCGGCGCGATGACGCCGCGCACGGCGCAGAACGAGGCGGGCGGCCTCGCCCGCCACACGCTGTCGGGCCACCTGCGCCGCATGAAGGAGCACGGGGTCGGGATCGTCCATGTCTCGCCCGTGCGCGACGACATGCCGGAGTGGGTCGAGGCCGACTGGTGGGCGATCCGCCCCAACGCCGACGCCGCCCTGATGCTGGGGCTTGCCGGCGAGATCGTCGCCGCCGGGCGGGAGGACAGGGCGTTTCTGTCAGCCCATTGCAGCGGCGCGGACAGTTTCCTCGCCTATCTGCGCGGCGAGGCGGACGGCCTGCGCAAGGATGCGGAGTGGGCGGCGGCGATCGCCGGACTGGCCGCCCCGCGCATCCGCGCTCTGGCGGCGCGTCTGGTCGACACGCGCAGCATGATCGCGGTCAGCTGGTCGCTGCAACGCGCCGAGCATGGCGAGCAGCCCTTCTGGGCCGCGCTCGGCCTCGCCGCCGTGATCGGCCAGATCGGCCTTCCGGGCGGAGGCGTGGGCTATGGCTACGGCTCGCTTGGCGGCGTCGGCGCGCCGCAATCGCTGGCGCGTTCTCCCGCCTTGCCGCAAGGCGCGCCCCCCAATCGCGATTTCATTCCCGTCGCGCGCATCTCCGATCTGCTGCTCCATCCCGGCGAGTCCTTCGACTACGAGGGGGAGACGCGCCGCTATCCCGACATTCGCCTCGTCTATTGGGCGGGCGGCAACCCGTTCCATCATCATCAGGACCTCAACCGCCTTCGCCGCGCCTGGGAGCGGCCGCAGACGATCATCGTGCAGGACCCCGTCTTCACCGCCACGGCGGCGCGCGCCGACATCGTGCTGCCGGCCTCGACCTCGCTCGAACGCAACGACCTCGCCGGGGCCAGGCGCATGGACGCGATCGTCGCGATGCATCGGGCCATCGCGCCTCTGGGCCAGAGCCGCTCGGACTTCGCGATCTGCTCGGCGATCGCCGAACGGCTCGGCGTCGGCGCGGCCTTCACGGAAGGGCGCGACGAAATGGGCTGGATCGCCCATCTCTACGAGCAGACGCGCAGCGACGCCGCCGACCGGCTGCACTGGGAGATGCCCGAATTCGACGCCTTCTGGCGCGCGGGCCATGCGCGGACGCCTACGCGCGCCCATTACACCTATCTCGCCGATTTTCGCGCCGACCCGGCCGCGCATCCGCTGGCGACGGAAAGCGGCCGCATCGTCCTGGGCAGCGCGCGGCTCGCGGCGCTCGACTACGCCGATTGCCGCGCGCATCCGGCGTGGATCGAACCGAGCGAATGGCTGGGCGCGGCGGACGCACGCGCGCGGACGCCGTTCCATCTCATCTCGCGTCAGCCGGCGGGCAAACTGCACAGCCAGCTCGACGCGGAGCCGTTGAGCGCGCTGAGCAAGCGCGAGGGGCGTGAAACCGCCTCGCTTCACCCCGGCGACGCCGCCCGCCTCGGCGTGACGTCCGGTCAGGCGGTGCGGCTGTGGAACGCCCGCGGCCAGACCATCGCCATCGCCCGCGCCGACGAGGGCGTGCGCGAAGGCGTCGTCGTTCTGCCGACCGGCTCATGGTATTCGCCCATCGACCATTCCGACCATGCGCTCGATCTCGCCGGCAACCCGAACGTGCTGACCCTCGACAAAGGCACTTCGCGCTATGGACAGGGCTGTTCGGCCCATACCTGCCTTGTCGCCGTCGAACCCTTCAACGACCATAACCTGCCCCGCCCGACGGCGATCGGCGCGCCGCCGGCGCCGGGCTGACGAACATCCTGCGCCGGCGTCGCGTAGCCAGGCGCGTCTGGCCCGGCCGCCCGCGCGCCCTGCGCACGCCGCCGGAGGCTCACGCATCAAGCGAGGCGGCGGATCGCCGCGCCCGCGCAGGGACGTCCCGCCCGGGCTTCGTCCGGCGGGGGGCGCTTGAATTCCGCCGGACGGCGGTCCAAGACACCTCCGCCAGCAAGGAGAGGTCGATGTCGGAGTCTGCCAAGATCGTCCCGATCGTCATGTGCGGAGGCGCCGGCACGCGACTTTGGCCCGTCTCGCGGGACTCGATGCCGAAGCAGTTCATTTCCCTGTTCGGCGGCGACTCGACCTTTCAGCGCACGATGAGACTTCTTTCGGACGCCTCGGTTTTCGAGGATCCGATCGTCATCACCAACGCAGACTATCGCTTCACCGCGCAGGATCAGTTGCAGGCGATCGGCGTGACCGCCTCCATCGTGCTGGAGCCGACCCGTCGCGATTCCGCGGCGGCGGTCGCGGCGGCCACGGTTCTGGCGTTGGCGAGATCGGAGGAGGCGGTGGTCGGCGTGTTCGCGGCCGATCATGTGGTTCAGGATGGCGCGATGTTCGTGCGCACCTGCGCGCAGGCGAGCCGGGTCGCCGCGCAGGGCCGGATCGTCACCATCGGCGTGCCGCCCACCCATCCCGCCACGGGCTACGGCTATATCCGCCCCGGCGCCGACATCGGCGGCGGGGCCCGCAACGTCGACGCCTTCGTCGAGAAGCCGGACGCCGCGCGGGCGGCGCAGTATCTTCTCGACGGCTATCTGTGGAATTCGGGCAATTTCATCTTCTCCGCGCGCGCCATGCGCGAGGAGTTCGAGGCTCACGCCTCCGACGTGATGGGGCCGGTCGCGGACGCGGTGGCGCGGGCGAAGCGCGATCTCGACTTCCTGCTTCTCGACGCCGAAGCCTTCTCGCGCGCCCGCAAGACCTCGATCGACTACGCCGTGATGGAGCGCACCGCGAAGTCGGCCGTCGTGCCGGGCGGCTATGGCTGGTCGGATGTCGGCGGCTGGGGGGCGGTGTGGGATCTTTCGCCGAAAGACGACGGGGGCAATGCGGTGACGGGGCGTGGATACGTTCTCGGCGGCGGCGGCAATCTGATCCGCGCCGACGACCAGCTCGTCGCCGTGCTCGGGCTGGACGACATCGTCGTGGTCTCGACCCGCGACGCCGTTCTCGTCACGGCGAAGGATCAGGCCGACAAGGTGAAAGACATGGTGGCGCTGATCCGCGCCAGGGGGGAATCGGAAGCGGGCGAGCATCGCGAGATTCATCGCCCCTGGGGCAAGTATCTCTCCATCGACATGGGCGCGCGTTATCAGGTCAAGCGCATCACCGTGAAGCCGGGCGGCGTGCTTTCGCTCCAGAAGCACTATCATCGCGCCGAGCATTGGGTCGTCGTGCGCGGCACGGCGGAGGTGACGCGCGACCGCGAGACCATCGTCGTGCACGAGAACGAGTCGGTCTACCTGCCGATCGGCTGCGTGCACCGCATGGCGAACCCCGGCAAGATTCCGCTCGAACTGATCGAGGTGCAGGTCGGCTCCTATCTCGGAGAGGACGACATCGTGCGCCTCGAAGACGTCTACAGCAGGGCCTGAGCCGCCGCGTCATCGCCGGCGCGGCGAGCGGTTCGGACACGGGGAACGCGCGATGGCCGCGTCGACGCAAAAGCGCGAAGCCGAGCCCCCGCCCCTGCGCGTGGGCTTCCTTCTCGCGCGACGCTTCACGCTGACCGCCTTCGCCAGCTTCGTCGACGCGCTGCGCCTCGCCGCCGACGAGGGCGACCGCTCGCGGCAGGTGCGCTGCCGCTGGAGCGTCATGTCGTCGGCGCGCGCGGCGGTGGCGGCGAGCTGCGGCGTCGAGGTGCTGCCGACCTCCGGCCTCGTCGATCCGAAGGCGTTCGATTACATCGTCGTCGTCGGCGGCCTGCTGCATGACGGTCCGCAGGTCGACGCCCAGACGCTCGCTTACATCCGCACGGCGGCGCGAGCGGGCGTGACGCTCGTGGGGGTTTGCACCGGCTCCTTCGTGCTGGCGCAGGCCGGCGTGCTGGCGGGCCGCGAGGCCTGCGTGAGCTGGTTCCATCGCCGCGATTTCCTGGAGCAGTTCGGCGACGTCGCCCCCGTCTCCGACCGGCTTTACCTGATCGACGGCGACCGCATCACCTGCTCGGGCGGGGCGGGCGTGGCGGATCTGGCGGCGGCGCTGATCGAGCGGCGTCTCGGCGCGGAGACCGCGCGCAAGACGCTGCGCGTGCTCCTCATCGACGACGCCCGTCCGGCCGGCGCGCCGCAGCCCATGCCCGCGCTCGCGCGGGAAAGCGCGCCGCGCGACGAATCCGTGCGCCGCGCGGCGCTGCTGATGGAGCAGCATCTGTCGCGCCCGCTCACCGTCGCCCAGATCGCCGGCAAGGTGGGCCTGAGCGCCCGCCAGCTCGAACGGCGCTTTCTCGACGAGTTGGGCGAGACGCCGGCGGCGGTCTATCGCGGCATGCGGCTCGATTACGGGCGATGGCTGATCGAGAAGGCCGGACGCGCGGTCGGCGAGGCGGCGGCGAGCGCCGGCTTCGCCGACGGCGCGCATTTCGCCCGCGCCTTCCGCAAGCGCTGGGGCTTTGCGCCCTCGACCATGCGCGCGACGCGCGATGTCGGAAATATTCTCACTCCGTGACGCGAAAAAGCTGGCGGCGCGGGGCGTTTGCTGGCCCCATGCGGCGATCCAACGCTAGGACGGCGCCCGTGCGATTTTCTCTTCTCAACGTCGCCCGCCAGGGCCTCGCCGGAAACGCCGGCTGGCCCGAACAGTGGCGCAGCCCCGAGCCGAAGGCTGCCTACGACGCGATCATCGTCGGCGCCGGCGGGCACGGCCTCGGCGCGGCCTATTACATGGCGAAAGAGCACGGGATGCGAAATATCGCCGTGCTCGACAAGGGCTGGCTCGGCGGCGGCAACACCGGCCGCAACACGACGATCATCCGCTCCAACTATCTGTGGGAGGAGTCGGAGGGGATCTACGAACATTCGATGAAGCTGTGGGAGGGCCTCGCCCACGAACTGAACTACAACCTGATGTATTCCCCGCGCGGCGTGATGATGCTGGCGCACAATGTCCACGACGTGCAGTCCTTCCAGCGCCATGTCGCCGCCAATCAGCTCGCCGGAATCGACAACGAGTGGCTGACGCCGCAGGAGGCGAAGGCGTTCTGCCCGATCCTCAACATCGAGAAGAACATCCGCTACCCGATCATGGGCGCGAGCCTGCAACGACGCGGCGGCACCGCGCGCCACGACGCTGTCGCCTGGGGCTACGCCCGCGCCGCCGACAGGCTCGGCGTCGACATCATCCAGAATTGCGAGGTGACCGGCATCCGCCGCGACGCCTCGGGCGCGGTCGCCGGCGTCGAGACCGGCAAGGGCTTCATCGCCACGAAGCGGCTCGGCGTCGTCGCCGCCGGCAACAGTTCGGTCGTCATGAGCATGGCCGACGTGCGCATGCCGCTCGAATCCTATCCGTTGCAGGCGCTCGTCTCCGAGCCGGTGAAGCCGATCATGCCCTGCGTCGTGATGTCGA
>ERZ1645187.4693-NODE-4693-length-10903-cov-27.331029_pt1 | contig 10903 bp, 9 predicted proteins | sample MGYA00575352_ERZ1645187 | MGnify/ENA primary metagenome ERZ1645187 (study PRJEB40837, sample SAMN11349314) | freshwater sediment metagenome | isolation source: river sediment | host: Sediment | place: India: Wazaribad , New Delhi | collected 2017-02-21 ... | reverse complement strand
CAGCACCGTGCATGCACGGTGCTGTACTCAAAATCTCTGAACGTATCCGCTGTCTTCCGACAGTTTAGTAATTATATCGCAGCGTTAATCCGAATGTTCGTTGGTCGCCCAATACCGCAGCGTAGTGGCCGGCATTGCCCGCCGCCGGCAGCAATTGCTCAAAATAGTTTTTGTTCAGCAGGTTTCTCGACCATACATAAAACGAAAACCCTTTCGGCGATTTGTATCCTGCCCGCAGATTCATCAATCCGTATCCGCCGATATTCAGGTATTTGGACGGCGATGAACTGGACGAAAATTCCGTGCGGAAAGTGCCATCAACCGCCACAAAGTATTTGCCGTTGGATTGTCCGAAAAACTTCGCGGGATAGGCCACTTCACCACCCACAGCGCCGGACCATTTGGAGATGCCCGGCAGTCTTGCACCGGAGATATCTTTGAACGCTTTCTCGCCGCCGGTTTCTTCCAGTGGCACAGGCGCATTCGTAAATTTCAGGTATTTGCCATCGGTATAACTCACATTTCCGTAGATGCTGAAGTATTCTTTAAAGCTGTAGCTGCCTTCGAATTCCACACCCAGCACGCGCACTTTCTCCGCATTCGATAAATAACCACGGTTCACGCCCACTTCCGCCGTTTGCACCTGCGCCTGATAGTTTTTCGTAGTCGTATTAAAGAAGGTCAGGTTCAGGCTCAGATTGCGCACCGGATTCGTTTTCACGCCCACTTCCACATGGTGCACCAGTTCGGGCTTAATCACAGCGAGTTCCGTCATAATGCGGCCTTTGTCGGTCGGCAATCCACCCAGATTCACTCCGAATGATTTGAAACTGTTGGAGTAAGTCGTGTAAATATGTATTTGTTTCAGTGGTTTGTATGCAATCGTCAACTGACCGGATACGTTGGCTCTTTTTGCGGTGGTATCAAACACCTGACTGCTGTATACGCCGCGTTTTATCGCGAGCAAAGCCGGATCATCGGTTTCCAGTCCGCCGTATGCTTCGCGGTTGTAGTCAACGCCTTTAAAGTCGTAGTTGAAGCGGATGCCCGGCAGGAGGTGCAGGTTCTTCACAAATTCCCAGTCCACCTGCGCGAAGATGGCCGCGCTCACGGTATTCAACTTGCTTTTGGTACGGATGCCGTAGCCGTCGAGCAAGCCGGGAGTTTCCCATAAACTACTGGTGGAACTTTGTGAAAAGCGCCACTGTGCCGCGCCGGATTCTTCCGTGTGGTAGGGACTGGTTCTCAAATCCTGCCCGAAGACAAAGACACCGAATACACCGGATAATTTTTTGGCCAATTCACCCGCATAGCGCACTTCCTGTGACCATTGGTGGTGCTTCGATGGTGCCTGTGATAAAGATAAAACCGGCAGACCGGTGAAGTCGCGGTCGTTGGAAGGCCCCCATCTCCAGTAGCGGTAAGCAGTGGTGGAGGTCAGCGTTCCGGGACCTAATTTTACATCCACATTCACGGAACCGCCCGCCATATCTTGCTCGGAACGCCAAGGGGTGTCGTGGTCAATTACTCTGTCAAATGGATTTTCACTCGGCAGGGTATATCCCAGATCCGCGATAATCTGATTGAACTGACGGTAAGGTGCCCGCAGCGTCGGCACAACGCCGGCAATCACCTGCGCATAGCCATCCGGTCGCTGACGCGTGTAATCGGCGGCAAATGTAATGGCTACTTTGTTGGTCGGGTTGTAGAGCACTTGCCCTTTCAGCCCGATGTTGCTCAGGGTGTTGGTCGCATTGCCCGTAGAAATATTTTTGATCAATCCATCCCGATGCGTGCCGGAAAACGATAATCTGGCGGCCACTTTTTTGGTCAATGGCCCGGTGATAGAAGCTTTCGCCTGCACAAACTGGAAATTGCCGTAGCTCAGTTCCACGTTGGCACCCGTCGTAAAACTTGGTTTTTTGGAAGTAATGTTAAACGCGCCCGCGGTAGTGTTTTTGCCGAACAGCGTTCCCTGTGGCCCGCGCAGTACTTCAATGCGTTCTACATCGATAAAATCGAGCGTAGTGGCAGCAGGACGCGAATAATATACGCCATCCACATAAAATCCGACACCCGCATCGATACCATCATTGGTGAGTCCAAATGTGCTCCCCAGTCCGCGGATATTCAATGTCGTGTTTCTGGGATTGGAACTGTACAATTGCACATTCGGTACGATTTCTTTTAGTCTGTTGACGTTGAAAGAGCCGGTTTCTGCCACCAGGTCGCCGCTCACGGCGGTGATAGAAAGCGGTATCTCCTGAATGCTTTCCGAGCGTCGGCGTGCGGTCACCACCACTTCCGACAATTCCTGACTTTCAAACAAGACGATGTCGAGATCGGGCTGCTGCAAACTGTTAATCTTTACGTCCTTAGAGGTGTAGCCCACAAAACTGATGGTGATGGTGAATGGCACTTTTGCAGGTGCTTCCAGTTGAAATTTGCCGGTAGTATCCGCGATAGCATACAGTGTTTGTCCTTTCACTTCTACCGAAGCGCCTGCCAGCGCCTCTCCCTTGTTGTCTTTAATGCTGCCTGTGAGGTAGGTTTGCGCCTGCAGCTGTTGCAGCAAGAGCAGGCTCAGCATACTTAGTAAAAATGTTTTCTTCATAGGTTGGTGTTTAGTTACAATTTTTAGTGAAATGTCATTAGCAGGACAAAAGTAAAAATAAACTCTATATATAGTCTACCTTGTATGTAGACTAAGTGTAGAATAAACCAAAGCATGTTTGATAATCAACTATTTAGCGGTTTATTTTTTATTCAAATTAACATTTACATAACTTCAAAACAGAGGGAAATATTTATTCAAGAGGAAAAAATTGTCCCCGGAACCAAAAAAATTGTTTCTTTGTTTTCAGGAAATAGTATATTACGTTATGACTGAATTACTGAGAAATAAAGTAGCGGAGAGCGGTATCATTACCTTGGATTTGGAACAGTTTTATCCCGATGTTTTGTCCGTTGTGGAATTGGATATCAAGCAGTTTTTATTCAGAGAACTGATTTTGAAGGAAATAGATTTTCGCAACGCACTGAAAGCTTATGACTGGTCCGTGTATAAGGATAAAACAGTGGCCGTCTATTGTTCCACAGACGCCATTATTCCACAGTGGGCATACATGTTGGTGGCTACTTATCTGCAGCCGGTGGCGGCTTCTTTTCATTTCGGAAATGCGGAAAAGGTGGCATACGATTTGTTCCTTCATCAGATAAAGCAACTGGATGTGACACCTTATCAGGAGGAGCGCCTTGTGATTAAAGGTTGCGGCACTAAACAGCTGACTGGCGAGGCGTATCTGGAGATTACCAAAAAGCTGCAGCCTGTAGTGAAATCGCTGATGTTTGGCGAACCTTGTTCCACGGTGCCGGTCTACAAACGGAAAGCCTGATTTAAAACAAAAAATAAGCGGATGATGAAGAACAGAAAGGCATTTTTCGGAGGAATTATGGTAGCCGCGGCAGCCATGGGATTATTTGTTTTTGCTACCAAGGACACCACTGTCCGCTACTTTCCGTTTATAAAAAATACGGCCAAACAGGAAACGATGGCGTTGCCGGTGAATGTCACACATGCCGTCAAACTACCTGAAAATATTGACTTTGCCGGCGAAACAGTGCCGCTCGAAGATATAGAAGTGCGGGAGCGCCTCGACCGTGAGTTGCTGGTCAATTCTTACTGGCAATCTGCCACCATACTGATGCTGAAACGCGCGAACCGCTATTTCCCGACGATAGAACGCCTGCTGAAAGAAGCCGGTATTCCGGAAGATTTCAAATACCTCGCGCTGGCGGAAAGCGGCCTGGATTATGTGGTATCGCCTTCCGGCGCTTCGGGTTTCTGGCAGTTTATGAAACCTGCCGCCACACAATACGGCTTGCAGCTGGACAGCGAAGTGGACGAGCGATATCACCTGGAAAAAGCGACGCTGGCCGCCTGCAATTATCTGCGGGATGCGAAAGAGAAAACAGGCTCCTGGACAGCCGCCGCGGCAGCCTATAACATGGGACTTGCCGGCGTGCTCAAACAGCAGCAATCACAGGGTGAAACGGCCTATTATCACCTGCTGCTCAACACAGAAACCAGCCGCTATGTACAACGTATTGTCGCGTTGAAAATCATTCATCAGAACCAGCGCGATTTCGGATTTTATCTGGAAAAAGAAGACCTCTATCCGGAATTGAAATACACGACCATGGAAGTGGATAGTGCCGTCAACTGGATTGCCTTCGCAAAAGAAAACAATATCAGCTACAAGATGCTGCGCATTTACAATCCATGGATACGAAGTCTTACATTGACCAACAAGACAAAGAAAAAATACGAAGTAAGAATCCCCGCCTGATTATCTTAACAGCATCACCGTGCCGGTTTGCGTATAATCCTGGTTGTTTTTTCCGCGGAATTTAATGATATAGGTATAGGCATCCGAAGGTGCAGGCTCACCGTTGAATTGTCCGTCCCAACTGCTGTTCACATCATTGGTGGAGAATACCAGCTGATGCCATCTGTCATAGATTTTAAAATCGTAGAAATCGGATAATGCATACAACAAAAACGGACGGAATGTCTTGTTATATCCGTTGGGCGCAAATGCTTGTGGTGCAAAGGCCTTCGGCTCCGGCGTCACACACACGATGTTGGAATAACTTTGCAGCGTCGCTCTCGGTGCCTTGTCATTATTGTTAATGAAATAAGCGGTTACCCGATAACATACAATATCCAGCGAATCCTTGCTGTAATCAAACAATGCTGTTTCCGCATAGGAGGTCTGATTGCGGTTGAAATTGCCTACTACCGTCGTGTCCGTTCCGGATATTTTTTCCAGCTGGAAATACTGGAATATGCTGTTTTCAATGGCGAATCCGCTCCAGAGAATATCCGCCTTGTTGTTGCTTTTTACCTTAATGCCTAAGCGAATAGTGGTGGCCGTATCTGAAGAATGTGTGATATTGCAACTGTCCAGCAGATTCACCCGGTAGGTGTAAGTCTGCGCGTCTGTGCGCAATCCCGGCTCTGTGAATATCATCGTATTCGCATCCGGAAATACCGGCGTGTTGATGACCGGTGTAAAAACAATACCATCATTGCTTCGTTGCAGAATGATAGTCTTTGCAGGGGCTGCCGAGGTATCGACCTTGTATTCAATCACAATTTCTCCATTCACCACAGAGATATTGCGGATATAATCACTCACCGGTTTTTTAATCACATCCGCGCTGAAACACCGCTCGTTGGAGTAGGCGAAACTGCCGTTCGGCAGATTGGCTTTGATGCGGATACACACCGTGTCGCGGAAAGGCAGATCACGCAGCAGAAAGTTGGTGGTGGCGGCATCTGTTACGCCATCTACCGAAAATGCGCCGCCATTGATACTGCGTTGGATTTCATAAGTCACCACACTGGCGCTCCCGATTTTATAAGGCTGCCAGGAAACGGTGGCTGTCTGCGTACATTTATCCGGTTCTGCTACCTGTGCCAGCATGGTTCTGTGGTCAGCTGAGTCGGGTGTCTGACTGCCTTGCAACCCGACACCGTTTTCGCAGAATTCATAGGCCCGGATTTTATAGCGAATGGTAAACAGACTCGGATCGTTTTCGGTGTCAATATAGCTGTTGTTCAGTCTGCCCAATACCGTATCCGGTGTGGTAAATCCGTCCTTGTCATTGTAAATCAGATAACCAATCACCTCCGTGCTTTTGGATGGATACCAGCTCAGGTGCACCTGATTGCCGATGATGCTGGCGCGTTCAATGGCGACAAATGGCTGAGGTTTTTCATTATTCAGGGTATCTGAAGTAGCCTTCAGCGGAGCAGCAGGATTCACGCAGGAACCGCGCTGCAACATATAAAAATGCGTAATGGTGGCGGTGCTACCGTTGTAAATGGGAACTGCCGGCGGAAAAATCTGGGCAGAGGTTTGCAGAGGATTGTTGATGGTGGCCAGCAGGGTGTACGGTCCGTCCGCGCTGCCCGTGCTGCCGTAAATCTCATAGGCACTGAAACATGGACTTACGGTGGAGGGCACGGTCCAGTTCAGTTCCGTACTCGCAGGCGCTGTCGTCAGGTTGCGCACACAGGTCAGCACCGGGGCTTCATAAATAGTTTGTGAAAAAGCAGGAATCGCAAAAAACAGACAGCAAACAGTGGCCAATATGCTGCTGCGCAGACGGGCAGTTCGGGATATGTTGGATGCTGTTTTAAGATACATACGCTGTTGGCTGTGCTTTTCCAATTTTATGATAATGCAATTCTACAAATAAAATATTATCCTACCACTACTTCATACATGTTGTCTTCCTGCAGGTATTTTTGTGCGGTCTGCTGCAAAGATAATCCGTTTAATGTTCGGATGCTATCCGTAATTTCTTCAAACCGTGCGATAGGACTGTTTTCAATAAAATAGCTTTTGAAAGATTCCATCTGGTTGAAAGCGCCGTCCGTTCTGCTCAGGAATTTTCCAAGGATATAATTTCTGGCCACATTGATTTCTTCTTCCGGAATTTCTTCTTCTCTTAAACGCCGCATTTCCGCATATATTTCGTTCAGACACAAGGTGGTATTTTCCAGATTGGTATCGGTGGAGATATGGAAAGAAGCCTGGTGTTTCAGCAGACTCATCGAAGAATGGATGCCGTAGGTAAGTCCCTTTTCCTCGCGGATATTGCTCATCAGTCGGGAGCCGAAGTAACCGCCGAAGATGGTGTTGAGCAAGAAGAACGCCGGAAAATCCGGATGCATGCGGTGAATCGATAAATTGCCGATAACAATGGAAGACTGCACCGATTTTTCTTTCTGAATGTGCACTTTCGGATGCTCAAACGGCGGCAGGGCAGGAATAATGGCAGGCTTCGCTACCAGTGTTCCGGGCTTATCCCATTCTCCAATAAAAGTGTCCAGCAGGTCAATTTCTTTTTTGCCGTAATTGCCCGCCATAAAAACGGTGCAGTTGTCCGGCTTCAGGAAAGTCCGGTAGTAATCCAGCAGCATTTCTGAAGTGATGCCATCGATGGCCGCCTGTGTTTTTTCGTACCCGTACGGATGTGACGGACCGAACAGCAGTTTGCGGAACGTGATATCAGCGATGTAGTCATTTTTTTCCTGTGCGACCGACAAGCCTGCTTTTTTGCGTTGTTTCAGACTGTTCAACTCGCTTTCTTTGAAGATACATTCGTTCAGCGAAAGGATAACGTAGGCCAGTGTTTGCTGCAGATATTTGGTCATGCAATATACCGATACGGTGATGGTGTTGTAACCCGCTGTGCATTTCACGGTGCTGCCGAATGAATCAATCTTTTCTTCGATTTCAAAGGAGTTGAGCAGGGCTGTGCCGCTCTTCAGCAGGTGTGCCGTAAATTCCGCCTGCATAGGATAAGATTCCGTCCAGCTGCCGGCATCAAACACCAGATCCAGTCGAACAATTTCATTCTGCACGCCATTGAATCCGAAGACACGGATGCCGTTTTTGAGGGTCAGTTCTTCCGGTCGCGGAAATCGCACTGCTGCTATCGGATATATCGGTGGTATTTTCATGAGGATAGGGTGTTGGGTAATGCAGTTTTTACTGCTTGTTTTTTCTGAGGTAATACAATGTGTTGCTGCGTTCTCTGGCAAACAGATAGCGCGCGTAGCGACGGATATCTTCGGCAGTCACCGCTTCATATCTTTTGTCTTCCTGATTTATCAAATCGATATCACCGAGCAAATCGAAATAAGCCAGACTGATGGCGCGGCTCAGCAGACTCGATTCCGAAAAATGGTTGGACGTCAGCATCTTGTTTTTGCATTTGGTCAGCTCCATTTCTTCAATTTTGCCGTTGTACATCAGCTCCAGCTCCTGCCATATTAAATCGGTAGCTTTCTGCAGGTCACAGCCATCCGCCACTTTGCCTTCGATGCAGAACATACCGGTGTCGTTGCTGCCCGTGATGTAGGCGTCAATGGCGGTAAATGCTTTTTCTGTTTTCACCAGCCGCTGGTGCAGGCGCGAGGAATTGCCATTCGACAATATATCTGAAATCAAATCGGCAGTGTAGTAATCCGGATGCATGCGGTCGCACATTTTAAACGCGATATAAATCATATCGATGGGCACTTCATCATATACAGTCTTTTCTTTGGCGCTTGTCTGTTCCGGTTCAGAAAGCTGTACCGCCGGCAGTGGTTTTCCGGGAATATGCCCGAAATACTGATGGGTCAGCTGCACCGCTTTTTCCAGTTCGATATTGCCCGCCAGCACAAGAATGGCATTGTTCGGCTGATAGTAGGTGTTATAAAAAGCCTTCACATCTTCCAGCGTAGCTTCTTCTATATGTCGCAGCTCCTTGCCGATAGTCGGCCATTTGTACGGATGCTTTTCATACACCATTTCCCGCAGGATATGCCATACGTTGCCGTAAGGCTGATTGATATAGTTTTCCTTAAATTCTTCGCACACCACCTTGCGCTGCACTTCCAGCGATTTCTTATTGATGTTCAGGTGCGTCATGCGGTCAGCTTCCAAAGCCAGCGCCATTTCAATATTAAAAGCCGGCAGTGAATCGTAGTAATCGGTATAATCGTTATTGGTAAAGGCGTTGTTCTCACCGCTCGCCTTCTGCAGCGGCGTGTCAAAGTCCGGGAAATGCTTGCTGCCGCTGAACATCAGGTGCTCAAACAGGTGCGCGAAGCCGGTCCGGTCTTCATTTTCATGTTTGGCGCCTACCTTATATAAGGTGTTCACCACCGCAAAGGGCGTGGTCGGGTCGTAATGATGAATAAGTGTCAGTCCGTTTTCTACAGGAATCTTCGTGTATTGAATCATGGTGCAAATGTAGATGAAATAATGCAACAATATAACAGCGTTGTCCGAAACATGTGAACAGCAGTCTTGTTATGGAACAGATGCAGAGAACAGGCTATCCTGCCCAGCGGCAGAATATTCCCTTTCTCTTATCGCTATTATTACATTTTACTTTTACCTTTGTTCAACACATTTAGACATACCACAATGACCTTAGCTGAATTATACCAAAAAGCGCTTCACCTGGAATTTCTGTCCATTGAAGAAGCCGTTTTTCTCTTCGAACATGCTCCAACCCCCGAACTGATGTCCATCGGTCACCAGTTGCGGATGCTGCACAAACCCGATAATATCGTCACCTGGCAGATAGACCGCAATGTAAACACGACCAACGTGTGTGTGGCCAACTGTAAGTTCTGCAACTTTTACCGCAAGCCCGGGCATGCAGAGACCTATATCACCGATATAGAGACTTATAAAATCAAGATAGAGGAAACCATCCGCTATGGCGGCGATCAGTTGTTGTTGCAGGGCGGCCACCATCCGGAGCTCGGACTCGCTTTTTATACGGATTTGTTTGCTTCGCTGAAGAAATTATATCCCGAAATAAAACTCCACGCGCTCGGACCGCCCGAGATTGCGCATATCTGCAAGCTCGAAGGATTGTCTCACACCGAAGTGCTCCGCGCGCTGAAGGAGGCAGGTATGGACTCTCTGCCGGGTGCCGGCGCGGAGATACTGAATGACCGCGTCCGCCGCCTGCTCGCCAAGGGCAAATGCAGCGGTGAGGAATGGCTGAATGTGATGCGTGCCGCCCACCAGCTGCATATTACCACTTCCGCTACCATGATGTTCGGACACATTGAGAGCATCTATGAGCGGATGGAACACCTGGCGTGGATACGGCAGGTGCAAAGCGAAAAACCGGCAGCTGCCAAAGGCTTTCTGGCTTTCATTTTATGGCCCTATCAGGATGAAGGCACCCTGCTGAAGAAAATGCGCAATATCCGCAATCAGGTGACGGGTGATGAATACCTGCGCATGCTGGCTATCAGCAGGATGATGCTGCCAAATATCCCGAATATACAGGCATCCTGGCTCACGGTGGGCAGACAGGTGGGGCAACTTTGCCTGCATGCCGGTGCCAACGATTTCGGCTCCATTATGATAGAAGAAAATGTGGTGTCTGCTGCCGGCGCACCGCACCGCTTCACTTCCGCCACCATACAGCAGGCTATCCGTGAGGCCGGATATGAACCGCGCCTCAGAAACCAGCAATATGAATTCCGGGAGATACCTGCCGGCATGGAAGAGCAGGTGATAAATTACTAAATCGACACTTTTTTGTGAAAAATACAGGCCGAATAAGCAATTAGCAAGCAACTAATTATGTGTATTTTGGCGTCCTGAATGTAAAAAATGCCACAAAAAATACTTGTTTCTAAAAAAATAGTAGTAATATTGCGGGTTAACATACATTAACTTCTTTAAGAATTATTAACAAAACCAGTTAGTCTTTATGAAAAAAACGTTATTATTATGGTTATTTGGGTTGTTGTTGACGGCTCAAGTATTTGCGCAGAACCGCACATTGAGCGGTACTGTGAAGGATGCAGCCACGGGAGAGGCGCTGATCGGTGTAAACGTTACGGGAAAGGGTACTACCATCGGTACAGTAACAGACATTGACGGTAAGTACACATTGGAATTACCCAAAGAGGTGACTACATTGGTTTTTTCTTACATCGGATACACGAATGTAGAAAAACCTATTTTAACACTTAAAATTGATGCAGGTATGTCTGCTGAAGGCCAACAACTCGAAGATGTGGTGGTAACTGCTGTGGCTATCAAAAGAGAGAAAAGAAGTCTCTCTTACTCTGCTAACACAATCGGCAGCGAAGATTTGAACTCTACTGCTACCAACGTATTCAGCGCTATCCAGGCAAAAACGCCGGGTGTGCGTATCAATACAGTAGGTGGTGCGATGGGTGCTTCCAACCGTATCGTGTTAGACGGCGAGGCTTCTTTCCTGTTGGGAAATAACGCCCTGATTGTTGTGGATGGTATTCCTATCAACAACAACTCTAACTCCGGTGCATTAAACGATGCACAAA
>ERZ1645187.4692-NODE-4692-length-10907-cov-29.553999_pt1 | contig 10907 bp, 9 predicted proteins | sample MGYA00575352_ERZ1645187 | MGnify/ENA primary metagenome ERZ1645187 (study PRJEB40837, sample SAMN11349314) | freshwater sediment metagenome | isolation source: river sediment | host: Sediment | place: India: Wazaribad , New Delhi | collected 2017-02-21 ... | reverse complement strand
TGCGGGCGAGGCCGGTGAGGTTCTCGGTGAGCACCGGGTTGCGCTTGTGCGGCATGGCCGAGGAGCCCTTCTGGCCGGGGGAGAAATACTCCTCCGCTTCCAGAACCTCGGTGCGCTGCAGGTGACGGATCTCCACCGCGACGCGCTCGATCGACGAGGCGATGACGCCGAGCGTGGCGAAGAACATGGCGTGACGATCGCGCGGGATGACCTGGGTCGAGACCGGCTCGACGGTCAGACCCATCTTCTCGGCGACGTGGGCTTCGACGCGCGGATCGATGTTGGCGAAGGTGCCGACGGCGCCGGAGATGGCGCAGGTGGCGATCTCGGCGCGGGCGGCGACGAGGCGGGCGCGGTTGCGCTCGAACTCGACATAGGCCTCGGCGAGCTTCAGGCCGAAGGTCACCGGCTCGGCGTGGATGCCGTGGGAGCGGCCGATGGTCGGCGTGTACTTGTGTTCCTTGGCGCGCACCTTGATGGCGGCCAGCACCCGGTCGATGCCGGCGATCAGGAGATCGGAGGCGCGGGCGAGCTGGACGGCGAGGCAGGTGTCGAGCACGTCCGACGAGGTCATGCCCTGGTGGACGAAGCGCGCCGACGGGCCGACGATCTCCGCGAGATGCGTCAGAAAGGCGATGACGTCGTGCTTGGTGACCGCCTCGATCTCGTCGATGCGGGCGACGTCGAAGGTGGCGTCCTTGGCCTTGGCCCAGATCTCCGCCGCGTCCGACTTCGGCACCACGCCGAGCTCGGCGAGCGCGTCGGTGGCGTGCGCCTCGATCTCGAACCAGATGCGGAAGCGCGCCTGCGGCTCCCAGATGGAGGTCATTTCGGGGCGCGAATAACGCGGGATCATGGGATACCTCGGCGGACGGAGAAGATGCGGACGGCCCGGGCGGCGGGTCGGCTCGTGCGGCTCGTGTTATCAGACGTGCGCGCGCGGCTCAACGCGGGCCGCCGAAATCCGCTATGAAGGAGGTCTCGGACGAATCTCGTGGCGTCCGCCCGTTCGGTCGGATCTCGCGATCGATGGAGGAGTGGCGGAAATTGGCGGGTACGACCAGCCTCGACGTGATGGTTCTCGGCGCCGGCATGGTCGGCACGGCGACGGCGCTGCAGCTGGCCGAACGCGGCCGTTCGGTGGTGCTCGTCGACCGTCGCGGCATCGGCGAGGAGACCTCGTTCGGCAATGCCGGCATCGTCGAGCGCGAGGGGCTGGTGCCGGTCGGCATCCCGCGCGACATCGCGCTGCTCGCCCGCTACGCCCTCAATCTGGCGCCGGAAGCGAACTATCACCCCGGCCACCTGCCTTCGGCGGCGCCGTGGCTGTGGAAGCTGTTCAAGGAGACCGGGCCGGACGGCATCGAGGCCTATGCGAAGTCGATCGACACGCTGAGCCGCTTCGCCATCCCCGAACATCGCCGGCTCGCCGAGGCGTCCGGCTGCCTCGACCACTTCCGTCAGACCGGCTGGCTGCGCCTCTACCGTACGCCTAAGGGCCTCGCCGACGCCGCCACCCTGCATGCGCTCGCCGATCGCTTCGGCATCGCTCATCGCCGGCTCGAGCGCGAGGAACTCACCGCCCTCGAGCCGGATCTCAACCCGATCGTCCACGCCGCCGTGTTCTGGCCGGAGACCGAGACGGTCGATTGGCCGCAGGCGGTGACCGGGGCCTACGGCGATCGCTTCCTCGCCCTCGGCGGCCGTTTCGCGCGCGGCGATGCGCGCTCGCTGCGCCGCACCGACGAGGGATGGGTGGTCTCGACCGAGACGGGCGAGATCACCGCTGCCCGGGTCGTCGTCGCCATGGGGCCGTGGGCCAACGATCTCCTCGATCGCTTCGACCTGCGCTTCCCCTTCGCGGTCAAGCGCGGCTATCACCAGCACTTCGCAGCATTGCGCGGGGCGCGCCTGCATCGCCCGATCGTCGACGTCGAACTCGGCTATTGCCTCACCCCGATGGCGCGCGGCCTGCGCCTGACCACCGGGGTCGAGATCGCCGACCGCGACGCGCCGCCCACCCCGCGTCAGCTCGAACAGTTGAAACCCTTGGCACGACGTCTGTTTCCGCTCGGTGATGAGATCGATCCCGAGCCCTGGCTCGGCCGTCGCCCGGCGTTGCCGGACGGGCTGCCGATCATCGGCCCGGCTCCCGGTGTACCGGAGATGTGGCTGGCCTTCGGCCACGGCCATCTCGGTTTCACGCAAGGGCCGATCACCGGCCGCCTGATCGCCGAGGCGATCTGCGGCGAACCGACGCTGGTCGATCTCGCGCCGTTCCGCGCCGAACGATTCCGGGAGGGTACATGACGACGCCCGCCGGTCGCCCCGAACCGCGCCGCTCGCTCGTGGTGCCGATCGTCTTCACGGCCGTCGGGGTGGGGGTGTGCGGCCTCGCCTATGCGGTCGATGCCGGCTACCTCCAGGGCGTCGCGGTCCAGTGGCCGGCCTACATCGTCGGCGGCATGGCGATCCTGTTCGGCCTGAAGGGGTTCTTCGCCGCGCCCGATCCCGAGCCGCCGCCGTTCTCGCCCGAGCCCGGACCCCTGCGCGAATCCGGCCGCGACGAGGCGGACGTCCGCGCCGGCGGAATCCGCGGCAAATGGCAGGGCGACGGCCCGCCCTACGGTTCGTGGCCGCCGGCCGATCCGCCGCCGGGCTGAGCCGTCTCGATCTTGCCGGAAAGGCGGAGCGGGCTCAGCCTTCCTTCAGCGGCAGGGCAGGGGTGTCCTTGATCGTCGCCACGACGATGTGCGACTGCACGTCGGTGACGAGATTGTTGTCGAGCAGCTTCATGCGCAGGAAGGTGTCGTAGGACTTCATGTCCTCGGCCACCACCTTGATGAGATAGTCGACCGCCCCGGTCACCCGCTCGCAGGTGATGACCTCCGGCCACGAACGCACCTTGCGATCGAACTCGGTCATGTTCTCGAGGCTCGGTACGCCCAGCTTGACGAAGGTGTAGACCACGAAGTCGAGCCCGACCGCCTCGCGATCGACCAGCGCCGAGATCTGCCGGATCACCCCGGCGTCCTTCATCCGCTTGATGCGCCGCCAGCACGGGGTCTGGCTCATGCCCGCTTCCTTGGCCACGTCGGCGATCGCCAACGAGGCGTCGCGCTGGAGCACGCGCAGGATTCGCACGTCGTGGGGGTCGAGAAGAATCTTTTCGGACATCCCGGCCTCTCGGGAACAAACGAGCGGAAATGAGCCCAGGGACGGGCAAGGTAGCATGAAATTGGACAAATAGAAGATGTAACCTACCCTCTAATACGAAGAGGTCACCGAAGTTCGCAGCCCTGCGAATATAATCGATTCAAACGGCGCGGCAGACGCCGTGGATCGCAGGGAGCGACCGGGACCGAGGAGGAAGCCGATGAACGATCTCGCCCCCTCCGGGCACGCCCGCGCCGTCCGTCTCGACGACAAGTACGAGCTCGCCACGGGGCGGGTCTATCTGACCGGGGTCCAGGCGCTGGTGCGCATCCTGGTCGACCGCGCCCGCCTCGATGCCGCCGCCGGCCTCGCGACCGCCGGGTTCGTCTCGGGCTATCGCGGATCGCCGCTGGCCGGGGTCGATCAGCAGCTCGCCGCCGCGAAGGCCGAGCTCGACGCCCACCGCATCGTCTTCACCCCCGGCGTCAACGAGGAACTCGCCGCCACCGCCGTGTGGGGTGCCCAGAAGACCCCGATCTCCGGCGCCGGCACGACCGCCGACGGCGTCTACGGCATGTGGTACGGCAAGGCCCCCGGCGTCGACCGCTCCACCGACGTCTTCAAACACGCCAATGCCGCCGGCACCCACCGCAACGGCGGCGTTCTCGCCGTCGCCGGCGACGATCACCTCGCCAAGTCCTCCACCGTCGCGTGCCAGTCGGAATTCCAGTTCGTCGACTGCGAGATCCCCATCCTCAACCCGGCCGACCTCCAGGACGTGGTCGACTTCGGGCTCTACGGCTGGGAGCTGTCGCGCTTCTCCGGCCTGTGGGTGGCGATGATCGCGCTCGCCGACACCATGGATTCCTCCGGCATCGTCGACGTCGACCTCGCCCGCCACGTCTTCGCCCGGCCCCGCGCCGAATTCGACCCGCGCGCCCGCGCCGAGGTCGATCGTCAGATGCTCCTGAAGACCCGCCTCGACAACGAGGTGTCGGTGCGCGAGATCCGCCTGCCCGCCGCCCGCGCCCATGCGCGTGCCAACGGCATCGACCGCCTCGCCTTCGGGGCCGCGCGACCGCGCGTCGGCTTCGTCGCCACCGGGAAGGCCTACCGCGATCTGCGTCAGGCCTTTGCGCTCCTCGGCATCGACGAGGCGCGTGCCCGCGCCCTCGGCATCGCCATCTGGAAGGTCGGCATGAGCTGGCCGCTGGAGCCGATGGGGATCTCCACCTTCGCCCGCGGCCTCGAACGGCTGGTGGTGGTCGAGCACAAGCGCCCGCTCATCGAGACCCAGATCAAGGATCTCGCCTACCACTGGCCGGCCGGCGAACGCCCGGCGATCTGGGGCAAGTCGACCCCGACCGGCGAACCGTTTCTCGCCGCCGTGCGTGAACTCTCCGCCGCCGACATCGTCCCGGCGCTGCTGGCGGCGGTCCCCGGCCTCGCCGAGGAACCGGCGCTGCGCGCCGCCGCCGAGGGGCTGTTCGGACAGGCGATGTGGGCGGCCGGCCATGCGGCGGACGCTCGCCGCATGCCCTATTTCTGCTCCGGCTGCCCGCACAACACCTCGACCAGGACCCCGGACGGCGCCCGCTCCTTCGCGGGTATCGGCTGCCACGCCATGAGCGAGCTGGCCGAGCGCTCCACCGACGGTCTCTGCGCCATGGGCGGCGAGGGCGTCTCCTGGGTCGGCCAATTCCCGTTCTCGCGCGATGCCCACGTCTTCGCCAATCTCGGCGACGGCACCTTCTTCCATTCCGGTTCGCTGGCGATCCGTCAGGCCGTCGTCGCGCGGGCGCCGATCACCTACAAGATCCTGTTCAACGACGCCGTCGCAATGACCGGCGGCCAGAAGGTCGACGGCGGCCTGCTCACGGTCGAGCGCATCACCCGGATGCTGGCGGCCGAAGGCGTCGAGAAGATCGTCGTGGTCGCCGAAGAACCGGAGCGTCACGCCGACCCGGCCGCACTCGCGCCCGGCGTCGTGGTGCGTCCGCGGGCCGATCTCCTCGAGGTCGAGCGCGAGCTGGCGCGGGTGCGGGGCGTCAGCGCCCTCGTCTTCGACCAGACCTGCGCCGCCGAGAAGCGCCGCCGCCGCAAGAAGGGCACCTACGCCGACCCGGCCAAGCGCCTGTTCGTCAACGACCGCGTCTGCGAGGACTGCGGCGACTGCTCCAAGCAGTCGAACTGCGTCGCCGTCGAGCCGGTCGAGACCGAGTTCGGGCGCAAGCGTCGCATCAATCAGGGCAACTGCAACAAGGATTTCTCCTGCGAAACCGGCTTCTGCCCGTCGTTCGTCGAGGTGATCGGCGGCAGGCTGAAGCGCTCCGGCATCCGCCTCGATCCGGTCGAGCTGACCCGTGGCCTGCCGGCGCCGACCGTCCGTCCGCTCACCGGCACGCTGAACCTGCTCGTCGCCGGCATCGGCGGCATGGGCGTGACCACGGCCGCTGCGGTCATCGCCATGGCGGCCCACGTCGATGGCCTCGACGTCGCCACGCTCGACATGACCGGCCTCGCCCAGAAGGGCGGACCGGTGACCAGTCACGTCCGCATCTCGCCGTTCTCGGTGCCGATCGAGGGGCCGCGGGTGCCGACCGCCTCGCTCGACGTGCTGATCGCCGCCGACATGCTGGTGGCCGCCACCGCCGAGACGCTGACCATGGCCGCCCCCGGCCGTACCGCGATCTGGGCCAACACCCACGTCCAGCCGACCGCGGAATTCGTGCTGCGTCAGACCCAGTCGTTCGGCGCCGAACGCCTCGCCGCGACCCTGCGCGAGGCCGCGACCCGCTTCGCCGCCTTCGATGCCGGCGACCTCGCCGAGCGGCTGTTCGGCGATGCGCTCTACGTCAATTCGATCCTCATCGGCGCGGCGCTTCAGGCCGGCGACCTGCCGGTGTCGCCGACCGCTCTCGAAACCGCCTATCGCCTCAACGGCGCCGCGGTCGAAGGCAATCTCGCCGCCCTCGCCCTCGGCCGCGCCCTGGTCGCCGCCCCCGAGCGCGTCGCCGCCCTCGCGCCGCAGACGCACGAGCCTTCACCCGCGACCGAGCCGCTCGACGCCCGCATCGACCGCCTCGCCGGGGAGCTCGTCGCCTGGGGCGGTGGTCGCACCGGCCGGCGCCTCGCCGAGGACTATCGCTCTCGCATCGCCGTCGTGCGCGCCGCCGAGACTGCCGCTCGTCCCGGCGAGGAGCGGCTCACCCGCCTCGCTGCCGAACATCTCTTCCGCCTGACGGCCTACAAGGACGAATGGGAGGTCGCTCGCCTCCACGCCGATCCGGCCTTCGCGGCGCGGCTCGCCGAAACCTTCGAGGACGTGCGCGAGATCCGCACCGTGCTCGCGCCGCCGTTCCTCGCCCGCCACGATCCGGCGACCGGGCGTCCGCTGAAGCGGGCCTACGGTGCGTGGATCGGGCCAGTGCTGGCGGGCATGGCCCGGCTGCGCGGCCTGCGCGGCACCTGGGCCGATCTCTTCGGTCACAGCGAGGAGCGGCGCAGCGAACGCCGTCTGATCGACGACTACCGCGGCGATCTCGCCCGCCTCGTCGAGGTGCTGGCGAGCGGTCGCGATCCCGACGGTCTCGTCGGCCTCGCCGACTGGCCGCGCGAGGTGCGCGGTTTCGGTCCGGTCAAGGCGGCCGGCATCGCTCGTGCCGAGATCCGTCGTCGCGAGGCGCTGGAGCGGCTCGGGGGGTGAGGGGAGGGGTGGCGCGGAACCGCGCGGCTCCGACGCAACGGGTGCGGAGATCGAATCGATCCGCCGCATTCCGCTTCATATCGATCTGATGAAATTCCGAACCTTTCGAAGGAGGTTCTTCGAGGATAGTGGTGGCCGCGCCAGCGGCCTTCGAACCACGAAGAACCGGGCAGGGAAGACGGCCTACCTCGTGCCCATCGGTCCTTCGTGGTTCGAGGCCCGGTCCGAGACCGGGCACCTCCCCATGAAGGACCTTCGCTTCACCCGAAGAGGTCGGGACTTCATTGGTTTGGAATCACTTCACCCGGCCGCCGACCTCCGCCGACACCGAGCCGGAGATGGTGACGGTGGTGTCGCCGGATCGGATCTGGCGCCGTCCGTCCGGCGTGCGGGTCTCGACCGCGCCGCTTGCCGGCTTCGCCGGCCGCACGGCGATCGGACGGGGCTTGCCGGGACAGACCCGGCCGGCGGCGAAGGCGGGATTGTTCGGCCCGGTGTCGGCGGCGCATTCGGTCGCTCCCGCCGCGCCGCAGCCGAGCATCGTCACCAGCGTCAATGCCGCACCCGCGATCGCACTCCGGATCATCGCCGCCCCCATTCTCCGCGCTCGCCCGCTCGGGATCGGCGCGGCGCCCAAATCGTCACAACAGTCCGAGCCCGGCCAGTTCGCGCAGGAACTCCACCGGCAGATCGGCCGTCTCGGCGGCGACGAGATCGCGTGGTGCGCGCTCCGGCTCGAGATAGCGCCAGCCCTGGAAGGGCCGGAACGGCCGGGCTTCGACCTCGACCAGCTCGCCCGACAGAACGATGTCGCAATGGGGCACTCCGGCGGTATCGGTGACGGCGCGGAGATCGAGGATCTTCTCGCGTACCCGGATCTGCCCCTTGATGACCCAATAGAGCGATCCGCCGTCGAGGACCTCCTCGACCCGTTTCGGCATCATGCGGGTGCGGTGGACGTGTTCGCCCGGCAGGCCGCGGCGGATCTTCTCCGCCCGCGTCGCGGCGATCCAGTGGGCGAGATCGTCGATCCCGTCGCAGCCGACGCACAGCTTGATGAGATTGAGAGCCATCGCCCGAGCCACGAACCGCTTCACCGAGCGGCGATCCTATCGCCGCTCGGTCCGGCGCGCCACCGCGCCGGGCGCGGGGCGTCCGGTCAGTCCACGCATTCCACCTCGTCGGCGGCGATGATCTCGCTCTCGGCGTCGGCTCCGGCCTTCCACGCGGCGAAGGCCGGCAGTGCCGTCACGGCCTGCGCCCAGGCGCGCGTCGGCGCCGAGATCGGCCAGGAATAGCCGAGGAGCCGCAGGGCGACCGGGGCATACATCGCATCGGCGGCCGAGAAGGCCCCGAACAGGAATGGGCCGCTCCCCCCGAAGCGGGCGCGCGCATCGGCGATCAGTTGCTCGATCCGCGCCACCTCGGCGGCGGCGGCCGGCCCGCCCCAGTCGCGCCAGGGAAACGATCGCCGCAGGTTCATCGGACAGGCCGAGCGCAGTGCGACGAAGCCGGCATGCATCTCGTTGGAGATCGCACGGGCCACCGCGCGCGCCGCCCGATCCGTCGGCCAGATTGCCCGATCGGGGAAGCTCTCGGCGAGATATTCGACGATCGCCAGCGTCTCCCAGATCGCCACGTCGCCGTCGACGAGGCACGGCACCCGGCCGGACGGCGAGACGCGCAGGATGTTCGCCTTGCTGTCGGCGAGGTCGAGCAGGATCTTCTCCTCGACGAAGGGGATGGCGAAGTGGGTCATGACCAGCCACGGCCGGAGCGACCACGACGAATAACGCTTGTTGGCGATGACCAGACGCAGCGACGACATCGGCAGATCTCCCTCGGGAAAGGACACCGCGAAACTGGCGTGCGGTGCGCGCCCCGTCCAACGCCTTTTGCTGATGGGGGGCATCAACCGGACCGAACGATCGCGGTGTCCGGCGTCGAGATCTGCGTGCCGCCTACCGCACACCGCGACTTTCGGCTAAGACATGTACCCATGTACGACTTCACGACCCTCGACATCGCCGCCCTCGTCTGGTTCGGCATCGCCTGGCTCGGCTTCGGCCTCCTGGTCGACATCAGCGGCCTCGCCGGCCCATCGCTGTCGCGGCTGATGGACGATCAGCGCCATGCCTGGATGGAGGTGCTGCGGCGGCGCGAGGTGCGCATCGTCGACACCGCCATCATGACCAGCCTGCAGAACGGTACGGCGTTCTTCGCCTCCGCCTCTCTGATCGCGCTCGGTGGTGCCTTCACCCTGCTCAATCAGACCGACCGCATGATCCAGATCTTCCAGGATCTGCCGCTCCATCCCGCCGCCACCCGCGGTATGTTGGAGATGAAGATCGTCGGACTGGTGGGGATCTACGGCTATGCCTTCTTCAAGTTCGGCTGGTCGTATCGGCTGTTCAACTACGCCGCCATTCTGATCGGTGCGGTGCCCACGCCCGGTTCGGCCGACGAGGCCACGATCGAGGCGGCTGCCGCCCGGGCCGGCGCCATGCAGATCGACGCCGGTCACCATTTCCATCGCGGCCTGCGCGCGATGTTCTTCTCGGTCGGCTTCTTCGGCTGGTTCGTCGATGCCCGCGTGTTCCTGGTCGCCACCACGCTGGTGCTGGGGGTGCTGCTGCGGCGACAGTTCCTGTCGCGGGCGCGCGCCGCCGTCGCCGGGGCTCGACCGCCGGTCTTCCTCGACCACTCCGTTCAGGGCGCCGGCCAGAAGCTCGACGACCGGCCCACCAGCCTGTAACCGACCAGCCCGATCACTTCCTTCACGCCGATTTCGGTCAGCCGCAGGCCGTTCGCCAGGCCCGGTCTGAGCCGTGGCCGCTCGCCGATCTCGAAATCGCCGGGATGCGCGACGATGCCGTCCCAGCCGGCGGCGCGGAAGGCGCCGATCGAGCGCGGCATGTGCCAGCCGGCGGTCACCAGGACCCAGCGCCCGCCCTTCTCGGGCCGTACCATGTCGCGGGAGAGCATCGCGTTCTCCCAGGTGGTGCGGGCGCGGCGTTCGAGGATGAGCCGGGCGGGGTCGATCCCCGCCTCGACCATCAGGCGCGCCATCGAGCCGGCCTCGGTGTAGTCGGTGCCGTCGTCGGCGATGTCGCCGGCGCCGCTGCCGGTCAACACGATCGGCACCGCCGGCCAGCGCTTGGCCAGACGTACCGCCTCGAAGATTGCCGCACCGCCGTCGAGGAAATGCGGCATGCGGTGGACTTCTTCGATGCCGCCGTCGGTGCCGCCGCCGAGCAGGACGATGCCGGCAGGGGCCGGATCGTTCGCACCGACCGCGCTCGGAAACCGCCGTTCCAGGCCCCAGATCAGGAAGCTGCCGAAGGGCGTCGCCAGCACCAACAGCACCAGCGCCAGCCCCGCCGTGACCAGCCGCCCGCCCCATACCGACACGCGGCCGCGCCCGAAGGCCCGCGCCATCAGGCCCGCCACCATCAGCAGGACGATCAGCGCCGACGGCCGCAGGAAGAGCGCGAAGATCTTGGAAACGAGAAAGAACATCGCACCCTCCGCCCTCGCCGTCGTGGTCGCACCAAACCGGCGCGCTCATCTCCCAGAGGAGCACGTCGGGAGCCCGGAATCGAGAGGGCCTCTCTCGAGGCCCTCAATCGCTTTCGACCGGATCGATCAGGCCACGTCGCCGATCGTCTTGACGACCTTCTCGACCAGACCGTAGGCGATCGCCTCGTCCGGTCCCATCCAGAAGTCGCGGTCGGTGTCCTTGGCGATGCGCTCCAGCGGCAGGCCGGTGGCATCGGCGAAGATCTGGTTGAGGCGGTCGCGCATCTTGATGATCTCGCGCGCCTGGATCTCGATGTCGGTGGCCGGGCCACCGGCGCCGCCGGACGGTTGATGCAGCAGGAAGCGGGTGTTGGGCAGGCAGAAGCGACGCTCCTTGGGCACCGACACGTAGATCAGCGCACCGGCGGAAGCGACCCAGCCGACGCCGATCATGTTCACCGGCACGCCGATGAAGGCGATCATGTCGTGGATCATGTCGCCGGATTCGACGTGGCCGCCGGGCGAG
>ERZ1645187.4691-NODE-4691-length-10911-cov-7.560704_pt1 | contig 10911 bp, 10 predicted proteins | sample MGYA00575352_ERZ1645187 | MGnify/ENA primary metagenome ERZ1645187 (study PRJEB40837, sample SAMN11349314) | freshwater sediment metagenome | isolation source: river sediment | host: Sediment | place: India: Wazaribad , New Delhi | collected 2017-02-21 ... | reverse complement strand
TCGAGACAAAGCGATAGCCCGTACGCATGTCGCCAACCGTCACCTGCGGGATGATACCCTGCGCCAAAATCGCGCCGACGCCCGCGAAGAGCACGGTGAGCGTGGTGATGGAGTTTCGCTCTTCCTTCACGCTCGAAAGGCTCGGAAGCATCGCCCAATAGCCGATGTCGTTCATGGTAAACGTGGATTCCCAGAGCAGGTACATAATCGTCATAAACACGACGAACCGCCAGCCGGGGATGCTCTGCACGTTGAACATCACGATGATGACCAAGCCGCAAAGAATCGCGCCTAGCAGAATCCACGGGCGGAATTTTCCGTTTTTGAAGTGCGATCCTTCGATGATTGCGCCCATCAGCGGGTCGTTCAGCGCGTCCCAAATGCGGCCGCCGACGCCGATGATCAGGCTCAGCGTCGTGAACTGCGCGAGCGTGAGCGAAACGCCAAACTGAATGTAGATCAGCAAAAACGTATCGATCAATGTATAGCTCATGTCGCGTCCAATCCCGCTGACGGAGAAGAACCACTTGTTGCGATTGAAGGTCTTTTTGCGAAGCTGTTCTGCGGCGGATTTTGCGTCCGTCGCGGCAGCCTCCGTTGCTCCCTTTGTCTCCATTTCTAGATTGCTCCCATCCCAAGAATTGCAAGATAAAAGATTGGCTGGTTCGGTCAGGCGACCGCCTGAAAGACAGCGTATCACACTCTGTTCACAATGACAATAAGCTTCGATGAATCTGTATATACCGTTCAATTTATCCAGCGTATGGCATAAAAAAAGAGGCGGTCACCCGCCTCAAACTCGCGTTAAATCGATATCTCTCCCGTAAAGACAATCTCGGCGGGGCCCGTCATGTAGACGTGGTTGTCCTCCGCCCAGTCGATGTGCAGCGTGCCCAGTTCAATGTTAATATCCACGCTGCGCTCCGTTTTGCCGTTGAGATAGCTCGCCACCGCGACCGAGCACGCGCCCGTGCCGCAGGCAAGCGTCGGGCCGCAGCCGCGCTCGAAGGTGCGCATCACGAGCGTGCGCTCGTCCACCACCTTGGCGAAGTTGACGTTGCTGCGCTTGGGGAACACACTCGCGTGTTCGATGTCCCAACCCATGTTCATCCACTTTTTATCGGTCGGATCGTCCACATAGATCAGCGTATGCGGCACGCCGACGAGCACCGTGGTATACCGCAGCGTCTCGCCTTGAATGGTCATCTCGCGGTCGATGCAGCGTCCGCTTCCCGCGACGGGAATCGCTTCGCACTCCAGCACCGGCTCGCCCATATCGACCGTTACGCCCGTGACCACGCCGTCCTGCAGCACAAGCTTCGGCCGCATGATGCCCGCGAGCGTCTCCACGCCGAACTCGGTCTTGGGCACGATGCCTTCGCGAAAGACATATTTTGCAAAACAGCGGATGCCGTTTCCGCACATCTCCGCTTCGCTGCCGTCCTCGTTGACGATTCGCATGCGAATCTCCGCTCGTTCGCTGTTTTCAACGATCAAAAGCCCGTCCGCTCCAATGCCCGTCTGCCGATGGCAAAGCTTTTTTGCAAGAGCCGCATAGTCTCGCGTTTCTTTTCTGCCATCAATTATGATAAAGTCATTGCCAAGTCCGTGAACTTTCGTAAACTGCATCTCTGCGTTTCTCCTTTATAATTGATCCGTTTCTTGCCAAAAAGCGCGTTGCGCTCTTGGCGTGCCGCTTGCCAGAACCAACGCCGCGTTCAGTCCGCCGCCATGATCTCCACAAACGCCTCGTCGGCATAGCTGCGAACCGCTTCCTCAAACCGGCGAAATGCGGAAAGAAACTTCTTCGCATCCGGCGTGAGCTCCGCGCCGCCGCCGCCTTTGCCGCCCGTAACCGAGACCAGGAGCGGGAACCCCAGGTTCTCCTCGGCGGTCTTTACGATCTTCCATGCCTTGCTATAGGCCATGTCCATCTCGATGGTCGCCTTTCGCAGCGAGTGCAGACGATCCACGCGTTCGAGCAGATCTGCAACACCCGGGCCAAAGCATTTCTTTTCGCCAAAGATGCGAACACTAACCTGACAGCGTAGCTGTTTGTTTGGCATAGCGGCCTCCGTTTGTTTATCATAGGGCTAGATAGGCGGAAATAGAGCGTTGTTTACTGAATCCTGTTTCAGCATCGCTGATTCTGCATTCAGACATTTGCCGATATTATACCACACACGCCGCGTCAGGGAAGCGCGCGACGCGGGAAGTTTACATTTGCGCGCGCCGCACCCTAGTAGATCCGGCGCAAAATTTCCGTTCTACACACGATTTTCACGAAAAAAACAGCAAATTCTATCGCATGCAAGGTAAAATTCTACCGCGGAATGCCTTGGGTCATTGACAGTGGGCGGCTGCATGGATAAACTGGCATATATGACACCGCCGTTTGAAAGCGAAATCCGTGCACAGCTAATCCGCGTGCTTGGCGCGGCGCTCCGGCAACCGCCGGAACCAGCGCAAATCCGCCTGCCCGCGCGGGACGCACACGCGAGCTTTCGTCCGCCGCAAGGTTCGGATGCGATCACGCTTGTTACGCTGGACTTCGGTTTCCTTTACGGCGCGCCGCTGTTGGATTCCATCCGCGTGGTCAATGGCTGGTTGCTGTTCGACTTTTCGCCCGCGTTTTGTTCCGCCTTGGTGGACTGCATCAACCGCACCCTGCCGGAGCCGACCAGCGAGGACGAAACACACGCCGAGAATCGCATGCGCGCGCTTGCGCGGCATAGCGGCGAAGGTTGTCCCGACCTGACCGCCTTCCGGCGCGCGCTAGTGCTCGCCCTCGTCGCCGGAGAAAGCCCGGCGGCCTACCGTAAAGCGGAACGCGCGGCGCTGACCCTCTTTCACACGATTCCCGCGCGGGATCGTGGCGCGCTTTACACCCACTGCGGCGCGCTAGGCGGCGCACTCTGGCGGCTGCTCACCCATTCCCGTTGAGGTATCTGTCGTTTCTCATCTGGCACAAACTCGATTCTTGAATTTCGCCGATGAAATCAAAGACGCTTTCTCGACGAACCTGCAATAGACGCAGGGTTATTTTCATATAAAGGAGAAACTATTTTTATGCAATTGACTTGGTATGGACACTCCTGTTTTCTGCTTGCCAGCGAAAGCGGTTATTCCATTTTGACCGACCCGTGCGATTCGGACACGGGCTATGAACTGCACGACCTTGTTTGCGACACGGTAACCATCAGCCACGAACACCACGACCACAACTGCCTCGCCATCGTCGCGGGCAACCCGGAAGTTCTGCGCGAGCCGGGCGAGTATCTGCCGGGCGGAATTCCCGTGACGGGCTTTTCGAGCTATCACGACAACGCAAAGGGCGCATCCCGCGGCGAGAACATCGTATTTCTCTATCAAATCGACGGGCTGAAGGTGCTGCATCTGGGCGACCTTGGGCATATGCTATCCGATGCGATCATCCAGAAAATCGGCGATGTCGATATTTTGCTTGCGCCCATCGGCGGCGTGTCCACCATCAACGCAAAGACCGCAACCGAGCTTGCCGACCGCCTCAACGCGAAGGTGCTCATCCCGATGCACTACAAAACCCCCGCGCTGCACTTCGATATCGAGGGGCTCGAGCCGCTGCTTGCCGCGAACGCGAACCGCCGCGTACACCACCTCAACGCAAACACCGCCTCGCTCACGCACGAAACGCTGGGCGATCGCCGGTTGCTGATTCTCGACTACAAACGCTAAATCGCGTTACCGCAGCATTACATCTTAGTCATCGTTTTCCCGAAGGCGCTTCCTTCGGGATTTTTTCTTGTGTTTGGGCTGCTTTTTGTGCGCGGTTCGCTGCAAAATCACCGCAGAATCAGCCGCTGAACTCGAAACCGAAGTCAGGGTGTAACAAGAGTAAACGATCTGTAAACTCGCAATATCTGGTTATGTCAAGTCTTGTTTGATACCAGATATGGTGCTATGCTGAATCTGCGCCTGAAACAGGCGTCTTGTCTTCTACAATGGACTGAGCTGATTTTTTATAAAGCAGCCTAACCTTAAATTTTATCGATTTGGATAAGGGGTGGATTTCCTATGGCACTTGACAACATCAACGACAACGCGATGAAGGTACTCGAAAAGCGGTATCTGGCAAAAAACGAATACGGCGAGGTCACGGAGGATGTCTCCGGTCTCTTTATGCGCGTTGCGCGCGCAGTCGCCGCGGCAGACGCAAACTATGACCCCAACGCGGATGTAGAAGCGGTCGCAAACGGGTTTTATTCGCTCATGACCTCTCTTCGCTTCCTGCCGAATTCGCCGACGCTAATGAACGCAGGCCGCCCGCTGGGGCAGCTTTCCGCGTGCTTTGTGCTGCCCGTCGGGGACAGCATGGAGGACATCTTCGAGGCGGTGAAGAACGCGGCGTTGATCCACAAGTCCGGCGGCGGCACGGGATTTTCGTTCTCGCGCCTCAGGCAAAAGGGCGCAACCGTCCGCTCCACGGGCGGCGTTGCGAGCGGGCCGGTGAGCTTCATGCGCGTGTTCAACGTCGCAACCGAAGCGGTCAAACAGGGCGGCACGCGGCGCGGCGCCAATATGGGCATCCTGCGCGTGGATCATCCGGACATTCTGGAGTTCATCCGCTGCAAAAGCGACACCAGCGACATCAACAACTTCAACATCTCCGTTGGACTGACGGAGGCGTTTATGCGCGCGGTCGAGGAAAACGAGGACTATGACCTCATCGACCCGAAGACGAAACACAGCGTGGCAAAGCTCAGCGCCCGCGCGCTGTTTGAGGAGATTGTGGATGCGGCATGGGCGACGGGCGAGCCGGGCATCGTGTTCCTCGACCGTCTCAACCGGGACAACGTCGTGCCTACCGTCGGCGAAATCGAGAGCACGAACCCCTGCGGCGAGCAGCCGCTGCTGCCTTACGAAAGCTGCAACCTCGGCTCCATCGACCTTGTCTCGCTGATCAAAACCGAAGACGGCGTAGCAAAGCTGGACTTTGACCTGCTTAAAACCACTGTCGAAGAAGCGGTTCACTTTCTCGACAACGTAATCGACGTGAACAACTATCCGCTCGCTCGCATCGGCGAGATGACCAAGAGCACCCGCAAGATCGGTCTTGGCGTCATGGGCTTTGCGGACGCGTTGCTTGCGCTCGGCATCCCCTACAATTCCGATGAGGGCGTAGCGTTTGCAGAGCGCGTGATGTCGTTTATTCAGGCGACGGGACACAACGCAAGCCGTGCGCTGGCAAAGAAGCGCGGCGCATTCCCGCTCTTTGGCGAAAGCACGCTTAAGGACGGCGAGCCCATCCGCAACGCGACGGTGACCACCATCGCGCCGACGGGTACGCTCTCAATCATCGCGGGCTGCTCCTCCGGCGTGGAACCCGTGTTTGGCTATGTCTATATTCGAAACGTGATGGACGGCACGCAGATGGTGGAAGTCAACCCGCTGCTGATGGAGAAGCTCCATTCGCTCGGGCTTGATAGCGAGGAGATGTTCCAGCGCATCGCATCCGAGGGCACGATTGCGCACATCGCGGAGATTCCCGAAGCGGTTCGAAAGGTGTTTGTCTGCGCGCATGATATTTCGCCCGAGGCGCATGTGCGCATGCAGGCGGCGTTCCAGCGGCACACGGACAACGCGGTCTCCAAGACGGTCAACTTCCCGAATTCCGCCACGCGCGAGGATGTCCACGGCGTGTATCTGATGGCGTTTCGCGAAGGGCTCAAGGGCGTGACGATCTATCGCGACGGCAGCCGCACGGGTCAGGTGCTCAACATCGGCAAAGTCAACGACGGCAAAACTGGCTCCGACAAGCCGGAGCTGGACGCGCCGCTGCCGGAGAACTACGGCAAGATTGAACCTCGTCCCCGCCCGCTGGTGACCCGTGGTTTCACGGAGAAGATGAACATCGGCTGCGGCACGCTGTATGTAACCGTCAACTACGACGAAAACGGCATCTGCGAAGTATTCACCAGCACCGGCAAAGCGGGCGGCTGCCCGAGCCAGAGCGAAGCCACGGCAAGGCTCGCGTCCATCGCGCTAAGAAGCGGCATCTCCATGAGCGAGGTTTATGACCAGCTCAAGGGCATCCGCTGCCCGTCCACCATCCGTCAAAAGAACATGAGCTGCACCTCCTGCCCGGACGCAATCGCCCGCGTGCTGCTCAAGGTCAGCAAATACATTGACAGCGGCGCGGACTATACCACGCCGGACGCACAGGCAAAGACGCTTACCCCGCAACCCGCGCCAGCGCCGCAGAGCAGCGCGCCGTTCATCCCGGCGGACGCTGTCGAGGTGCCCGCAAACGCTGCCGAGGTGCATATCTGCCCGGAGTGCGGCGGCAAGGTGGAGCATGAAGGCGGCTGCGTCATCTGCCGCGCGTGCGGATTCAGCAAGTGCGGCTAAGCCACGGCAGGCAACACGAAAATCGCGTTTTTTCTCACATGGGGATGGGAGGAAAACCGAAATGCGCGCATTGATTCTGACAGGCCCTGAGAGCGAAGGCCAGCGGGCCGTTGACCGCGCACTCAAGCAGGCGTTTTCCGAGCGCGGGGACTTCTGCCTCTCGCTCAGTGCGCGCGTGCTGCTGGGGCAGCATCCAGCGCGCTCCATGCTGCGCGCGCTGGAAGACGAAGCGTTGACAAGCCCGCGCGGGTTTGCGTTTCTCTCCGCCGGAGCCGCGTTCTTGCGCGAAGGGAAGCGCAAGTCCGCCGTCTATTCGGTCAACGCGCGCTATGCCGAGCATTTGGAGACGCTGCTGCGCGAAGGAGAGTTTGACGCGGTCTTGTGCCTGCATCGCTACCCCGCCGAGGCGGTGGGCTGCATCCGCAAAACGCTCGCGTTCTCGGCGCGTTGTTGCTTCCTCTCCTGCGACTATGCCGTCGTTCCTTTTCTGGAAGAAACGCGTTTGGATCATTATTTTACCGCGCATGGTAGCTTGATTTTTGCCTACGAAGCGCGCGGAATCCCCGAAAAAAAGATCATACCCGCCGGGGTTCCCGTGCCGAGTGACTGGTTTTGCGCGGAGGAGCGAGAGGACGCGCGCACGCTGCTGAATCTTCCGCAAGGCATGCCGTGCTACTATATTCCCGCGGCAAACGACCCGGAGGCGGCTATCGTTGCGCTGCTTTCGCGCCTGCACGGGGAAAGCGGACGCGTCTGTGTCGCCTCGCCGGACGAAGCGACGCAGAATGGTTCGTTTCTCGCGCGGTTCTCCGGCGATGTCCGCGTGGTTGCGCTCCCGGACGAGGATTGCCACGCGCGCGCAATCGCGGCATGCGACGTGGTGCTCTGCTCGCCCTCCGGCGCGCTGAGCACGGGGGTTGCGCGCTCCGGTATGCCGCTGGTGCATCTGCCGACCGCCGATCCCTTTGAGGCGCAAACCGCGCGTTTCTTTGCAGCGCAAGGCATGAGCCTAAACGCGAGCAGCTACGATGAGGCGGCCGCGAATGCCATCTCCCTCGCAAAAGACGGCTCCCGGCGGCAGCGCATGCGCACATGCCAGATGCAAGAATGCCTGACGGACGGCGCACAGCGCGTTGTGTGGTTTCTCCACGAAGGGTGTTTGTGAGCGCTTCGACAGCATTCGACAAAATATTCATTTATCGTCGCATTTTCCGATTCCAACTCTCGTAAAAAAACAATTTTCTGCTATACTGGTGTCAATCGCGCATTCGCGCGGTTGGCACTTTTTTTCACGCAAGGAATGCCTACAATGAAGCAAGCTCTCCGCCGTGAACTCACCAACATCGTGTTTCTGATTTTGATCGTCGCCTCCGCCGTGGTGATCTATCTGCTTTCCCGCGCGGAAGATGGAGACAGGGCAACGCCCGTCTCGCCGGAGACCACCAGCGTTCAAGTCGCGCAAACCGAATCCCTCCAGACCGGGCTGGACGAAACGCCCGCGCCCACAAGCGCAGCCGAGGCGACGGCCTCCGTGCGCGGCGTGCCGGAGGCGGTGTTTCAAACACACCTGGCCACAAGCGAGTTGTATTCCGCCAAGCAAAACGGGAACAAGAAGCAATATGAACTCACCTATGGCGAAAAGGAAACCATCACCGCCGAAATGACCTATCAGCTCGAAAACGGCTGCATCTCCTCTGTGGAAATCACGTTTGAACTGCCCTACCAGCCGGACAGCAAGAGCAAGTCCGCGATCGATACGCGACTTCGGGAGATTGCTAAGGAGAAAACGCGCGTGCTTTCAGGCGCGATCGGAGATCTATTGGGCGATCTGCTGCCCGCGGTGGATGCAAAGGACGAGTTGCAGGACTCGTTTGTGCGCTATTGGGTCGAGCAGGTGATGCTGCTCAAAAAAGCGGGCGACGATTTCAAGGACACGCAGGGTGGCTATCGCTTCCTCGCCTACCAACGCGCGGGCGATGTTTTTACTGAGTTGGTCTGCGTGCTGTATCTCTCCTAGCGCACGAATTCTCGCATCGTAAGCAACACAAAACAAAGCGCACTCTTTGCGGAGCGCGCTTTTTGTTTGTATTGGTTGATTCGATTCTAGAAACTCTTTCAGGAGGCCGCCTTCAGGATGCAAGCCGCGCCCTGCCGGAGCGCCTCTTTGTTGAGCGCGACGAGGTTGGCTTTAGCTCCCGTGAAGAGGTGCGAGAGCATCTGCTCCACCGTCTTGGGGTGCAGGCACTGCGTGACTTCGAGATACGCGCCGAGCATGACCATGTTTGCCGCGCGCGGGTTGCCAAGCTCCTGCGCAATGTCCAAACACGGCACATAAAACGCAGTGATGTCGCGCCGCGACGCCGGAATTTCGATGATGCTGCTGTTGATGAACGCAAACCCGCCGCTCTTGAGTTGCGGCTCAAAGCGCAGAAGCGACGGCTTGTTCATCACGATGATCTCCGTGGGTTCGAGTACGATCGGGGAAACGATCGCCTCGCTGCTGAGCATGACGGAGCAGTTCGCGGTGCCGCCGCGCACCTCCGGCCCGTAGCTCGGCAGCCAGTTGACGCTCAAGCCCTCCTGCATGCCTGCCTCCGCAAGCATCTTGCCCATCGCCATGATGCCCTGTCCGCCAAATCCTGAAAGGATGATTTCGTGCGTCATCGTGTTTCCTCCTTTTGTTCCGCTCTGTCTGCAAAAACGCCCAATGGAAAATAAGGCACAAGGTTCTCTTTGAGCCAGTGCGTCGCCTCCACGGGGGTCAACCCCCAGTTGGTCGGGCACGTGGAGAGCAGCTCTACAATCGTAAAGCCCGCGCCGGCGAGTTGCAGCTCAAACGCTTTTTTGATCGCGCGCTTGGCTTTCACGATGCTTGCGGGGTCTGCCACCATCACGCGCTCGGCATAGGCGCAGCCGTCGATGGTCGAAAGCATCTCCGCCATGCGAATCGGCGAGCCATGCTGCTCCTTGTTCCTGCCTTGCGGTGCGGTGGTCGCCTTTTGACCTAGCAAGGTCGTTGGCGCCATCTGTCCGCCGGTCATGCCGTAGATTGCGTTGTTGACGAATATCGCGGTGATCTTTTCCCCGCGCATCGCCGCGTGGACGATCTCCGCCGTGCCGATGGCGGCAAGGTCACCGTCGCCTTGATAGGTAAACACCGCGCAGTCGGGATGCACTCGCTTGATGCCGGTTGCAACCGCGGGCGCGCGCCCGTGCGCCGCCTGCTGCATATCGCAGGCAAAATAGTTGTACGCAAACGCAGAGCAACCGACGGAAGCCACGCCGATGGTGGAGCCGATGATGTCCAGCTCCTCCAACGCCTCGGCAACCAGCTTGTGCACCACGCCGTGCGTGCAGCCGGGACAAAAATGCTGTTCCGCGTCGGTCAGCCCTTTGGAGCGTTGATAGACGATTGCCATAGCCGTTTACACTCCTTTCAGCGCGTCCTGCGCCGCCTGCATGAGCTCGGTTGGCGTGGGAAACGTTCCGCCGCCTGTGCCGAAAAAGGAGATCGGTTTGGTGCCGGAAAGCGAGATCTTCACATCGTCAATCATCTGCCCCATGCTCATCTCCGCGCACACAACCGCCTTCACGCTTCCGCGATTGGCGCAGGCATAGAGCGCCTGTTCCGGGTATGGCCAGAGGGAGATCGGGCGAAACACGCCCGCCTTTACGCCCGCCTCGCGGAGCTTTTGCGCCGCCGCCTGGCAGATGCGCGCCGTTGTGCCATAGGCAACGAACAGCACCTCCGCGTCGTCAACCATGGTTTCTTCAAACCGGATTTCGTTTTGCGTGATCCGGTCGTGCTTTTGCTGGAGCTTTTTGTTGTGCTCGGTGCAATCCTTCGGGTCGATGAAGAGGGAGTTGATGATGTTGTGCTCCCGCGCGTTCTTCGTGCCACTGGTCGCCCAATCCTTCCTCGGCAGCTTGCGCGGCTTCGGCTTCTTCCACTCCACCGCCTCCATCATTTGCCCGATCATGCCGTCGGCAAGAATCAGCACGGGGATGCGATAGAGGTCTGCGATGTCAAACGCCTCCTGCGTGAGGTCGGTCATCTCCTGAATCGTTGCGGGCGCAAGCACCACGGTTCGATAGTCCCCGTTTCCGCCGCCGCGCGTGGCCTGAAAATAGTCCGACTGCGCGGGCGCGATGCTGCCCAAGCCCGGGCCGCCGCGCATCATGTTCACGATCACGACCGGCAACTCCGCTCCGGCGATATACGTAATCCCCTCCTGCTTGAGGCTGATGCCCGGCGAAGAGGAGGACGTCATGACCCGAGCGCCGCTGCCCGCCGCGCCATAGGTCATGTTGATCGCGGCAACTTCGCTCTCGGCCTGCACGAATACGCCGCCATGCTCCGGCATGTGGCGGGCGAAATATTCGGGAATCTCGTTTTGCGGGGTGATCGGGTAGCCGAAGAAATAGCGGCAACCCGCGCGGATTGCGGCCTCCGCTACCGCTTCGTTGCCCTTCCAGAGTTCCTTTGCCATGCGCTCAGCCCCTTTCCACGGTGATCACGCTGTC
>ERZ1645187.4689-NODE-4689-length-10916-cov-9.818617_pt1 | contig 10916 bp, 11 predicted proteins | sample MGYA00575352_ERZ1645187 | MGnify/ENA primary metagenome ERZ1645187 (study PRJEB40837, sample SAMN11349314) | freshwater sediment metagenome | isolation source: river sediment | host: Sediment | place: India: Wazaribad , New Delhi | collected 2017-02-21 ... | reverse complement strand
CGGCGGTCCGAACGCCGGCCATACGATATTCTTCAACGGGAAGATCTACACGCTGAAGACCACCCCCGGCGGTTTCGTGAACCCGCGCACCAAGCTGGTGCTTGGCGCCGGCACCTACATCATCCCCGAGTGGCTCGAGAAGGAGGCCGCCCTTACCGGCTGCGCGCGCCGCCTGATCATAGACCCGCACGCCGTGGTGATAGAGCCGCGCCACACCGCGGCCGAACGCGGCGACGGCCGCATGATGGGAAAGATAGGCAGCGTCGGCACCGGCCTCGGGGCCGCCGTGCGCGACCGCGTGGACCGCAAGAAGCTTACCTTCGCCAAGGACCACCCGCGGCTGAAGAAGTACGTGAAGGACGTGCCCGAGCTCTTGAACAAGGCCCTCGCGAAGGGCTCGAAGATGCTGCTCGAGGGCACGCAGGGCATGAAACTTTCCAATCTGCACGGCGAGTACCCGTTCGTCACGTCGAGGGATACCACGGCCTCGACGTTCATGGCCGAGGCGGGCCTGGGCCCGAAGTACGCCGGCGACATCTACGCCGTGTTCAAGCCCTACGTTACCCGCGTCGGACCCGGCTTCGTCGCGAAGGAGATGAAGGACAAGCGCAAGCTGGAAAAATACCACACGACGGGCCGCGAGGTGGGCAGCGTCAGCGGCCGGCTGCGCCGCGTGGGCGAGTTCGAGATGGACGTGGCCCGACAGACGGTGCGCATCAACTCGGCCACGAAGCTCGCTATCACGCACATAGACCTGCTCCAGGGCGCGGACATCACCCGCGGCGTGAAGAGCTTCACCGGCGAGGCGAAGCGGTTCATGCGCACGCTCGAAGAACTGTGCCGCACCTACCCGAACCCGGAGGTCTCGCTGATCTCCTACGGGCCCGGGCTCGACGACGTTCTGGCGCTCTGACGCCGGGGGGGAGGCCTGCGCTCTATTAACAGGCCTCCCCAAAAATGCTATTATTATCAGGCAGTACTTACCACACATTTGCCGCGGTAGCTCAGTGGTAGAGCACCGGTCTGAAAAACCGGGTGTCGTTGGTTCGATCCCAACCCGCGGCAATTTTCATTTATACGGGTGACCAAATGTCCATCCACCACAAGATCCTGATAGCCGACGACGACGCCGAGATGCTCGAGACGCTGAGTTCGCTGCTCGCCGCCGAAGGCTACGACATAGTGCGCGCCGAGAACGGCCAGGAGGCGGTGGAACTTGCCGCTAAAGAACTGCCTGCGCTGGTGATGCTGGACATACATATGCCGGTGATGGACGGCCTGACCGCCTGCAAGACCATAAAGTCCGACAAGCTCACCAAGTCGGTGCCGGTGCTGATGCTTACCGTCGAGGGCAGCATCCACGAGATACAGCAGGCCATAAGCTACGGCGCCAAGACCTATATAACCAAGCCGTCCAGCCGCGCCGAGATACTTAAGGTCGTGAAGAGTATCCTGGGCTGAAGCCGGCCGAGGCGTCAAAAAGAAAGGGCCCCTGAAAAGGGGCCCTTTCTTTTTTTGTCAGCCGCGTCCTTATATTATCCGGAGCAGCGCGAAGTGCAGGTACTCGGTCTCCGGCATGTTCACCAGCACCGGGTGGTCCTTGGCCTGGCCGCGCAGTTCGACGAGCATGGCCCTCTTGCCGGCCCGCGCCGCGGCGCCGGAGAGCGTCTCCACGAAGATACCGCGCGAGATGTGGTGCGAGCAGGTGGATACCGCCAGGTAGCCGCCCTTCGGCAGCGCCTTGAACGCCGAGCCGGCCATGCGGCCCAGCATCTTGAGCGCCTGCGGCAGGTTCTTCTTGTTGCGCACTATGTTCGGCGGGTCCAGCAGTATGAAGTCGGGCTGTTCGGGCAGCTGGCCGGTCTCCAGGGCCTCAAGCATGCGCTCGGCCTTTTCCTTCCTGAAAACTATCTTGTCCTTGAAGCCGTTGAGCGAGGCGTTCTCCTCGGCGGCCTCAATGGCCTTTTCGGAGGAGTCCACCGCCCAGACGGCCTTGGCCCCGCCGCGGGCCGCGGTCACCGCGAAACCGCCGAGGTAGGTGTGCAGGTCCAGCACCTTGCGTCCCTCGAAGAAGGGCTCGACCGCGGCGCGGTTCTCGCGCTGGTCGAAATACCAGCCGGTCTTCTGCGCGCCCGCCATCGGGATGCGGAACTTCAGGCCGTTCTCGACTATCTCGGCCTTCTCCGGCAGGGTGCCGTAGGCGGTCTCCTCGTAGGACTTCAGCCCCTCGAGCTCGCGGAACTGGTGGGTGTTCTTGTAGAAGATGCCGCGCGGGTTTATCAGCGCGCGCAGCGCCGCCGTGATGTCGTCCTTAAGCAGTTCCATGCCGGCGGAAAGTATCTCTATGACGACGGAGTCGCCGTAGCGGTCCACGACCAGGCCCGGCAGGTCGTCGGACTCGCCGAAGCAGAGGCGGCAGTTCTCCTCGACGCCGAGCGTTCTCCTGTATTCCAGCGCGGCGGCCAGGCGCTTCGCTATGAAGTCGGCTGGCAGTTCGGCCGTGTCGCGGGCCAGCAGGCGCACGGAGATCAGGCTCTTCGGATTGAAGAAGCCCACGCCGGCGGGCCTGCCGTCGGGGTACAGCACGCCGCAGATCGTGCCGGGCGGGATCGTCGTGTCGACGGTCTCGAGCTCGTTGGAGAAGATCCAGGTATGGCCCGACGCGCGGCGGCGTAACGCCTCGCGGCGGAGTTTTAATGTTTTCATAATTTATGCGTCCAGCGATACCAGCGCTTCCACCGGCGCGCCTATCTTGACGTCGAAGGCGCGGGCGAAGCTGCCGTTGCGCACCGAGAACTCGAGGAACCCGAAGGAGCCTATCAGCGCCAGCGCCTCGCCTTCGGGGACGGACGCGTAGGTCAGCTTCAGGTCCTTCAGCATGCGGTCCGATATGTTGAAGACCGCCTTGGCGCTGAGGTAGCTGCGGGGGATGTTGGTTATTACGTTGCCGAAATGGTCTATGGCTATCACCTGGCCGGTGACGCGGTTGCCGGCCTTCTCCGGCTGCGGGAAGGGGAAGCGGCGGTACTCGGTGAACAGCGGGCCGATCTTCTTCTCGGGCAGGCCCTTGGCTATCGCGGCGGCCACCGGGGCCATGATGTCGCGCCCGTGGAACGTGGAGCTGATGTTCTCGCTGAACAGCGAGGAGTTGCTGATGAAGCGCGCCTCGACTATCTTCTCCTTCTGCTCCACCCAGCTGATCAGGCCGTTGTCGGGGGCTATGAACTGGTAGTTCTCGGTCCTGGCCCAGATGATGCCGCGGCCGGTGCCCACCGTCGGGTCCACGACGGTCATGAAAAGGGTGTGCCGGGGCATGTAGGGCATCGCGGCCATCAGGTAGAAGGCCGCGGTCTGTATGTCCTGCGGCGGGATCTGGTGCGTGATGTCTATGATCGAAAGGCCCGGGGCCTTGGACAGCAGCACGCCCTTCATCGCTCCGACGAAGGGGTCGTGGGTGCCGAAGTCCGAGAGCAGGGCTATGCACTTGGTTTTCATAGGCGTCGCCGGCCGACGGGCCGTGGCTTTTTATTCCTGGCCGTGGTGATGGGTGGAGCCGGGTACCGTCAGCGGCAGCTTCTGCGCGCAGAGCGGGCAGCTGTCGGGCGGGAAGAGCTGCAGCGGGTACGAGATCAGGCCGCGCACCGGGACGTTCAGCGGCAGGTCGCCGGTGGAGCGGTCCACTATGGCCGCCACGCCGATGACCTTCGCGCCGTAGCCGCGGCACAGGTTGATGACCTCGCCGCACAGGCGGCCGGTGTTGAGGACGTCGTCCACCACGAGCACGCGCTCGCCCTCGGAGATCTTGAAATCGCGCTTAAGGACCATGACGCCGTTGATCTTCTCGGTGAAGATCGAGCGGGCCTTCTTTACGCGGGCCACTTCCTGGCCTATCGCCATGGAGCCGACGGAGGGGGAGATCACGACGTTGATCTCCTGCGGGAACTTGGCCGCCATCTCCTTGGCCACCTTCTGCGCGAGGTGCGGGTACTGCAGCACCAGCGAGGGCTGTATGTAGGTCTGGGTATGGAAGCCGGAGGGCAGCTGGAAATGACCGTTCAGTATGGCGCCGTGCTCCTGGAGCAGGCCGACTACGTCGAATTTGCCGAGTTTGGACATTATAGCTTTCCTCCTGAGAATCTGTTCAGCCGGGCGAAATCTATGCCAACCCCGCGCTGCGCCGCCTCTTTTATGACCTGCCCGCTTTCCTTGGGGCTGATCATCTTGAAGTCCGGCTTGGCCATCTTGCCCTCTATCGTGAAAGCGAGGGCCGGCTTGCCGCTGGCGTCGGTGAGCGCCTCCGGCAGGCTGCCCATCGAATAGTACTTACCTGATATTGTATAAATTTTTAGCTTCATCGTCTCGTTCGTGAAGTCGAGCGAGCCCGTGGCGTAGGCAGAGAACTCCTTGCCGTCCATGTAGAAGTTCTTCATCTGGACCTTGCCGCTGTCCACCGAGTAGTCGCCGCCTATCGAGTTGAACGAGACGTCGTTGATCTTGTAGCCGAACTTGAGCGCGCCTACGCGGTTCATCCGGTGTATCAGGATCAGCGGCATCGAGACGATGTAGTAGATGCGGTCCTTCTCCGACGTGTTCTGCACCTGGTAGAAGGTGCCGGCGCCGGACTTTATCGAGATGTCGCCCCTTATCTTCGTCAGGTCGCCGGTGATGTTCTTCAGCGCGGCCTGCAGGTAGAAATCGTCGGCCTGCAGGTAGTCGTGCTTGAAGCGGTCGGCCTTGTAGAGCAGCCTGAAGTCGGCGTAGCCGCTCGGTATCGAGTTCTTCAGCGTCCTGAGCCAGGGCAGCTCGGAACGGTACACCGGCCCCGTGCGGCGTTTGCCTATCAGGTCCTTTATCGCGAAGCCGAGACCCTTGGCCTCGGAGAACACCAGGTTCTTCGAGTAGCCTATGCAGTCCACGGTCTTCGACGCCGTGAACGGGTCGTGTATGGCGGCGCGGCCGCGCACCGCTTCGCCGTTGAACTTGCCTGAATAGGTGAACGAGAGTTCGTCCTTGGAGATGTCGGTCTTCAGTTTCAGGCCGCTCAGCCTGCCGCCGGCCAGCGCCAGGCGGCCGTTGGCGGCCGTGACGTAGCTGTTGGCGAAGTTCTCGGCGAGCAGCGCCGACACGTCGAGGTCGGCGGCGGAGAGCGCTTTGTAGCGGAAGGCCGCGGCCGTGGTGTTCAGGAAGATCCTGGAGAGCACCGGCCTGCCGTCCTTGGAGTTCACCTTCATCCTGACCTGCAGCTTGCCGGCAGGCTCGTCCACCGGGAGCTTCACGCCGTAGCGTTTCAGCTGCGCCAGGTTCTGCGGCGGGGCGGACAGCGTGAACGAATAGGACGGGGTGGAGGCGGAGAAATCGTAGACGCCCTCGGCCTTGAGGTTAAGCGGGCGGGCCAGCAGCCTGACCTCGACGGTCTTCGACGAGGTGAAGACGGCGCCGGCCTCCCAGAAGGAGCGGGGAGCGGTGAACGGCACCGGGGAACTGAACAGGTAGGCCATCTCGCTGCTCTTGAACTCCGGCGTCTCGGCCTTCAGCGATATCACCGGCTGCCTGAAGTTCTTTACGCCGCCGGTGACGCGGGCTGACTTGTTGAGCAGCGTCACGTCGGCGCGCAGGTCCTTGAGCTCGGCGGCCGGCCAGTCGAAGCCGGCGAAGTTCACGGTGCCCTCGGCGTACAGCCTGCCGTCCACCGGGCGGCGGAAGGCGTCGCTGCGGAAGAACATCGACGCGTAGAACTGGGTGTCCTGCGCCGGCTTGAAATCCTTCAGCGAGACGTTGAGGTTGTCGAAGACGTGGCGCGCGCCGGACTTGGCCCGGGTGATGCGCAGCTGGCCGTCCTTTATCTCCGCCTCGTCTATCTTGTTGAGGCTGCGGCTGCCCTTCTTCTGGCGGTAGGCCGCGAAGATGTCGCCGCAGTTCCACGCCCCGTCGGCGCGCTGTATCAGCTCTATCTTCGGCGAGACCAGCACGACGCTGTCTATCTCGATCTTCTTGCGCAGCAGCGGCAGCAGGCGGTAGGTGGCGTAGATGTAGTCCGCGGTGAGGAAGTCTATCGTCTCGGGGCCGGGCTCGGTCACGCGCAGGCCCTTTATCTTTATCTCGCCGGTGGCGGAGAGCCGCGCCCACTCTATGTGCACAGGGCGCTTCAGCGCCTCCTGGAACTGGTCGGTGACTATGGCGGCGAGGTCCTCGGGCTTGAACATCACCCTGACCGTCACCAGCGTGGTGGCGGCCATGCCGGCCGCCAGTATCAGCGGCAGGAAGATGATCCTGGCCATTATCTGCCTGAAAAGTTTCATGTGCGCAAATACATTTTAGCAGTATTGAAGGCGTAAAGGGCCGCCGAACCTATGGCCTTGTATACCGCGGCCTCGGCGCCCAGCACGCGGGCGGCGTAATCCCTGGCGCTCATCAGCTCCGGGAACAGGAGTTTCAGGGCCAGCGCCAGCCCCGCGCAGTTCAGCAGCAGCAGGAGCGGCATCGAGAACACCGGCCCGCCGGCCTTCTTGAGGTCGCTCTGCACCGGTCCGGCCAGTATGTCCGCCGTGTGCAGTATGTGGAAGGCCAGCGTGAAGCCGGCGGCGGCCAGGAACCAGGGCCTCAGCGGCGCGCCGTCCCAGAAACGGCAGGCCGTCCAGTAAGCGGCGGCGGCCACCAGCGTGTAGAACGGTATGAAGTACGGCGCCAGCGATATGAACGTGTTGGAAGAGTCCGTCAGCACGTACCCGCTCTGTTTCTTCACCGAGATCTTGCTCACCCGCACGCCCGTCATCACGGCGGCCAGCGCGTGCGTCAGTTCGTGCGCGGTGACGTAGAGCCGCTTGCCGCGCCCGGCAGCGTGCAGGGCGGCGCACAGCAGGGCGCCGCCGAGCAGCGGGAACGTCGCCGAGAAACGCGCCAGCACCGGGCCGGCCGCCGCGCAGGTGGCCCAGACCGCGGCGAGGGCCGCGGGGGCCAGCAGTACGCCTATGAAAGTCCTGAGAAAACCTTTCATTTCTTTTGTCGCGCTTAAAGGTATAACGCGCCGTGGGGCGGCGCTATTGCATCTGCCAGTCCGCCGCCTTTATCCCGGCGGCGGCGAGCTCGGCCTTCCAGGCGGCCAGCGCACGCGGCATCGCGGCCGCGGCCCTGGCGGACCAGGGGTTCAGCGGGGAGCGGAACTCCTCCGCCGCGCTGCGGTACCAGACGAAAGCCATCTTGGCGGAGCTCTCCGATATCCTGAAGTCCCTCTCGGCCTGCAGCAGCGCTTGCGCGCGGGCCGCGGCCTCCGGGGTTATCCTGCCGGCGTCCAGATCCTTCCTGACCTTCTCCGCCTTTCCGGCGTATACGGCGCCGTACCAGGCCGCCTTCGCCGACGGGTCCGCGGCCCAGGCCATCTCCCGGTCGCCGCGCGCCATGGCGCCGCGCGAGCGCAGCGCCAGGTCCGCCGCCGCCAGCAGAAAAAAAACCAAGGCCGCCAAGGCGGCCCGGGTCGTCCAGCGCAGCGCGGCCGAGGCCACTAGGCGTTCCTCTTCATCGGCGGCTGGGTGTGCAGCAGTTTGTGCAGCAGCGAACTGAGCACCTGCGGCTTCACCGGCTTCTCTATGAAGTCGCGCACGTTGGGCTCCTGCTTTATCATGTCCGAAGTGGAGCGGTCGGTGTAGCGGCCGGTGATGATGACTATCGGTATGGTCCCCGTCTCGTCGGCCTGCAGCTCGCGCAGTATCTCGAAGCCGCCGTACTTGGGCAGCATCAGGTCGAGCAGTATCAGGTCGGGGTTGACGGTGCGGGCCTTGTTGAGGGCCTCCTCGCCGTCGGCGGCCTTCTCTATGCGGAAGCCTTCCTTCTTGACGATGAACTCAATGAGTTCGCGGACCGAGTCGTCGTCGTCCACGATCAGGACCAGCTTGTCCGCCGGCCTGCCAAAAGCTCCGTTTTCCATCTCGTTTCTCCGTTCCGGGCTTACAGGTTGGTGGTGACCAGCGTCTCGGTGGTCTGCACGCCGTGTATGCCGCGGACCTCGCGGACTATCAGGCCGCTGAGCTTGTCGATCGTGTCGGACTCGGCCACCAGGATCGCGTCCCAGCCGCCGAAGGTCATGTATACGTCCTTCACGCCGCGTATGTTCTTTATCTGCTGCACGGCCTTCTGTTCGAGGCCGGCGACCAGTTTGCAGAGTACGAAGGCTATCATATTCCCTCCACGACCATTCTTATTCTAGATCCGTTCGTTCCAGGCGGCGGTGCGGTATTTCGCCGACGCTATCTCCCCGGTCTTGGCCAGGGCGGCCGGGGCCATCGCGGCCACTTCCCATTCCAGCCCGTATTCGGCGCCGAGGGCCTTTATTACGGCGTTGCGGTGCAGGCTTGCGTTGCCGCGCGCGTCGGGGGCCTGGAAAGACGCCTGGTAGAGCATGTAGTCCCCGAGCTTCCGGAGGGCCCCGCCAAGCACTTTTTTTCCATTATACAATATATCCATATTGACCGGTTTCGCGAAGCAGTTCATCACCGGGTCGTTCACGGCGTAGTCCTTGGTCTTCTCGTTAAGGAGGTCGAAGCTGACGCCGAGGCGGGCGTATTCCGCGTTTATGGCCCGGTGCAGCCTGTCGTAGGTCTTGCCGGGTTCGAAATATACGCCGGGGGAATGGAAGATGAAGGAAAAGGTGAGGTCGGCCTGGTGGAAGACGATGCCGCCGCCGGTGGGGCGGCGCACCACGTCGGTTATGCCGCAGCCGGCCGCGGTCACCGCCTCGGCGACGGCCTTGCGGCGCTGCGAATAGCCGAAGGTTATGCCCGGCGCCTTCCAGTTGTAGAAGCGCAGCACGTAAGGGGCGGGGAGCGTCTCGCAGAGCGCCTCGTCGGCGGCCATCTGCTCGTACACGTCCAACGGCGGGGTCTCTATTATCAGGCCTTTTTCCATAAAAAAGTGACCGGGGCCGGCCGTCCGGCCCCGGTCCGTGCGCTTACCAGCGGAGGTTGGGCTGGCGGGCGGCCTGGACCTCGTCCAGGCGCTTCACCGGCTGCGTGACGGGCGCGTCCTTGAGCGCCTGCGGGTCGGCAAGGCCCTGCGAGTGTATGTCGCGCATCGCGGCCACGAACTCGTCCAAGGTCTCCTTCGACTCGGTCTCGGTCGGCTCCACCATTATCGCCTCGTGTACGATGAGGGGGAAGTAGATGGTGGGGGCGTGGAAGCCGCGGTCCAGCAGGCCCTTGGCCACGTCCAGCGTCTTCAGGCCCTTGTCGGTAAGGTCGTGTCCCGGCGTCAGCACGCACTCGTGCATGCAGTACTCCTTCGAGTAGGACGGGTACAGGTCCTTGAGCTTCGCGGCCACGTAGTTGGCGTTCAGTATGGCGCACTCGGCTATCTCGCCGAACTCGGCGGCGGAGTGGGCCAGCATGTAAGCGTAGGCCTTCACCAGCACGCCGGTGTTGCCGAAGAACGCCTTCACCTTCCCGACGCTGCGGCCGTCGCCGAAGTCGGTGACGTAGCCGGGGCCTTCCTTCTTCACCATCGGCACGGGCAGGAACGGGGCCAGGTGCCTGCGGCACGCGATGGCGCCGGCGCCGGGGCCGCCGCCGCCGTGCGGGGTGGAGAACGTCTTGTGGAAGTTCAGGTGCATCAGGTCCACGCCGAGGTCGCCGGGCTTCACCATGCCGATAAGCGCGTTGAAGTTGGCGCCGTCCATGTAGAGCAGCGCGCCGGCCTCGTGCACGGCCTTCGCTATGGCCTCGATGTTGCTCTCGAAGATGCCGACGGTGTTGGGGATGGTCAGCATCAGCACGGCGGTCTTCGGGCCGAGGTGCTTCTTGAGCTCCTCGACGTTAAGGCGCCCGTCGGGCTCGGAGGCGATGTTGACCGTGTTGAAGCCCATCATCGACGCGGTGGCCGGGTTGGTGCCGTGCGCGGAGTCGGGCACCACGATCTCGTTGCGCTCCTTCTCGCCGCGGTCCCAGAAATAGGCCTTCGCGGTCAGCAGGCCGGTGAACTCGCTGTGCGCGCCGGCGGCGGGCTGCAGCGTTATCGCGTCCATGCCGCACAGCCCGGTCAGGCGGGCGGACAGGTCGTGGATCAGTTCCAGCGTGCCCTGCGCGCAGGCGTCGTGCGCCAGCGGGTGCAGCGCCGCGAAGCCTTCCAGGCCGGCGGCCTCCTCGTTGAAGCGCGGGTTGTACTTCATCGTGCAGGAGCCCAGCGGGTAGAAGTGCGTGTCCACCGAGAAGTTGAGCTGCGACAGGCGCGTGTAGTGGCGCACCACGTCGAACTCGGCCAGCTCGGGCAGCCGCGGGGCGGTCTTGCGGCGCAGGCCGGCCGGTATAGCGGCCTGCGAGCGCAGCGGGTTCTTGCAGAACAGGCCGCGGCGGCCGGCGGCGGATTTCTCTATGCTGAGGCGGTTGTCCAGCTTGTTGGCGCAGGTCATATGGCCTCCTTTATAACGGTCTCGAGCTTTTTGATGTCGGCCTCGGTCTTGGTCTCGGTGGCGCAGACCAGCAGCGTTTCGCCGAGCTCGGGGTACAGCGGGGCCAGCGGCAGGCCGATGTCCACGCCCTTCGCCAGGCATTTCTCGCGCAGCGCCGCGGCGGAACCGGGCACCGTCAGCGCGAACTCGTTGAAGAAGGGGGACTTGAACTTGAGCGAGCAGCCCTTTATCGAGGACAGGCGCCCGGCGGCGTAAGCGGCCGCGCCGGCGTTGGCCTCGGCGAGCTCCTTGAGGCCCTCGGGGCCGTACAGCGCCGAGTAGATCGTCGCCGACAGCGCGCAGAGCGCCTCGTTGGAGCAGATGTTGGAGGCGGCCTTGTCGCGGCGGATGTGCTGCTCGCGGGCCTGCAGCGTCAGCACGAAGCCGCGCTTGCCGTCCTTGTCCTTCGTCATGCCGCAGATGCGGCCTGGCATCTGGCGCACGTGCTCCTTCCTGCAGGAGAACAGGCCCAGGTAGGGGCCGC
>ERZ1645187.4688-NODE-4688-length-10916-cov-20.407421_pt1 | contig 10916 bp, 10 predicted proteins | sample MGYA00575352_ERZ1645187 | MGnify/ENA primary metagenome ERZ1645187 (study PRJEB40837, sample SAMN11349314) | freshwater sediment metagenome | isolation source: river sediment | host: Sediment | place: India: Wazaribad , New Delhi | collected 2017-02-21 ... | reverse complement strand
AAGCCGGATTCCGTTTTTGAATCCGGCATCGTCCCCAAAATAAAAAAGCCCGGTTAGCAAACCGAGCTTATGACAACATTCAATTGTAGTAATCAACGAGTTTTATTCCCCAAAATTTTCCAAAAATAATTTCTTTAATTCAGCCAAGAGGGCGTCTTTCTCCGGACCGGTAGCTTGAAGAAATAATTCGTCTCCTTGCTTGGCTCCCAGCAGCATTACCGAGATCATGCCTTTAATTAAGACCGGTTCGGCATTTTCAGTTTGGTTGGTAACGGTAAGCTTAGCGTCGTATTTCTTGACAGTTTGGATAAATAATGCCGCGGGACGGGCATGCAAGCCGCTGGGATTGGTAACCCTAATCTGTAATTCGGCAGCTCTATCGCCTTCATCTGTCGTCTCAGCCTCCGCCATAAATATTTCTGGAGCAACCGGTGACTCCACGGCTTCTTCACCTAAGATTTGCTGCTTTTTTGCCGCAAGAGCGCCCATCGCCTCGTCATAGACCTCCTGGATCGAGCTGCCAAGGTTAGCCTGCACACCAGCAGCAATAGCGCCCTCGACAAACGGAGCCGGACACATCCTCACCCTGGCGACAACGGCTTCATCAAGCATCTGTAGTGCCATCTCTGTACTTAACACCGCGCTGCCCAAATCCATGAGCACCAATACGTCATTGTTCTTGGCGAGTTCATTCAAGGCTTCCATGATTTCGACTGCGTCTGTACCAATTTCTTTATGATCATCGCCAAGCCCAGCCGCCACTCTGATTGATAGATCAGGAGAAGAAGCCATTTGTCTTACAAGCTCAGCTGTTCCCAGTGCAAGTTTGTAACTATGTGAAACAAGTAAGATATTGACCATTTTGCCCCTCTATTTTTGTTCTTTGCTGTCGTCAGTTTGGTTAGGTTTGGAGTGAAAAAGAGAATGAAACCAATTCATTCCGAAGAAAACGATCCAGATGCTGCCTCCAAAGAGGAAACCCCAGAGCAAACCGCGGCCCCAATCTCCGCTTCCCATGATGATCTGAACGGCGACTAATAGCATTATGCCAATGCTTATTATTGTAATTAAGAGAAAACCGGTCTGCCTCTTGATCCATGGTTTGCCGATATCATCCATATTTATTTCCTCTTTTTTCTTTGGATTGACATTTTTTGCATTGTTGCTCATCTCTTTACACTCCTCTATGGCTAAAAATTAGGGGCGAAGACACAAGGCTCCGCCCCATAATTCTAAACGAACTGAGAAATTAGTTTTCGACCCAATCGAAGGTGCGGGTAACCGCTTTCTTCCAACCCTTGTAGAGTTTGGCACGGGTTTCCGGATCCATCTTTGGAAGCCATTCTTTGTCCTTGCCCCAGTTGACGCGTAGATCTTCGACCTTCTCCCAGAAGCCAACAGCCAGGCCAGCTGCATATGCAGCGCCCAAAGCAGTAGTTTCTGCGACGGTCGGGCGAATCACGGGCACGCCCAGGATATCAGCTTGGAATTGCATCAGGGTCTCGTTGAAGACCATGCCACCATCAACCTTGAGAGCGGTCAGTTCAACACCGGAGTCCTTGTTCATTGCTTCCAGAACTTCAGCAGTCTGGTAGGCAGTTGCTTCAAGGACGGCGCGTGCCAGGTGACCACTAGTAATATAGCGGGTCAGCCCGACGATGGCGCCGCGGGCATCGCTGCGCCAATAGGGAGCAAACAAGCCAGAGAAGGCGGGAACAAAGTAGATGCCACCGGAATCTTCAACGCTGTTTGCAAGCATTTCGATGTCGGATGATTTCTCGATCATCTTGAGGTTGTCACGCAGCCACTGCACCAAAGCACCGGTGATGGCAATGGAGCCTTCCAAAGCGTAAACAGCGGGTTCGTTTCCAATCTTGTAACCAAGGGTAGTCAGCAGACCGTTCTTGGATTGGATCGGTTTGTTACCGGTGTTCATGAGCATGAAGCAGCCAGTGCCATAGGTGTTCTTGGCTTCACCTGGAGAGTAGCAGGTCTGTCCAAAGAGGGCAGCCTGTTGATCGCCCAAATCACCAGCCACAGGAATACCGTCCAGAGCACCGCCCTTGCAGTAGCCATAGACCTGGCTTGAAGCTTTGATATCGGGAAGCATTGCGCGGGGGATACCCAAAATTGCGAGCATCTCTGGATCCCAATCAAGGGTTTCCAGGTTCATCATAAAGGTTCGAGAAGCGTTGGTGACATCTGTCACATGAACGCCGCCGTGAGGACCGCCGGTGAGATTCCAGATCACCCAAGTGTCGATATTGCCGAAGAGGATCTCGCCTTTTTCAGCTTTTTCTTTTAATTCCGGATGAGTGTCGAGAATCCATTTAACTTTCATACCAGAGAAATAGGTCGCCAGAGGCAGACCGACTTTGGTGCGGAAGCGATCCTGACCGCCGTCTTTGGCTAATTCGTTGCAGATTTGATCTGTACGAGTATCCTGCCAGACAATGGCGTTGTAGACTGGCTTGCCAGTGGCTTTTTCCCAGACAACGGCGGTTTCCCGCTGGTTGGTGATACCGACAGCTGCAATTTCTTTGACATCAATCTTAAGCTTATCCAGTGCGCCATTGATAACATCCTGTGTCGCTTGCCAAATTTCTAACGGATTGTGTTCGACCCATCCTGGTTTTGGATAGATCTGTTCGTGTTCTTTTTGATCATAACCAACTACTTTGCCAGCATGGTCAAAGACCATAAAACGGGTGCTGGTAGTTCCCTGATCAATTGCTGCTACGTACTTTGCCATAATTTGTTCTCCTTATTTCTAATGTGATTTTTAATTGATTCTGACCTTAACAGTCTTTCCAGGTCTCAGCGGCTGATTTGATGAGTAAATAGATGGAAGTCGCTCCAGGATCTTGATGCCCAGCGCTGCGTTCACCCAAGTAGCTTGCACGCCCTTTGCGTGCCACCAGGGGGATGGTCGCCAACATACCTTCATGAGCCGCATCGGCAGATTTTTGAAGGGCTTCTCCAGTCGATGATCCATTGTTCATTGCTGCTCTTAGGACATTTATTGCAGGATATAACGCATCCAGCATGGTTTTGTCGTTCGGTTGGGCTTTGCCCAGGTTAGCAATACCAATTGTGCCCGCTTCCAGAGCTCTAGCCCAATCATTTAGATCCATTTCTGATTTCGCGCCGATCGTCATTCCAGCTTTCATAAACATGGTGGAATAAAGCGGACCTGCGGCTCCGCCAACCTTGGATAAAAGGGTCATTCCAACATTCTTCAGAATGGTTCCAATATCTTTATCTTCGACGGATGGCAATTTTTCAAGTACAGCTTTAAAACCACGATTCATATTAGCACCATGGTCAGCATCACCAATCTCACGGTCGAGGTTGGTTAACATTTCAGAGTTTTCTTCAATCGCTTGAGCGTAACTTTTAATCCAATTCAATACATCATCTCTTGTAATAGCCACTTTTGCCTCTTTAGACCGCGACTGGAGTTTTTAACTCCAGTCGCGTAAATCAGATATACTAAATACCCCACCGCATTCCGGCAGTCTTGACCGGTGCGTCCCAGAGTTTCTTTAAATCTTCGTCCATTTTCAAAAGGGTTATGGACGTTCCAGCCATTTCCAGGCTGGTGATGTAAGGACCAATCAGATTGCGAACTACCTTGATACCCTTGGCTTCAAGCAATTCCACTGCTTTCCTATAAACAATATAGAGCTCGATCAAGGGAGTGCCACCCATACTGTTCACGAATAGCAGAACTTCATCACCCTCTTTATAGGGCAGGTCTTCAACAATAGGCCCAACCAGCATTTCAGTGATCTTATCTGCTGATTCGAGCTTCATACGGCGACGACCGGGTTCGCCATGGATACCGATGCCGATTTCCATTTCATCTTCCGGCAGATCAAATGAGGGTTTGCCCACGTGCGGAACGGTACAGGAGGTCAGCGCCATGCCCATACTACGGCCTTGACCATTGACTTTTCGTGCCAGGTCAGCGCATTCTTTTAGAGAACGACCTTCTTCGGCAGCAGCGCCAACGATTTTTTCCATCAATACAGTCAGCCCTACGCCACGTCGTCCGGCAGTCCAAGTGCTGTCTTCGACAGCAACATCATCATTAACCACGACTGATTCGATTTCAATCCCTTCGTCACGCGCTAAATCGGCTGCCATTTCGAAGTTCATAATATCGCCAGTATAGTTCTTAACGATGTGCAAAACGCCTGCGCCACCGTCAACTGCTTTGGTCGCTTCGAGCACCTGGTCTGGGGTTGGGCTGGTGAAAACAGCGCCTGGGCAAGCAGCATCTAACATACCTTTTCCGACGAAACCACCGTGCATAGGTTCATGACCGCTGCCCCCACCGGAGACCAGCGCAACTTTACCTTGTACCGGTGCATCCGCACGAACGATGAAATCAGGGTCATAAAAAACCTTGACCAGATCGGGATGAGCCAGTTCAATCCCTTTAAGTTCTTCTTTTACAACGTCTTCAGGCTTATTGATCAATTTTTTCATATAGAACGTCTCCTTACTTTACTTGGAAGGAATTTTCCTTTGCCAAGCGTTGATGTGACCAGCGGTCATAGATGGTCAGATTTTGTACTAGTCTTTCTTGGGCAGATTCTTAGCTATAACCATGTCATAGAGCCAGAAGCCGATGGGACCAGCAATTGCTGGAACCAAAACCGGAACGATCAGCCAATAGAATTGAGGATCGAACAGATCTTTTGTTCCTACCAGGGCACCAAGGATGCGGGGACCGAGGTCACGAGCAGGGTTGATGGAATAACCGGAAGGACCACCAAGTGACAGACCAATAGCCAAAACAGTGAAACCAACGATGAAAGCACCGAGGTTGTCTTTGAGACCCATGTTCTTTGCGTCGCCACTCGCTGCGATACCCCACATGAGCATGAGGGTTCCGAAGAATTCTGCGATTGCCGCAGTCAACATGCTGTAGCCGCCAGTTGCGCCAGAGCTCTCAGCGCCCCACCAAGCCTGTCCGAAGACTGAGCCAGGTCCGGTTGACCAGACATTGGGCATTCCAGCAGCCACGAGACCATCGCGATAAATGAAATAAACGGCAGCAGCACCAAGGAAAGCACCGATCATCTGAGCAACAATGAAAGGTAAAACTTTCTTCCAGGGGAAGTCGCGACGGACTGCAAGACCGAGTGTCACTGCAGGGTTAAGGTGTGCACCAGAGACACCACCAGAGACGTAGACAGCGATGATTACTGCGAACGCCCAACCGATGGTAATGGTGTTCCAGTTATAAGCGGTACCCGCAACACGGGGTGCCAGACCAACGTTGGCGACTACACCATCACCAAGCAAAATCAAGATGAAGGTGCCAAACACTTCGCCAATAAATTCTTTCATAGTACGATTTTCCACGGATTTTTCTCCTTCTAAATTTGGTTTGAAGTAAAAATGATGTTTCTTGAAAAATTTTATTCTGTTAGTAGATCAATAAGCACCTCCTTTTCTTGTTAAAACAAATATTAAAGGTTTCTTTTCTGGTGTTCTTGAAAAGGTAAATAAAAAAATGCACTTGTATTAAAAGATTGTTCAACACAATTCTCTCTCAATAACAACTGCATTATTCCCTGGTTAGTCAATTTAGTGCCTTTTTACTCCGTAGAATCTAAAAGATTTGACTAAACTAATATCGTAATCACATAAGAATGTCGTCTGTTTTATCGAAAAAATATTATAATACGATCGCTTTCGATATACAAGCCTCTAAAACATAATTTGTCTAAGGTATTGCAAAGAACAAAATAATTCCAATAACTTTTTGATGAATCATCCATTTTTACAGGCTGCGTAGTATAATACCATAAATTTAGAAAAATGACTTTTACAAATGATGGATTTTAACAAATTAAACACCTTTACAACACGTGCTTTGAAAAAAAGTGCTTTGCGACCATCGTCTGATTCTTGAAAATACCCAAGATGCATTATAAATTTTGGTTGTATTAAAAATTTAAAAATGGAGGCAGGTGTGCAAGAAAAATATGATTTTGTAGTAATTGGAGCGGGGGTTATTGGTTGTATGATCGCTCGCTGGCTTTCCCGTTACGAAGGCAGAGTTCTCGTAATCGAAAAAGAAGCCGATTTAGGGATGGGAACTACCGCCGCTAACACGTCTATTGTTCATGCGGGTTATGATCCTGTGCCTGGATCGCTCAAGGCGCGCATGAACGTCAAAGGCAATGCCATGTGGGATCAGCTCAAAGCGGAGTTAAACTTTGCTTATGTCCGCAGCGGTGATTATGTAATTGCTATCGGTGAAGAGGAACTTCCCGCTCTTGACACCTTGATGATACAAGGCAAGAAGAATGGCGTTCCAGGCATGATCATGATCAGTGGTGAGGAGATGCGCGCCCGTGAAAAGAATATTAATCCGAATGTCAGTGGCGCGCTTTGGGCTTCCACCGGTGGTATTTGCGATTGTTTCCAAGTGAATGTGGCTGCTGGTGAGAATGCCGCTATGAATGGCGCCGAGTTCAAATTCAATACTGCTTTTGAAGATTTTATTATGGAAGGCGATCGTATCATTGGCATTAAGACTAATCGAGGCGATTTTCTTTCACGCTGGGTGATCAACTGCGCAGGGCTCTATTCAGATGTGGTGATGCACAAAGCAGGTGTGCGCCCTGAATTCAAGATCCGACCGCGCAAAGGTGAGTACATGGTTTTTGATCGGGCTGACATTCAAATTGACAACGTTCTTTTCCCAGTACCTTCAGAAGCCGGTAAGGGAATCATGGTAACAAACACGGTCCATGGCAACACCATTATCGGACCGAATGCCCAAATCATTGATGACAAGGAAGACACCTCCACCACAATACCCGGCATGAATGAAATCTGGGAAGGTGCACAAAAACTGATACCCTCGTTAGACAGGCGTCATGTTATTGCGACATTTGCTGGTTTGAGAGCGATGGGTAATGCTCCCTGCAAGACACCAGGCGTTAACTACAACAAAGACTACATCATCGAAATTCCGGAGAACGTGCGTGGCTTTGTCAATCTGGGCGGAATCGAATCACCTGGCCTGGCTTCTGCACCCGCGATTGCCGAAGAGGTCATTGATCTCCTCAAAGATGCTGGCGAGAAGCTGATCGAGAAAAAAGACTGGAATCCCATTCGTCCTGCCAGACCACGTTTCAGAAATATGACCCATGCAGAACGCCAGGAACTTTGCGAAGTTGATCCAGCTTACGGCAGGGTGATCTGCCGCTGCGAAAACGTAACCGAGGGTGAGATCATCCGTGAGATTCATGCCCCCATCCCTGCCATCACGTACGATGCTATCAAGCGCCGTACCTGGCTGGGAACCGGACGCTGCCAGGGCAGTTTTGACATGCCGCGCGTGACGGCGATCCTTTCTCGCGAGTTGGGAATATCCCCCTTGGAAGTGACCAAACGGGGAAACGGATCCGAATTCCTCTCCCGCCAGACCAAAGAATTGGGGGTGCAGGATGCTGACTAAGGAAACTTATGATGTGATCGTCATCGGCTCTGGTCCGGGGGGGCTGGCAGCCGCTATTGAGGCAAAGAAAGCTGGCGCGCAGGACGTGCTGGTGATCGAGCGTGATGTGGAACCTGGCGGCATCCTGCTGCAGTGCATCCACAACGGCTTTGGTTTGCAGAATTTCAAAGAAGATCTTCCCGGTCCCGAGTACGCCCAGCGCTACATCAACGAGGCTCGCGCGATTGGCGTGGAATTTTTGCTGGATACGATGGTAATAGATGTCACTCCTCAGCGGCGGCTCTACCTTTCGAGCCAGCGGCACGGTTATTTCACCCTCGACGCACGCGCAATTGTGCTGGCGATGGGCTGCCGCGAACGCACCCGCGCCCAGATTCGCATCCCCGGTATGCGTCCTAGCGGCGTCTTCACTGCCGGCACCGCCCAACGCTGGGTCAACGTGGAAGGCTATATGCCTGGCAAGAACTTCGTGATTCTTGGGTCAGGTGATATTGGCATGATCATGGCGCGCCGTCTGACCTTTGAAGGCGCGAAGGTTTCACGCGTGCTCGAAATCCAATCCTATCTGAGCGGTCTGAGCCGCAACTACGTGCAGTGCCTGCAGGACTGGGACATCCCGCTCCAGCTGCAGCACACCATTAAACGCATTATGGGCAAGAACCGCGTGGAAGCGATTGAAACGGTAGCCGTGGATGACCATTGGAACTTCGTTCCTGGTTCTGAAGAGATTATCCCTTGCGACACACTTCTGCTTTCGGTCGGTCTGATCCCGGAAAATGAACTTTCCAAGAAAGCTGGCGTTTTGTTGGACCCCATCACGGGCGGTCCTTATGTGGATGAACGCTTCCAGACCAGTGTGCCGGGCATCTTCGCCGCTGGCAACGTGGTGCACGTTTACGACCTGGTGGATTATGTCTCGATTGCTGGCGATACTGCTGGCATGCACGCCGCCAGGTACGCGGCGGCTGAAACGCAACATGAAGCGGATTATGTTCCGCTCAAAGCCGGGAAAAACGTGCGCTATGTAGTGCCCCACAAGCTCGATCGGAAAGCGCTTGAGAACGGCAATATTCAGCTCCAGCTGCGCGTGACCCGACCGATTGAAGAGGACGTCTGGCTGGAGGTGCGCAGTGAAAGCAAGAGCGTCGTGCGCCGTTCGGAGCGCTACGCTCGCCCGGGCGAGATGGTGACCATCATGCTCAAACCAAGTATGGCAGAGGAAGTCCGCCAAGCAGCCAGTCTGACCGTGGACGTATACCCCAAGGCGGAGGCATAAAATGGAAGAAAAGAATTTTATCTGCACTGCATGCCCAATGGGATGCAAATTGATCGTGCGCATGGAGGGTGACAAAGTCATCAAAGTGCTTGGTCACCGTTGCCGGCGCGGCGAGATTTACGGTCGCCAGGAAGCCGTCGCTCCTCAGCGTATGGTTGCCAGCACCGTCAGAGTTCGTGGGGGCTTGCATCCGCTTTTACCGGTCTACACCAAGGGCAGCATCCCCAAACGACGGATTGGCGACGTATTGGCTGCGATCCGCGCGGTTGAAGTGAAAGCGCCTGTCAAGGCAACCCAGGTCATCATCCCGAATGTCATCGGCACAGGCGTGGACGTCATCGCCAGCCGCGATATGCCGGAGAAGTAGAAAGCACTGCTCGAACAATCGTAATTAACTGAAAAAGAAACCCGCCCCGCTTGTCACTTCTGAAGGGAATTTGGGGTGGGTTTTTGTATATCTTTACTGATTTCGTGAAAAATTCTCTCAGGCTTGTTGGACCGCCAGTTCTTCCACCATCTTAACGCCGCTACTGGTGCCGATGCGGGTCGCGCCGGCTGCGATCATCGCCTGGGCATCTGCCAGGCTGCGGATGCCGCCAGCGGCTTTGACGCCCATTTCGGGGCCTACCACGCTGCGCATCAGACGCACGTCTTCAACCGTCGCCCCGCTGGTTGAAAATCCGGTTGAAGTCTTCACAAAATCTGCTCCGGCTTCCTTGGCAAGCAGGCAGGCAGTGACCTTTTCTTCGTCTGTGAGAAGGCAGGTCTCTAAAATAACCTTCACGATCGCGCCCCTCCTGTGCGCCACCCTCACAACTTCACGAATATCATTAGCTACAGCCGACAGGTTGCGCGATTTAAGCTCGCCCACGTTGATCACCATGTCAATTTCAGTCGCACCGTCTTTTATCGCGCGTTTAGCCTCATAAACTTTGGCACTTGTGGACATTGCTCCCAAGGGGAAACCGATCGTTGCTCCAACTTTAACGCCTGAGCCTGCCAGTGCGGCTTTACAATAAGCAACCCAATAACTGTTGACGCAAACCGCTCCGAAGTGGTATTGCAAGGCTTGCTCACAAAGGATCGCAATCTGCTCGGCTGTGGCATCTGGCTTGAGAAGGGTGTGATCGATGATGCCAGCCAGCCGGAAGGTGTGATCAGAGTCAGCGGGATCCATAATGCCGGCTTCAACCTTCTGAACGCGCCCTTTTTTGTCGAAATAGGTTGTCATGGATTGCCCGTGCGATGTAAGTGTTATTTGAAAAGCATAAACGGATTGAAAATCGTTGGTGGTCATGGTGCACTCCTTGAATATTTCCGGCTCCCCTCAGCCCGGTTTAGTTAATTTTACCCCTTAAGTCTTCGTTGTCTGTGGAAGTCAATGAATAGCAGAGCTTATCTGATTTGTACGAATCCACTTTTTCTGATTTGTTCGTAGGGTAGAATGCGCCTCCCTGCCCTCGCAGTGCAAGAACAGGTGGGTTGGCGTCACAAAGCATATGCAGGAGCACACCGGATTATAGCCTACCCACCGCAGCTGTTTTGGTGGGTTGGCTGTTTTGATGTTAAGACAAGGCGAGATATGGCGACGCCAACCCACCCTACAAGAGCGAAATGTCGGAGTTCTTACAAGGGTGGAATGCGCTTCCTTTGCGCACTCCGCCAATAATGTAGATGTCGAAGTGAGCCTGCGAAAGACTTGTGTGGGAAAAACTTTGAGGCGGTCTCATTCCGACCTGCGATTCCACTTTAAAAGTGTACTGCTCTTATGACTGCCCCTGAGCAAAGCAAATGCTGGCAAATAAAGACATAAACAAAGGTGGGCTTCTAACAAAATAAGATGCAGGGTGGGTTGGCTTTTTGTGATAAGCCAGATATCAACTTAGTTTTACGCCAACCCACCTTTGTTCACTCTTGTTCTTTCATGGTCTCATGAGTGCGAACCCTCCTGTGGGACCATGAAATGCCCTTGAGCATTTGGTCTCCATGTCCTCCTAAGCTATAATTACGGCGGAGAGAACTTACATGCAGCCTGAATTCACTGCCATCGCCCATCCCAACATTGCTTTCATCAAATACTGGGGCAATCACGACGATGTTCTGCGCTTGCCGCTGAACGGCTCGATATCGATGAATCTAAGCGGGCTTGAAACT
>ERZ1645187.4687-NODE-4687-length-10918-cov-5.164595_pt1 | contig 10918 bp, 7 predicted proteins | sample MGYA00575352_ERZ1645187 | MGnify/ENA primary metagenome ERZ1645187 (study PRJEB40837, sample SAMN11349314) | freshwater sediment metagenome | isolation source: river sediment | host: Sediment | place: India: Wazaribad , New Delhi | collected 2017-02-21 ... | reverse complement strand
GTGCATGTTCAGTTCGTAGAGATCGCCCAGCTTCCCGGATTCGATCACCTTCTGGACAGTCAGAAAATCGCTGTCAAACCGTCGGTTCTGATAGCACTGGAGCATGAGCCCCTTTTCTTGTGCGAGACCGAACAGTTCCTTCGCCTGAGCGCTGTTTTCTGCGAAGGGTTTTTCAACCACGCAGTTTTTACCGGCCAGCAGGACCTCTTTCGCGAGCTCATAGTGGCTCTGAGACGGGGTCGTAATCACGACAAGCTGAATCTCGGGATCTGTCAGAAGCACGTCCAGATCCTGAGTGTAGCGTACTCCCTTTACAGGCGTCCATGCGTTTGATTCACGGCGCTGATAGATTGTCTTAACTCGAATTTTATCGGGACGAGTCAATATGTAGGGCAGATGATAGCGGTTGGCGCTCTTGCCGTTTCCGATCATGCCGATAGTCAGTTTATCTGTCATTTAATACTTCCTTTCTGTTCAAAGGCGTTGTACGATCCACGGAGCTGATGTTTTCATCAGATGAATCCGATAAGTTAAGATCAGGTTAATATCAAAAATAAAAAATTCAGCAGTTACAATATTCTATACAAATTATAAGAAGCTGTCTATCGATAGAAACATTGCATCTATGAATTGTTAAACGGCGGGTGTACAATAAAAAATACATAATGCTGTTAGGGATTTCTGCCATGTGGTCGTGAAGAGTTCGAAAGGAGGTTTGGACAAATTTCGGTAGTCTGCACATCAATGTGAGGAAACGATTATGTTTAAAAGTCAATACGGTTTGACCGTGACGGTCGTACTGGCTGTCGTCATGGGGCTTATGATGTCCTTCGTCGCAATCTGGATAGACAGTCTCGCGCTGAATATCTCAGTAGTCTTCAAGAACTGGTCCATGATAACCCTGGTCATTCTGCTTGTCAGCATGTTTGTTCCATACCAGAAATGGGGGGCGGGGTTCGCGTCGTTATTTCATCTGAAGGAAGGTTCGACAGCCTTTAAGATGACAGCAAATCTTGTTCCGACTCTGATTTTGAACACATTTATCGCAGTAATAGTTCCGGCAGCAAATATTCTTTACAATGAAGCTGTGCCCGCCCAGATGCAGTTGAGCGTACTGTGGGCAAGCGTTGTCCGAGACTGGCCGCTGATGCTGGTTATTTCATATTTTGTATCTTTTGTTGCTGAAGCAGCAGGAAAGGCTGTTGCCAGCCGGTATGTTGAAGCCTGAAGTAATCATTTCTAAAAAGAGGATTCCGTTTTATACGGAATCCTCTTTTTAGATGGTGGCTTATCAGTTATCTTTATTGATTCCGTCCTGGGTGATTGCGATACAAATCACGGTATTCTTTCGGAGAGCAGCCGTAACTGGTTTTGAATTTTTTGTAAAAGAAACTCATGTTTTCGTATCCGACGTTGTTCGCGATTTCGGTTACACTTCTGTCAGTATTCCGGAGAGTCTGCGCTGCAAGCTGAAGTCTCTGCTGCTGCACAAGATCTTTATAGGAATGTCCGGTTCTCTGCTTCAGAAGGGTCGTCAGGTAATTCGGATTCATATTGAATGAAGCGGCTGTAGACTCAAGGGAACAGTCTTTATAATTTCGCTCGATATAACGCAGAATAGGTCCGATTGAATTCTGATTGATGCCCAGTTCGGTTCTTTCCTGGTCCTCTTCATAAGAATTGATCAGCGAACACAGGATCAGAATGATCAGGCTTTGGATCATATCCTCGCTGTTAATGGACGGATCGAACATTTCACAGAGGAACTCATTGAAATATAAAGGAACCGTTCTGCTGTTTTCAGAGTGAAACAAAATGTAATTATCGTGCCGGGCATTCTCCTGCATCGAATTGATAAAGAAAGATGATATGATGCTGTCACATGACAGACGGTTGAAAAAATTTGAATTGAAATATTCTTTTTCAATCAGCATACTTACCATAATATCATCTTCTCCAAGTGCGGCTGTGGAATGCGGAATATCCGTATCGATCAGCATGACCTGTCCCTTGCGCAGAATGCAGGGAATGTCATTGATGATTTGCGGGCAGCATCCCGAATACATATAATTGATTTCGATCCAGTCATGTGCGTGCATTGGTATGGACTGATAACGCGACTGTTTCTTTACGTTAAGCAGATTATTACTGGTTGTATTAATTATTGAATCCACTACCATTAAACGAACAAGATTTTTTCCGCGTTTAACGAGCGGCAGTTTTTCATATGGATAAAAGCCCCGGCCAGTTTTATACTTTTTTTCACTTTGAGTTTCTTTTCTGAGGAATTTGTCTAATGTCAGCATATCCATGGTAATTCTCCCGGTACTTTTTATAGATGAAAGTATATTAAGCTCATCTGAAGTTTGGTCAATAAAGTCAAAAACTGCGGTCATTTTTTACGATGTAAACGGCTGATAGAATTAAATCATCCTAAAGAACAGATTAAGGGGGAACGGTAATGGCAAAAGATTTTTCAAAAACCGCAAATGACATCGTTAAAAATGTCGGAGGGAAGGACAATGTAAAAAGCGTTACGCACTGTGTAACCAGACTTCGACTGGTTCTCAAAGATCAGTCAAAAGCAGATGATGATGCAGTTAGAGATGTATTGAACGTAAAAGGATTAGCAAAGCAAGGCGGGCAGTATCAGATCATTATTGGAACAGATGTTGGAACCGCATATGATGAACTTTTAAAGGTTGTAGGTCCTGTTAAAGAAGAAGCTCCGATTGACGAGAATCTGGACGAAGAAAAGGACTCGCTGTTTAATCGTTTCTTTAAAACGATATCCGGCTGTATTTTCCCGATTCTGGGGCTGATGATTGCCTCCGGGATGATAAAAGGTATTCTGACACTTCTGGTAACACTTGGAATAACAGCTTCTGATGGGGGCATCTATCAAATTCTTTACGCAGGTGCGGACGGTTTGATGTATTTTATGCCAATTATTATCGGCTTTTCTGCTGGTAAATATTTCGGCGGCAACCCGTACTTGACAGCGGCATTAGGTGCAGCTCTTGTCTACCCAGATATTATTACTTTATATAATAATGGAACATCTCTATCGTTTGCAGGTATTCCTGTTGTTCTTGCAAGCTACGCCAATTCAGTTTTTCCAATTATACTGGCCTCATGGGCAGAATCAAAGGTGGAAAAATTCTGGAAGAAAGTGATCCCAGATGTTATATCGATGATGTTCGTTCCGTTTATGACATTGATAGTAATGGTGCCGGTTACCTTCCTGGTTATCGGACCGATTATGACAGCGGTTTCGAATCTTCTTGCTTCAGGTACTGAAGCGCTCTGGAGCTTAAGTCCGGTCATCGCCGGTGTTATACTCGGTGCGTTCTGGCAGGTTATCGTTATCTTCGGATTGCATTATGCGTTCGTTCCAATCCTGGTCAATAATATCGCGACAAACGGAGTTGATCCGATTAACGCAGTTTTAGGAATCTCAGTCATGGCTCTTGTCGGTGCGGGTGTCGGCTATGCTTTCAAACAGAAGAATCAGGAATTAAAGGCAGAAAGTCTTACCTGTTCATTAACCGCATTTCTCGGTGTAACAGAACCAATTATTTATTCGATAGCGCTTCCTAAGAAACGGCCTTTTGTAGCAGCTTTTGTCGGCGGCGGCATTGGCGGCGGTATTCTGGCTGCCAGTGGGGCAGCGATGCAGGGTTTCGGAAACGGCGGTATTTTTCAAACATTGATGATGATCTCTCCGACCGATTCGATGAATGTGGTCTGGTTTCTGATCTCTTCTGCAGTTGCCATTGTTATTTCGGGGATTGTCAGCTACATGATCTGTATCACGGAACCTCTATCTGACGCAAAAGCATCAGCGAATGAGACAGAGAATAAAGGCAAACAGATCATAGAATTAGATGCATAGGAGATAAAGGGATAAATGGATCGCATGCACGCATTGTTAAATGGGAAAGACAGCAATCATCTGCTGCCTTTCCTATGGATGCACGGAGAGGATGAAACGACTCTTCGTCATTATATAAAAAAAATCAATAACAGCGGTATTCGAGCCGTTTGTCTTGAAGCAAGACCTCATCCTGATTTTCTCGGCAGCGGCTGGTGGCGTGATTTAGATATTATTCTGGATGAAGCTGGAAAACTGGACATGAAGATCTGGATACTGGACGATGAACATTTTCCTACCGGATACGCCAACGGAGAAGTGGAACGAAATTACCCGCACCTGCGAAAGCGTCTCCTGAAATGTCATCAACTGGATTTCTGCGGACCGCGGCGTCACGCTCAGGCGATGATTTCCTACGCCTTTGAGGATTCTGATGATAAGCTGATCGGTGTCTGGCTTGCAAGAAAAACGGGCTTCAACAGTATCGATTTTGACTCAGTCGTTAATATTACAGATAAAGTGCATGACAACCGGCTGGTCAGTTTTAACCTTCCTGAGGGTGAATGGAAAATAATCACTCTCGTCAGCAGTTATAAGGGAGGAGAGAAAGAAACCGAAGGATATCTAAATCCTTTGCTGCCCGAGGCGACAGATGTTCTGATAAATACTGTATATGAACCTCATTATCAGCATTACGCCGGTGAATTCGGAAGAACAATTCTGGGCTTCTTTTCAGACGAACCGCGATTCGGAAATCTCCATGGAGCCAGTGCATCTATCGGAAGAGATCCGATGCCGCTCCCGTGGCGGGAGGATCTTCCGGAGCTTCTGGCCGAACGAAGTATTTCAGGAACGCAAGGAACAGAAGACATAAAAAATCTTCTGCCGCTGCTGTTTATCAATGCGGAAGAATCTGCAAATCTTATTCGTTATCATTACATGGACCTGGTCAGTGAATTATACAGTGTTAATTTTTCACAGCGTATCGCTGACTGGTGCAGCGCGCATCATATTGAGCATATCGGTCACGTGATCGAAGATAATAACGCCAGCGGAAGGCTGGGTTATGGGGCCGGCCATTTTTTCAGATCAATGAAGGGGCAGTCGATGGCAGGGCTCGATGTAGTTCTCCATCAGCTTCTGCCGGGAATGGATCATAGCTGCAATAAATCGATGACTGCAAAAGGCTGGGACGGAGAATTTTTTCATTACTGCCTTGGAAAGCTCGGAGGGTCTCTCGGAGATCTTGATCCGACAATGAACGGACGCGTCATGTGCGAAGTTTACGGCGCGTACGGATGGTCTGAAGGCAATCGCCTGATGAAGTGGATCAGTGATTATATGCTCGTCCGCGGAGTCAACGAGTTCTGTCCGCATGCCTTCGATCCGAAGGAGTATCCCGATGAAGACTGTCCGCCTCATTTTTACGCTCACGGGATCAATCCTCAGTACCGTGAATTTGAAAAGCTTATGCGCTATACGAACCGTATTGCGGAGCTTCTGAGCGGAGGCAGTCATATCGCGACAGCTGCCGTTCTCTATCACGCAGAAGCTGAATGGTCCGGGGAATACATGCCTATGCAGAAGGTCTGCGCAGAGTTGACGAGAAATCAGATCGATTTTGATATTGTCGCTGTAGATTATATCGATGAAGCGGATATTCGAACAGAGGAAATTCCCGAATTTAGAATCAACGGGCATGACTTCAAGTGCCTGATCATTCCGGCAGCTGAAGCCCTGCCGGAAGCGCTGATCAGAAAAGCAGCCGAAATGGCTGATTCCGGGATTCCGGTCTATTTTCTCGAACGACTGCCGGAGCGCAGCAGCGAACTGACCGATGTAAAGGAAGTTTTAAATAAACTGGTTCAGTCAGCCGTCATTCTGAAAATAGACGAGCTTATTCCCGAGATGCAGTCGAAAGGTCTGTACGAGATTACCGCGTCAACGTACGAACCATATCTGAGGGCTTACCAATACAAGCATGAAGACGGTGACGTCCTGATGCTGGTCAATGAAGCCCCTGCAGGAGTAATAAAAACAGAAATTTCGGTACCGTTTCAGAGAAGTGCTTATCGTTACGATGCTTTTGATAATCGACTGATAAAAGTTCCAAACCAGGAATTTTCAGACAGAAAAATCAATCTGGAGCTTAATGCCTATCAGTCGGCGGTATTCTGCTGGACTGATCATAATCTGGATAATCTCACTTCTGAAGAAAGAGCAGTTCCTTCTGTAGAAAATGAAATCACCGGTCCGTTTAAAGTCAGCTTCGCAGATTCATCAAATCTGGAGTTTTTCACTGGGGAAATGACGCTGGCCGAATTATTACCGATTAACGAGCTTGACGGAAGGGAAAACTTTTCAGGACTGATACGATATGATTTCGATGTTAATATAGATGATCCTGATCAGACAGTTTTCATCGAAATCAACGAGGTGAGTGAAAGTGCAGCGCTGACAGTTAACGGGTCTGAAGCCGGTGTAAAGATCTGTCCGCCGTATCTGTTCGATATCTCTGATTTAGTCGTAAAGGGGAAGAATCAACTGTCCGTGACAGCGTCAACGACGCTCGGAAGAACACAGCAGGACTGGCTTTCACAGTATCTTCTGATGGAGCCGGCAGGGATTACCGATTCGATCACTTTAAAAACTGAGAGATAAAGTTCGATGAAAGCAAAAATAAGCACAGCAAAAGTGGCCAGAATCGGATTATACAGCGCCGGACTCCATACTTACTGGGATCAGTTTCCAGGTCTTAAAGAATGCCTTCTAGGTTATAATCAGTTTCTTGCCGAACAATTAGCATCTTATGGCGAGGTCATCAATTTTGGATTAGTCGATTCAGAAGATTCGGGAAGAGATGCAGGCGAATTTTTTAATCGGCAAAATGTGGACATTATCTTTTCGCATGCTGCAACTTATTATACGAGTTCATGTGTACTGCCGATTCATCAAATCTGTAAAGCGCCCGTCGTAATTTTGAATCTGCAGCCTGCCCCTGCTATGAATTACGAAATAACGGGGACGGACAGGTGGCTGGCGCAGTGCGTAGGTTGTCCGATCCCTGAATTAGCTAATGCGTTTAACAGATCCGGTATCCCCATACGTATTGTGAACGGCCTTCTCGGACTTCCCGAAACACCGGAATTCGCAAAAGCAGAAGAGATGATTGAGGATCGGCCAGAGGCGGTCCATGCTTGGAAAGAAATTGAAGAATGGTGTTTTGCAGCTTCTGTTAAGCGGACTCTTGCACACGCACGGTTCGGTGTTTTAGGCAATTATTACAGCGGCATGCTGGATATGTACAGTGATTTTACAATGCTGCAGGCTGAGACCGGAATCGATATTCAAATTATCGAAATGAGTGATCTTGATGCTGCCTTGCGTCACTTAACTTCGGAAGAGAAAGAAAATCACAGACAAGAGATTAATCGGTTCTTTCAAATATCTGATGCTTCTCCGTCTGATCCAATAGCAATGAAACCTTCAGAGGAACAGCTTGAATGGGCGGCTACGGTTGCGGCAGCTCAGGAAAAACTCGTTTGCGAACGAGAATTAGATTCACTGAGTTATTATTATCATGGTCATGACGATAGACAGGAAGAACTGCAGAGCGGTTTTATTGTCGGTTTTTCGTTGCTGATTGCTAAAGGAATCGCGTGTGCCGGAGAAGGAGATATTAAAACTGCACTGGCGATGAAAATAGCTGACATATGTAATAAAGGTGGAAGCTTTTGCGAAATTATAGCTTCAGATTTTGACCGAAATACAATTATTCTCGGACATGACGGTCCCTTTCATATTGATCTTTCAAAAGAAAAACCGATCCTTCGCGGTATGGGCGTTTACCACGGTAAGAGGGGGAGCGGCGTATCTGTCGAGGCAAAAATATTTCCTGGACCGGTAACCACACTCGGAGTAACTCAGACTCACGACGGAAGGTTAAAATTTATTGTCAGTGAGGGAGAAGCGGTTAATGCACCGATTCTATTAAACGGAAATACTTCCACACATATTCGATTCAATGAAAAACCTGTCGAATATATGAATAAGTGGTTTGCGGAAGCGCCAACGCATCATCTTGCTCTAACAATAGGACATAATTCAGATTTGTTTAAAAAGACTGCAGATCTCCTTGATATTCCCTGTGTCATAATTTGAAAAAGACTGCTGCATATAGAATGCAGCTGTCTTTTTCATATAATATGTATTTAATTATTTTAATTATTTTTATTTAGCTCCTTAGAATAATACTGTGAGGTCAAATCTGTCGGCTTCATTCAGCAGAAATATAAATTTTTGAATTATGCTTTACATTTTTCTGCTTGAAAACCTGTAGGCCTCATCTCTCGGAACGACTTTACGATCAGTACCGCCGACAGCACCGTCGCTATCAGATCGCTCACCGGCTGTGCGTAGAAGATTCCGATGGTTCCGAAAATTCCAGGCAGAATGTAGATAAACGGTACCAGCGCGATGACCTGACGGATCAGCGTGATCAGACTTGAAGCGTTCGGCTTTCCGATGGACTGGAAGAAGGTCGTCGCCAGCATGACGAAGCCCAGCACCGGCGCGATAACAAAGTTGAACCGCAGCGCCGGTATGCCGATGCTCATCAGGTCCGGGCCGCCTCCGAACAGACTGATCAGCGCGGCGGGGAAGATTTCCGCGGCCGCCCAGATCACAGCCGTGACACCGACGGACAGCATCGTCGCCTTGACGAAGGTCTGTTTGACACGCTCGAAATTTTCGGCGCCGTAATTGAAGCCGAGGATCGGCTGGATGCCCTGGCTGATCCCGCTGGCCGGCATGATAATAAAGGTCATGACGCTGGATACGATCGCGTAAGCGCTGATCGCCACGTCGCCGCCGTATTTCCCGAGCTGTCCGTTGTAGACCAGTGCGATAAATCCCATCGCCATCTGAGCGATCCAGAACGCGAAGCCGCAGCTTGTGAGTTCCTTTCCAAGAGACCTGTCCGGACGAAACGTGTCTTTCCGGATTTTGACAGATGTCCGCCCGCCGAAGAGCATCCACGCACCGAACCCGGCGGAGACGATCTGGCCGATCACCGTCGCCGCCGCCGCTCCCTGAACGCCCCAGCTGAGCCCCGCGACGAACAGCGCATCGAGCGCGATGTTGGTGACTGCGCCTGCTCCGGTCACGCACATGCCCAGCACAGGTTTTCCGGAGACCCGGACAAAATCACAGAACAGCAGCGACAGACCCTGGAACAGACAGCCCAGCGCGACAATCCGGTAATACTCCAGAGCCGGTTCATAGGTCGTATCGGTCACTCCGAAAAGCTTCAGGAAAAAGTCGGGGAAGAGCAGCAGAACCGCCGTCAGCAGGATTTCAAAAAAGATCGTCAGAATAAAGGCGTTGCCGAAAACTCTGTCCGCCGTCCGGTCCTCCCGTCTGCCTCTGTACAGCGTGAAGACGGTCGATCCTCCCGCGCTGCACATCAGTCCGAAGGCGATCATCATAAAGGACAGGGGGAAGCAGATCGACAGGGCCGCAAGGGCGGTGTTTCCGCTGAAGTTTCCGATAAAAATCCGGTCCACAATATTGTAGATCGCGGAGATCAGCAGGGAGATCGATGCGGGAATCGAGAAGCGCAGGATCAGCGGGAACAGCTTCCCTTCCGCGTAGTCTGTTTTTCTGCTCATTCGGCGCCTCCCTCAGGCATGGCTTCCGCAAGTCTGCTGATCGTCCGGACAACGGCTTCCACATCCTCGTCGCTGATATCGTCAAGATTCTTTGCCCAGGCGGCGTGATACTGTTCTACGTACTTCTCTTCGTATTCTTTTCCGAGCTCCGTCAGCTTCAGCAGCGTGGCTCTTCCGTCGTCGGGACATTCATACTTGACGACAACGTTCTTTTTTTCCAGCTCGTTGATCAGCTTTGTGACACTCGGGGTTGTGATGTTCAGTCTGCGGCTCACATCGCTCACCCGCACTTCTTCTCCGCCGGCGCCGAGCCGTGAGACCGCGTCGATAATATGGATATGACGAGGCTTGAAGCCCTGCGGCAGCTCCTTCATCTCCTCGACAATTTTTTTTGCTGCAAAGCAGCTGTCCAGCAGTGTTCTTAATTGATCGTGATCCATAGTAAGCTCCCGATTTATTTAATTACTAATAGTAATTATCTAAGGTAAGTATATCTGTAAATCGGTAAATGATCAAGACAGGAATAAATTTATCAGCTGCTTATAAATTGGTCTGCGATAGACAGGAGCTCCGGAAACGAAATATTCATCAAACGGCGGAAGATTGAAGTGGTAAAAAATATAAAAAAGACCCGCATCGGCCGGATATAATTCTCTCCGGCGTGATGCGGGTCTTCTGAAGCTGTCTGCTACGCGACGGTTGACGGATAACCGGCGGCGGATACCGCGTCTGCCAGTGCCTGTGCGTCGGTTCCTGCCGCCGCCTGAACGGTAGCCCGGGCTTTTTCAAGGCTTACTTCTGCAGATTCGACACCCGGCTGTTCCTTCAGCGTGTTTTCGACACGTGCCTGGCAGTGCGCGCAGCTCATGTCCTTGACGTTAAGTACGATGGTCATTTCTCCTCCTGTTGATGCTGGTTTTTCCGCTTCGTTTTCCGGAGTGGTTTCGGATGCCGGTTCGAGCCGGTCTCCCTTTTCATCAAATACCGGGCATTCGACCGGTTTGATTCCTTCAATTTCATCCACCGTTTCAACCACGACAGGATCGTGGGTGACTGCGGCTTCAATATATTTAGCCTTGAAGCCTCTCAGGCTCAGCGCGTTCGTTACGACACACACCGAGCTCAGGCTCATGGCGCCTGCCGCGAACATCGCGTTAAGCTTGATCCCGAAGGGGATGTACAGGACGCCTGCCGCCAGCGGAATGCAGATCACATTGTAGAAGAACGCCCAGAAGAGGTTCATCTTGATGTTCTTGATGGTCGCTTTCGACAGCTGGATTGACGCGACGATCTGCATCAGATTGCTCTGCATCAGGATCACATCCGCCGATTCGATCGCGACATCCGTTCCCGAGCCGATTGCGACTCCCGTGTC
>ERZ1645187.4686-NODE-4686-length-10918-cov-6.401086_pt1 | contig 10918 bp, 9 predicted proteins | sample MGYA00575352_ERZ1645187 | MGnify/ENA primary metagenome ERZ1645187 (study PRJEB40837, sample SAMN11349314) | freshwater sediment metagenome | isolation source: river sediment | host: Sediment | place: India: Wazaribad , New Delhi | collected 2017-02-21 ... | reverse complement strand
GCGTGGTCCGGAAATATCTCGACTTCGGCGCCATCAACGCGATGCGCGACCTGCACGCGCAGATCCGCCGCGAGGTCGCGAAGAAGGACATGGCGAACAACGTCAAGCTCGGGCCCGGCGGCATCCGCGAGATCGAGTTCATCGCGCAGGTATTCCAGCTGATTCGCGGCGGCCGCGATACCGCGCTGCAGGTCAAGCCGACGCTCGAGGTGCTCAAGCGGCTGGTCGATCGCGGCCAGCTCGAACTCGAGGACGTCGTCGCGCTTTCCGGGGCCTATCGCTTCCTGCGCCGCCTCGAGCATCGCCTGCAATACCTCGACGATGCGCAGACGCACGCGCTGCCCGAGAACCCCGACGACCAGCAGCACGTCGCGCAGGCCATGGGCTTCGGCAATTACGAAGCCCTGCTGATGGAACTCGACGATCATCGCCAGACGGTCGCGCGCCACTTCGAAGGGGTCTTCGCCGATCCGAATGAAAAGAACCATACGCTCGACACGGTCTGGACCGGTGGTGGTAGCAGCGACGGCCATGCCGACGAGCTCGCGAAACTCGGCTTTCGCGCGACGGCATCCCTCTGCGAACGGCTCGGTGCGATCCGTGGCGGCACGCGCTACCAGCAGATGAGCGAGCAGGCGAAGCTGCGTTTCGACACCCTCGTGCCGCTCGTCATCCAGGCCGCCAGCCATACATCCAATCCGGACGAAACACTCTCGCGCATGCTCGACCTGCTCGAGGCGATCGGCCGGCGCGCCGCCTACCTCGCACTGCTGCTGCAATATCCGCAGGCGCTCGAACAGGTGGCGAAAATTGCCGGCGCCTCGTCGTGGGCTGCCGACTACCTGTTGCGCCACCCGATCCTGCTCGACGAACTGCTCGACCAGCGTCTGCTGCAGATGGCGCCCGACTGGCCGCTCTTCCGCCAGCAACTCGCCGAGCAGACCGATGCCATCGAGCCCGACACCGAACAGCAGATGGATACCCTGCGCGAGGCGCATCACGCACAGGTATTCCGCCTCGTCAGTCAGGACATCGCCGGCCTGCTGACGGTGGAGAAGCTTTCCGACCACCTTTCTGAACTGGCCGACATCCTCGTCGGCCGCACCATCGAACTCGTATGGCGCAAGCTGCTGACCAAGCATCGCGAGCAACCGGCCTTCGCCGTGATCGGCTACGGCAAGCTCGGCGGCAAGGAACTCGGCTATGCCTCCGACCTCGATCTCGTCTATCTCTTCGACGACCCGAACCCCGATGCGGCAAGCGTCTACGCCAAGCTCGGCACGCGCCTCAACACCTGGCTCTCGTCGCGCACCGCCGCCGGCATCCTGTTCGAGACCGACCTGCGCCTGCGGCCCAACGGCGATGCCGGCCTCGTCGTCAGCTCGCTGGCAGCCTTCCGCAAGTACCAGCTCGAAAACGCCTGGGTGTGGGAACACCAGGCACTGACAAGAGCAAGATTCGTCGCCGGCGATCCGGCCATCGGTGCGGCTTTCGAACAGATCCGCTGCGAGATCCTCTGCCAGCAGCGCGACTTGGCGAAACTGCGCGAGGAAGTGCTCGCGATGCGCGGCAAGATGCATGAAAACCTCGGCACGAAGGGCACATCCGATTTGTTCGACCTCAAGCACGATTTTGGCGGCCTCGTCGATGTCGAATTCATCGTGCAGTACCTGATCCTCGCGCACGCGCACCAGCATCCGCAACTCACCGGCAATCTCGGCAACATCGCGCTGCTGCGCATCGCCGCCGAGTGCGGGCTGATCCCCGCCGACCTTGCCGATATCGCGCGCGACGCCTATCGCGAATATCGCCGCCTGCAGCACTTGCGCCGCCTCAACAACCTCGATAGCCGCATCGACATCGCGCCGCATGCGGAACGCATTGCCGCCGTGCGCGCCCTCTGGAAACACGTGTTCAAGGACTGACCATGCCCGTCAATTACGCCACCCCCGCTCCCGATCAACTCTTTCCCGTCGCCGGCGTGCGCCTCGGCGTCACCGAAGCCGGCATCCGCAAGGCCAACCGCCGCGACCTCACCCTCATCGAGCTCGCCCCCGGCAGTCGCGTCGCGGGCGTGTTCACGAAGAACCGCTTTTGCGCCGCGCCGGTACTGGTGTGTCGCGAACACCTGAAGCAGGAAGACATCCGCGCGCTGGTCATCAACACCGGCATCGCCAACGCCGGCACCGGCGATCCGGGTCTCGTCGCCTCACGCGCAAGCTGCGATGCCGTAGCGAAACTCATGGGGGTCCGCGCCAATCAGGTATTACCGTTCTCCACCGGCGTGATCCTCGAACCACTGCCGGTCGAGCGCCTCGTCGCCGGTCTGCCGGGCGCGCGCGCCGCGTTGAAGGCCGACGGCTGGCATGAGGCCGCACACGCCATCATGACCACCGACACGGTCGCCAAGGCCGCATCACGAATAATCGGCGCTGGCAAGACGGCAGTCACGATCACCGGCATGGCCAAGGGCGCCGGCATGATCCGCCCTAACATGGCCACCATGCTCGGCTTCGTCGCCACCGACGCGGCCGTCGCCCAGCCACTGCTCGAACAACTGGTCAAGGAGGCGGCCGACGAGTCCTTCAACTGCATCACCGTCGATGGCGATACCTCCACCAACGATTCCTTCGTCCTGATCGCCACCGGACAGGGCGGTGCGGGATTCGAATCCGCTCAGACAGCCGGCTGGGCCGAGTTCAAGCAAGCCGTGATCGCCGTGGCGCGCGAACTCGCACAGGCCATCGTGCGCGATGGCGAAGGAGCCACCAAATACATCGAGGTCGCTGTCGAAGGCGGCCGCACGCGCGCGGAATGCAAGGCCGTGGGCTATGCGATCGGCCACTCGCCCCTGGTGAAGACCGCCTTCTTCGCCTCCGACCCCAACCTCGGCCGCATCCTCGCCGCCATCGGCTATGCATGGAACAACGATCCTGCGCTCGCCGACCTCGACGTCAACAAGATCAGGGTCTGGCTCGGTGATACCTTGGTCGCCGAAAACGGCGGCCGTGCCGCGAGCTACAAGGAAGAAGCCGGTGCCGCGGCGATGAAGTCCGCCGAGATCCGCATCCGCGTCGACCTCGGCCGCGGCAGCTGCGCCGCGAATGTCTGGACCTGCGACTTCAGCTACGACTACGTGAAGATCAACGCGGACTACAGAAGCTGATGGAGCTTGCAGGGCTGGCGCTGGGCTGGGTCGCCTACGCTGCGCTCCACTCGCTGCTGGCCTCGCTGAGCTGCAAATCCTGGGTCACATGCCACTGGCCGGCATTCGCACCCTGGTACCGTCTCGCGTTCAACCTGCAGTCGGTGCTCCTCGTGCTGCCGCTCGCCTGGGCGACGTATGCCATCCCCGGCGACTGGCTGTGGCGCTGGACCGGGCTCGGCGCATGGGTCGCCAACGGCCTCGCGCTCGCCGCAATCAGCGGATTTTTCCTGACGAGCGGCACCTACGACATGGGCGAGTTCCTCGGCACCAAGCCCTTGAGTGAAAAACGCCGCGACGCGGTCGAGCATGACGGCTTCCGCATCTCGCCGTTGCATCGTTATGTGCGGCACCCATGGTACGCACTCAGCCTCGTGCTGGTCTGGACACGCGACATGAACGCACCGCTGCTGGTCTCGGCAACGGCCGTCACCCTGTACCTGATCGTCGGTGCCTGGCTGGAGGAACGCAAGCTGGCGGCGCATTTCGGTGACGCCTACCGTGAATACCGCAACCGCGTGGCGGGACTGATTCCGCTGCCGTGGAAACGACTATCGGTTGCTGAAGCGAATGCGCTAATGAAGCGATCAGTGAAGAGTACGCGGCATCGCCAGAACGAACTCTGAGATCGGCGCGTCGAAGCGCGCACCATCCTCGGCGACCATCTGGTAAGTACCCTTCATCGTGCCGACCGGTGTCGGCAGCGGGCAGCCGCTCGAATACTCGAAGCTTTCGCCCGGCTGCAGCAACGGCTGGCTGCCGACCACGCCGAGGCCGCGCACTTCCTCGATCTTGCCTTCCGCATCGGTGATGATCCAGTGGCGTGAAACGAGCTGCGCCGCAACGGAACCGACGTTGGTGATGTGGATGCGATAGGCGAAGAAGTAACGCTCTGCCGCCGGATCGGACTGCTCCGGCAGATACTGGGTTTCCACGGCCACTTCGATTTCGTACTTCTTTGACTCCGCCATCGCTTATACCTGTTATCAGAAAATATTAGCCGACCTGATGGACGGCCCGCTACAATCAGGCGATTCTAATTTACGCAAAGAGGAGATTCGCCATGACCTTCCGTATCGCCCCGTCGATCCTGTCCGCCAACTTCGCCAAGCTCGGCGAGGAAGTCGACAATGTACTGGCTTCCGGCGCGGATATCGTCCACTTCGACGTCATGGACAATCACTACGTGCCAAACCTGACGATCGGCCCGCTGGTCTGCGAAGCGCTCCGCAAGCATGGTGTCACCGCGCCGATCGACGTGCACCTGATGGTCAAGCCGGTCGACCGCATCATCCCCGACTTCGCCAAGGCTGGTGCCACCTACATCACCTTCCACCCGGAAGCCTCCGAGCACATCGACCGTACCATCGGCCTGATCAAGGAGTGCGGCTGCAAGGCCGGCCTGGTGTTCAACCCGGCCACCCCGCTCGACGTGCTCGAGTACACCCTCGACAAGCTCGACATGGTGCTGCTGATGTCGGTGAACCCCGGCTTCGGCGGCCAGAAGTTCATCCCCTACGTGCTCGACAAGGCACGCAAGGTGCGCCAGATGATCACCGAGCGCGGCCTCAAGACTGAACTCGAAATCGACGGCGGCGTCGGCCCTGCCAACATCGCCGAAGTCGCGCGTGCGGGTGTCGACACCTTCGTCGCCGGCTCCGCCGTCTTCGGCAAGCGCAACGAAAGCGATCCCAACCGTTACGACTCGATCATCGGCCAGATGCGCACGGAACTCGCCAAGGTCTGATGATCAAAGCCGTTCTCCTCGACCTCGACGGCACGCTGCTCGACACCGTCCTCGACCTGCATGCCGCGGCCTGCGGCATGCTCGCCGATCTTGGCCGGCCACCGGTCGCGGTGGAAGATATCCGCGCCTATGTCGGACGCGGCATTCCAAACCTCGTCAAGCGCGTCCTGGCCGGGAAACTCGAAGCGGCGGACGATCCGACCCCGCCACCCGCCGCTGCGCTGGCCAGCTTCAAGAAACACTACGAACACTTCAATGGCCTTGCGGCGAAGCCCTTTCCCGGCGTGATCGAAGGGCTCGAAGCCTTCAAGGCGATGGGTCTGCCGATGGGCGTCATCACCAACAAGGCGCGGGACTTCACGATCCCGCTGCTCGAGCGTACCGGCCTGATGCCCTACATGAGCGTCGCCGTTGCCGGCGACCAGTTGCCGAAACCGAAGCCCGACCCGATGCCGCTGGTCTGGGCCTGCGGGCGCATGAACGTTTCGCCGGCCGACACGCTGATGATCGGCGATTCGGTGCATGACTTCCATGCCGGCAGGAATGCCGGCTGCAAGGTCTTCCTCGTGCCTTATGGCTACAACGAGGGCCAGGATGTGCGGGGCCTGGCGGCCGATGCTATAGTCGCCAGCCTCTCCGAAGCCGTGCAGCTGATACAGCCTCATGAACCAAGCCGAATTTGAACGCCTTGCCCGCGAAGGCTACAACCGCATCCCTGTCACGCTCGAGACTTTCGCCGATCTCGACACCCCCCTCTCGATCTACCTGAAGCTCGCCGAAGGCGCGCATTCCTACCTGCTCGAATCGGTGCAGGGCGGCGAGCGCTTCGGCCGCTATTCATTCATCGGCCTGACCACGCCGACGCGCATCGCCGTCACCGGCTCGACGATCCTGCTGCTCTCCGGCAACCGCGTTGCCGAGCGCCGCGAGCACACCAACCCGATGTCCTTCGTCTCGGAGTTCATGGCGCGCTTCAAGGTACCCGACCTGCCCGGCCTGCCGCGCTTCTGCGGCGGCCTGGTCGGCTACTTCGGCTACGATACCGTGCGCTGCATCGAGCCAAAACTCGCGGATACCAGCAAGCCCGATCCGCTCGCGGTGCCCGACATCCTGCTGCTGCTTTCCGAAGAGATCGCCATCGTCGACAACCTCTCGGGCAAGCTCACGCTCGTGGTATTCGCCGAACCCGGCTTCCCCGGCGCCTGGCAGCATGCACAAACGCGCCTCAAGGAATTGCTCGCCAAGCTGCGTGCGCCGGCATCGATTCCCGCCGACCAGCCTGCCGTCCCGTCAGCGCCGACTTTCGAGTTCGCCGAGGACGACTTCAAGGCGGCCGTGCGCAAGGCCAAGCAGTACATCGTCGATGGCGACATCATGCAGGTCGTCCTCTCGCAGCGCATGAGCAAGCCCTACACGGCCAGCCCGCTGGCGCTCTACCGCGCGCTGCGGACGCTCAACCCCTCGCCCTACATGTTCTTCTTCGACTTCGGCAATTTCCACGTCGTCGGTGCGTCGCCGGAGATTCTCGTGCGCCTCGAAGGCGAGGGAGAAAAGCGCATCGTCACCGTGCGGCCGATCGCCGGTACGCGCAAGCGTGGCGCCAACGCAGCCGAAGATGCCGCCCTCGCCGCCGAACTGCTCGCCGACCAGAAGGAACGCGCCGAGCACCTGCAATTGCTCGATCTCGGCCGCAACGACATCGGCCGCATCGCCAAGACCGGCACCGTCAAGGTCACCGACCAATACACCGTCGAGCGCTACTCGCACGTGATGCACATCGTCTCCAACGTCGAGGCCGAGCTGAAGGACGACGAAGGCCCGGTCTCGGTGCTGAAAGCCACCTTCCCGGCTGGCACGGTGTCCGGCGCGCCGAAGGTGCGTGCGATGGAGATCATCGACGAACTGGAACCGACCAAGCGCGGCATCTATGCGGGGGCCGTCGGCTACCTCGGCTTCAACGGCGACATGGACCTGTGCATCGCCATCCGCACGGCGGTGCTCAAGGATCAGCGCATCTACGTGCAAGCGGGGGCGGGCATCGTCGCCGACTCCGATCCCGACAGCGAATGGCAGGAAACGCTCAACAAGGCAAAGGCACAACTGCGCGCCGCCGAGATGGCCGAATCCGGGCTCGATACTCGTTTCGACTGACCCGGTTGCCCGGCGCGAACGAGCGCGATCAACCCTGCTGCGTTACCCGGGCGACTTCTTCCAGCGTCGTCAGTCCTGCCCTGGCCAACTGCAGGGCGGCTTCGCGCAGCCTCTGCATGCCCTGGCGACGTGCTTCAGCCTTGATTTCATCAAGGGGGGCATGGCGGGCGATCATGCTCCGCAACCGATCGTCGAGCACGAGAATCTCGGCCACGGCTCGACGGCCCTTGTAGCCGGTCGTACGGCACTCGCCGCAACCGGCGCCACGGCGAAATCCACCGATCCCCGCTTCCGGAGGCAGGCCCAGCGCGGCCAGTTCGCGCGTCGAAGGCACCACCGGCTCGGCACAATGCGGGCAGACCGTGCGCAACAGCCGTTGGGACATCACGCCATTAAGCCCGGCAACCCACTGTTCGGACGGAATGCCGAAGCGGGCGAAACGGCTGAACACGTCGAAGGCATGATTGACCCGCATCGCGCCGAATACCAGCTTGCCATTGAGCGCCGCCTGCAAGGCAAGTTCGGCAGTCGCGGCATCGCGGATCTCGCCGATCATGATCCGGTCGGGATCATGACCCAGCACCGCGCGCAGACTCTGCGCAAAACCGGATTCCTGCCGTTCGGCAACCGGCACCTGCAGGATGCCGGGCAGTTCGTGCTCGATCGGTTGCTCGACCGTGACGATTTTCGCCTGCCCATCGTTGATCTCCGACAGCATCCCGTAGAGGGTCGTCGTCGTGCCGCTGCCGGATGGCCCGGTCACGAGGAACAGGCCATAAGGCTGGGTCGCCAGGTTGCGTATCTGCGCTCGATCGACGCTCGTGAATCCCAGCTGCTCGATGCCCAGCACCTCGCCGGCAGGAACGAGGCGCCGCTTTTCGAGAACGCGCACGACTGCGTCATCGCCATGGAATCCCGGCACAATCGAAAGCGAAAAGTCGAGCGGCTGGCCGTTCAGACGCAGGGTGAAACGCCCCGTCTGCGATTGCCGCGAACTGTCCCCCTTATCCTGCTGCGCCAGTCGCTTCAGGCTGGCGATCGCCTTGTCCGCCAGATCATGGCCGGCTGCCTCGCAGGTCGTTTCGAGCACCCCATCGATGCGCAGGCGGACTACCAGGCCACGCACGGTCGATTCGAAGTGGATATCGGTGGCCCCCAGTCTCAGTGCGTCATGAATATTCGCATGGACCAGCTGATCGTACTGCTCATGCTTCCTGTCCATCGGCATGGGGAGCACAGGTGCCTTGGCCGGCATCTTCACTGGCTCGGCAACCGTCCGCCCGGCGTTGGCCTGCGCCTGCTTGAGGATATTGTGCAGTGTCGACGAGACTTCGGCCTGCTTCTTCAGCCAGTCGGTCAGATCCTGAGGCGTCACCAGATACCATTCGACGGCATCACCCGCGCTGGCCTCGACCCAGCGCTGCACATCGACCGCGAGCGGATCCTCGCGTACGGCGATGAACCGTCCCTCGTGACGGAACAGGACGCAGCGGCGCGTATAGGCCTCGAGGAGCGAAACGCGATCGAATGCCGGCTGGAGTCGATGGATATGGATGAGTCTCAGCATCGGGAAATCGGCGCGGGCAAGCACGCCTGCAGGCAATCGGGCATTCATCGCAAATTTCCTCCCAGCATGGTCGATAATCGGCTTGGTGTACGCTATGGGTGGCATCATCCTGAAATGCAAAAGCCGGTGCCACTGTCGCCAAACCCCAACACTTTGGTCTTGCCATTCCCGCGTCGACAATCGAAGCATGAATCTTTACCCGCGCTCCTTCCTGCGACTGATCCTGGTCGGCTGGCTGCTCACGGTGCTGCCGCTGCTGGTTGCGATCGTCTTCGCATCGGTAAGCCTGACGCGACTCACAGAGCGCAGCGAGTCGTCGATGCGCGAGACAGCCGAGGCGACACGACTGGGCTGGGAGCTTGACGAAGACCTCAGACTGATGGAACGCATCCTGCGTCAGTACGAGGCGCTGGGAGACGCCTCGTTGCTGGACGATTATCTCGTTGCGCGCAATGAATGGTTGTCCAATTTGGGCCAGTTTGTCCGCGTGCCCTTGCTGGCATCCCTGGCAGTCCGCGCAAGCGAATTGCGCAGCATTGAAGCCGTAGCCTATGACCGGCTGCGCACGGATAATCGCGACCTGCAGCCGTTGCAACAGGCACACAATGAGATCAAGGCGCGTACCGTCGGGCTGATCGGGGACGTGGGCAAAATCACCGAGGCGGAACGACAGGGCTTCCGGGTCGAGGCGGAAAACCTGCAAAGCCAGCTGCTGTTTGCCATTTCGCTCGCTTTCGTGCTCGCAGCCATCTTGTTCTTGACGGGACAACGCATCGTCGCGCTGCTGTTCAAGGGGGTCGAACGCGCCGTCATTGCCCTCGGCAACAACCTGCTGGAGCGGCGCATCGAGCTCAAGGGCACGGACGACCTGCGCTGGATCGGCAAGCGTCTCGACTGGCTGCGCAAGCGCATGCTGGCCTTGCAGGAGGAGCGTACGCGCATCCTGCGCCATGTCTCCCACGAACTGAAAACGCCGCTTGCCGCTCTGCGTGAGGGCACCAGCCTGCTCTCCGAAGGTGTAGCGGGACCGCTTTCCCCGCAACAGGAGAAGATCGCCGGCATCATGCAAGGCAATGTCCTGCGGCTGCAGGGACTTATCGACGGCCTGCTCAAGCTGCAACAGGCCGAGCACGTGCGCGACCGCATCGAACCTGAAAACCTGCGGCTCGACGAGATGATCCAGCAGATCCTGGCGACGCACAAACTGGCTGCCCGCGACAAACGCCTGAAGATCACGGGCAGGCTGGCACGGCTGACCGTCACGGGAGGACGCGAGGAAATCACCACCATCATCGACAACCTGATCTCCAATGCCATCAAGTTCTCGCCGCCGCAGGGCACGATCCGCATCCGGCTCTCCCGTGACAACCAGAATGCCGTACTGGACGTCGTGGACGCAGGACCGGGCGTGCCCGAGGAGGAGCGTAAAATGATTTTTGAACCGTTCTATCGCAGCCCGGGAACGAAGGCCGTTGCCGGGGTCGGCCTCGGTCTCGCCATCGCCCGCGAATTCGTCACGGCGCATCGCGGTACGCTCGAATACCTGCCCGGAACGGATGCCACGCATTTCCGCGCCACTCTGCCCCTGACCACCCAGAACACCGACACTCCATGAACGTATGCCGCAAACTTTCGCTATTAGCCTTCACACTTCTGGTGACTGGCTGTGCCGGCATGCCCGGGCAGGAGATCGAGACACAAGATGAGCAGCAGTTGTTGTGCGCGGAATTGCGCAAGGCCGAAGACGAAAAGCAACGGCTGAAACAGTTGCTGACCGATCTCCAGCGCCAGCTGCGCGATGAGCAGCACAAGGCCGAAGACGCCCAGCAGAAACTGCAGGGCCAGCTGGCCGAGCGCCAGCGCCAGTTGCGTGACGAGCAGCGCAAGGTCGAGGAACTCACCGGCAAAGTCGCCGAGCTTGAAAAGAAAGTCGCGGCGCTGCGCCAGATCGATCGCGAAACCCTGCAACGGGCAATTCGCAAATGAACGCTGCCGGCGCATCAGCCCGCATCCTCGTCGTCGACGACGACCCCGACCTGCTCGCGCTCATCAGCATGCGCCTGACCTCGGCCGGTTATACGGTCGCCCAGGCGGCATCGGGACGCGAGGCGCTGGACATCTTCCGGGCCGAGCGACCGCGCGCGGTAGTCACCGACCTGCGCATGGATGGCATGGACGGCCATGCGCTGTTCGAGCGACTGCATGCCGAGGCGCCCAGCGTGCCGGTCATCATCCTCACCGCCCACGG
>ERZ1645187.4684-NODE-4684-length-10921-cov-4.824498_pt1 | contig 10921 bp, 8 predicted proteins | sample MGYA00575352_ERZ1645187 | MGnify/ENA primary metagenome ERZ1645187 (study PRJEB40837, sample SAMN11349314) | freshwater sediment metagenome | isolation source: river sediment | host: Sediment | place: India: Wazaribad , New Delhi | collected 2017-02-21 ... | reverse complement strand
GGCGCCCGTCAGCGCCATCCGGAGAGGCATTGCGAGTTCCTTGATCTTGATCGCCTTCGCGTTCGCCCATTCGCGCGTGAATGCCTCAAGATGCTCCGTTTCCCACGGGGCGCATGACAGAAGCTCCGAAAAGAAGTCCTTCAGGAGCGTCTTCTGCTCTTCCGTGACATCCTTCCCGTCATACCGTTCCCGAACGATATCGTACGAAAGGAAATATGAGGCGTAGGAGGCCAGTTCTTTGATCGTCTGTCCTCTTCCTCCCATAAGCGTGAGCGCGTCACGGAGATAGCGCCGTTCGAACGCATCGACCGGCAATCCGGCTTCCTTCCAGAAGGGCTCGACGAGGGAGAGACGCACTTCCGGATCGAGCATTTTGAGGTGTTCCTGATTGATGAAATTCAGTTTGTCCATATCGAAAACGGCGGGTTTTCGGGTAACCCGCGCCAGATCAAACAGCGCTGCCGCTTCATGACGGGTGTATATCTCCTTGTCGTCGCCGGCGTTCCATCCGAGATTTCCGAGGAAATTGAAGACGGCCTCCGGGAAATACCCCATATCCCTGTATTCGTAGACGCTCGTCGCGCCGTGGCGTTTCGAGAGTTTCTTCTTGTCCTTCCCGAGGATCATGGGAAGATGCGCGAAGAGCGGTCGTTTCCAGTTCAGCGCGTCGTAGAGCAGCAGTTGCTTCGGCGTGTTGGAGATGTGGTCCTCGCCGCGGATGACATGCGTTATTTCCATGCAGTGGTCGTCGACGACGACGGCGTAGTTATAGGTCGGCATCCCGTCGCTTTTCATGAGGACGATGTCTTTGAGCGTCTCGCTCTGCATCTCGATGCGGCCGTACACGACGTCGTCAAACGCAAGCGCCTTTCCCGAAGGGACGCGGAATATGACCGCGTCGCCTTCCGTGTACGCCAGTCCCTCGCGAAGCAACTGATCCGCATATTGCCTGTACAGGTGAAGTCGTTCCGATTGTCTGTACGGACCGTAGTCTCCGCCTCTGTCCGGTCCTTCGTCCCAGTCAAGCCCAAGCCAGACCATGCCGGCCATGATCGTGTCCTCGAATTCTTTCGTCGAGCGTTCGAGGTCGGTGTCTTCGATCCGGAGAACGAAAGAACCGCCGGTGTGACGCGCCCACAGCCAGTTGAACAGGGCGGTGTGCCCTCCGCCGATATGGAGCGCTCCGGTAGGGCTTGGGGCAAAGCGCACTCGTGTCTTTTCCATTTATGGATTCCTCCAAAAGAATATTTCGGGAGTGACGCAACGCCATTTTCCTCCCATTAGGGTATTATAACCTCCGGCACAACCGGAAAGGAGTTGAGTTCCCTGAAAGAGACAGTCCTCCTCATCGACGGACATTCGCTGGCCTTCAGAGCGTTCTACGCGCTCCCGGAGCTGACCGCGCCCGACGGCACCCCAACGAACATGCTTCACGGCTTTTTGTCCATGCTGTTGAAGACGCAAAGCACGTGGAATCCCGACGCGACGATTATCGTCTTTGACGCTCCGACGGAGACGTTTCGTCATGAAATCTATCCCGACTACAAGAAGGGAAGAAAACCGACGCCCGAGGCGTATAAGACACAGGTTCCTCTTCTTCAGGAGCTTCTGAAAATGATGGGGTTTCCGCTGGTGATCCGCGCCGGCGTCGAGGCCGACGATGTCATCGCGTCCATTGCCTGCCGGTCTGCGTCCGAAGGCGATACGGCGCTGATCCTGTCGTCGGATAAGGACCTGTTTCAGGTTCTGCGCGAAGGAATTCGCTTCGTGCGTCCGATCAAGGGAATCAGCTCTTTCCAGACATACGACGAAAAATCCTTCCATGAAGAATACGGCTTTGCGCCGTCTTCAATGCCCGATTATCTCGCACTTCTCGGCGACAGCATCGACAACGTTCCCGGCGTGCCCGGAATCGGGGAAAAAACCGGCAGACAGCTCATATCGGAGTACGAAACGCTGGACAATCTCTATGACCATCTTGAATCGCTCAAACCGGCCGTCAGAACAAAGCTCGGCGGAAACAGAGAGCGTGCGTACGCAAGCCGTGACCTCATTCGCCTGAGATGCGGGCTTTCGGTGGAAGAGGCGGACCTGTCCGCGGAGGCCGCGAACCTGCCGGAAGCCGAAAAGCTATGCCGGAGACTGGGCCTTCAGAAGATCGTCGGACAGTTGCGCGGGAAGAGCATTCCTGAAGCTGCAGAAAACACCGTCGAAGAGATTGAGGTTTTTTTGGGGCCGGACGAAGACGCTTCTCTTGAAGATCTTCTCCGCGAGGATTCGCTTGCCATCGTATCGAACTGTCTCTCCTCGCGGGAAGGGGAAGCGAAAACGGCTCTCGTTTCCTCCCGCGACGGTCGGACGTGGAGAGGGGCGACGCTCCCGGAGATTCTCGCCGAATGGATGCCGGGGCGGTTCATCGTGACGGACGATTACAAACACATCCTGTCGCATTTCGGGGATACGTCGCGAGTCCCGAGCGAAGCATTCGATCTGAAAACCGCGCATTATCTGCTTCATCCCGATATGTCCGCACACGATTACCAGGCGCTCGTTTCATCCGCAAACCTTCCCGCGTCGGCGGGAGGCACGCCGTGGGTGCTGCGGGATCGTTTTTCCTCCGGCATCGATGGCTACAGAGGGCTTTCGGACGTCATGAAACGGATCGACATCCCTCTCCTTCCCGTTCTTGTCGACATGGAACGGTACGGGATCCGCGCCGAAAAAAACGGCCTCGATGTCCTGGGAAACGAGTTGGAGGAGCGAATCGCATCCATCGAGAAGGCCGTTTACGCGTATGCGGGAACGGCGATCAACCTGAATTCCCCGAAACAGGTCGCGACGCTTTTGTTCGAGACATTATCCCTTCCGCCGCTCAAGGAAACGAAAACCGGCCTTTCGACGGACGTTCACGTGCTTGAGGAGCTTGCGGCGATGACCACGATAGACGCCACCGTCCCGAAGCTTCTTCTGGAGCATCGGGAGGTGACGAAACTCCTGTCCGGATTTGTCGTTCCGCTCCGGAGCGCTTCGGAGTCCGGGCAGGGGATCATTCACGGGATCTTCGAAGCTGCGACGACCGGGACGGGACGACTGAGCAGCCGCGAACCGAACCTGCAGAACCTTCCCGCATACGGTCCATGGGCCGCCAAGCTGAAGGCGTGCCTGATCCCTCACGAGAAGGGGCGAACATTCGTTTCAGCCGACTATTCCCAGATCGAGCTGCGGGTTCTCGCTCACCTGAGCGGTGAGGAACGGCTGAAGGAGGCTTTCGCCGCAGGACGGGACATCCACACGGAGACGGCGTCCCTGATATGGAACATGCTCCCGGAAATGGTATCGCCCGAGTTGCGACGAATGGCGAAAATGGTGAATTTCGGAATTCTCTACGGCATGAGCGCCTTCGGGCTTGCTTCACGACTCGGCATCAGCCGTCCCGAAGCCTCGAAGATCATCGAACGGTACTTTTCCGCGTTGCCCCGCGTGCAGGGCTATATCGAGGAAAGCGTTGAAGAGGCCGGTCGGCGCGGATATACGCGAACGTTCGCAGGGCGCATCCGGCCGTTGGCTGAAGTCCCTGCCGGTTCAAGGGACAAGGGAACCATCAAACGGATCGCCGTGAACAGTCCCATCCAGGGCACGGCCGCCGACATAGCGCGGACGGCCATGATCCGGTTCGGAGAACGATTCCCTGCCGACGGCGAGATCCGGCTGGTGCTTCAGATACATGATTCGCTCGTATGCGAATGTCCGGAGGAGAGCACGGATACGGTTATGTCGGAGCTTGTGCGTATCATGGAGAATTCCGCGGCGCTCAGCATCCCCCTCAGAGCGGAGCCCAAATCGGGAGGCAGTTTCGCCTTTGTGTGAGCCCGAAGCGTAGAGAGTCGATCGGGAAGTGTGATACAATACCCCATCGGAATTGCGGGTTTATTTTCATCATAGAGAGGACGATGCGCTTTGTTTATGAGGACCCTGCGGCAACAAATGCGATGGATCATGTTGTCCGTTACGATTCTTTTTGTGCTTTCCATTTTTGGCTATTACGGTTTTGACGGAACGAGCCGGAGATCCGGTGGAGACGGAGATGGAATTCAGGATTACGCAGTCGCTGAAGTGAACGGGAAAAAGATCATGCGCTCCGCTCTCGAGGAGAACCTTCGCCGTTACGTCGAGCGCGCGAATATCTCCAACCTTGAATCGGCCGATATGCCGAAGCTTCGCAGCGATACGCTTGACGGAATGATCATTCAGATGCAGCTCGAAAACGAAGCCAAAACTCAGGGCATACAGCCCTCGGAAGCCGATATAGACAAAGCTGTTTCGCGAATCAGCGATAATTTCCCCACAAAGGAAGCTTTCCAGCAGTATCTCGATCAGACCGGCACGAAAATAGCGGATCTCAGAAAGAGTCTTTCCGAACAACTGGCCCAGCAGAAGCTCATTGAAACGGCGCTGGCGACCGTGAAGGTGACGAGTTCCGACGTTCAGGCGTTTTACGACAAGACGAAGGATCTCTTCTTCCGTCAACCTGCGGGCGTCAAGCTCAACTTCGCCCGTTTCAAGTCCCTGGACGCCGCGAAAAAGGCTCAGGGCGCCCTTGCGCCTTCTTCGAAATGGGACGAAGTGATGGCGTCGCTTTCGTCGGCCGACCTCCTCGAGAAGTCTCCGTATGAAGCGCCTATCTTCGTTCCCGATACGGGATTTGTCGATAAGCTCGCTTCGATTGCGAGCCTGGACATTGACGTTCCCAGCGAGCCGATCACCCTGTCGAGCGACGATATTCTCGTCGTCCTGAAACGCGAAAAGGTCGATGCGCGCGTCGTTTCGTTCGACGAAGTCAGCAAGGACGTCACCGATCTCGTAACCCGGCAGAATCAGCAATCCGTGCAGGCGGAGTATCTTCAGAAACTCAGGTCGCAGGCAAAGGTCGCCATTCTTGATGCGAGCATTTTCCCTGCCGCCGAAGTCTCGAAGGATGTTGCTCCCGTAACCGCGAGCGGAGACTCCGCGAGTACGGATAAGAAATAGGCGATCATACAACCTTGACAGAAAAGGCTCCGCTGATAGAATAGAGCGCGTCTGTTTGAAAGGTGGGTTGGCCGAGTGGCTGAAGGCACTCGCCTGCTAAGCGAGTAGGGGGGCTTAAACCTCCCTCGAGGGTTCGAATCCCTCATCCACCGCCATTATTGCAGATGAAGCGGACCCCGCTCGGGTCCGCTTTTTCGTATTTTATGCGCCATTGTTTCCAAGCTCTCTTCATTTCTAAAAAGGAGAGAGCGGACGAGGTGTACGTGTGAAGATGTTCTTTTCGAGCGTTTCATGAGCAAAGGCCTCCGTTTTGTACAACAATCACGACCTTCGTTTGTGTGACAAAACTGCTTGCGGGCTTATCGTTCACGTGCTATTATTCCTCATGCTGCGGCTGAAGCGGCGAAATACGTGCTGGTAGCTCAATTGGATAGAGCAAAGGCCTACGGAGCCTTAGGTTGGGGGTTCGAATCCTCTCCAGCACGCCATAGCAGACAAACGGGAAAGACTGCCGTTTTTTTGAAGAGAGGCCGGACGCTATCGGAGCGATCCGGCCTTTTCCTTTGTCTTGAGCGGGGCGGCTATAGCCGCGGAACGTCGAAACCGGTATGTCGCACGAGTGCATTTACCGATGACTCGCAACGGACGGAAACGGAATAATAAAAGCCCGCAAGCGAAGATACGAGCCGGAATCATTCTTCAGGCAACGCAATCCGGCCGTTCGACGGGTCGACTCACACAGGGAGATGATGACTGTGACGTGTTTTCTGGCAGTGCTTCGGCGTTTTCTCCGGAACAGAGTCTCTTCCTTCTGCACGTGGGGCATCATCTTCTGTTTCGTCATCGTCCGCCCATGCAATGCCGGGACGCTTCGTTTGGCTTTCATCGGAGACATCATGGTGCATGTCCCGCAACTGGAAGCAGCGTGGATCAGGGCCGACAGGACGTACGACTTTCTTCCGCAGGTCGCTCCGATGAAACGCTTTCTCTCTCGTTCCGATATCGTCGCGGGAAATCTCGAGACGACGCTTGCTTCCGGGATTCGCGGCTTTACGGGATACCCCTGTTTCAATTCTCCGGACTCTCTGTTGGCGGCGCTGAAAGAGATCGGGCTTTCGGTGCTGACGACCGCCAACAATCACTGCATGGACAGCGGCGCGGCGGGCGCCGTCCGCACGGGACGGGTCATCGATGAGCACGGGTTCTACCGCATCGGCGTCCGGTTGAAAGAGGATACGGCAAGCGCCCTCAGGTTTGAAAAAAACGACGTGCATGTCGCGTTCCTCTCGTACACGTACGGGACGAACGGCATCCGCGTCCCTTCCGATTCTTCCGTCGTGGTTCCGCTCATTCAGTCCGACACGTTTTCCGGAGATATTGCCCGGGCGCGAAGAAACCGAAACGATCTTCTCGTCGCCGCATTCCATTTCGGAACGGAGTACGCCGTCACGCCGTCGAAGGAGCAAGAAGCCGTGGTCGCTTTGGCGCTCAAGTCGGGCGCCGATATCATCTTCGGGACGCATCCGCACGTTCTCCAGCCGATACAGGTCAGCAGAAACGCGAAAACCGGCCGTCTCCGGGTGGCGGCGTTTTCTCTCGGAAATTTTCTTTCGTCGCAGAGAACGGAACCGAGAGATCGAAGCTGTGTGCTTCTGGTCGACGTAAAAACGGAATCCGACCGCTCCTCAATCACAAAGGTCGCCATTCTGCCCATTAGGACCCGCTGGAAGAAAACGCGGGGAAACGATCGCATCGCCGTGTCGCCGATCGTGCATGAGCGCCGTCGCCTTATCGGAAGACGCGACCCTGCCGGAAAGGTCGAAGCGCTGGCGTTGCGATCCCTTGAAAAAAGCATCTGTGCGTCGCTCCGTGTGTATCATGAAGCGGAACCGGACGGCGCCTATACGTTGTGGAAGGAGACACAGACCAGATGAACCGTTTTTCTTCACGCTCTTTCTGGAAACTTTTCGTCATTGCTCTCGTCACGCTGAATCTCTTTGCCTCGGGCGGAAACGCAGCGGAGTGGGTACGGAGAGACGAATTCTGCGTCGCGCTTCTCGAAGCGCGGGGCTTTCCCGTAAAGGGGTTGGAAAAGCCTGCAGAAGCCTACAAGAAGGCTGTCGACCAGGATCTCGTTCCGGTTCTCGGACGTCCTGACGGGTTTCTGACGCGCCGGGAAATGCTGCGTTTCGCGATACAGAGTCTGCATCTCAATGTCGAAGCGAATCTGCTGCAATCGAGCCCGCTGCCTTTCAAGGATATCGCGCATCTTTCCCGCTTTGAACACGGTTGTCTCGCCGTAGCCCTTTCCCTTGAACCGAAACTGATCCATTCAGAGAAAAAATTCAATCCCGACAGGAAGGTCTCCTCCGGCGAGGCGAAATTCTGGCTTCAGGCGATCGAAAGCGCCTCGAAAGGAATGGTGCTTCATGTCGTTCTGGAAGAGGAGAAGGGATTGTCCTTCATCGTGCATCGCGAGAACGCGCTGGATCGTTTCGTGCAATGGCGGACCGTCATGGATGGATTCGAGACTCGCGAAGCAGCCGTCTCCGTTGCGGACAGCCTGCGGTCGGGGAAGCACACGGTCTTTGTGGACAACGCCAACTATGAGTGGAGGATCCGCTCCGACCTCTTTGACGAAAAACCGAAGGCGCAGCGCCTTGCCGCGCTCGGAAGAAAGATGGGTGCGAACGTCCGCGTGCTCCCATACTTGCCTATCGTCGAAGCGACGGGCGGGCCGCGATTCTGGATCGCTCTCGTTCTGGATCCTTCGCGATTCGTTCTCGAACCGCTCATCAGCCCCAACGGCGTTTCGCCGCTTGCCCCGCTGAGCGCCATGACCGATAGCGGCGTGCGGGGCGCCGTCAACGGCGGTTTCTTTACAAAATCGGCGCAGGACAAGGGATTCCCCATCGGGACGCTCATGACGCGGAAACGGTTGATCAACTCACCGTACCAGGGACGAACCTGTCTCGGGTGGAGTCGTATGAACACGGCCGCGTTCGGGATGGTCGAATGGGAGGGGGTTCTCCAACATCCCGAACTTGGAGAGCAGCGGATTTCCTCCATCAACAGGATGTCAAAGGCCGACTCGATTTGCCTCTTCACTCCGGAATACGGGGAATCCACGCCGGCGACGTCGAGGCCGATGCTTGAGCTTCTCATCAGAAAAGGCCGGTGTGTCGAGCGGAGGAACACGCCCGGTCCCGTCCCGGACGGAGCGTTTGTCCTTGCCGGATATGGCGGCGGGGTGGAAACGCTTGCCGGCGTTAACGTCGGCGATGCGGTCGTAATCCGGCAAGCCATCAATGCGGGGGATCCGGACTGGAACAGGTGTGATTCGATCATACAGGCGGGACCGTTCATTCTCCGAAACGGCGACATTCAGAGGGACAACGAGAACCTCAGCGTCGGAATAACCGAAAGGCGGCATCCGCGAACCGTTATCGGGCTGACGGACAAGGGACGGTGGATGTTGTGGGTCGGCGACGGAAGAAACCCGATCCACAGCATCGGATTCACGCTGGACGAGGCGGCGAGGCTCTTGCGCGATTACGGCGTCGTGTACGCGTTGAATCTCGATGGAGGTGGGAGCAGCGAGATGATCTACAGGAACAGAATCGTCAATCTTCCTTCGGAGGGGAAGGAACGAGTCGTCAGTTATGGCGTCGGTGTTCGTTCCCGTTTATCGAAATAAGACGACTGAACGGGGACCTGTGTGCGTGGAGCCGCCGATTTATGTGCTTGAGCGGAGGGGAATCTTGCTGTAAGCTTCAACGGGAGGTGAGTGATGATGCCGATAGTTCAGGTTCAGCTATTTGAAGGTCGGAGCCTTGAAATGAAGAGAAAACTCGTATCCGAGATGACGAAGGTTATCTGCGATGTTCTTGAGGTTTCCCCTGATGTCGTGAGGATTATTCTGAACGAAATGTCCCGGGAGAATTTCGCCATTGCAGGGACGCTCGTTTCCGAAAGAAAATAGGAGAAAGCATGTTCCGTAGCGGATTGTCGCGTATATTGACGCTGCTAGTCGTTTTGTTTCTTCTTGCATTCTGCAACGGCGCCGAGGCTGCGATAACCGGAGATTTCGTGTTTCGGAGTTTTCTTCGCCAGTTTCGTCCGGAATCGATCGAGCTCATTCTTGACGCCGAGCCGGACGAGTCCGGCGCCGTGCGTCACATGTACGCCGTCCTTACCGGAGCGCGCTATGGCGGAATCCGGATCGACAAGCTCAGTCTCGAAACGGTTTTTTGCACCTTTCGCAGCGTTCCGGGCAAGGATGGGACGGAGGAGGCGGAAATAGCGTCATCGGTAAACGGATATTTTACTGCACGGCTTACCGAAAAGGATTTGAATGGTTTTCTTCTGGACAAGACGGTGGGGGGAAGCAACGATGAGAGCTGGCGAAAGATTCGGGTCGATTTTCTCGCATCCCGGCTCCGTGCGCGGGGGTACTATTCGGTTTCGTCTCCCGTCAGCCTGACGGCGCTTGTCGAACTCGAGGGAAACCTGGAGCTTGAAGAAGGCAATCGACTCATCCTTTCCGACTATACCTTCAGGGTCAATAACGCCGACCAGGCGTCCCTGATCGAGGACGCGATCCGTAAGGCGCAGCCGTTGCTCGATTTTCGCACATTCGTCTTTCCGGTTGTTCTCAAATCCGTTGTCATGACTGATGACTCCCTGACGCTCGCAACGAGGGTGCCCCCGAAACGCTTCAAGGGTGTATCGTTCCGGCGCGGGCAGCCGGAGAGTTGACCATGAACGGGATGGAGTTTCGCTTTCGCCGCTGGTCCGGAATCGCGATCGCTCTTTTCGTTCTGCAGTTCATCGCCCTGCCTGCAACGGCGTCCGAGACGGCCGCCTTTACCGAGGCGATGCGCCGGTATTTCCCGAAAGGGACGATCAACACGGTGCTCTCTTCCGGCGAAAACGACTCGTCGGTGAAACGGGCGTATATCTGCGTCGAACAGCCTGAGATTACCGGCGTGCGATACGAAAGAATCCTTCTCGACCTGAAGGACCTTCGGCACCATTTTGTCAACGACGCCGTCAGGATCGACGGCATCGCATCGGCGGCCATAAGCGGAACGCTGACAAAGGCGGAATTCGAACGGGCCATCGCCGTGGGATTCCCGTCTCTCAAAAACATCAAAATTACATTTTCGAAGAAATCCATAGACATTCTCGGAGTCTACGAAAAGAGCTATCTTGTGCGGGTGCGGGCGCTTATGGGATTTCACGGTCGATACGAGATCGATTCGAGAACCGGAACGGCGAGTCTGGTTTTCTCCGATGTGACCAACGACAACGCCATGGTTTCCGCCGGCGAAATCGTCACCGTCCTGGAGAAAGCATGTCCCAAACTCGATTTCAACTCTTTGCCGGGGCGTCCTGCGGTTCGTCACGTGGTTGTCGACGAAAACAGGATCTGGTTCAGCACCGTCGCCCGCTAGTCTTGCCTGGAGGGATTTTCGTGCCTGAAGAACAGTCTTTCTGGAAAAATGCGAAGGAATTTGCTGTTGCGTTCCTTCATGGTTCCTTCGTCAACAAACGCATGGCTGTTGTTCGCAAGGAAGCCTTTGACGATAACGACAACCTCATGCTGCTGCTTTTCGGCGATTTTCTCGGAATACCGAACCCTGTTTCCTACTATATGCTCGAACTGCTTCCCTATGTGATGGAGGACCTGGTTCCCTGGGAGCGCAGGATGCAGAACAGGAAATATATCGTCGCTGAAAAAGCTGCACAATACGACTTCGATTAGGAGAGCGGGATATGAAGAACAAACGTCCCTTTGTTTTCTTCGGCGGCAAGGGCGGCACCGGAAAAACGACATGCGCCGCCGCATATGCGTACTGGAAAGCCTCGCAAGGGTCAAGAACGCTTGTCG
>ERZ1645187.4683-NODE-4683-length-10921-cov-11.237438_pt1 | contig 10921 bp, 7 predicted proteins | sample MGYA00575352_ERZ1645187 | MGnify/ENA primary metagenome ERZ1645187 (study PRJEB40837, sample SAMN11349314) | freshwater sediment metagenome | isolation source: river sediment | host: Sediment | place: India: Wazaribad , New Delhi | collected 2017-02-21 ... | reverse complement strand
TGCTGCGCTGGCCGTTGCGTGTCGAAGCCGGCCGCCTGGCCGCCGCCGCCGGCGTCGTCGACGGCCTCGCCGCCGGCGCCGTCGTCGCCGTCTCCACCGTCGACGAGCCGGCGACCGTCCGCGCCCATGCCCGCGTCACCGCCGCCGGCGTCGCCAAGGCCGATCTCGAGCCGATCGAGCGCGACGGCCGCGGCTGGGATCCCGCCCTCGATCGCGAGTCGCTGCTCGTCACCCCGGTCGAGAAGGCCGCCGACTTCGCCCTCCGCGTCGCCCGCCCGGTGCTCGAGACCGGCCGTCCCGAGACCGCCGCGCTGGCGGGCGCCCTCGACGACCTCGCCGCCCGCCGCCCCGCCGGCATCGAGCTGGTCGCACCCGACGCCGCCGCCGACCTGCGCCTCCATGCCGTCGACGGTCGCCTGTGGTTCGTCGCCGACGACGCCGGCTTCGTCCGCGACGGCCGCGCCAAGTCGCCGTCGCTGGCGCTGCCGGCCGCCGCCGATGCCGCGACCGTCAGCCGCCTTCTCGAAAAGGCGCTCGCCGGCTTCGCCAAGGCCCGCAATCTCGTCCGCATCGCCGATCTCGTCGGCCCCGGCCCGCTCGCCGCTTCCGTCGACGTCGAGACCTTCGTGGTGATCGACGACCGCCGCGCCGCCCCCGGCGCCCTCGCTCCCGACGATCGCGACTGCGGCCGCCCCGACCCGACGCTCCTGCCCGCCGCCGCCCGCCGCCTCGACCCCGGTGAGGCCCTGCCGACCCTCGCCCATTGCGACGTCGTCTGGTTCCGTCTGACCAATCGCGGCGCCCGCCCGGTCGACGTCACCCCGCTCTATGTCGACGGCGCCGGCGGCGTCGCCTATCTCGGCCCGACCACCGAAGGCATCCGCCTCGATCCCGGCGGCGCCCCCCGCCTCGTGCCGGTGCCGATCGTCACCTGGAGCTGGAGCCGCCACGCCCCCTTGCCGATCGGCCGCGAGCACATGCTGCTGGTGATGGTCGAGGTCGAAGGCCGCGAAGCCCTCCAGGCCGACTTCCGCTATCTCGCCCAGGCGCCGGTCTCCTCCGGCGTCAACCGCGGTGCCGGCCGCAGCCATCCCTTGACCGCCCTGCTCGAGGGCGCATCCTGGGGCACCGCCCGGCGTGGCGGCTCGCTCCCCGGCGGCCTCGGCGCCGCCGGCATCGTCGATCGACCCTGGCGCGTCGTCGCCCCGGAGGGAGCGCCATGAGGCCGACCGTCCTCTTCGCCTGCGCCTGCGCCATCGCACTCGCCGCCGCATCCCCGGCCGCCGCCGGAGCGGTCGTCGAACCGGCCGAGGCGATCGCCACCGTCGAGCGCGATCCGGCCGGCGCCCCCCTGCGCGCCGCCGCCTTCGAGGCGGCACAATGGGCGCAGATCTCCACCGCCGCCTCGGCCCTCGCCCAGGTCGGCGTCCGCTTCGCCGCCGGCACCGACGATCTCGCCCGCCTCGTCCGCGCCCGCCAGGATCTCGTCGAAGCCTGGCGCGCCGCCGACCGCCGTGCCCGCACCGACACGACCGCCCTCGACGAACGCGAGACCGTCGCCCGCCGCATCGCCGAGAGCGACGCCGTATTGCGCCGCCGTTTCCCCGCCTATGCCGACCTGACCAATCCGCGCCCGCTGTCGGTCGAGCGCGTCCGCGGCCTGCTCGGCGCCGACGAGGCACTGGTCCTCACCCTGGTCGACCCCACCGCCACCCATCTCTTCGTGGTGACGCGGGAAGGCGACGCGTGGTTGCGTGCCGATCTCGGCGCCGCCGATCTCGCCGCCCGCGTCCGCCGCCTGCGCGCCGACCTCGCCCCCGGCGCCGCCGACACCGCCCGCGGCCGCACGCGCGCCGCCGAATCCGCCTTCGGCGACGAAGCCGCGACCGGCGCCCCCCGCTTCGACCGCGCCACCGCCCACGGCCTCTACCGCGCCCTGCTCGAACCCTTCGAACCGGTCCTCGCCGGCAAGCGTCACCTGCTGGTCGTCGCCGACGGCGCCCTGACCTCGCTGCCGCTCGCCGTGCTGCCGACCAGCCGGCCGATCGGCGACGACGGCGACCCCGACGCCCTGCGCGCCACCCCGTGGCTGATGCAGCGCCACGCCGTCACCACGCTGCCGAGCGTCGGCGCCCTCGTCGCCCTGCGCGAACTGGCCAAACCGTCGCGCGGCAGCGAACCCTTCCGCGGCTTCGGCGCGCCCAAACTCGCCGGCAACGGCGACGGCACCCGCTCGCCCGGCCGCACCTCCGGCTATTTCCGCGACGGCGTCGCCGACCCGCAGGCCGTCGCCGCGCTGGCGCCGCTGCCCGAGACCGAGGCCGAACTGCGCCGCATGGGCGCCGCCCTCGGCGCACCGGCCTCGGCGGTGACCGTCGGCGCCGCCGCCACCGAGACCGCGGTCAAGCGCGCCGACCTCTCCAAGGCCCGCGTCGTCGCCTTCGCCACCCACGGCCTGATCGCCGGCGAGATCGACGGCCTCGCCGAACCGGCTCTGGTCCTGACCCCGCCGGCCGTCGCCACCCGCGACGACGACGGCCTCCTGACCGCCTCCGACGCCGCCCGCCTGAAGCTCTCCGCCGATTGGGTGGTGCTGTCGGCCTGCAACACCGCCGCCGGCGACGGCACCCCCGGCGCCGACGGCCTGTCCGGCCTCGCCCGCGCCTTCTTCTATGCCGGCGCGCGGACCCTTCTCGTCTCGCACTGGCCGGTGCGCGACGATGCCGCTGCCCGCCTGACCACCACCGCCTTCGCCGAACTCGCCCGCGATCCGGCGATCGGCCGCGCCGAGGCGATCCGCCGCTCGATGCAGACGCTCGCCGCCGATCCCACCGACCCGACCCTCGCCCACCCCGCCGCCTGGGCCCCCTTCGTCGTCGTCGGCGAAAACCGCTGACGAAGGCGAGGGCAGGGGGCGCGCGACGTCGCGACATCTCCCGCGGGGATGGTCGAACAAGAGGTGGTTCGACCGCCGTGCGCGATGGTTCGAGGCTCGCTGCGCTCGCACCTCACCATGAAGCGTGGTTTTGATTTTTCTTTGAAAACAAACACTTCATGGCGAGGTGTCCCGCGGAGCGGGGCCTCGAACCATCGCGCACGGCACCCGCCCGGATCAGACCGAGGTCCCGCCGGCGAGGCGCGCCGTCAAGGCCACCCGCAGCCCCGGCTCGGCCCGCTCCAGCGCCAGCGGCATACCGTGGCGCAGCGCCACCGCGCGGACGAGACCGAGCCCGAGCCCGTGCCCCGGCGTCCCCGCCGCCTCGGACGCCCGCGCGAAGCGCTCGAAGGCGATCGCCTCGAAGCCTTCCGGCATTCCCGGTCCGTGATCGCGCACGCAGAGCCGCACCGTCTCGCCGGCGACCGCCAGATCGATCTCGACCCGCCCGCCCTCCGGCGAGAACTTCAGCGCATTGTCGACGAGATTGGCGACGAGCCGCGTCAGCAGCATCGCCTCGCCGAGAACCACCGCCGGCCGCGTCGTGACCGCGAAATTGATGCCGCGATCCTCCGCCACCGCCTCGTAGAGGTCGACGACCGTCGCCACCACCTCGGCGAGATCGACCGGCGCGAGCCCGCGCGCATCGCCCGCCGAGGCCTCGGCCCGAGCGATGTCGAGCAGCGCCGAGAACACCGCGATCAGCTCCGCCGATTCGGCGATCGCCGCATCGAAGGCCGCCGGTGCCGCCGCCGGATCGACGGCGCAGTCCCGCCGCGCCCGCTCGAGCCGTGCCCTGAGACGGGCGAGCGGCGTTCGCGTCTCGTGGGCGATCTGTTCGGACAAGCGATGCACCCCGGCCATCAGCGCGGCGATACGATCGAGCGCGGCGTTGAAATTGGCGGCCAGCGCGCCGAATTCGTCGTCGGCCTCCGCCCCGGCGACCCGCGCCGAAAGGTCGCCCGCCTCGACGGCGCGGGCCGTGCGGTTGACCCGCTCGACCCGGCCGAGCAGCCAGCGCCCGACCGCCACCCCCGCCGCCAACGCCGCCACCAGCGCCACGACGATCGGCAGGGCGAGATCGCCGACCAGCCCGCGCATCAGGGCCTCGTGTTCGCTGCGGTCGTGGGCGGCGAGCAGCGTCGGCCCGCCCGCCACCGCCCGCGTCAGCCCCGACCACGACCGCCCGAGCGCATCGGTGAAGGCGAGCGTGTCGCCGGAGGTCCCGAGATCGTTCGGCCAGGCCGCGAAATCGCCGGCCAGCCGCTCGCCGTCGGCGCCGATCACCAGATGGATGCGCCCGCTTCCCGCCGGCCGGCCCACCAGCGTCGCCGTCAGCGCCGCCGTGCCGCCGGCCCGCCACACCTCCTCGAGCCCGGCGAGATCCGCCGCCAGCCCCTCGACGATCCGCCGCTCGGTGTAGGTCGACACCGTGGTCAGAACCAGCGCGAACACCGCCAGAAAGCCGGCGAGAAAGATCGCAGCGATCAGCCCGGCATAGCGCCCGAGCGCCGAGCGTCGCAGCGGCCGCCGCGATCCGGCCGGGGGAGGGGGGGCGAGCGGGGCCGGGGCGGGGGGCACACTCACCGCGGATCGGCCACCAGCCGATAGCCCTCGCCACGCGCCGTGACGATCGCCGGCTCGGCGAAGCCCTCGTCGAGCTTGCCGCGCAGCCGCGAGACATGGACGTCGACGACGTTGGTCTGCGGATCGAAACGCAGGTTCCACACCCGCTCGAGCAGCAGCGACCGCGGCACGAACCGCCCGGCGTGCTCGGCCAAGCACCGCAGCAGCTCGAATTCCTTCGGCGACAGCGCGATGTGCCGCCCCGCCCGATGCACCGTCCGCGCCTTGATCCGGATCTCGATCGATCCGATCACCATCACCTCCGGATGCGGCTCCTTGCGCGCCCGCCGCATCAGGGCGGCCACCCGGGCGATCAGCTCGTCGTCGGCAAACGGCTTGGCGAGATAGTCGTCGGCGCCACGCGTCAGTCCCTCGACCTTGTCGCGCGGCAGACCGAGCGCCGAGAGCACCAGCACCGGCGTCTCGACCTCCAGCGCCCGCAGCCGCTCGACCACGTCGAGCCCCTCGAGCCCCGGCAGCATCCGGTCGGTGACGATCAGATCGAACGGCCGCGCCGCCGCCCGCGCCAATCCCTCGCGGCCGTCGCCGACCACCTCGCACACCGCATCGCGGCCGGCGAGCAGATCGGCGACATGCGCCGCCATCACCGCATCGTCTTCGATGATCAGCACCTGCACGACGAATGTCCTCGCTTCACCGGATCACAGGACGACACTCGCCGCCGCCTCGGAATTGGAACCGAACGGCGCCATCGTGTCCAGCCGGCCGCTGCGATCGACGATCAGCCAGCGCGTCGCCCCGTCGCGTTCGGCCAAGAGCGCGATACCGCCGGCCCCCGCCGCGGCGATTGCCGCATCGAGCACCGCCCCGGCCGGATGGTCGGCGTCGATCCGCGTCAGCCCGACCGCCAGCAGCCGATCGCCGACCCGCAATCCGGCGAGATCGGCCGGCCCGTCGGCCCCGACCGCCCGCACGATGCCGTCACCGTCGCCGACCTCGAGTCCCAGCCGCGCCGGGATCGCCGCCTCCGCCGCCGCTCCGCCGCCGGCGGGACCGCTGCGGTCGAGCCGGAAGTCGATCGCCGCCGCCCCATCGCCGTCGAGCACCACCAGCCGGAACGTCTCGCCCGGCCGGTGCGGCTCCAGCGCCCGGGCGATGTCCCGCGTCGTGCGCACCGGCCGCCCGTCGGCCGCCACGATCAGCCGGCCGGGCAGGAGCCCCGCCCGCGCCGCCGCCGAGCCCGGCTCGACCGTCTCGATCAACACCCCGTCGCCGATCAGCACCGGGATCGCCTCGCGCAAAGCCGCCGCATCGCGCACCCTGAGGCCCAACCGCGGCCGCGGCACCGCGCCGTCGCGGATCAGCCGTTCGCCGATCGTCGCCACCACCTCGACCGGCACCGCCAGCGCGATGCCGACGTCGCGTCGCGCCCCGTCGGCGATCGCCACGTTCATACCGACGACCGCCCCGGCGAGGTCGATCAACGGCCCGCCCGACGAGCCGGGATTGAGCGCCGCATCGTGCTGGACGACGTCGTAGGGGCTCTCCGGCCCGCCCGAGCGCTCGCTCGCCGAGATCACCCCGGCCGTCAGCGTGCCGCCGTAGCCGAGCGGATTGCCGATCGCCGCCACCGCCTGCCCGCGCTGCGGCCGCCCGCTCGCCCGCGCGACCGGCGGAAGATCGATGCCCTCGGGCAGGCGGATCACCGCGACGTCGGACAGCGGGTCCGCCCCGACCGGGCGCGCCGTCACCCGCCGCCCGTCGCCGAGCCGCGCCGTGATCCGTCGCGCCCCGCCGACCGCATGTTCGGCGGTGGCGATCAGGCCGCCGGCCTCGAGCGCGAAGCCGGCGGCATGACGCTGCCTGCCGTCCGCCCCGACGATCTCCAGATCGACCACCGAGGCGGCGATCCGCCGGGCCGCTTCGCCGAAGTCGGCCCGCGGCACCGCGCGCGCCGCCACCGTCCCGCCGTCGTCCGCCGCCGGCGTTGAGGCACCGGCCCCGGCGAGAAGAATCGCGAGAAGAACGCCGAGCGGAATGAAACGAGAGGTCGATGTCGTCACGAGAGATCTCCATGGCTCCGTCGCTTCGTCATGACATGACGCCGCCCTGCCGCGGATGACGAACGCCGTCATCTTCGCGCAAGTCTCGAACATGACGGTGTTCGTCATCCCCGACCCGTTGCGGCCGACCCGACCTGCGGTAAGATCCTCCTCGTTCGGTCCGCTCGACGGATCGCCCGCACCTCGGATCGGAGAGCCGACCCATGACGTGCAGTCCCCGGCGGATCGCCCGCACCTCGCTTGTCGCCGTCGGCCTCCTCGGTGGCCTCGCCGTTCCGCTCGCCCCGACGCCCGTCCGTGCGGGAGACGGCACCGCCGGGCTCGCCCGTCTGGTGCTCGCCGCCCGCCTCGCCGACTGGGGGCGGGCCGATCGCAACCCGCTGGCCCTGATCGTCGCGGCGAGCATCCGCAACCAGGTCGCCCTGAAGCGCGTCGAGCGCCTCCCCGAAGGCGGCACCTCCACCGAGCCCGCCCCCGCCGGCACCGAGACCACCGTCGACGGCCTCCTCGCCGAGGCGCTGGCGATGGCCCCGAAGGACGCGGCGCTCGCCGCCCTCGCCGCCGACGTCGCCGCCGCCCGCACCAAGGGCCGCGTCGACGGCAAGGGCGAGAGCGTCGCCACCGTCCGCGCCGCCGGCACCGACTGGTATCGCAAGGTCCGCTTCGAAGGCACCCGCTATGCCGAAGCCTATGTCGAGCTGATCGGCGACGGCCGCCTCGGCGTCTCGGTCTACGACGGCCAGGGCAATCTGGTCTGCCGCGACCCCACCCCCTCGGTCGTCACCTATTGCGGCTGGCAGCCCTCGGCGACCGAGCAATACGACGTCAAGGTGGAAAACCTCGGTCCGCGGCCGGTCCGCTACAAGATCGCCACCAACTGACGACTGCCCCCTCTGCCCGGGCGCAGGCCCTGCCGCGCCCGCTTCTCAATCGGTTCGATGCGACGGCAGCCCCGTCGGCATCCCCGGGAATTCCATGCATCGCTCTCTGGGAGGAACCTTCATGACCCGTCGTACCACCATCGCCTCGGTGCTCTTCGCCGCCACCGTCGCCGTCTCGCTTCCCGCGCTGGCCGAGGACGCCAAGCCGGCCGATCCGGCCAAGACCGAGAACGTCGCCCGCGACGCTGCCCGGCCGTCGACGCCGCTGCCGGTCGAACAGCTCCACCTCTCCGAACAGCTCGCCGCCTACGGCCGCACCGCCAAGGATCCGCTGTCGCTGATCGTCGCCGCGCAGATCCGCTCGCAGGTCGGCGTCAAGGTGGTCGAGCGCAAGCCCGACAATGCCGATGCCGTCGGCACCGCCTCCGCCGAGGCCGGCGCCACCGTCGACGCCCTGCTCGCCGAGGCCAAGGCGCTCGCCAAGGACGACAAGACCATCGTCGCCCTCGCCGACGACGTGAAGGCCTCCGCCACCAAGGGCCGCGTCGGCGGCGGCATCGTCAGCCTCGGCCAGATCACCGGCCGCACCATCCACAATCGCACCATGAGCTTCCGCGGCGGCTCGCCGGCCGAAGTCGGCGCCGTCGGCATCGACAGCGACGACATCATGCTCGAGGTCTTCGACGAGGGCGGTCACCTGATCTGCCGCGACACCGACCCGGCCTATTGCCGCTTCAACCCGATCTGGACCGGTCCGTTCACGGTCAAGGTCCACAACAACGGCTCGAAGCTCGCCCACTACCGCCTCGAGACCAACTGATCGCAGCCGCGGTCGGGTTCGGGGCGGCGCCCGTGCCGCCCCGCCCCCTCCCGCTCTCGCCGCCGCCGGCGGCCCTTTCCGGAGTGTCCCGATGGCGACGAACGCCCGCGCGCAGGGCAGGGGACGACGGCGGATCGCCGCCCTGATCCTCCTCGCCTCGACCGTCTCCGCGGCGGCGGCCCCGTGCCGGCCGGCCTGGCTGCCGAGCTGCCTCGCCGAGCGCCTGGAGGCGAGCTGCGTCGCCGCCCCGACCGTCGCCTGTGTCCGCACCATCCGCTTCGACCGCCTCGAGACGGCGATGACCGCCGATCCCGACGCCACCCGCGAGACCTTCCGCTCGCAGTCCTTCGAACTGGCGATCTCCTCGACCGACGCCGCCGAGCGCCGCCGCATCGCCGCCGCCAACCAGCGCTTCGGCTGGGAGCCGAACGGCTTCGGCGAAGCCGTCCGCGCCTTCGCCGAGGACCGCTTCGACTGGCGCGCCCGCCTCACCGAGGGCGACATCGCCGGTGCGCTCGCCGCCGTGCCGCGGCCCGATCTCGGCGTCTCCTATCAATGGATCGGCGGCGTCTACGACGCGATCTTCGCCGAAGCCCTGAAACGCGGCCGCGTCGCCGAGGTGATCGACCACGCCCTCGCCGGCGGCCCCGGCGGCTCCAACTGGCAGAGCGGCCTCGACGCCCTCGCCGACGGCTGGTTCCGCCGTCTCCTCGACGTCGATCGCCCCGCCGCCGCCCGCCTCGCCGGCCTCGGCACGCCCGGCCGCGCCCTGAGCCGTCGTCTCGTCCTCGCCGCCCTCGACCCCGACCCGCAGGCCCTCGCCGCCGCCTTCGCCCACGAATTCCCCGAGCCGCGACCGCTCGGCGACGCCCGCCACCGCGCCACCGAAAGCGTCTGGGATGCCTGGACCATGCTCGAGACCCGCGACGTCGCCACCCGCGAGCGCTTCCTCGACGCCATGCCGCGCTTCGTCGGCGCCGTCGGCGACGGTCACACCTATGTCTTTCTCGACGGGCCGGTCGCCCGCGGTGAAGCCGGCATCGTCCGCCGGCTGGTGGCCCGCCTGCTGCCCTCGGACGAAGCCGCCGGCCTCTATGATGTCGCCCCCGGCACCCGCGCCGAGGCGATCGCCCGCGTCCTGCCCGAGCTCGACCCGGCCGACCGCGCCGCCGCCGAGGCGATGATGGTCGAAGCCCTGATCGCCGATGGCGACGTCGAGCGCGCCCTGGCGCTGATGGCGACCAAGCCGGTCGCCGCCCGGCTGTTTCCCGCCGGCGGCCCGACCGCCCAGGCCCGCCGCATCGCGCTGGCGCTCGCCGGTCGCCCCGAGACGCCGCGCATCCGCGCCGTTCTCGCCCGCTTCGATCCCGACGAGGCCATCGCCATCCGCCGCGACGCCGCCACCCGTGCCGCCGCCGGCCGTCTGCTCGACGGCTGGGCGAAGGTCGGCCCGGCCGCCGCCACCGATGCCGACGACGAGACCCTCGCCGCCGCCGTCGACCTCGCCGAGACCCGCGGCGATTGTCGCGGCCTTTTCGCCGCCGCCCTCGCCCGCGCCGGCGAGACGAGCGTCGCCGACCTCGGCCGCGCCCTCGGTCGCACCCAGAGCTGCCTCGAAACCGCGCGGGAGACCCGTTGATGCGCCGCTCCGCCGCACCGATCGCCGCTGCCCTGGCGCTGGCCGCGCTTCTCGCCGCCGCCGTCCCCGCCCGTGCCGAACCCGCCGCCACCGCGCCGCTGACCCTCGCTCCGGCGGCGACCCGCCCCGTCGCGACCGCCCCGCGCTCACCCACCGTGCCGCGCGACCGCCTCGGCACCCTGTTCCGCTCGGTCGACGTCGCCTGGGACCCGGCCCGTCGCGGCGATTTCGCCTTCACCCCCGAGCCGACCGCCGCGGCGATGCATGCGCTGGTCGCCTTCCACGGCGTCGAGCGCGCCGCCGATGCCGTCGGCGACCGTGCGACCGCGCTCGCCGCCGCCATGCTGGTCGGCCACCTGCTGCGCATCCACGACGAACCGGCCGCCCGGCCGATCCTCGAGCGCGCCGTCGCCGCCGCCGAGGCCGCCCGCTGGCGCGATGCCGCGATGCGCACCGCCCTGCACGATCTCGCGACGATCCGCGCTGCCGCCGGCGACGCGCCCGCCGCCGCGGCCCTGGAGAAGCGCGCCGCCGGCTGTCCGCGCCCCTGCGCCGACGATCGCCCGACCCGCCTCTTCGCCGACGGCCGCCGCGCCGCCGCCACCCTGCCCGAGGCCGTCCGCACCGAGGCCCCGCTCGCCGATCGCCTCGCCGCCTATCGCCTCGGCCGTCCCTTCCTGCGCGACACGCTCGGCCAAGCCTCGCCGTGGATGATGGTCTTCGCCACCACCTGGCAAGACGTCTTCGAGGAGACCCGGCCCTTCACCGCCGTGGAGATCCGCCGCGACCTGCTGCTCGGCCTCACCGATCCCGCCGCCCGCGCCACCGCCCTCGACGACATGACCCGCCTGTTGCGCCGCGCCGGCGAATATCGCGAGGCGGCCGAGACCGCCCGCGAAGCCGCCGGCCTGTGGCGCGACCTCGGCCGCCCCGCCGAGGCCCTCGACGCCGACTATGCGGAGGCCATGGCCCGCCGCCGCGGCGGCGATCCCGCCG
>ERZ1645187.4682-NODE-4682-length-10924-cov-5.162020_pt1 | contig 10924 bp, 11 predicted proteins | sample MGYA00575352_ERZ1645187 | MGnify/ENA primary metagenome ERZ1645187 (study PRJEB40837, sample SAMN11349314) | freshwater sediment metagenome | isolation source: river sediment | host: Sediment | place: India: Wazaribad , New Delhi | collected 2017-02-21 ... | reverse complement strand
CAAGGCAAAATGCGAAAAATGGGTGAGACGCTAATCCCGGGCCATCGGGATCGCCAAGCGTATGAGGAGGAAATGGCGCCAGAGTTCAAGCCAATGCGCAGCACGAAGGGCCATTCGGTAGAATGGGCCTCATTTTCCCGATGTCCGCCCGATCATGAGCGAGTTTCCCAACCACGTTGCCTCCGTTGCCCAGGTCATTCAGCTGGCAGTGGCACCGGTCTTTCTGCTGGCCGGGGTCGGCGCCTTACTCGGGGTGCTGTCCGGAAGGCTGGCGCGCATTGTCGACCACTTCAGCCGGATTGAGCGGGAACTCGGCGATCCAGCCTCGAAGGGCGACCGGGCGCGCAACCTCGCTGCCACCATTTCCTTGTCCCGCCGTGCCCGGCTGATCCATTGGGCCATCATCCTGTGCGCGACCTGTTACCTGCTGGTCTGTCTGGTCGTGGTCATTCTGTTCGTGGGACACGAAATGGGCGTTGATTTCGCCCGACCGATCGGCGGCTTGTTCATTGCTGCAATGCTGGCCTTGATTGCAGCCGTCAGTTGTTTCCTGCGCGAAATCACCCTGGCGACCAGCGTGATCGAAAATCTCAACCGTTCGGCCCTGACCCTGGACCGCAAGGACTGAGGGCGCGGCCTCGCCGCTCAGGTACGCTTGGCCAGTTCGCGGAAAACATTGGGCAGCCCCAGCGCCAGCTTGCCGAATTCATCAAGCAAGGCCTGATCGACTGCAGCCGGGTCCAGGGTGTAAGTCACCGTTCCCGGGCGTTCAAGGTTGCGCGATTCGACCTGAATCAAGCCATTTGCGAAATCCGCGCGCCAGCGTACGCTCACCCGGACATGACCGCGGATGGCGAATTCGGCGCGTTCGACAAAGCTGCGGTCATTCCGGAATTCCTTGCAGGAAAACTGCAAGCCAAAGTCGAACAGGGTGTTGCGCAAGCGGTCGACACGCAGGGCATCGCGTTCGACGACGAAATCCTTGGGGGAGGCCAGCTGATACGACAGGGTCACCAATTCAACCATCGCCCCGGCACTCTGGGCTTGCGTTCTGTAATCTGCAAACCCCTCCTGCCACACCAGATCATCGAAAACCACATCGTCGGCCACCGCATAGCGCCGCGGCACCGACGGCTTGACGATATTCACCTGCTGGACGAAATCGTGCAGGTAGAAGAAGACGTACTTGAGCGTTTGATCGATTGCCTCGCTGACCGTCGTACGCTCGGCCAAGGCTTCGTGGTCGGCCTTTTGCCGCGTCACAGCCTGTTCGCGCAATTGGCAGAGAAAGCTGCTCCCGCCGACGCTCGTTTGCGTGGCGCCCATGGTACGGCCGGCGCTCCCCTGTTGCAGGTCGAGTTGGCGTTCGGCACCTCCGGGCAAAATCGTCGGGAAGGGCGAGACGGCATTGACCATCCCGAATTCCGATAAGCCCTGCTGATCCTGAATGGCTTTGTGCTCGGCAGCACTCAGGTCGAAAGATTCGATATCGGCAATCAGCTTTGCTTCGAGCTCTTCAATGTTGCCGGCCTTGCCGGTTCGCGGCGCGCGCTTGGCGCGAATGGCTTCCAGAATTCGACTGGACTGCACAGGCTTTTCAGGCGGCTTCATGACATGGGGTTATCGAAGGCGACATCGCCATAGTGGGGCGAATTTGCAGCGATTGCAACTTCATCAGGCTGCGCCCAGCGCATCCAGCCACGCACGGATATGTCCGGCAACCAGAGGCCACTCCCGCTCATGGGTCACCGCATGGCCCATGTGTCGGAAAATGTGCGTCGGCAAGCCATAGGTATGGCCGGTCGATTGAACCAGGAATGCCGGCACCAGTACATCGTGCTCGGCACCGAGGATCAACATCGGCGGGCGGTGCATTGCATGCGGGGAGGGCAGGTTGAAGATCGACATGTCCCAGATCGCCCGGTGCGATTCGGACTGCATGCGCGTCAGCCAGCATTCGAGCATGCCTTCATCCGCCTCGCCGGCAAAGAGGGCTTCCCGTAGCGTCGAGGTATCCGCGTAATCTCCGCCCATGATCGCGTTAATGTCCATGAACAGGTGCGGCTTCTGGAACAGCAGGTGGAACTGCGCGGCAATCAGTCCTTGCGGCGGCACCGAACAAAGCAGTACGGCGCCGGGCACGGTGTGGCGCTCCAGATATTTCTGGACGATGAATCCCCCCATCGAATGGCCGATCAACACGGGCGATTCACCCAAAGCGGCGATCACCGTGGCGACATCGTCGACATAGTCAGCCACCGAATGCCAGCCGAGATGTTCATGCCCGGCACTACCGCCGTGGCCACGCAGCGAAACGGCGTGGCAGGTATAACCGGCCGCAGCAAACCATGGCATGAAGGTTTCGGTCCACATCCAGCCACCGGCAAAGGCGCCATGGATGAAGAGCAGTGGCGGGAGACCGTTGGGCTGCTCCGGCAGCGCGGAAAAAACTTCAAGGCCTTCGATCTGGGTTGTTTTTATCATTACGCTCTCATTCGCGTTTGCGGCATGTTCTAATGCACGCGCGTTTACATCTCGGAAGTTCGGATGCTGAAGTGGATTTTGACCCTGGTCGTCGCAATATTCGTGCTCGGCATCGCTGCCCCGCACCTGGCCCGCTTCATTCGCTTTGGCCAATTGCCGGGAGACATTGCCTTCCGCTTTCGCGGCAAGAAATACTTTCTCCCCTTCGCGACCACAATCGTCGTTTCACTGCTGTTGCTGCTCCTCTCGCGGCTCCTTTAAGGCCAAACGAACTGCTTCGACGCGAGCGGCGTGGATGCGCTCCGGCACCAGCGCCTTGTCGACGCACGCCGCGGCGATTTTGCCTGCATTTACAGCGTTGACCGCGACAAGTGCCTCAAGGAGCCGATCCGGACTGGTGTAGGGGCGTTCGCCCCATCCGGCACGCCCGTTGTAATCCGCCTGACAAGCCTGCAACAACTGGTGGAAACGCTCGGGGCGCCGCAGCGCGTCGGTCTTTTCCAGCAAACGGACCATGGTTGCCGCACGCAAGTCGAAAGCCCGATGAATATCGCCGTGGAAACGGGCGGTGAGACGCGCGAGGTCGCGGCAATCCGTCGGCACACGCAGGCGTTCGCACAAGGTTTCGACCAAGGCCAGACTGCGGATTTCGTGACCGATGTGGCGCGGCAAAATATCGGCCGGCGTCGTCGCTTTGCCAAGATCGTGCGTCAATCCGGCAAAACGCACCGGCAAGGCATAGTTACGGGCGGCCGCTTCATCGACGACCATCATGGTGTGGATGCCGGTATCGACCTCGGGATGGTAATCCGCCCGCTGTGGCACGCCGAACAACGCATCGACTTCCGGCAACAGGCGCGCCAGCGCACCGCATTCGCGCAGCACGGCAAACATGCGTGAGGGACGGGATTCCATCAAGCCCCGGGCCAGCTCCTGCCAGACCCGCTCCGGCACCAGATGGTCGACTTCGCCAGCCGCCACCATGCCGCGCATCAAGAGCACAGTCTCCGGGGCGACTGAAAAATCGGCAAAACGGGCCGCGAATCGTGCGAGGCGGAGAATACGAACCGGGTCCTCGGCAAAGGCCGGCCCAACGTGGCGCAACACGCGCGCCGCCAGATCCTGCTGACCGCCAAACGGGTCGACCAGCACGCCGTCGGCACGCCGCGCCATGGCATTGATGGTGAGATCGCGCCGCGCCAGATCCTCGGGCAGCGTGACCTCCGGCGCCGCATGGAAAGAAAAGCCATGGTAACCATGGCCGGTCTTGCGCTCGGTACGAGCGAGCGCATACTCCTCATGCGTTTCGGGATGGAGAAAAACCGGGAAATCCCGGCCTACCGGCTTGAAGCCCTTGGCCAGCAGGGCTTCCGGCGTGGCGCCGACCACCACGTAATCGCGGTCGACCACCGGCCGACCGAGCAATTCGTCACGCACGGCACCGCCGACGATGTAAATCTCCATCGGCGGTCAGATGCGCTCAGCGGCCAGCGCGGAAGCGGAAGCTGTCGAGCTTGCCCTTCGGCGTGTTGAGCGAAAGGTAGGTCGGCGCAATGGCTTCCAGTGCGGTCGGATGCCAGCCTGCCGGCAAGTTGCATTTACCATCACAGACGTTGTCGCGTTCCATGGAGCGCAAGTTATCCGGCGACATGAGCGGTTTCGGGGACAGCCACATCAGGCCGGCTTGCAGGTAAGCCCAGCCTTCGGAAAGGGCAACGATGCGTGCGTCGCTACCGACCAGGCTGGCGGTGTAGTCGACCATTTCACGCAAGGTGTAAATGCGCGGTCCGACCAGATCGTAGGCTTGGCCGTAAGTCGCTTCGTCGCCCATCGCGGCGACAAACGCATCGGCCACATCGGCCACCCATACCGGCTGGAAACGGGCATGCCCGAAACCAAGGGGGAAGAAGGGGAATTTGCGCAGGACGCTGGCGAAAGTATTGAGGAAGGAATCGCCGAGGCCGAAGATGACCGAAGGACGGAACACGGTCACATCCAGTTCGCCTTGGGCGGCCATGACCACGGCCTCGCCATCACCTTTGGAGCAGAGGTATTCGGACGGCCCCTTGGAATCGGCACCGAGCGCGCTCATGTGCAGCAAACGGCGCACCCCAGCGGCCTTGCAGGCTGCCACGATCTTTTTCGGCAACTCCACGTGGGCGTTGGCGAAGTCTGCACTGTACGGCAACTGGACATCCCGGCTATGCAGGATACCGACGAGGTTGATGACGACGTCCTGGCCACGCATCAAGTCAGTCAGCGCGGCTTCGTCATTGATGTTGACCTCCGGCATCTCGATGTTGGGCTGGATGATGAGGGCCTTGGTGCGCTCACGGCGGCGGGTCGGAATGGTGACCTCGATGCCGCGCTGCGAGAGACGATTGGCGATGTAGGTACCGACGAAACCGCTACCCCCCAGTAGCAAGACCTTCTTGACGTCCATGGAAAACCCCGGAAATTATTCGATAAAGGCGTGATTTTACGGCAAATGACGGCGTTACGACACCGCTTTGGGCGAGCGGCGCAGCGCCTGCTCGGCAGCGAAGTTGAATAGCGAAGTCTGCGAGGCAACGTGAGCCTTGCCGTCCTTGATCTGGCGATCAACAATCAGGGGGTGCAGGATGACGCCAAACCCCCAGTCCGGATTGGCCAGCAGCAATTTGCCGCCATCTTTGCCGATGTGACAGATACGGCCGCAGAGCAGTTCGTCTTCGGTCATACAAAATGCCAGCCATTCGCCCACACGCAACGGCTGGGTGCCGGCTCGGCCGATGCCGCGGGACGCCCCTGCGAGGTCGTAGATGCGCAGCACATGGTCGCCGACACGCACTTCGCTTTGCGATGGCGTCACGCTGGCAGCAGGACGCGCCGTAGTCGTGTTCTCGGCCGGCGCCGCACTTGGCGGTGGCGCTACGCCACGCATGGCGGCTGTCTGCAAGGCAAAACAGGTATCGAGAAACTCGCCGCGCACCGCCTCCGGGAGCGCAATTCGCTGCATGCCGGCAGTCAGGCGCTGCAGCATGGTCGGCAGCTCCCGCGCCAGAAGCTTGCGCTCCTCCATATCGGCCTTGGGCGTTACGCTCCAGATCAGTTTATCCGCAACATCCAGTTGCTCACGCCACGCATTGCTCTCCTCGCCACTTTCCAGCCAGGTCTGACGCAACACCCGCTGCCAGTGCTCGCGCAGAAACTGGGCGATACCCGCCGGCAGGTCGGAACGCATGCAGAACTGATCGATGGCCTGACGACTGCGCTGTTCGGCCAGGTCGCTTTGCTCCAGGCGTTGCAAGATCGGGCGAAACGCCGTAGCGGATTGCCCGGCCGCCGCATCGCGCTCGGCGATCATTTTGTCGAGCGCTGCGGTCGGCTCGACAAGCACGGCAGTGTCGTTGACGAACTCGGCACGCACGCGGGAAGCAATTTCGCGGATGTGCACACACAAGGGATGCCGCGAAGAGACATCGATCGGCAGGCCAATGGCGGCGCGCGCCATCTTGTCGAGTAGCTGCCGCGACGGGTGCGCATCGGCGCTGAAAAACGAAGGGTCGAGCATGGCTGCCCGAAGCGTTGGAATCTGCAGACTGGCCAACGCGGTCTTGATCGCATCCGGCAGGCTGGGCGCTTCGAAGATGGCCTCGAAAATCATCGCCAGCGCGTCAATCGCCGCAGCCTCCGGCGCGCTGCCAGGCACGCCCAGTGTGGCCGCATTCAGGGGTTTCAACGCAGCGCCCTCGCCAGCGGTACTTGCACTGCGCTCCAGCTCATCCAGGCGGCTGAGCAGCTGCCCGAACATGGCTTGGGTCAGGAGCGATGCCGCGAATCCCCCCCCCCATTCTCCGGCCGGCGCCCCGCCTGCCGCGTGATGGGCAATCAGGCTTTGCTGAAGCGCGACCGCCGCGTCCTCGGTCCGCGGTGCTCCCGCCGCCCCGGGAGAATTCGGGCCGGCAGCATCCGGCGCGGTGACAATACTGGCTTGTGCCGCAGAAACTTTGCGCCCGATGAGAAAATCGTTGGTCGCTGCATAGACCCCGGGCAGGAATTCGGTCAGATACTCTTCGTACCGGGCAATGCGATCCAGCGCCCGGTCGTGGGATTCGCCCAGCGCGGTCGACAAGGCGAGCATGCCTTTGACGATGCCCTTCAGGCCGACGGGATTGTCGGCTTGCGGCATATCCGGTCGGCCAAGCAAGGTAATGAAGCGCAAATAGACCCGCCAAAGTTCGGCGCCATTGCGCTCCTGCAAGCGGGTGGAGAAATCGCCGAGGCGAATGTCGACTTCCAGGTCGTCCTCGCCCACCAGGGAAATCTTGGACGCAGTCAGCCCACCCAATTGGTCGAAAGTGCTGCGGCGTTGGCTGGAAGCCATTTCATCGTAATGCTCGCCCACAGCGATGGCAAAGGCACGCAGCGCCTCTTGTGGCAACGGCTCGCACTCATGCAACAGCCGCACTAGCTGCTTCTGGAAAAACACCCGGCAATCCCTGAGGATTTCAAAGGCATCATCCGGAACCGGCAAGGTTTCAGTGGCAGCGTTGAGGGACATGGATACTCCGGCGCGAGGGCGGGCAAACGTCGATATTACGGCAAATCGCCGTCCTTGGGCGCATCGGACACCCGCGCCCCCACGACGCCCAGCCGGGCTTTGAGCGAATCGGGGCTGCCATTGAACTGGGCAGAGTAATACACCGAGTTGCTCATGACCTTTTTGACGTAATCCCGGGTTTCGCTGAACGGAATGGTTTCGGCATAAATAGCCCCTTCCAGCGGCTGATCGGCCCGCCATTTGCGTGCCCGGCCCGGGCCGGCGTTGTAGGCGGCAGAGGCCAGCACCGGATGATTGTCGAGGTTGTCCATGACCATCCGCATGTAACTGGTTCCCAGCAGCACGTTGGTTTCGGTGTCATGCACGCGCGCGGGATTGAAATCCTTGAGGCCGATTTTCTTGGCCACCCATTTCGCTGTTGCCGGCATCAATTGCATCAGGCCCGAGGCGCCGACGTTCGATTTCGCGCTGGGAATGAAACGGCTTTCCTGGCGCATCAGCCCGTAGACCCAGGCGTCATCGAGCGACTGGTTGAGCGCTGCCGGACGCACCTGTTCGCCATACGGGGCGATGAAGCGCAACGAGAAATCATGCTCGTCGCGCGTGCGTTCCGCCGTGTTGATCGTGCGATCCCAGATCTGGTTGGCCTTGGCCAATTGCGCCGCAGCCAGCAGTTCCCGGTCGCTCATGCCGCGCAAGGACCAGTTCCATTCGCGAACGGCTTCGGTGCGCATGTCGAGCCGGAAAAAGGCCATGGCCCGGCGCAAGCCCGGGTTGTCCCGCGCGCCCCTTTGCTCGTCCGATGTCGGCGCCTTGGCTCTTGGCGGCACGGTCACTTTGCGTCCTAATTCCTCGTCGGCGAGGTTGCCGTAGAAGTTGGCCTGCCCGGCCACTTTTTCGAACAAGGCATCCGCTTCGCTCGTCAAGCCGCCGGCCTTGTAAGCCCGGCCCAGCCAGTAAATCCACTCCGGCTGCGCGGCCAGGCTCGGCGGCATCTCACGGATGGTCGCCAACACGACGCTCCAGTCGTTGGCGCGCAGTGCGGCACGCACCTTCCATTGCAAGGCATCGTCGGAAAGCGGCGTGCTGCCGGCCTGGGCGTACCACGTCAAAGCTTCACCGTAGTGGCGCTTGGCCCCTTGCACGGCGACCTGACTCCAGGCCCATTCCCGCTCGCCCGCCTGCAGGCGCGACTGGAGCTTTTCCAGCTCCCCTGCGGCGGCACGCGGATCGTTGGTGGCCATGCGTTGAACCGCCAAGGCCGCCAGTTCCCGGCCGGCGCGCGTGGCATACCAGTTTGCGGGCTGGCGGGCGAGGTAACCCATCGGGCTGGAAAGCACCTGATCGAGGCTCTTGGCCTCCGGCATCTGGCTATCGGGCAAGGCGGACAGGGTGAGCTTCGCCGGGCCGGTCTTGTTGGCCTCGAATTGGCGGCGCGCCCGCGCCCAGACATCTTCCGCTGTCACGCGGTTGTTGCGGATCAGCGCTTCGAGTACCGGGCGGCAGGCCTCTGGCGGTTCAAGCTGGACCAGCCAGAGCTTGCCGGCATCGTCGAGCACCACCAGATCGCCATTGGCGAGGCGGGCCTGCTGGTAGTAGCAGGTGACATCGGCCTCGGGCGCTAGCAGCCCCGGATATTCGCGCTGGATTTCGCTCCAGTAACCACGCTTGCCGAACCAGCGAATCCAGTCCGCACGCAGCTATTCTGCCACGCAGGTGCCCTCGTAGCGGCGCAGGAAAGCCTGCGTGGCCGAGCTGTCGCCCTGATCCATGGTCATGCGCAACTGGTAGTTCTCGACGTAAGGCGCCAGTTCGTGATTGCCGAGTTGGGCGGCGGCCCGGTCGAGTTTGGCGCGGTCGCCAGCGCGGAAGGCGTCGCGTGCCGCCAGATAGACGCTGTCGCGACTTTCCTGAGCGGCTGCGGGCAGGGCGAGGACAAAGGCGACGAGTAGAACGGAAAACTTCATGCTAGATTCGCTGGATGGTGACGCGATTCGAGGATAACACGGCCGGACGGCAAGCCCTGCGGCGGGACATGGTGGCCCGGCGCGCGGCGCTGAGCGATGCCGAGCGCGATGCGCTCTCGGCACGCATCGTCAGCCACGCGCTCGCCGCCTTGCCGACGCCGCGCATTGCTGCCTTCTGCTGGCCGATCAAGCACGAGCCCGATGTCCGCCCGCTGCTCGCGCCGTGGATGGCTGCGGGCGTCCGGGCTGCGCTGCCGGTGGTCATCGACGCCGGGCAGGCGCTGGCTTTTCGTGCCTGGACAGCGGACACGCCACTGGTTCCGGACCGCTACGGCATTCCGACCCCGAGTGCCGGCGACTGGCTGACGCCCGACCTGATCCTGCTGCCGCTCAACGGCTTCGATGCTGCCGGTTATCGCCTGGGTTACGGCGGCGGCTTCTTCGACCGCACGCTGGCGGCATTGGTGCCGCGCCCGTTGGCCGTCGGCGTCGGGTTCGAGATCAACCGGCTCGACAGCATCGGGCCGGAAGCCCACGATCAGCGGCTGGACTGGATCGTCACCGAAAACGGTGCCTTCAGGCCGAGCGCCTGAAGCCGAAGCCCACCCCGAGCATGAGCGCCGCCACAGCCGCCGCGAGCACGGCCTGGCGAAAATCGTAAATCCCGGTGCGCACCGCCAATTCCAGCGTCCACGCGTGCTGCAGCGCAATGACCAGCGCCGCCATGGCCACACCGGCCCAAGCCAGCGGTTTGCGGCGGCTCAGATAGGTCGCTGTCGCCAGCCCGGCGACCGTGGCTTGCGTGACGAGAGCGCCGAAGACAAGCAGCAAAGTGAGTGCGTACTGACTCATGCCGCGCACCAGGCCTTGGCAAAACGCGCCAAGGCTTCGTCCAGGGTGGCACGCGGACAACCGAAATTGAGGCGCAGCCAGCCCGGCGCGCCGAAATCGGCGCCGTTGGACAAGCCCAACCCATGCGCTTCGAAATGTGCGGCCGGATCGGCCAGCCCCAATTCGCGAACGTCGATCCAGGCCAGATAGGTGGCTTCGACCGGCCCCATTTTTGCCCATTTTTCAGCGTCGACCGCGACAATCACCCGTTCACGGTTGCCGCGCAGGTAATCGAGGAGTTCGGCATGCCATTCGCCGCCATGGCGATAAGCGGCTTCGGCAGCAGCCAGCCCGAGCACGTTGACATGCGGCACGATGCCCTGCTGGGCGCGGATGAAGGCCCGGCGCAGGGTGGGGTCGGCGATGACCGCAAAGGCACAGCCGAGGCCAGGGATATTGAAGGTCTTGGAGGGCGCCATCAGCGTGATGGTACGCCGTGCCGCCGCCGGTGACAGGCTGGCGAACGGAATGTGGCGCTTGTCGTCATCAAGCACCAGACCGCAGTGAATTTCGTCCGAACAGACCACCAGATCGTGGCGTTCGGCGTAGTCGGCCAGCATCGCCAACTCCTCGCGCGACCAGCAGCGGCCGACCGGGTTGTGCGGATGGCAGAGCAGGAAAAGTCGGGTTGTCGCGGTAGACGCCGCTTCAAGGGCTGTTTTATCCCACTGCCAGCGGCCATCGAAAGCCAGTTCGACGCGGTGCAGAACGCGGCCGGACAGCCGCGGCGCCGAAAGGAAGGGCGGGTAGATCGGCGTGGCCGTCAGGACATCGCCTTCGACCGCCCGGCAGGCCACGTTCAGCCCGGTCACCAGACCCGGCAACCAGACGATCCATTCCGGTTCGATGCGCCAGTCGTACTCGCCTTCCAGATGAGCAAGCACTGACGCCACCAGCCCCGGCCAGGGGCCGCCATAACCGAACACGCCGTGGTCGATGCGCCGATGCAGCGCCTCCAGAACGGGCGGCGGCGCGGCAAAATCCATGTCCGCCACCCACAGCGGGAGAATGTCCCGCCCGGCGTATTTCCGCCACTTTT
>ERZ1645187.4681-NODE-4681-length-10925-cov-40.192732_pt1 | contig 10925 bp, 13 predicted proteins | sample MGYA00575352_ERZ1645187 | MGnify/ENA primary metagenome ERZ1645187 (study PRJEB40837, sample SAMN11349314) | freshwater sediment metagenome | isolation source: river sediment | host: Sediment | place: India: Wazaribad , New Delhi | collected 2017-02-21 ... | reverse complement strand
TGTCGGTCGGCGGCAACGACATCATCGATCACCTGCCGGTCTTCGTCTTTCCCTACACCGCGGCGCGGGCCCGCACCGGCCGGGCCTATGTGCGCTGGCCGGTCTATCGGGCGGCGCTCGACGTGATCGTCAAGACCTACGACGAGATCTGCCGGCCGATCGTCGATCTCGGCATCGACGTCGTCGTCAGCGGCTACGACCATCCCAATCCGCGGGTGAAGGAGGACGGCGGCCAGTGGATCGGGCCGGAGCTGATCCGCACCCGCAACCTCTTCGACATCCCGCTGTGGCACCTGATCACCGGCGAGATGATCGACGAATACGATCGGCGGATGCGGGCCTTCGCGGCGCGCTTCAATGCGGCGACCGATAGGGCGAAGTCGACGGCGAAGCTGACCTTCGTGTCGCAGATCGACGCGGTCAACGACGGCAGCTGGGCGCCGCACCCCGGTGGCGTCAATCCGCGCTGGAACGACGAGATGCATCCGACCGACGAAGGCTTCCGCCGGGTCGCCGGGCGGCTGGCGGGGGCGATCGAGAAGGTCTGGGCGCGGCGCAACACGCCGACCGTCTGAGCCGCGTCGGAGGACGAACGCGAACGCGCCGGCGGAGGTCTCCGCCGGCGCGTTCATCCGATGATCCGTCGTCGGGCGAGGCTCAGGCCTCGTCCTCGTTCTCGAGGGCCGCCTTGGTCTCGGCGAGGAACTCCTCGGCGCCCTTCTTGGCCTCGCGGATGAGGTCGGAGATGTCCTTGGCCAACCGGTCGAGGGCCATGCGCAGGCCGCCGACCGAGGGCTTGTCGACGCTCATCGCGTAGCCCGACATGGCGACCGACAGGGCGACCTCGACGAGGCCGAAGACGGCGGTGCCCTCATCGACCTCGTGCTCGTCGAGATAGTCGAGCACCATGTCGCGCAGCGCCTCGACATGGGCCTCCTGCTCGTCGTCCCAGCTCTCGTATTCGGTTTCGTCGTTGCCGTTGACCACGGGGTCGCCTTTCTGGTTCGCGGCGCTCGGGCGCGCCGGCCGATGGGATGGGACGGGGCTCAGGCGCCGCCTTCGCGGATCGGCGGCTGGAACTGCCAACCCATGTCCCAGGGGAAGTAGATCCAGGTGTCCTGCGACACCTCGGTGACGAAGGTGTCGACCAGCGGACGGCCCTGCGGCTTGGCGTAGACGGTGGCGAAATGGGCCTTGGGCATCATCTCGCGGACGACGCGGGCGGTCTTGCCGGTGTCGACGAGGTCGTCGATGATCAGGATGCCGGCGCCGTCGCCGCCGCCGAGCTCGAGCAGATGCGGCTGCACGGTCTTCATCACCCGGAGTTCTCCCTGGGTGGTGTAGTCGTGATAGGAGGCGACGCAGATCGACTCGATCAGGCGGATGTCGAGTTCGCGCGCCACGATCGCCGCCGGCACGAGGCCGCCGCGGGTGATGGCGACGATCGCCTGCCACTGCCCCTGGCCGGAGAGCCGCCAGGCGAGCGCCCGGGCGTCGCGGTGGAACTGATCCCAGGAAACGGGGAAGGCCTTGGGTTGGGGACCGCTCATCGGGGGCTCCTCAGGGGTTTTCTGCACGGATACGCAGGACCATCGCCTCGACGGCGGCGAAGGCGGCCTCGAGGGCGGCCGCGTCGCGGGCGCGCACCACGATGTTGGTGGCGTAGCGGCCGTCGCGCTCATAGGGGTAAGAGCCGATGACGGTCGCCGGATGGGCCTTCTGGATGGCGGCGAGCGGGGTGGCGACGAGGCCCTCGCCGCGCTCGGCATCGATGATTCGCGACAGCATCGGCCGGCCGCCGGTGAGGCGGGCGCAGGCGGCGGCGACCATCGCCTCGAACACCACCGGCACGCCGGCCATGACGTGGACATTGCCGATGCGGAAGCCGGGCATGCCGTTGTCGGTCTCGATCAGCTCGGCGCCGAAGGGGATGCGGGCCATCCTGAGGCGCGCCTCGTTGACCTCGGCGCGGCCGGCGAGGCGCTGCTTCAGGATCTCGACGGCGCGGGGGTGATGGTCGATGCCGACCTCGAAGGCGGCGGCGACGGCATCGGCGGTGATGTCGTCGTGGGTCGGGCCGATGCCGCCGGAGGTGAAGACCCAGGTCCAGCGGGCGGAGAGGGCGCGGACCGCCTCGACGATGCGATCGGTCTCGTCGGGGACGATGCGCACCTCCTCGAGGTCGATGCCCATCTCGGTCAGCCGGTCGGCGAGGAAGCCGATGTTGCGGTCCTTGGTGCGGCCGGAGAGGATCTCGTCGCCGATGACCAGCAGGCCGGCGGTGACGACGGTGTCGGGGGAGGTCGCATCGGCGGTCATGTCGTCCTCCCATGGGCCGGGATCGGCGCCGCGCCGGGCGCGCCTCGCGGTCAATAGATCAATCCGCGACGGCTCTCAAGGCGCGTCACTCCGGCCGGTCGGCGCGCCAGCGGTAGATCCAGTCCATGCGGTCGAGGAGCTGGTGGCCGAGACCCCATTTCAGCGCCGCGTCGCGGAAGACGGCGAGCGGGTGGGGCAGGTGGTAGAGGCGGCCGTTCGACACCGCCTGTTCGACGATCGCCCGGGCGCGCGGCTTCCGCAGCGTCTCGTAGGCGCGGAAAGCGGCGGCGACGTTGGGGGCGCCCTCGAGCACCCGGGCGATGACGGCGGCGTCCTCGATCGCCATGCCACCGCCCTGCGCGGCGAAGGGCAGGGTGGCGTGGGCGGCGTCGCCGAGCAGGGTCACCGCGCCGGCGGTCCACTCGAAGCCGCAGTCGAAGCCGCACAGCGCCCATTTGGTCCAGGTCTCGGGCAGGTCGAGCAGGGAGCGGGCGGCCTCGGGCCAGCGCGAGCGGCCGGTCAGGCCGAAATGGGCGGCGAACTCGGCCTTGGTCGCCGGCACCGACCAGCTCTCGTCCTGCCAGGTGTCCTCGACCACGGCGACGATGTTGAACTCGCGGCCGGCGCGGATCGGGTAGTGGACGAGGTGGGCGCGGGGCGACAGCCACATGCCGGTGACGTCGCGCAACTCGGCGGGCACGCGGTCGATGGCGACGGTGGCGCGATAGGCGGTGCGGCCGGTGTAGCGGGCCGGGGGGCCATGGCGCAGCACGGTGCGGATGCGGGAGCGCACGCCGTCGGCACCGATCAGGCCGGCGACACGGAAGTCGCGCGGCTGGCCGGCGACGGTGGCGTGGACGGCGAGGGCGTCGGGCTCGGGGCTGGCGTCGCGGAAGCGGGCGTCGAGGACGAGGTCGATCCGCGGTTCGGCGGCGACGGCATCGGCGAGGACGGCCAGGAGGTCGGCGCGATGGACGACCCAGAAGGGGGCGCCATAGCGCGCCTCGACCGCGGTGCCGACGACGGTGCGGGCGACCTCGCCGCCGGCGCGGGAGGAATGGACGCGGATCTCGCGCGGGCACACCGCGACGCGCGACAGCGCCGCGCCGAGGCCGAGATCGATCAGGACGCGGGAGGCATTGGGCGACAGCTGGATGCCGGCGCCGACTTCGGCCAGCACCGGCGCCTGCTCCAGCACGGTGACGCGATGGCCACCGCGGGCGATGGCCAGCGCGGCCGTCAGACCACCGATGCCGCCGCCGGCGATGAGGAGGGAATGGCTGGACATGACGGGTCGGGGCCCCTGGCAACGGCCCACCCCGGGGCAGGCGGCGCCGGGGCGTCCGGACTCACTCGGCGGCGACGGCGGCGGGGTGCCAAGCGGCGTCGGCCGGGACGGATTCGCTCGCCTTCAGCTTCGCGTCGTAGACGTAGAGGGTGCCGCAATAGGGGCAGAGCTTCTCGTCGCCGGCGCCCATGTCGAGGAAGACGTGGGGGTGGTCGAGGGGCGGCTTCGCGCCGATGCACATGAATTCGCGGGCGCCGATGCGGATCTTGTCGATGCCGCGATCGTTGGCGAAGTGGGGAACGGCAGCGTCCGCCATGGATCTTCCTCGTCCTGACTGTGGAGCGGCGGCACCATACCGGGGCCGTGCGGCGAAGGGTAGAGGGGAAAAGGGATGACCTCCGGCGCCCGGCAGGGGCGACGAGCGGTCCGTCGGCGGCGGCTCGGCGGCACCTTTCGCGGCGACTGCTGCGACCGGGCGTTGCGTGCCTGACATTTCATTCCGTATGTTTCCGAATGGTGTCCGGACGGGATGCCTTCACAGAGGAACGATTCGATGCGGAACCCGATCTTCAGTTGTCTCTTCGGCCTCGCGGCGTCGGTATCATTCGCCCTTTCGGCGGCAGCGGACCCGCTGCTCGGGGGCGCCGGCACGACCCTGGGCGGACCGGCGGCGGCGGTGACGCCGGCCCCGGTCAATGCGACCGTGACGCGGAGCGGCAAGATCGTGCTGACCGTCTCGATCGCGATCAAGTCGGCGGTGCCGACCGCGCAGCCGATCTATTGCCAGCTCAATTCGGCGCACTACGGGACCTCGACCATCCTAGAGACCCTGGCGGTCAAGGCGACCCGTAACGGGTCGACGGCCAGCTGCACCGTGCCGCTCAACTATTCCTGGCGCCTTCCCGACGCCAACGGCAGCATCGCCAACACGCTGACAGTGGTCTCCGGCCAGTACGAGTTCGGCACGCCGACGGTGATGGCGCGCAACCACACTTCGGGTCTGGCGACGATCTCGCCGATCCCGGCGAACGGTGCCACGACGGCGCTCTCGGCCTCGGTCACCTTCTGAGGCACGGATCGCGGGACCCGGCCTCCTCCGGGTCCCGCGACCCGCGCGGCTCCGGATTCGACCGGGCGGCGTCGGCAGGATATGCAGGCACGATGAAGATCGTGCCCCTCTCCCGATCCCAGGCTTCGCGAACCCCGACCATGAAGACCTTTCTCTCCGACGGCGTCCGCATCGCCTATCTCGACGAGGGGCCGCGCGACGGCGACCCGATCGTGCTCGTCCACGGCTTCGGCTCCAACGTCCGGGTCAACTGGGTCGGACCCGGCTGGGTCTCGACGCTGACGGCGGCGGGCTTTCGGGTGATCGCCCTCGACAACCGGGCCCACGGTGCCTCCGAGGGGCCGCACGATCCGGCGGTCTACGGCGCCGGCACCCACATGGCGGAGGACGTGCGGCGGCTGATGGACCATCTCGGCATCGCCCGGGCCGACGTCATGGGCTATTCGATGGGCGCCTGGATCACCGCCCATCTGGCGCTCGCCCATCCCGAACGGCTGCGCTCGGCGATCTTCGGCGGCCTCGCCATGGCGATGGTCACCGGGCTCGCCGGACAGGAGACGCTGGCCCAGGCGCTCGAGGCAGAGACCGACGCCGAGGTGACGAGCCCCAAGGGCAGGGCCTATCGCGCCTTCGCCCAGCAGACCGGATCCGATCTCCTGGCGCTCGCCGCCTGCATGCGCGGCTCGCGCCAACCGGTGCCGGTGGAGGGGCTCGCCCGGCTACGACTGCCGGTGCTGATCGCGGTCGGCACCAAGGACGACGTCGCCGGGTCGGTCGACGATTTCGCGGCGCTGATCCCGGGCGCCGAGGTGCTCGACATCCCGGATCGCGACCACATGGTGGCGGTCGGCGACCGGGTCTACAAACAGGGCGTGCTCGACTTCCTGTCGCGGCGGCCGTGAGGGCGAAAGTCCTCGTCGGACGAATCGCTTGGCAGCCTCGGTGAAGAGATCGAATCCGCGAGGCCGCCGGCTCGAGATCCGGCATGAAGAGGCGCCGAAACAGCGAGTCGGCAGAATCGCTTGTGACGACCGGCGGAGGTCGCCAACCGGCGGGAGGGCGGCCGGGGGCGGCCGGGGCGGCGAAACCGAGTCCGGTCTCGCGGCCAACCGCTTGATTTCTCAGGCGCCGTGGAACTTCGCCTCGCGCTTTTCGAGGAAGGCGGTGCGGCCCTCGGCGAAGTCGGCCGAGGCGAAGCAGGCGTCGGTCAGCGCGACGAGGCGATCGCGATCGCGGGTCACGGTTCCGGCGACCACCGCGTCGATGGCGACCTTGGCGGCGTGGATGGTCAAGGGCGCGTTGTGGGCGATGGCCAGCGCCAGATCGAAGGCCTCGTTGGCCAGCGCCTCGACCGAGTGGACGGCGGTGAGGAGACCGATCTCCAGCGCCTCGTCGGCGGTCATGCGGCGGGCGGTGAAGAACATCTCCTTGGCGCGCTGGGGGCCGAGGGCGGCGACGATGTCGGCCATGCAGTCGGGCGGGTAGCCGACGCCGAGGCGGGCGGCGGGGATGCCGAAGACGGCGTCGGTGGCGGCGATGCGCAGGTCGCAGGCGACCGCCAGACCCATGCCGCCGCCGAGGCAGAAGCCGCGGATCATGGCGATGGTGGGCTTCGCCGCATGGCGCAGGGCGGAGAAGGCGTCGGCGTTGGAGGCCTCGTAGGCGCGGGCGGAGGCCGCGTCCTTGCGCACGGTGGAGAATTCCGAGATGTCGGCGCCGGAGACGAAGGCGAGATCGCCGTCGCCGTGGACCAGGATGACGCGGACGTCGGGGTGGCTCTCGAGGGCGGCGACGGCGCCGGGGATGGCCTTCCACATGTCGAGCGAGACGGCGTTGCGGCGCGCCGGATTGGCGACCACCAGCCGGCCGATCGGGCCCTCGACCTCGGCGCGGATACGGGTGTCCGTCGTCGGCAGCACGGTGACGGGGAGGGGGGCGGCGGGGGTCTTCATCGGGGTGACTCCGGGGCGAGGGTCTCGCGGGTGACATGACAGAGCGAGATCTTTCCCAATTCGTCAACCCGGAGGAACACCGCGATTTGGCGGACGGACGAAACGCGCTATGTTGAATTCGTATCGTCGTCCCGGGCCTTGACCCCGCGGAGGAGGAGGAGACCCATGGTGCAGACCCTTCAGACGGCCCCGACCGTCGTGCCCGACATCGACCCGATCTGGACGCGGGTGCGCGACGAGGCGGCGGCGATGAGTTCCGCCGAACCGGCGCTCGCCAGCTTCATCTGGGAGACCGTGCTCAATCACGGCCGGCTCGAGGACGTCGTCGTCCACCGGGTGGCCGAGCGGCTCGGACATCCGACGGTGAAGGAGGCGCTGATCCGCCAGACCTACGAGGAGGCGCTCTGCGACGAGCCGGTGCTCGGCGAGATCTTCCGCGTCGATCTGCAGGCGGTGTTCGATCGCGATCCGGCCTGCGAACGGATGATCGAGCCGATCCTCTACTTCAAGGGCTTCCACGCCATCCAGACGCATCGTCTCGCCAACTGGCTGTGGCGCCACGGCCGGCGCGACTTCGCGCTCTATCTGCAGAGCCGGGCCTCGGAGGTGTTCCAGGTCGACGTCCATCCGCAGGTGCCGCTCGGCCGCGGCCTGTTCTTCGACCACGCCACCGGCATCGTCGTCGGCGCCACCGCGGTGATCGGCGACGACGTGTCGATCCTCCAGGGGGTGACGCTCGGCGGCACCGGCAAGGAGTGCGGTGACCGCCATCCCAAGATCCGCTCGGGGGTGTTGATCGGCGCCGGCGCCAAGGTGCTCGGCAACATCGAGGTCGGCAGTTGCGCGCGCATCGCCGCCGGTTCGGTGGTGCTGCACGCGGTTCCGGCGCGCACCACCGTCGCCGGGGTGCCGGCCAAGCCGGTCGGCGAGGTGACGAGCTGCTCGGAGCCGTCGCGGGCGATGGACCAGATGCTCGGCGACGACTGACGGAAGCGCGCCGGTTTTCCCCCGGACTCGTGGAATTTCGCGGGCGCGTGCCTTTGACGGACGGGAGGCTTCGTGCCACAAGCGGCGCCGAGCCGCGGGCGCTTCGCGCCCGGCGACGATCGTCCAATCAGCGCGGAGCATCCCCTTGGACAAGACCGAACTCGCCAAGCTGCAGGCCTATCTCCGGCGCAAGTTCGACCTCGACACGATCAAGGTCGTGGCGCGCCCGAAGAAGAAGGACTCGGCCGAGGTGTTCATCGGCGACGAGTTCGTCGCGGTGATCTATCGCGACGACGAGGACGGCGAGGTGTCCTGGAACCTGCAGATGGCCATCCTGGAGATGGACCTCGAGGACTGAGCCTCGAACCGTTCCTGCTCGCTGTTCGACGAACGCCCCGGTCGGCCGATCGGGGCGTTCGTCGTTTCGGGTGTCGTCGTCTCCGGCCCGTCGACCGATCAGCGGGTCTCGATGCCCCAGCCGGCGAGGCGTCCCTCGAGCGCGGCGTCGAGGGCTCGCCAATCGCCGAGGAGCGCCTTGGGGAAGCGCAGTTCGGCCGAGATCGCGCCGTGGAGCGCGTCGGAGAGGCACATGGCGGCCGGCTCGCCGGGGACCAGCGGGAAGCAGCGGGCAACGAAGGGGCGTACCACGCCGGTCTCGAAGAAGATCTCCTCGTCGGAATAGCCCGACTTCGGCGCGAGGCGCCGGCCCTGGAGCCCACCCGGCCCCTCCCAGGGCTCGCCGATGAAGAAGCGGGCATAGACGGTGGCCAGCCGCGCCGCGCCGTCGGCGCCCTCGTGACGCGGCCGCAGCGTCAGATGAACGATGTCGCGGGCGTAATCGGGCGTGTCGAAGCGTGCGGCGGTCGCCTCGGTGCGGCCCTCGAGTTCCGGCCAGGACAGCGCCAGATCGATCCGCGTCTGCGGACCGGGGACGCGTTGGTCGGCGAAACGGACGGCGTTGCGCGGGATCATCAGAGGGCGTCCGCCGACGACGAGGCGCACCGGTTCGGGCGAGGTCTCGGTCGCGGTGCGGCCGTCGTCGCGCAGAAGGACCGCGACGACGGCGGCCGCCAGGGCGACGACGACCAGACCGATGACGGCGCGAAGACGCGGCGACATGTGATTCCCTTCCTCGACACGACACCTGCATTAACCATCGCGGCAGAGACGGCAAGCCGGAGCACGCGAAGGGGCTGCGGTGGGGCGGCCGGCGTGATATCGGTTAAGAAAGAGTAAACGAGTATCGGGGCTCGCCATGTTGTACGAGTTGGCCATCGCCGCCTATGCCGCTGCGTGTGGCTTCGTGGCCGCCGGGGTGCTCGGCTCACTCTACCAGCTCCTCACCGATCGACCGGTGCGCTTCGCCATCGATCTCGAGACCATCGGCAAGGGTCTCATCGGCGTGCTGCTGTGTGCCTTCGCCGGGCCCTTCATCATCATGCGCAACGCCATCCGCGGCCGCATGATCGAGAACCGGCCGGTGGGCTGGCTCGTCGCCTCGACCGCCATCGCCACCGGCTGGAGCCTGTGCTCGGGCATCGTGGTGGTGCAGTTCGCGCTCGCCATGCGCGGCGGGCTGATCTGAGCCGGCTCAACGTCCGTGACGACGACCGGTGGTGCGACGATTCTTCACTCGTCGTGAGAAAACGCCTATAAGCCCTTGATGACGCTACGCTGCCATTTCGTCGTGATACGAATTTCGTAAGCATTCGAATCGTTCTGGTCACCATTCGTTAGGGGTCTGCGGTCGACATCTCGGCGGTCTCTCGAGAGCCGCGAGGTCACCGATGTTCTTCTCTGCCCGTCCGAAGGTCGCTGCGACGCCGGCCGCCCCGGAAGCCCCTGCCTTCGACGTGATGGCCCTGGTCACCGCGATCGCCGCCGTCACCGGGCGACGCGAGTTTCCCCAGCATTCCGGTCTGCCGCCGATCGTGGTGGAGAGCCTGCGCAGCCTCGACGCGGCGCTGGCGGCACGTGACGGATCGATGCTCGAGGCGGCGGTCGCCTCGTCGATGAAGGCGAGCGACGCCATGGCGGCGACGGCGCGGATCACTGGCGAGGTGCGCGAGAGCGCCACCCGCGCCGAGGCGATGGCGGCAGGGGTCGAAGAACTCACCGCCTCGATCCACCAGATCGCGGCGAGCGCCGAGACCGTCTCCGAGGCGATGAACCAGGCGGCGCGGGCGACGCGCGAAGGGGTCGACGCGACCCATGCCGCCTCCGACGCCAGTCTGGCGATCGGCGCCTCGTTCGAGCGGATGGACACGGCGTCGAGCCAACTGAAGACCGCGGCGGAGCAGATCGGCACCTTCGTGGCGACGATCGAGGCGCTGTCGCAGCAGACCAACCTCCTCGCCCTCAACGCGACGATCGAGGCGGCGCGGGCCGGCGAGGCCGGTCGCGGCTTCGCGGTGGTGGCGCAGGAGGTCAAGATGCTCTCCGGTCAGACCCAGAAGGCGACCGACGACATCCGCGCCCGCATCCAGCGGCTCGAGCAGCACGTCCAGGAGCTCGCCGAGAGCATCCACGAGGTGCGCGATCTGGTCGAGGTGTCGGCGACGCGCTCCGATGGGGCGCGCGAGCGGATCGACGAATGCCGGATGGCGGTCGAGGCGAGCGCGGCGCGGATGCACGAGATCGCCGGGGTGCTCAACGAACAGAGCGCGGCGGTCGGCGAACTCTCCGAGGGCGTCCATGCGATCAGCGGCCACACCACCCGGGCGACCGGGCTCGCCGAGCAGGTGATCGCGGCGGTCGGCTCGTGTGAGGCGACGATCGAGCAGCAATTCGCCGAGGCGGAGGCGCATGGGGCGCCGGACTTCGTGCTGCACCGGGCGAAGTCGGACCACTTCATGTGGAAGAAGCGGCTCGCCGAGGTGCTGGTGGGGTTGAAGGCGCTGAAGCCGGAGGAGCTCTCCGACCATCGTCACTGCCGGCTCGGCAAGTGGTACGAGACGGTGACCGACCGGACGATCCGCGACAATCCGGCCTTCACCGCGGTGCTGCCGGTCCACGAGGCGGTCCACGTCAACGGCCGCAAGGTGGCCGAACTCGTGGCGCGCGGCGATCGCGACGGGGCGCTCGCGGCCTATGGCGAGATGGAACGGGCCTCGGCGGCGGTGGTCGAGTGCCTCGATCGGCTGATCGCCCGGCGCTGAACCGGGCGGGCCTTCGTCCCCCGTCGGGCTTGCCAGAGGCGGCCGATCCTCTTCTAAAGGACGGATCGTCCGATCGCGGGCGATCTCCAGGAGACGAGCGACATGGCGATCTGGGAACTCGACGGGATCCGGCCGGAATTGCCCGAGGACGG
>ERZ1645187.4678-NODE-4678-length-10927-cov-9.774375_pt1 | contig 10927 bp, 10 predicted proteins | sample MGYA00575352_ERZ1645187 | MGnify/ENA primary metagenome ERZ1645187 (study PRJEB40837, sample SAMN11349314) | freshwater sediment metagenome | isolation source: river sediment | host: Sediment | place: India: Wazaribad , New Delhi | collected 2017-02-21 ... | reverse complement strand
CGCGGTCGTAGCCGGTCTGCACCGTGCGGGTGATGACCTCGCCCTTGGCGCAGGCCTCGCCGACGCGGGCGTTGAAGCCGTCGATGTTGCGCACGCCGACCTTCGACATTTTCTTGTAGCGGTCCTCCATCTCGCGGACCGCCCATTTGAGCGCGACGACAGCCTTTTTCGGGTCGGTGACGACCGGCGTCAGCAGATGCGGAATGCCGTCGTAGACCGACAATTCCAGCATTTTCGGGTCAACCATGATCAGCCGGCATTCCTCCGGCTTCATCCGGTAGACCAGCGACAGGATCATGGTGTTGATGGCGACCGACTTGCCCGAGCCGGTGGTGCCGGCGACGAGCAGATGCGGCATGCGGGCGAGATCGACGATGACGGGTTCGCCGCCGATGGTCTTGCCCAGCGCGATGGCGAGCTTGTGCTTCGACTTCTCGAAATCCTGCGAGGCGAGCAATTCGCGCAAGAAGACCGTCTCGCGCTTCTGGTTTGGCAATTCGATGCCGATGGCGTTGCGGCCCTGAACAACAGCGACGCGAGCCGAAATGGCCGACATCGAGCGGGCGATGTCGTCGGCAAGGCCGATGACGCGCGACGACTTGATGCCGGGCGCGGGTTCGAGCTCGTAGAGGGTGACGACCGGGCCGGGGTGGACCTTGAAGATCTCGCCCTTGACGCCGAAATCGTCGAGCACGCCTTCGAGCAGGCGGGCGTTCTGTTCGAGCGCGTCCTCGGAAATCTTGCTGGCCTGCTTCTTGGCTTCGGCGAGCAGCAGCAAGCCGGGCGGCTGGTAGGCCGAGCGGTCGAAGCGGTCGAGCATCGAGGGCTGCGCTTCCTTCTGCATGCGCTTGCCGGTCTTGATCTCGGGCGCGGGCGGGACGACGCGGCTCGGGGCAGGCGCCGGCTGGGCGCGGGTCGCCGCCAGCGCTTCCTCGGCCTGCGCGATGCGCTGGGCGCTTTCACGGCGCGACGGCGGAGCATAATCGGCGGCTTCGAAGGGCGGCGGGCCGAACGAAGGTTCGCGCCGGTCGGAATAGCCGTCGAAATCGGCGTCCTCGTCGTGATCGGCGCGCCGCCAGGGCGCGCGCGCGGTCGCGGCAGGCTTGGCGGCGGCGAAGCGGCGGCCGATCGCCGCCTTCAGGCTGAGAACGGCGTGAATGACGGCGCCGAGCGAGACGAGGCCGACGCCCGGTTCGCCGTCAATGTCGGTTTCCTCGGCGGAATGACGGCGAGCGGCCTTCGGCGCGGGCTCCGGTTCGCTGGCGGCGTCCTCTTCGTGCAGGCCGAAACCGGCCGCTGATGTGAGGGCGAGGATGGCGACGCCCGCCAGGGCGATGGCGACGATCAGCATCACCGGGCCATGGCCGCCGGCGAAACGACGCGGCAGCGCCAGAACGGCGTCGCCGAACATGCCGCCAAGCCCGGTCGGCAGCGGCCAGCGATCGGTGACCGGCAGCAGCGAAGCAAGACCCGCCGCCGCGAGGCCGCCGAGAAGCAGCAGAAGGATGCGCAAGGACGGCCGCTCAAGCCGGCGATGGGACAGGAGCCGCCAGCCCCACATGGCGATCGGCGCCAGAAGGGCGATGACGGCGAGCCCCAGTGTCTGCATCAACAGATCGGCGACGATGGCGCCGCCCGAGCCGAGCATGTTGCGCACCGGGCCGTCGGACGCGTTGTTGAGGCTGGGATCCTGCACCGACCAGGTGACCAGCGCCAGGCCGAGCGCGACGCAACCGGCGACGAGAATCAGGCCAAGCGCCTCGCGCAGCCGACGGCTCGCGAATTCGCGAACCGAATCAGGCACATAATCAATTGGTGAAAACGTCGAGGCGCGCATCGTCCGAACCGGTGTTCGCCGATCGCCCGAAAATGCGGGCGCGTTTCGGCTTCTCCCCGACACGCTAAAGAGGCGCGGTTAACGCGCGCTTAACCTTGAGACTTCGTGAACAGGCAAACGGCGGCGCCCATGGGCGCCGCCGCTGTCGTCGGTCTTGCAGCAGGGGCGGCGGCAGGCCGCCCCCCGCAGGGATCAGAAGTTGTAGGCGCGTTCGCCGTGCTCGGCGAGGTCGAGGCCTTCGCGCTCGGCGTCGACAGGCGCCCGCAGGCCGACCATCAGGTCGACGAGCTTGTACAGGATCGCCGAGCCGACGCCCGACCAGACCAGCGTGATCAAGACCGCCTTGATCTGGATGAAGACCTGCGTCGCCATCACATAATCGCCGGGCGAGGCTTCGCCGGGCTTGGCGATGTAGTCGGTCAGGCCGACGCCGCCAAGGTAGGGCGCAACAAGCACGCCGGTGGCGATGGAGCCGAGGATGCCGCCGACGCAGTGGATGCCGAAGACGTCGAGCGAATCGTCATAACCGAACTTGTTCTTCACCACGGCGACGAAGACGTAGCAGACGACGCCGGAGGCGAGGCCGAGCGCCAGCGAACCCATCGGGCCGGCAAAGCCGGAGGCGGGGGTGATGGCGACGAGGCCGGCGACCGCGCCCGACACCATGCCGAGCAGCGAGGGCTTGCCCTTGGCGCCCCATTCCGCGAACAGCCAGGACAGGGCCGCGGCGGCGGTGGCGACGAAGGTGTTGACGAAGGCCAGCGCCGTCGTGCCGTTGGCTTCAAGGTTCGAGCCGGCGTTGAACCCAAACCAGCCGACCCAGAGCAGCGAGGCGCCGATCATGGTCATGGTCAGCGAGTGCGGGGGCATCGCCTCGCGCGGGTAGCCGACGCGCTTGCCGAGCATCAGGGCGCCGACGAGGCCGGCGACGCCAGCATTGATGTGCACGACGGCGCCGCCGGCGAAGTCGAGCGCTCCCCACTGGAAAATCAGGCCGGCATCGGCGGTGACTTCATCGAGCCTGGCCTGCGCCGCGGCCTTGGCGGCTTCATCGCCGGCGGTCGCGACAGCCTTGGCGGCGGCGGCGAGAGCGTCCGGGCCGGCCCAGTACCAGACCATGTGGGCGACCGGGAAATAGATGATGGTCAGCCACAGCGCGACGAAAATGACCACGGCCGAGAAGCGGATGCGCTCGGCGAAGGCGCCGACGATCAGCGCCGGCGTGATGCAGGCGAAGGTCATCTGGAAGGCCATGTAGACATATTCTGGAATGACGACGCCATTCGAGAAGGTCGCGGCCGTCGTGGTCGGGTCGACGCCCTTGAGGAAGACCTTGTCGAATCCGCCGATGAAGGCGTTCAGGCCGCCGCCATTGGTGAAGGCGAGGGAATAGCCGTAGAGCACCCAGATGACCGCCGCGAGCGAAACGATCATGAAGACCTGGGTCAGGATCGACAGCATGTTCTTGGAGCGGACGAGGCCGCCATAGAACAGGGCTAGCCCTGGAATCGACATCATCAGGACGAGCGCGGTCGAGATGAGCATCCAGGCGGTGTCGCCCTTGTTGGGCACGGGCGTCGCCGCGTCGGCGGCGAGCGCAAGTCCGGCCGTGGCGAGCGAGGCCGCCAGGCCAAGGCCGATCGCGCGAAGCGAAGGTTGGAGGGAGAGTGTTCGATTCATGTCTTTACCCCGAAAATGAGAAGGGGACTGTTAAAGAGCGTCGATGTTGCGTTCGCCGGTGCGAATGCGCACGGCGCGATCGAGCGTGCTGACGAAGATCTTGCCGTCGCCGATCTGGCCGGTGTGCGCGGCTGAGCTGATCGCGTCGACCACCTGGTCGACCAGTTCGGGTGCGACAGCGAGTTCGATCTTCAGTTTCGGCAGGAAGCTGACGGCGTATTCGGCGCCGCGATAAATCTCGGTATGTCCCTTTTGGCGACCGTAGCCCTTCACCTCGGTCACCGTGAGGCCATGCACGCCGACGGCGGTGAGCGCATCGCGCACCTCGTCAAGCTTGAACGGCTTGATAATCGCCATCACGATTTTCATGTCGCTATCCCTTCTTGCGCCGCGGGCAGATCCCGCCGGTCGCGCCATGGGCTTGCCGCCCGCACATGCGGACGACCGCTCGGACATCGCCAATCAAGCGGCGTGCCAAGCGGCGACGGTCAATTAAGATATTGAAAAAGCGTAGAAAGAGCCGCGACTATGGCTGCCGCGGCTCACAGCCGCGGCACGCGCCTGCATTTGCGGCGCTTGCAGCGCAGCAATAATGCCTAAAAACTATGCAATTCCATGCTTGCCCTTATTTTGGGCTGCGCTGCCGGATCAGACCCTCTTGCGCGACGGATGCGATCAGGCGGCCGTCGCGCGAATAGAGCGATCCGCGGGTGAGGCCGCGCGCGCCGCTCGAATTCGGGCTGTCCTGCGCATAGAGCAGCCATTCGTCGGCGCGGAACGGACGATGGAACCACAAGGCGTGGTCGAGACTCGCCACCTGCATATTGCGGCTGAACACCGAACGGCCGTGCGCGATCAGGGCGGTGTCGAGCAGGGTCATGTCCGACAGATAGGAAAGCACGGCGCGATGGATGGCCGGATCGTCGGGCAGGCGGCCCGAAGCGCGCACCCAGACATTCTGGAACGGCTCCATCGGCTTGCGGCGGGCATAGCGGGAGAGGTCGCAGGCGCGAATCTCGATCGGCCGCTCGCGCTCGAAATACTGGCGCACGTGATCCGGCATCATCGAGCCGTAGCGCTGCAGAATATCGTCCTCGCTCGGCAGCGTTTCCGGATCAGGGGCCGAGGGCATGGAAAAGGCGTGCTCCAGCCCCTCTTCCTCGATCTGGAAGGAGGCCGAGAGCGAGAAGATGGCCTTGCCGTGCTGGATGGCGACGCAGCGGCGCGTGGCGAAACTCTTGCCGTCGCGGATGCGGTCGACCTGATAGACGATCGGCACGCTGGGATCGCCCGGCAGGATGAAATAGCCGTGCAGCGAATGCGGCGGGCGGTCGGCGACCGTGCGGGCGGCGGCGACGAGGGCCTGCGAAATGACGAGGCCGCCAAAGACGCGCTGCCAGCCGGCCTGCGGACCGTGGCCGCGGAAAATATCCTTCTCGATCGGTTCGAGATCGAGCTGGGCGAGAAGATTGGCGACGGCTTGAGACATGGGCGCGCATTCCTGAAGAGCGTGCGTCCACGAATCATGACCGGCGCGGTCGCGTCAAGACCGCGCCGGGACAGGTCATTGCAGATGCAGGGCTTCGCCGTGCTGCGAAATGTCGAGGCCCTCGCGCTCCTCGTCGTGCGAGACGCGCAGGCCGACCAGAAGGTCGGTGGCCATGAGGACGGCCCAGGTGCCGGCGATGCACCATGCGGTCGTCACGACGACGCCGATCGCCTGCAGGCCGAGCTGCCTGACATTGCCCTCGATCAGGCCGGAGACGCCGGGCTCGGACGCCGTCGCGCTGACGGCGGCGGTGGCGAAAACGCCGGCCAACATCGTGCCGAGCAGGCCGCCGACGCCATGGACGCCGAAAACGTCGAGCGAATCGTCATAGCGCAGCCGATGCTTGAGGATGGTCGAGGCCCAATAGCAGACGCCGCCGGCGATGACGCCGATGACGACGCCATGCCAGGGCAGGATGTAGCCCGAAGCGGGCGTGACCGTTCCAAGGCCCGCGACGGCGCCGGAAATGACGCCGAGAACGGACGGCTTGCCGCGATGCGCCCATTCGAGCGCGGTCCATATGACCGCGCCGGCGCAGGCGGCCAGATGCGTCGCGACGATGGCGAAGACCGCGCGCGAACCAGCGCCGAGCGCCGAACCGCCGTTGAAGCCGAACCAGCCGACCCACAGCAGGCCTGTGCCGACCACGGCCAGCGTCAGGTCGAACGGCGCGAGGTTCTCGCGGCCGAACCCTTGCCGCGCGCCGATCACCAGCGCCGCGACGAGGCCGGCGACGCCGGCGTTGATATGCACGACCGTGCCGCCGGCAAAGTCGATGACCCCCAGGCTCTGGAGGAAGCCGCCGCCCCAGACCCAATGGGCGCTCGGCACATAGACGACGAACAGCCAAAGCGCGCAGAAGACGAGAAAGGCGGAAAATTTCATGCGGTCGGCCACCGCGCCGCCGACCAGCGCGCAGGTGATGACCGCGAAGGTCATCTGGTAGGCCATGAACAGCATTTCCGGAATGGTCCTGGCCAGCGGGCTGACGGTGTCGAGGCCGACGCCGCGCAGGAACAGCCGGTCGAGACCGCCAAGCCAGGCGCCGTCGCCATTGAAGGCCAGGCTGTAGGCGGCGGCGAACCACAGCAGCGAGACGACGGCGGTCGCCGCGGCGCTCTGCGCCATGGTCGCCAGCACGTTCTTCTTGCGGACCATGCCGGAATAAAAGAGGGCAAGGCCGGGCAGGGTCATCATCAGCACGAGGGCCGTGGCGACGATCATGAAGCCGGTGTCGGCGGCGCTGATCGCGTCCTGCGCGCTGGCCGGAGCAATCGAGGCGAGCAGCACGGCCGCGCAGGCGGTTCCGGCGAGGCAAAGACGAGACATCATGGCGTCATGTCCGGATTGCTTGAAATGAACGGAAAGGGGAGCGCGTTCAGAGCGCGTCGTCGCCGGCTTCGCCGGTGCGAATGCGCACGGCGCGTTCAAGCGGGGCGACGAAGATCTTGCCATCGCCGATCTGGCCGGTGTGCGCCGCCTGCAAAATGGCGGCGATTGCGTTTTCGACAAGAGCGTCGGCGACGGCGATTTCGATTTTCAGCTTGGGCAGGAAGCTGACGGCATATTCGGCGCCGCGGTAGATCTCGGTATGGCCTTTCTGGCGGCCGTAGCCCTTGACCTCGGAAACGGTCATACCGGCGATGTTGATGGCGGTCAGCGCGTCGCGCACTTCCTCCAGCTTGAACGGTTTGATCACTGCGCTGATGATTTTCATGGCCTGGCCCTGAAGATGTGATGGCGTCGGAGGCACTTCGCCCAGCAGCCAATCAATCTTCGTGCCAACCGCCTGTTTTCCGCGCAGGACAGCAAAAACATCGGGTTCAGGCGAAGTTGCCGTTGCGGCGCGCACATGTCGGGCGACGGGCGGCTCAGGCGCACGCCATTCCGCCCAAGATTTCGGCAGATTTCCATGCGGCTCGATAGCGCGTTGTCAGCGCGGGGCGCGTGACGCTAAATGGATCGGCAACAGGAGAGTGGCGATCGTGCAGGACCGGGCGGACGTTATCATTGGCGGCGGCGGCATCGCCGGCCTGTCGCTGGCGGCGGCGATCAAGAGCGCGCTCGGCGAGGGCGCGCGCGTCACTGTCTGCGACCCGACCTTTGGCGCCTTCAAGGGCACCGGCAAGGCTTCGGCCATCGCCGCCGGTCCGCGGCGGATGCTCGAGACGCTCGGCGCCTGGCAGGGCATGGGCGAAAAGGCGCAGCCGATTCTCGACATGATCGTCAGCGATTCGCGCACGTCCGATCCGGTGCGTCCGGTCTATCTGAGCTTCGAGGGCGAAATCGAGCCGGGCGAGCCGTTCGCGCATATGATCATGAACGACGAGCTCGTGCTGTCGCTGGAAGCCGTCTGCCGCGCGCTCGGGGTCGATTGCGTCGCCGCGGGACTGAAGGATTTCACTGTTGAGCCGGGCGGCGCCACGGCCGTCCTGACAAACGGCGAAACGCGGATTGCCGCGCTCGTGGTCGCGGCCGATGGCGCGCGTTCGCGGCTGCGCGAGCTTGCCGGCATCCGGCAGGTCGGGTGGAGCTATGGTCAATCCGGCATCGTCGCCACCATTGGCCACGCGCGCGACCATCATGGCCGCGCCGAGGAGCATTTCCTGCCGGCGGGCCCCTTCGCCATTCTGCCGCTGACGGGCAAGCGGTCTTCCATCGTCTGGACGGAGAGCAACGCCGACGCCGACGCCCTCGTCTCCCTCGACCGGCAGGATTTCCAGCGCGAGCTGGAGCGGCGCTTCGGCCACCATCTCGGCGCGCTTGAGGTTCTCGACCAGCCGCGCGCCTGGCCGCTCGGGCTTTATGTGTCGCGCAGCTTCGTCGCCAGGCGTTTCGCGCTGGTCGGCGACGCCGCGCATCTGATCCACCCGATCGCCGGGCAGGGCATCAATCTCGGCCTGCGCGACGTGGCGGCCCTGGCCGAATGCGTCGTCGACGCCATGCGGCTCGGCCTCGACGCCGGCGACGCGGAAGCGCTCGAGCGCTATCAGCAGGCGCGCCGCTTCGACACGATGACGACGGCGGCGACGATGGAGGCGCTGAACCGCCTGTTTTCCAACGATATCGCGCCGCTGCGGCTGGTCCGCGACCTCGGCCTCGGCCTTGTCGACCGCCTGCCGGGCCTCAAGCGCTTCTTCATGCGCGAGGCGGCGGGCGTCATGGGCGCGGCGCCGCGTCTGCTCAAAGGCGAGCCGCTGTGAGCGCGCTCAGCCTTCGAGCGGCCGGGCCTCTTCCGGCAGCATGATCGGAATGCCGTCGCGAATCGGATAGGCGAGCTTCGCCGGCCGCGAGATCAATTCCTGCCGCGCCGCGTCATATTCGAGCGTCGCTTTCGTCAGCGGGCAGACGAGAATTTCCAGCAGGCGGGGGTCGATGCGCGAGCTTTCGGTCGCCGCCGGCGCGTTGGTCTGTTCCTGGGTCATGGCGGTCCATTCTCCTGCGCGCTTGCGCCTTATTGCAGCGGCGCCGGCGCGTTCGAGGCGCGCGCCAGCGCGATTTCGGTGATGGCGATGAGCACGTCGGCGCGCGACTTGACGTCGACGGCCTCGAGCAAGGCCTGTTTTTCCGCCGGGCCGAAAGGGCTCATCATCGCCAGGGCGTTGACCAGCGATTCCGTGGCGGCGGCGTCGATGCTTTTCCAGTCGACGCTGAGATCGTTCGCCTCGGCAAATTCCCGCAGGGCTCGCACCACGCCGGCGCGGTCGACGCCGTCAGCGTCCGGCGATTCCTCGAAATCGGCGGCATAGGACGAAAAATCGACCCTGGCGGTGCGGTAGGGTTTTGAGACGGGCGCTTCCCGATCGACGCGGAAACGGGCGACGCCCGTCAACGTGATGATATAGCGCCCGTCGCCGGTCTCGGCGAATTGCGTGATGCGGCCGGCGCAGCCCACCGCGGCGAGGGCGCTGGCCTCTGCGTCCGCCGGCGCGGTCGGGTCGGGCTGGATCATGCCGATGATTCGCTGGCCGGCCATGGCGTCGTCGACCATTTCGAGGTAGCGCGGCTCGAAGACATTCAGCGGCAATTGCCCGCGCGGCAGCAGCAGCGCCCCTTCCAGCGGAAACAAAGGGATTTCCGCCGGCAGGCCGCTTGCGTCGCGATAGGGCTTGTTGATGCTCATGCCGACCCGCGACTCAGGCGAACAGCAGCGCGGAAAGGCGGCGGCGCGCCTGGATCGTCGCGGCGTCCATCGGCCCCCAGGCGTCGAAGAATTGCAGCAATTGCTTGCGCGCCTTGTCGTCGCTCCAGCCGCGCTCGCGCTTGATGATCTCGAGCAGCGCGGCGGCGGCCTCTTCGCGTTTTCCCAGTCCGACGAGCGCGACCGCGAGGTCGAACCGCGCCTCGTGGTCGTCGGCGTTGGCGGCGACGCGGCCGGCGAGATCGCGCATGTCGCCGACGCCGGCGGCCTGTTCGGCCAGATCGAGCGCGGCGCGGGCGGCGGCGATGGCCGGATCCGGCTTCGCCGTTTCGGGCGCGCTGTCGAGGACCGATCTGGCCTGCTCGACTTCGCCCAATTCTAGGAAGGCGCGGGCGAGGCCGCCGAGCGCCTTGAGTTCGTCGGGCCTGGCTTCGAGCACGGCGGCGAAGATCTGCGCCGCGCCGGCGGCGTCGCCGGCGACGAGCGCAGCCTCGGCTTCAGTCAGCAATTCGGCCGCTTCGTCGACGATTGGGCCGACGAGCTTCTCGATGAAGGTCTTGATCTGGCTTTCCGGCAGCGCGCCCATGAAGCCGTCGACGGGTCGGCCGCGCTGGAAGGCGATGACGGCCGGAATCGACTGGATGCCGAGCTGGCCGGCGATTTCGGGATGGTCGTCGATGTTCATCTTGGCAAGCGCGACCTTGCCGCCGGCGGCGTTGACGGCCTTTTCCAGAACGGGGGTCAATTGCTTGCAGGGGCCGCACCAGGGCGCCCAGAAATCGACCAGCACGGGTCCGTTCATCGACGCGGCGATGACGTCATTGCGGAAAGACGCGCTGGTCACATCCTTAATGAGCGGGGCGCCGTGGCCTCCGGCCTGTCCGGCCGCATCCATCCGCCCCAATTCGCCGTTCATCGCGTCGCTCCGTTGCAAAATTCCCGACCGGCCCTGTTGAGCCGGCGCATCGCGTCCAACATGTGGTCTGGCGACCGCCCGCGCAACCACGCCGTCATCATTTCAGATCTGCGCGGCTGCGACAAATAACGGTTCGTGCCCCGTCGCCCGCAGAAAACGCACGAGATCGGCCGGGGCGAGGCCGAGCGTCATGGTGTTGACCAGCGGATGAAAATTGACGCGGTCGGCCTGCATCAGGCTCTCGTCGAGCGCCACCGTGACGCGGCCGTCCGCATCGTTGACGGCGCCGAAAGGGGTGACGGCGCCGGGGCGCACACCCCAGAACGCCTCCAGCTTTTCGGCGCTGCCGAAGGAAACGCGCCCCGCGCCGCCGAGCGTCTGATGGATGGACTTGAGGTCGATTCGGGCGTCCTCCGCCGCGCAGAGCAGGAACAGCCGGCCGGGCTTGTCGCGCAGGAAGAGATTTTTCGTATGCAGGCCAGGAATTTGCCCGCGCATGGCCTGCGATTCGGCCACGGTATGCAGCGCCGCATGTCGGTGCAGCGAAAACGCGACGCCGAGCGTCGTCAGGAATGCGCAGAGGTCTTCAGGGCTCGCGGCCATGCGGTCGTCCCATGATAATCAAGGCCTCCGGGCATAGCTGCGCGCGTGGTTTTCCTCAAGCGAAAGACAGAGGGTGGAAAGATTGCGCAGGCCTGTTGCAATCCTGATCGGTTTGCGGCATATACCCGCTGCCGGCGCGAGCCGGTCCCACGGATGCGGGTGTAGCTCAGGGGTAGAGCACAACCTTGCCAAGGTTGGGGT
>ERZ1645187.4677-NODE-4677-length-10931-cov-9.208716_pt1 | contig 10931 bp, 8 predicted proteins | sample MGYA00575352_ERZ1645187 | MGnify/ENA primary metagenome ERZ1645187 (study PRJEB40837, sample SAMN11349314) | freshwater sediment metagenome | isolation source: river sediment | host: Sediment | place: India: Wazaribad , New Delhi | collected 2017-02-21 ... | reverse complement strand
GCGGGCCGCGCCGGTCGCGTCGAGCCGACGCAGGAAGGTGAAGAGATTGGCGGCCGCCTCGGCAAGGTCGCGGCGCGGCGACAGGTCGAGCACGTTCGCGCCGCCGCCGAAAACGCCGCCGAAATCGAGGCCCGCCTCGCCCGCCTCCAGCCGCGCCGCGTCGAGGCGCACCAGCGCGTTCGGGGCGTAATGCGAGGCGAGCATGCCGGGGGCGACCGGCGCATGGGCCGGGCCCGGCGCGGCGGCGGCCAAAGTCTTGCCGAGAACCTTCTCGATCGCCTCGCGCGGCACGCCGCCGGGGCGCAGCAGGCGCGGAACGTCGTCGAGACAGGCGACAATGGTCGATTCCACCCCGACGGGACAGGCGCCGCCGTCGAGCACGGCGTCGATGCGGCCATCGAGATCGCCCAGCACATGCGCCGCCGTCGTCGGACTGACGTGGCCCGAGCGGTTGGCCGAAGGCGCGGCGATGGGCCGGCCTGCCGCGGCCAGCAGCGCGCGCGCCAACGGATGGGCCGGCATGCGCAGGGCGACGCTGTCGAGCCCGGCGCGGGCGAGATCGCAGACGCTTGCGCCCGCAGCGAGCGGCAGCACCAGGGTCAGCGGGCCGGGCCAGAAGGCCGCCGCCAGTTTTTCCGCATCGGCGTTGAAGACGCCCTCGCGCCGGGCCGCCGCCATTTCGGCGACATGAGCGATGAGCGGATTGAACGCGGGCCGGCCCTTGGCCGCGTAAATGCCGGCGACAGCCGCGCCGGACGTGGCGTCGCCGCCGAGGCCGTAGACGGTTTCGGTGGGAAAGGCGACCAGACCGCCCTGCGCAAGCGCTTGCGCCGCCGCGGCGATTCCGGCCGCATCGGGGCTGAGGCGACGGGTCGCGCGCCCGCCTTCCGTCTGACTTGTGCCGGCAGGGACTTTCATCTTCACTAGCTCGCGCTCGCGGGCCGTCCGGCCGTCGCGTCCAAGGATGGGCTGCGAGCTTTTGGGCCTGCGCCTGCGGGTCCGTCAAGTCAAACACAAGCCCCGACCGCCCGCTGGCGGCGGCGGTTCATCTGGAGAACGCCATGTCCTATCGCGCGCCGCTGTCCGAAATGCTTTTCACGATGAAGGCTGTCGCCGGCCTCGATCAGAATGGCGCGGACACGATTTATGGCGATCTCGCCGACGGCATGGCTGAGGCGACCCTGACGGAAGCGGCGAAATTCGCCGAGAACGTGCTGGCGCCGCTGCACCGCGTCGGCGACCAGCAGGGCGCGACATGGAAGGATGGCGTCGTCACCACCGCGCCGGGCTGGGTCGACGCCTACAAGCAATTCGTCGAGGGCGGCTGGCAGAGCGTCACCGGCAATCCCGAACATGGCGGCATGGGCCTGCCGCAATTGCTGCTCGCCGGCTGCCTCGACATGTGGAGCGCCGCCAACATGGCCTTCATGCTCGGGCCGATCCTGACCTTCGGCGCGACCGACGCGCTGGAGGCGCACGCCTCCGACGAGATCAAGCACACGTATCTGGAAAAGATGATTTCCGGCGAATGGCCGGCGACGATGAACCTGACCGAGCCGAGCGCCGGCTCCGACCTCAGCGCGCTGCGCACCCGCGCCGAGCGCGTCGGCGACGGCACATACAAGATTTTCGGCCAGAAGATCTTTATCACCTATGGCGAACACGACATGTCGGACAATATCGTCCATCTCGTGCTCGCCCGGCTGCCCGACGCGCCGGCCGGCACCAAGGGCATTTCGCTGTTCGTCGTGCCGAAATTCCTCGTCAATGCCGACGGCTCGATCGGCAAGCGCAACGACGTGCGCTGCGCCGGCATCGAGCACAAGATCGGCATTCACGGTTCGCCGACCTGCACCATGGTCTATGGCGATGAGGGCGGGGCCATCGGCTATCTCGTCGGCGAGGAGAACAAGGGCCTCGCCTGCATGTTCACGATGATGAACGATGCGCGCCTGGCCACCGGCCTGCAGGGCGTCTCCATCGGCGAAGGCGCCTATCAGCACGCGCTGGCCTACGCCAACGACCGCAAGCAGGGCCGCGCCGCCGGCAGCGCGGCGCAGGGCATGAGCCCGATCATCGAGCACCCGGACGTCAAGCGCATGCTGGCGACGATGAAGGCGCTGACGCAGAGCGCGCGCGCCGTCTGCTACGCCACCGCGGCCGCCATCGACGGATCGCGCCGCGCCGCCGATCCGGCCGAGCGCAAGCGGCAGGCCGAGCGCGCCGGCCTGCTGACGCCCATCGCCAAGGCCTATTCGAGCGACATCGGCAACGAAGTCGCCTCGCTCGGCGTGCAGGTGCATGGCGGCATGGGCTTCGTCGAGGAGACGGGCGCGGCGCAATACATGCGCGACGCCCGCATCATCCCGATCTACGAGGGCACCAACGGCATTCAGGCCATCGACCTCGTGACGCGCAAGCTGCCGATGTCGGGCGGCGAGACGATGAAGGCCGAGATCGCCGACATGCGCGCCACGCTGGAAGACCTGCGCGCCGTCAACCATCCGGCCTTCGGCCAGTCGGCGCAGCGTTTCAGCGAGGCGATCGACTCCTTCGAGCGCGCCACGGACTTCCTGCTGAAGTCGCTCGGCTCCGCGCCGCAGGACGCGCTTGCCGGCGCGACGCCGTATCTGCGCATGTTCGGCCTCGCGTTCGGCGGCACGGCCATGGTGAAGACGGCCTTGGCCGCCCATCGCGCCGCGACCGGCGGCGACAACGATCCGGCTCATGCCGCGCGCATCGGTCTGTTGCGTTTCTTTGCCGAGCAGATCATCCCGGCCATGCCCGGCCTTGAATCGACCATCGTGCAGGGCGCGGGTTCCGTTCTGTCCGCCGACATCGCGCTGGGAGCCTGACATGACGCAATTCGTCAAGACGCGGCGCGACGGCGCGGTGCTCGAAATCACGCTGGACCGCGCCGACAAGAAGAACGCGCTGACGGGCGCCATGTATGACGCCATGACGCTGGCGCTGAGCGTCGCCAATGACGAGGCGGGCATTGGCGCGGTGCTGTTTCAGGGTTCCGGCGGCGTGTTCACCGCCGGCAACGACATCACCGATTTTCTCGCCCACGCCACGTCGCCGCAGCGCGGTTTTGGCGAGTCTCCCGCCATGCGCTTCATCAAGGCGCTGGCGGGGGCGCAGAAGCCGATGATCGCCTGCGTCGACGGCATCGCCATCGGCATCGGCACGACGATGATCCTGCATTGCGACTTCACCGTCGCTTCGCCGCGCGCGCTGTTCCACACGCCGTTCGTCGATCTCGGCCTCGTGCCGGAAGCCGGCTCGTCGCTGCTGCTGCCGCAGCGCATCGGCCCGGTGAAAGCCGCCGAAATGCTGATGCTCGGCAAGAAGGTCGACGCCGAGGAGGCGCTGAAGATCGGCCTGATCAACGAGATCGTCGACACCGACAATGTGGCGGCGCATACGCTGGATCTGGCGCGCGCCGTCGCCGCCAAGCCGCGCGGCGCGATGCTGGCGGCGCGCCGCCTGATGCATGGCGACAAGGCCAAGCTGCTGGCGCGCATCGAGGAAGAATCGCGGATGTTCGCCGAGGCGCTGCAATCGGACGAAGCCCGCACCGCCTTCATGAATTTCATGGCGCGCGGCAAGGGCTGAACGGCACGACGCGGCTGCAAAACGCAAGCCAGCCGGCGCGAAAATTCGTCTGCTGAGAAGACGAAGCGCGCGCGGCGCGCGAGGGAGACGAGCATGACGCAGAACCTCAAGGGCAAGACGCTGTTCATCACCGGCGCGTCGCGCGGCATCGGGCTTGCCATCGGCCTGCGCGCCGCGCGCGACGGGGCAAATGTCGCCATCGCCGCCAAGACCACCGATCCGCATCCCAAGCTGCCCGGCACGATCTACACGGCGGCGGAAGAGATCGAGAGGGCGGGCGGGCGCGCCCTGCCCCTCGTCGTCGACGTTCGCGACGAAGCGCAGGTCAAGGAGGCGCTCGACAAGACGGCGCAGCATTTCGGCGGCCTCGACATTGTCGTCAACAACGCCTCGGCGATTTCGCTGACGAATTCGCAGGCGACCGACATGAAGCGCTACGATCTGATGCACCAGATCAATTCGCGCGGCACGTTCATGGTGTCGAAATACGCCATTCCGCATCTGCTCAAGGCCGAGAACCCGCATATCCTGATGCTGTCGCCGCCGCTCGACATGAAGGAAAAGTGGTTCGCCAACCACACCGCCTATTCGATGGCGAAATACGGGATGAGCATGGTCGTGCTGGGCCTTGCCGGCGAATTGCGCGGCAAGGTCGGCGTCAACGCGCTTTGGCCGCGCACGCCGATCGACACGGCGGCGGTGCAGAACCTGCTCGGCGGCGACGCGCTGGTGCGCGCCTCGCGCACGCCCGACATTATGGCCGACGCCGCGCATGTCATCTTCACCCAGCCGGGCAAGAGCTTCACCGGGCAGTTCATCATCGACGACACGCTGCTTTACGAACACGGCGTCCGCGATTTCGACAAATATCGCGTCGATCCGAGCCATGCGCTGGCGCCGGATTTCTTCGTGCCGGACGAGCCGAAAGCGCCCGTCGACATGGGGCCGGTCAAGAAGGCCTGACGTCAGGCGCTTGGCTGACGCGGCGAGCGATGGCTGACGATATTGCCGGCCTGCGACAGCAATGCGCGCAGGCTGGCGCCGTGGCGGGCGCAGGCTTCTTCCAGCACGCCGGGGGCCGTTTTGTCGGCATGCTTGTGGATCAGACGCAGCGCGACGACGGAGCCGACGGCGACGCGATCGAGTTCGCTGACGAGCGCTTCGAAATTCTCACGAAAGGCGGGATCGAGCTGATTGTAGGCTTCCACCGCCGAGGCGCTGTTGGGCAGAAGCGAACGGGCGAAATAATCCTGGTAGGACACCGGCCGCCAGGCCATCAACTCGTCGAACAGTTCGGGCATGTCGGGAAGCTGCTCGATGATCATCACAACCTCGTTGAAAAGATTGAGATAATCATTGGCGAGGCCGGACATCGGATTGACGAACGCGGCATCGCGGGCGCAATCAGCCGCCGCACGTTCGTTTCTGTCGCTGTCGTCGATGCGCTGAGCCAGCATTGCCACGATTTCGAGGAATTTCGCCACCTCTCTGCGTTGCATGGTAGTTTCAAACCGATAACAAGTCGTTGACGCAGGGTTCCGGCGACAAGCAGAAGTAGAGCAAAGACATGTGCGGTCGCTACGCCATCACCCTGCCGCCTGACGCGATGCGCGCCGTCTTCGGCTATGTCGAGCAGCCGAATTTTCCGCCGCGCTACAATATCGCGCCAACGCAGCCCGTGCCGATCGTGCGGCTGGAGCGCCATGGCGATGGCGTCTCGCGCCGGCATTTCGCTTTGGCGCGCTGGGGACTGATCCCCGGTTTCGTCAAGGATCCGGCCGATTTTCCGCTTCTGTTCAACGCGCGCGCTGAAACGCTGGGCGAAAAGGCCAGTTTCCGCAACGCGCTGAAGCGGCGGCGCTGCCTGTTCCCGGCCGATTGCTTCTACGAATGGCGGCGCGAGCCGGCCGCGCGCGGCAAGGGCCTGCGCCGGCCCTTCCTGTTCCGCCGCGCCGACCATCAGCCGATGGGCATGGCCGGGCTTTACGAGACCTGGGCCGGCCCGAACGGCGAGGAGGTCGAGACGGCCTGCATCGTCACCACCGCCGCCAACGGCCCGGTTGCGGCCATCCACGAGCGCATGCCGGCCATTCTGGAGCCGCGCGACTTCGACGCATGGCTCGACGCCGACGCTTGCCCGCCCGACGCGGCCCGCCGCCTGCTGCGCCCGGCCGGCGACGACGTGCTGGAATTCTTCGAGATCAGCCCCGCCGTCAATTCGGCGGCGCATGACGATCCGGCGGTGCAGACCCCGGCCGCGGCGTCAAAGCCCGGCCATGGCGCGCTGTTTTGACCGCAGGCGAACGGTCGGACTTGACCGGCCGCGCGGCGGCTGCATAAGCAGACGAGCCGTTTTGGCCTGCGACGAGTAAAGACGCTTCCGATGCCCGACCTCCTTCTCGAACTCTTCAGCGAAGAAATCCCGGCGCGCATGCAGGCGCAGGCCTCCGAGGATCTGAAGAAGCTCGTCACCAATGCGCTGGTCGAGCGCGGGCTGACCTATGAGGGCGCGGCCGCCTTCGCCACGCCGCGCCGCCTGGCGCTGCACATTGCCGGCCTGCCGGTGCGCCAGCCCGACACGCGCGAGGAAAAGAAGGGGCCGCGCGTCGGCGCGCCCGACGCCGCCGTTCAGGGCTTCCTGAAAAGCGCCGGCCTCGCCTCGCTCGACGAAGCCAAGATCGAGAAAGACCCGAAGAAGGGCGAATTCTACGTCGCAGTGATCGAACGCGCCGGGCGCGAGACCGCCGAGGTGCTGGCCGAAGTGCTGCCCGGCGTCGTGCGCGCCTTCCCGTGGCCGAAGTCGATGCGCTGGGGCAAGGCCTCGACGCGCTCGGACGCGTTGCGCTGGGTGCGGCCGCTGCATTCCATTCTGGCGACCTTCGGCCCCGAGACGGAAGAGCCGGACGTCGTCGCCTTCGACGTCGACGGGCTCGCCAGCGGCAATACGACGCGCGGCCACCGTTTCCTTGCGCCCGACGCCTTCAAGGTGCGGCGCTTCGACGATTACGTTCCGGCGCTGGAAAAGGCCAAGGTCGTGCTCGACCCGGCCCGCCGCCGCGACATCATCCTGCATGACGCGCGCGATCTCGCTTTCGCGCAGGGGCTGGAGCTGGTCGAGGACGACGCGCTGCTGGCCGAAGTCGCCGGCCTCGTCGAATGGCCGGTGGTGCTGATGGGCGAATTCGAGGAGGCCTTCCTCGCCATTCCGCCGGAAGTCATCCGCGCCACGATCCGCGCCAACCAGAAATGCTTCGTGCTGCGCAAGCCGGGCACGACCGATCTGGCCAACAAGTTCATCCTCGTCTCCAACATCGTCGCCAGCGACGGCGGCAAGGCGATCGCGGCCGGCAATGGCCGCGTCGTGCGCGCCCGCCTGTCGGATGCGAAATTCTTCTGGGAGACGGACCTCGGCGTGAAGCTGGTCGACCGCCTGCCGAAGCTCGACAACATTATTTTCCACGAGAAGCTGGGCACGCAGGGCCAGCGCGTCGAGCGCATCGAGCAGCTGGCGCGCGAGATTGCGCCGCGCGTCGGCGCGGAAGCCTCGCTCGCGGGCCGCGCCGCCCTGCTGGCCAAGGCCGATCTCGTCTCGGAAATGGTTGGCGAATTCCCCGAATTGCAGGGGCTGATGGGCCGCTATTACGCCAATGCGCAGGGCGAGGAGGCGGAGGTCGCCGCGGCGCTCGAAGATCATTACAAGCCGCAAGGCCCGACCGACCGCATCCCGACCGCGCCGACATCCATCGCCGTCGCCTTGGCCGACAAGCTCGACACTCTCATCGGCTTCTGGGCCATCGACGAGAAGCCGACGGGCTCGAAGGATCCTTACGCCCTGCGCCGCGCCGCGCTCGGCATCATCCGCCTCGTGCTCGAAAACGACCTGCGCCTGCCGCTCGTCTCGATCATGCATCCGCGTTTCGGCGGCATGGACCACGCCCGCATGGTGGCGGAAGCCCGCCTGCGCGAAGCCGTGGCCGAGGAGCTGGGCTTCACCGGCACGGGCGAAGTGTCGATGCAGCGCAGCGAGACGAAATTCGGCGGCGCATTCGCCGACGACCGCGCGCTCGACCTGCTCGCCTTCTTCGGCGACCGCCTCAAGGTCTATCTGCGCGACAAGGGCGCGCGGCACGACCTCATCGACGCGGTGTTCGGCCTCGGGGGGCAGGACGATTTGCTGATGATCGTGCGCCGCGTCGAGGCGCTCGGCCGCTTCCTCGAGACCGACGACGGCAAGAGCCTGCTGGCCGGCTACAAGCGCGCCGCCAACATCCTCAAGGCCGAGGAAAAGAAGGACGGCGCCGGCGCGTTCGACGCGCGCCACGCGCCGAACCTGCGCGTCGCCTCGGAAGAAATCCACCTTGCCGCCGCCGTGCTGCGGGCGCGCGAAGAAGCCGCCGCGCATCTGGCGCAAGAGGATTTCGAAGGGGCGATGCGCGCCCTGTCGAAGCTGCGCGCCCCGGTCGACGCCTTCTTTGATCAGGTGACGGTGAACGACGAAAATCCGCGCGTGCGCATCAATCGCCTGCAGCTGCTGAACGAACTGCGCCAGGCCGTCGGCCTCGTGGCGGATTTCGGGCGGATTGCGGGGTAATCGGCCCCGGGGTTGTGGCGGCGTCGCCCCCACCCTGTCCCTCCCCCGCTTTGCGGGAGAGGGGACGCTTGGGGTCGCAGCGCCTATTTCTGATGCAAAGTTGTTCTGAAACTTCATGAAGGCCGCAGTCTGTTCCCTCTCCCGCGGAGCGGGGGAGGGTTAGGGTGGAGGCCCGTCCACCTGCCCGATCTTCGGAAGCACGGCCAACCTGATCCTCTCCAGCACGCCATCGAATTCGGCGTAGACCTCAGCGTTGGTCACGCGCAACACAACGAAGCCATTCGCGGCGAACCAGGCATCGCGCTTCAAATCGCGGATGATTTCGCTGTCGGTTGAATGCGTCGCGCCATCCACTTCGATCACGAGCCGCGCGGCGTGGCATAGGAAGTCAGCGACATAGGGTCCACAAGGGGCCTGCCGGCGAAAGTGCAAATCGCGGAAACGATGATCTCGCAGCGCCGACCAGAGTTTGCGCTCGGCGTTGGTCATGTCGCGGCGCAGGCGACGGGCGCGGGATGTGGCCGGCGATTTGGCGTCGGGCATGGCGGAAAGGCCCCCACCCTGTCCCTCCCCCGCTTCGCGGGAGAGGGGACGCTCGGCGTCGCGGAGCTTATTTCTGATTCCAAGTTGTTCTGAAACTTTGTGAAGGCCGCACCCTGCTCCCTCTCCCGCGTGAGCGGGGGAGGGTTGGGGTGGGGGCCTGCGTCCAGATCACATATTGGCGTAGTTCGGGCCGCCGCCGCCTTCGGGCGTCGTCCAGTTGATGTTCTGCGCGGGATCCTTGATGTCGCAGGTCTTGCAGTGGACGCAGTTCTGCGCATTGATGACGAAGCGCGGATCGGTCTTGGCGGCCTCGTCGCCGTAGACGATTTCGTAGACGCCGGCCGGGCAGTAGAGCCGCGCCGGCTCGCCGTATTTCGGCAGATTTTGCGCGACGGGGACCGAAGGATCCTTCAGCCGCAGGTGGATCGGCTGGTCTTCCTCGTGGTTGGTGTTCGACAGGAACACCGAGGACAGCTTGTCGAAGCTGATCTTGCCGTCGGGCTTGGGATAGACGATCGGCTTGACCTCGGAGAGAGGCTTCAGCGAGGCGTAATCCGGCTTGCCGTGGCTCATCGTGCCGAAGAACGAGAAGCCGAACAGCTGGTTCGTCCACATGTCGAGGGCGGCCAGCGGAATGCCGATCCAGGTGCCGAACTTCGACCACAGCGGCTTGACGTTGCGCACGCGCTTGAGATCGCGGCCGATGTCGCTGTCGCGCCAGGCCTCGTTGATCTCCGTCACCTCGTCATGGCCACGGCCTTCGGCCAGCGCCGCAGCGACATGGTCGGCGGCGAAAATGCCCGACAGGATGGCGTTGTGCGAGCCCTTGATGCGCGGCACGTTCATGAAGCCGGCCGAACAGCCGATGAGCGCGCCGCCGGGGAAGGCCAGCTTCGGCACGCTCTGCCAGCCGCCTTCGGTCAGCGCGCGCGCGCCATAGGCGAGACGCTTGCCGCCTTCGAACAGCGGCGCGATGGCCGGATGCGTCTTGAAGCGCTGGAACTCGTCGAACGGCGACAAAGTCGGGTTCGAATAGTTGAGATGGACGACGAAGCCGACGACGACCTGATTATCCTCGATATGATAGAGGAACGAGCCGCCGCCGGTCTTGTGGTCGAGCGGCCAGCCGAAGGAATGGGTGATCAGGCCGGGCTGGTGCTTGGCCGGATCGATCTGCCAGACTTCCTTCAGGCCGATGCCGTATTTCTGCGGGTCGCGGCCTTCGGCGAGCTTGTAGCGCTCGATCAGCTGCTTCGACAGCGAGCCGCGCGCGCCCTCGGCGAACAGGGTGTATTTGCCGCGCAATTCCATGCCGCGGGTGAAGCTGTCCTTCATCTCGCCGTCGCGGCCGACGCCCATGTCGCCGGTGGCGATGCCGGCAACTTCGCCGTTCTCGCCGAACAGCACTTCGGCGGCGGCAAAGCCGGGATAGATCTCGACGCCGAGCTCTTCGGCCTTGCGGCCGAGATAGCGGCAGACATTGGCGAGCGAGCCGACGAAATTGCCGTGGTTGTCCATCAATTTCGGCATGGCGAAATTGGGCAGGCGAATGACGCCGGAATGGCCGAAGAAATAGAAGCGGTCGGCCGTCACCGGCTGCGTCAGCGGCCGGTCGGGATCATTGCGCCAATCGGGCAGCAGGCGGTCGAGGCCAATGGGATCGATCACGGCGCCGGAGAGGATATGGGCGCCGACTTCCGAGCCCTTCTCGACGACGACGACGGTCAGCTCGGGGTTGATCTCCTTGAGACGGATCGCCGCCGCAAGCCCGGAGGGGCCGCCGCCGACGATGACAACGTCGTAGTCCATGCCTTCGCGTTCAGGCAATTCTAGTTCTTGGGCCGCCATGCCAGTCTCCTCTCCTGCACCCGGTTCGCCGGGCGCACAACAAGATAGTTCACAAATAAACTATCTTGCCGTCCCCTACAATCCGCAGCTTTTCTTTTAGCGGCTGCGAAAGTTCGCGCAACCGCCGTGGCGATGCTAAAAGGCGCTTATGCCATTCGCCGCAGGAGAGCCCCCGGACAGTTGGAGCGAGGCCGAGATTCTCGGCCTTTTGCGCTGGCACGCCGATATGGGCGTCGACGTGACGCTTGACGAGGCCCCGCACAACCGTTTCGCCGAGGCGGAAGAAACGCATCCGCGCGCCGGGGCGCGGCCTCATGCCGCGCCTGCGCCG
>ERZ1645187.4674-NODE-4674-length-10936-cov-5.114512_pt1 | contig 10936 bp, 9 predicted proteins | sample MGYA00575352_ERZ1645187 | MGnify/ENA primary metagenome ERZ1645187 (study PRJEB40837, sample SAMN11349314) | freshwater sediment metagenome | isolation source: river sediment | host: Sediment | place: India: Wazaribad , New Delhi | collected 2017-02-21 ... | reverse complement strand
AAACTGGCCGGGGCTTCGCTGGCGGCATTCTGCCTTCCGGCAAGCGTCCGTTCCGCCAGCGCGCACCCGCTGGTCCAACAGGAGGAAGCTCCCAGGCTCGGACGGGTGATTGCCAATAATACAAAGGTTTATGAAGCGCCCAGCCTGAAATCCAAGCTGGTGACAAAATACTTTGCCGACCACGTGCTGTCCATCACGGATATCACCGTCGGCGACGAGGAGCCTTCTTACAACCGCGTGTGGTACAAAATGAACGGCGAGGGCTACGTCCATTCCGGCAGCATCCACCCCGTGGACGTCCGCCTGAACGAAGCGCACAGCAGCATCCCGCCGGAGGGCCGACTGGCCGAAGTCAGCGTTCCCTACACCGACAGCACCTGGAGTCCGCTCCGACCTGAATCGGTCGTGTATCGCCTGTATTACGGCACCACGTATTGGATCACCGGCGTGTCATATGATAATGTCGGCGGCCTCTGGTACAACATCTATGACGAAAAATGGAAGATCACTTATTACGCCCGGGCGGCGCACTTTCACCTGTTCGAACCGGATGAATTGCTTCCCATCTCCCCGCTCGTCCCCGCCGAGGCCAAACGCATCGAGATCCTGCTGGAAGATCAGGCCGTCATCGCATACGAGTACGACCGGCCAGTTTTCATCAGCCGGGCGGCAACCGGCGCACATTTCAGCGACGGTGATTTCCGCACCCAACCCGGTCGTTACCTGATGAACCGAAAACGTCCCTCGCGCCACATGGCTGACGGCGATTTTGCCGCGCCCGCCAGCTATGACCTGCCCGGCGTGCCCTGGGTCAGTTACCTGACCGACAGCGGCATTTCCTTTCACGGCACCTACTGGCACAATGATTTTGGCAAACCGCGCAGCCACGGCTGCATCAATCTGCCCACACCCAGCGCGCGCTGGGTGTACCTGTGGACCCGCCCGGACGTCCCCTGGAGCGAGCGTTTGTTCCAGGCAGACCCCGGCACAATTGTGGATGTGATCGAGCGTTAATAAAATCCATAGGAATCCCTGATACAATTAATTTGTAGTCAATTGTGGAAAGGATACCGTTATCGGTGAACTTGTCATGAGAAGAGCGCTCTTTGAAGGCCTCATCGCAGATGAAAACGACAACGTCGTCACCGTTGCGTACGTAGGCGAAGAGCCGTGTTACGTCGTCAACGATGCCGGTTTTAATCGCCACATTTCCTCCGAAGATGTGGACCGTCAGGTGCTGCACATGTTGGGCGAGCAGATCGAAGGCCATGAAGAAGAAATCAGCCAGCAGACTGCCAAAATGCTCGGCCAGGAAGATATTTTTACCCAGGCGATGCTGCTCAACCAGATCAAGCAGATGGACCGGCAATTCGAAACCCTGTTGCAAACCGGCATTCCGGCGGACGCGCGCGCCTACCTGGGCATGATGGGGTTCAAAGTGGTCATCGACATGCACGGCGAGATCCTGCGCGTCGATCAACCCTCTGCGCCGGCCAGGGATGATGAGTGAACGATCTTTTTCCGATGAAATTCGCACATCCGGCAGGATCATGGATGAAATTACACGGTAGGCAAGCGGAGAAAGAAGATGATGGCATCGGATAACATTGTGGATGTAACGGAAGCCAATTTTCAATACGAAGTCCTTTCGTATTCCGAAAACACGCCGGTGGTGGTCGATTTTTGGGCCGAATGGTGCCGGCCGTGTAAAACGCTGGGCCCGCTGCTCGAAAAACTGGCCCATGAAGCGCAGGGCAGCTTTCGACTGGCGCGCGTGGATGTGGACGCAAACCCCAACCTGGCGCTGCATTACGGCGTACGCAGCATTCCCACGGTGAAAGCCTTCAGCCAGGGCGAAGTGGTGGGCGAATTTAGCGGCCTGCAACCCGAAGAACGCATCCGCGAATTTTTATCACGCATCACCCCGCCCAGCCCACTATCGCTGGCCCTTGAAAAAGCGCTCAGCCTGTTGCAGGACCACCAATGGGCGGAAGCAGAAAACCTGTTACGCGACTTGCTGGATCAGGCGCCGCAGCAGCCGGAAGCGCAGCTTGGGCTGGCCATGGCACTGCTGGGCCAGGGTTACGGCACCGCCGCGCTGGAAATCCTGCGCAATTTTCCCGCCAGCCGTGAGTACGCGCGCGCCCAGCAATTGCTACCGCTGGCCGAAGCCTTGAAGAATAGCGAGGATGGCTGCCTGCCGGACGAAACCGACCTGGATGCCGCCTATGCGCAAGCCATCCGCCTGGCCGGCCGTGGAAACCTGCCCGCCGCGCTGGATGGTCTGCTGGATATCCTGCGGCAAAATAAAACCTACCGGCAGGGCGCGGCGCGCCAGGCGGTTGTGGCGCTGCTGGAACTGCTCGGGCCGAACGACCCGCTGTCGCGCGCCTATCGATCTGAGCTGGCAGCCATCTTGTTTTAGCTGCCTGCGCCGTATAAAAATGCCGGCGGCGGAATCATCCGCCCCGGCATTTTTATATATCGAACCGTGCTTACTTGGATAACGTCAGGGTTCCCCAGGTGCCGGGATCCAGGAAGCTGCGATCCTTGAGGTTGGAAACCATGCTCTGCTGTTCCTTTGTGCCCGTTTTGTCATTGTCGGAGACCGAGATGCCAAAACCGAACTGGCTGCCGGAGGCCGGGGTGACGCCCAGCACCTTCCACGGGATGGCAAACTCAACGCGGTAAACCCCCGCGGAAGAAACCGCAGCGATCTTCACATCCTTCAGCTCGCCGGCCTTGCCGCTGGGATACCAGAGGTAAGCCGAGGTGCTGCCGCCGATTTTGTCCTTGCCGGGCGAAATGCCGATCTGGTAATCGTCGTTGCTCAGGCTGCGCACGGCAAAATCGCCCCACAGGTCCGAGTCAAACAGCAGCTCAATGCTATCACCTTTGTAGATCTCATTCCCGCTGGCAATTTGCACGTAACTGTCATCCAGCACTTTCACCGCGACGTACAGGTAGGTGTTGTCCCAGCCAACCCGGAAGGAGCCTTCCAGGTCGTCGCCGTCCTTCCAGTTGCCCCCGCCATAGACCACGAACCGCGCCGGGTAGGCGTCGGTCTTCCATTCGCCCCAGTCGCCGTCAATTTTTGGCGCGGTGCTCAGGTAGCTGGCCTTGATGGAAGGGCCCGGCCGGGTAACCGGCGTGGCGGTCGGCGGCACCTGGGTGGCGGTGACCGTGGGATGGGTGGTAGCCGTGGCTGCCGGCGGCGGCTGGGTGGCGCTTGGCTGCACCACCGCCCCGTTGGTGGCGGTCACCAGGGCCGGCGGCGTCACCGTGGGCGGAATGCCCCCTGGCGCAAACAGCGCAGTGAGAGTCATATTCGGCGTTGGAAACAAATCCTGCGTGGGTTCCGTCTGGCCGGGCAAATTGCAGGCCGCCAGCAGGCTCACCACCAGGCTAAAAGCCAGTATCATCGGAATTTTCTTGTTCATCCACTCCTCCTTTATCCGTCGCTGACACATTCATTATAGCAACCCGGCAATCAAATCAGTTATAATGATCGCTGGGGAAGCCGCCAAATGGAAACCGCTCCGCAGACTGCATCCAACCACCATCCTCAATTTCAAATCGAAATTGACGTCGTCGTCTTCACCCTGCGCGAAAATTCACTGCAGGTCCTGTTGTGTTGCCCGCGGTCGGCCGGTCAATGGCAGTTGCCCGGGGTTTCACTGCGGACCGATGCAGGACTGGAGGAAACGGCAGCGGGCTGCGTCACGCGCTTTACCGGGTTGCACGAAGCGTACCTGGAGCAACTCTACACCTACTACAAGCCGGGCGGCAATGTCGCCGCCGTGGTCTATTTTGCCCTGGTGCCGGCCGATTCGCTCCTCAAGGATAAAGACGAATCCGCGGCCAATTGGTTCCCGGTGAACGATCTGCCAGCCCTGGTGCCCAATCACGACGAGGTGCTGGTTTACGCCCTGCGCCGCTTGCGCTACAAACTGGAATACAGCGCGGTGGGTTTCGAATTGCTGCCCGAAAATTTCAGCCTGTCGGAACTGCAATCCACCTATGAACTGATCCTGGGCGAAAAGCTCGATAAACGCAACTTTCGCCGGCGCATTTTGCAGGCCGGCATCATCGAAAGCACATCCCACCGGCGCGCCGGCGAAGGACGCCCGGCGCAGCTCTACCGCTACCGCCCGGATGCCGTCGCCGAGGTCAAAGCCCGCCGGCTGTTCCCCTGATCCTGGTTATTTCTTGAATTAATTCAATTCGCGCCCCTGACGGGGCGCGGTTCGCTTTCGATTGTTGCGTGGATTTCTATTCGGCCGGCAGCTTTATACGCCGGTATCGTCGAAGGCCGGGATGAAGCTCTCCAGGGCGGTCTCGCCGTCCTGCACGAATCCATTTTCAACCCCGATCGACAGCGCATATTCGATCAATTCGTCATAATCGGATTTCGGCAGCGTGCGGTTGATCTCCGGGTAGCGCTCCAGGTTGGCGAGCGGCGTGTACTGGCTCATGATGCTGATGAATATCGAATCGCCGTAGGTCTGATGCAGGTAAGCGATCACATTCTTGGAATCCTGCAGGTAGCCGGGCAGCGTCATGTGCCGGACGATGACCCCGCTTTTTAGCATACCGTTCGCATCGAAAACCGGTTCGCCAACCTGCATCCGCATTTCCTGGATGGCCGCCGAGGCCACCTCGAAATAATCCGCGCAGTTGGAGTATTTTTTGGCGATTTCACTCGATTGATATTTGAGATCCGGCAGATAGATATCGACATAACCCTGCAGCAGCCGCAGGGTTTCCACTTTCTCATACCCGCCGCAATTGTAAACGACCGGCAAGCGCAGACCCTGCTCGCGCGCCAGCTCAAGGGCGCGGATGATTTGCGGCACGTAGTGGCTGGGTGTCACCAGGTTGATATTGTTCGCGCCCTGGCCCTGCAGTTCCAGGTAGATTTCAGCCAGCCGCTCGATCGATATTTCCTTGCCGGTCAACCCGCGCGCGATCGGCCGGTTCTGGCAGTAAACACACCCCACCGGGCAGCCGGAGAAAAACACCGTGCCGGAGCCCTGTTCGCCGGAGATGCAAGGCTCCTCCCACAGGTGCAGTGCAGCCCGCGCCACTACCAGCGCGTCCGTTTCGCGGCAATAGCCCTTGCGCCCGCCCGCACGGTCGATGTGGCAATCCCGCGGACACAGCGTGCAATCCGACATCATTTCCTGGATCAATTGCTCATTCATCGTCATTCACCATTAATAGTACCACGCACGGCTGGTCCTTTTCGGGCAAAGGCCGGCCTGCCAAAATCCTTTTTCCTCATCGACATAAGATGGTCACGCACTCCACGTGATACGTCTGGGGAAACAGGTCGAAAGGTTTGACTTCTTTCAGTTCATACCCGGCGGCGATCAGGCGCTTGACGTCCCGCGCCAGCGTGGAAGGATCGCAGGATACATACGCCAGCGTGGCCGGCGCCAGCGCAACGATCGCGTCCAGCGCGGCCCGCTCCAGCCCGGCGCGCGGCGGATCAACCAGCACGACATCCGCCTTGAGGTCCAGCGCGGGCAGCACGTGCTCCGCCGCGCCAACGTACAGCTCGACGTTGTCGCAGGCATCCAGGTTGGCGGCGTAATCGTCGCAGGCTGATTCAGACAGCTCGATGCCCACGCAACGCCGGACGCGCGGCGCCATGAATGCCGAGAACAACCCCACGCCGCAATACACGTCCAGCAGCGTGGTTTCCTCCCCCAGCGGCAACCGCTCCAGCAGGTGCTGCACCATCGCCCCAGCCTGGGCGGTGTTGACCTGGAAGAACGACCCTGCCGAGACGCGGAAGGATTTCTCCAGCACTTCAAACATCAATCCATCGTCGCCGGCCAGCACCATCGCACCCGTCGGGCCCAGGTAAGCCGCCGAGAGCGGAAAATCGACGCTGAACTCGGGCATGGCTTCCCCGCTGCCTTCCAATGCCAGCAGCAGTTCGTCCCCGGCCCCGGCCCGCAGGAGGATGCGTTCCAGGCCGGGCAGCGGCTCCAGGTCGAGCAGCGGCCAGGTCTGCGAGAGGATTTCCTGAGGCAGGTGACATTCGCTGATCGGCACCACGCGGTGCGAACCGGTCTCCTGGTAGCCAGGCTTCCCCTGTTCGTCCAGGTGAAACTGGACGGTGTTGCGGTAATACCAGGCCTGCGGCGAGGGTTGAATCGGCCGCATGGGCGGGTCGCTCACCCCGGCGATGCGCACGAACTGCTCCCGGACAATATTCTCCTTGACGCGCAGTTGCGCCTCATACGGCATGTGCTGGTAATGGCAGCCGCCGCAGACACCGTAATGCGCGCAGCGCGGCGCTATGCGCTCAGGCGAGGCTCGCAGGATGGTCTTCAGGCGGCCGCGCGCATGCCCGCGCTTTTCTTCCACCAGGTCCACCAGCACGCGCTCGCCGGGCAGGACAAAGGGCACAAAAACAGCCCGGCCGTCTGCCAGCCGTCCAAATCCGTCACCGCCGTACACCATGCCGGTCATTTCAACTTCTTCTGCCATCGCCGCTCCATCCGCAATTCAATCTGACTGGATTATAACATCCGTGCATTGGACAGGATGACCGGGAGAATCACTCCCTGGGCGATTGTGAATCATCCCGCTCTAATGTATATTTAATAGATAACCCATATGTATAATATAAACAAATGGGGGATTGATCACAGATTTGATCAATCCGGGTGGACTATTGGAGGAGAGAATGAAACGGTTCCGATCGATCGTTGTTCCCGCACTCATCCTTCCTGTACTATTCACATGGGCCGCCTTGATCTACCTGCCGGTCAGCGCCGGCGCCCTGTTGCAAAGCGATGAAGACATCATCCGAGGCGCCCGCCTGTATGACAATTGGTTCGAGGAACTGGATGTGCAGCCCCCGGCCGGCGACATGCCGCTGTGGGCGTCGCAGACCACCAATTCCCGCAGCGGACCTGACACCTGGCGGTGCGTCTCCTGCCACGGGTGGGATTACCAGGGCAGGGACGGCGCATTCAGCTCTGGAAACAATTTCACCGGTTTTCCGGGCGTTTTTCCGGCTCTGGAAAACGACCCCACCCTGGCAATCGCGGGAAGCACCAATCCTGAGCATGATTTCACCGAGTGGTTGAGCAGCGCGGATATCGCTGCGCTGGCGGCCTTCATTCAAAGCGGCACCCTCGATGACAACCAATTCATCGATCTGACCTCCCGCAGAGTCCTCAACGGCAACATCGAAAACGGCCAAGCCAAATATGCAAGCGCCTGCGCCTCCTGCCACGGATCGGACGGAACGGCCATGGTCTTCCGCATGGAAGGGCAGGACGTGACCCTGGGTACGCTGGCAGTGACGGACCCGTGGCGCTTTCTGCACCGCACGCGCTTTGGCACGGCCGCCGCGCCGGACATGCCCATCGGATTATCGTTGGAGTGGACGGCCCAGGACGGCCGCGACGTGCTGCTTTTTGCACAAAGCTTTCCCTCCGGCCTCCCCTCCGGCGGTCAGACCCCCTCCCTGGGCGGCCGGGAAGAGACGCCGGTGGCACAGCCCGGTGGGCCCGCGCAGGGATTTTGGGGCGGTCTGCTGACCGCGTTGGGGGCCATGGCGACCAGCCTGGGATTTGCCATCCTGCTCGGCGTGGTGCTGGTCGGCCTGATTTTTGTCTTTGTTTGGTTTGCACGCGGCAAAAAATAACGCCATGATCGCCAGAGAGAACCTTTCCGCCAAAGAAAAAAGGAGCAACGTATGGAGAAAAAGAGACCCTGGTGGCAGCGGCCTGGCATCGTCATCACGATTGCCCTGGTGCTGCTGATCCTGCTGGGCGGCGCGGCTGGGGGCATTTACTTCACCCAGATTCCGCCTGAACAGCCGATCCAGTTTCCCCACAATTTTCACGTCGGCGTGGGCGCGCAGTGCGCCTACTGCCACACAGGCGCGGCTACCGGTCCCACCGCCGGCCTGCCCAGCCCGGAAAAGTGCTGGGGCTGCCACCAACAAGTGCAAAAACAATCTCCCGAATTGGATAAACTGGCTGCTTTTGTCAAAGCGGGCGACTCCATTCCCTGGGTTCCGGTTGCCATTCAGCCTGACCATGTCCACTTCAACCACCGCCCGCACGTGGCCGCCGGGGTAACCTGCGAAACCTGTCACGGCGATGTGGCACAAATGACCGTCGCTGAACCGCAAAGCGGCCAAAACATGGGCTGGTGCCTGGATTGCCATAAGAAAATGGCGCCTGAAAAATGGGTGCGCCTCTCTGACTGCGCCACCTGCCATTATTGATTCAGGAGATGACCTAGCATGAGCGAGAAAATATCCCGGCGCAAATTCCTGCAAATTTCCAGCCTGGGCGCTGCCGCGGCGGCGGTGCTCACCGGCTGCGGACCGGCATCGCGGTACGTTGTGCGCAAGCCGTACGCCAACATGCCCGAATACAACCAGACCGGCGTCAGCACCTATTACGCCACTACCTGCCGCGAGTGCGCGGCCGGCTGCGGGCTGATCATGCGCACCTTCGAGGGGCGCGCCATCAAGGCCGAAGGCAACCCGCAGCACCCCGTCAACCGGGGCAAGCTTTGCCAGCGCGGGTTGACCTCAGTGCAGGGTCTATACAACCCCGACCGCATTCAGACGCCACGCAAGGCGGCCGGGCGCGGCTCGGGCAACTTCATCGACATTCCCTGGGATGAAGCGCTCAGCACCGCTTCCAACCTGCTCGGCGGCGATCCGGCCGGCGTTGCCTTCCTGTTGGGATACCAGCCCGATCACCTCTACGACCTGGTCAAGGAAATCACCACCGCCATGGGCGCGCCGGCTCCGGTGCGTTACGGCGCGCTGGGCATGTTCGAAGCCCGCGCCACCCTGATCGAAGCCGCGCGCCAGACCACCGGCGCCGCCGGGCTGCCGTTCTTTGACCTGGGCAGCGCGGACGTGGTTTTCTCCTTCGGTGCGAATTTCCTCGAAACCTGGCTCTCGCCGCTGGCCTACAGCCGCGGCTACGGCAACCTGCGACAGGGCAAACTGGGCAAGCGCGGCTACCTGGTCTCCTTCGAGGCGCGCCAGTCGGTTACGTCCGGCGCGGCGGATGAATGGATCCCGGTGATCCCGGGCAGCGAAGGACTGGTGGCGAAAGCCATTGGCCGCCTGGTTGCCCAGATGGACGGCGGAACCATCCCCACCGCATTTGCCGACCTGGACCTTGCCCAGGCCGTGCAGCAATCCGGCGTCAGCGAGGAAAAGCTGCACCACCTGGCCGAATTGTTCGCCCAGGCGCAGCAGCCGCTGGCCATCCCGGGCGGCGCGGCACTGGCACACGTCAACGGACTGGCATCCGCCAAAGCCATCCTGGCGCTAAACGCACTCAAAGGCGCCGCTCCTGCCTGGCTGGCCGCGGAGGATGACAGCGCCGGCAGCCTGGCAGGCGTTCTCGCCCTGGTCAACCGCATGAAGAGCGGTGAAATTCACACCCTGTTCATTCACGGGGTCAATCCGGTCTTTGAACTGCCGGCCGCGCTTGGATTCGCGGATGCGTTGAAAAATGTCAAGGCAGTCGTCAGCTTCTCATCCTTCCCGGACGAGACCGCCATGACCAGCGATTGGATCCTGCCGGACCACACCGGGCTGGAATCCTTCGGCTACCAGCGCGTCCTGGCGGGCAGCGACCGCCCCGCGCTTTCCTCCTTACAGCCGGTGGTCGCGCCGCTCTATGATACCCGCGCCACAGCCGACGTGTTGATCGAGGCGGCCCGCGCGCGCGGTGGCGCATTGACCGCTGCGATAACCTACCAGGATGAGGTCGATTTCATCCAGCAAAAAATCCTGCCCTTGATGAACGCCGGCGGCTTTTATTCAGCGCCGGAGATCTTCACCTTCTGGTCGTCCTGGCTGCAATACGGCGGCTGGTGGAAAGCCGGCGCGGAAGCCGCACTCATCGATTTCAGCAGCGCACTGGACGAAAGCATCCCGGTGGCCGCACCCCCAGCCTTGCCGGAAGGGAAGTTGCATTTCCTGTCTTACGGCACACAAATGGGCGACGGCAGCGGCGCGAACCGCCCCTGGCTGCAGGAAACCCCCGACCCCACCACAACGGCCATGTGGAATTCCTGGATCGAAGTTCACCCGGAAACGGCCGGAAAGCTCGGCCTGCACGACGATGACGTGGTCAAAGTCAGCTCCGCCGCCGGTGAGCTGGAAGCAATTGTCTATCTCTTCCCGGCCATCCGGCCGGATACCGTCGCCATCCCCTTTGGGCAGGGCCACACCGCGCTGGGACGCTTCGCCGAGGGGCGCGGCGCCAACCCGGCCGCCGTGATGGAGCTTCTCCTCAATGAAGCCGGCGACCTGGCCTGCGGCGACCTGCAAGTCACCCTCACCCCCACCGGCAAGCGCCGCCCGTTGGCGCGCTATGAGAGCCGCGAAGGCGTTTACGGCGATCATGCCGGTTGATTTATCGTTAGCACATGCATAAGGAGCGGAACGATGGCTGAACAAGAAGCAAAAAAATGGGGGCTGGTGATCGACCTGGACCGCTGTTCGGGCTGCCAGGCCTGCGTCACCGCCTGCGCCATGGAAAACAATATTCCCTTCACCGGCGAAGATGAAGTCGCCTACGGGCGCGGCATGCACTGGATCCGCGTGCAGCGCTACTGGACGGGCGAATATCCCGAGGTCAAACCCGACCACACCCCGGCCATGTGCCAGCAATGCGGCGATGCGCCCTGCGAGCCGGTTTGCCCGGTGTTCGCCTCGGTGCACAGCGAAGAAGAGCACATCAACGTGCAAGTTTATAACCGCTGCATTGGCACGCGCTATTGCGCCAACAACTGCCCGTACATCGCGCGCACCTTCAATTGGTTTGACTATGAGATCCCCGCGCCGATGAATTACTACCTGAACCCCGACGTGACCGTCCGCCGGCGCGGCGTGATGGAAAAATGCACCTTCTGCGTGCAGCGCATCAAG
>ERZ1645187.4673-NODE-4673-length-10936-cov-6.759489_pt1 | contig 10936 bp, 9 predicted proteins | sample MGYA00575352_ERZ1645187 | MGnify/ENA primary metagenome ERZ1645187 (study PRJEB40837, sample SAMN11349314) | freshwater sediment metagenome | isolation source: river sediment | host: Sediment | place: India: Wazaribad , New Delhi | collected 2017-02-21 ... | reverse complement strand
CGCCGCGCCGCTGGGCGGCATGACGCTGGCGCAGCTCGGCGCCGAGGTGATCCGCATCGATCCCATCGGCGGCAACATCGACATCGCCCGCTGGCCGCTCTCGCCGGAGGGCACCAGCCTGTACTGGACGGGGCTGAACAAGGCCAAGCGCTCGGTGACGCTCAACCTCGCCTCGCCCGAGGGCCAGGCGCTGGCGGCCGACCTGATCACCGCGCCGGGCGAGGGCGGCGGCATCCTGCTGACCAACCTGCCGGCCAGCGGCTGGATGAGCCATGCCGCGCTCGCCGCCCGGCGGCCCGATCTGATCACCCTCAAGCTGACCGGCAACCCGGACGGCTCGGCGGCCGTCGATTACACGGTCAACTGCGCCTCGGGCTTTCCGCATGCCACGGGGGCGGAGGAGGGGCCGGTCAACCATGTGCTGCCGGCGTGGGATATCGCGGCAGGGCTGTACCTTGCCACCGGGCTGATGGCCGCCGAGCGGGTGCGCAGCCGCACCGGGCGCGGGCAGGAGGTGACGCTGTCGCTGGCCGATGTGATGCTCGCCAGCGTCGGCAACCTCGGCTACATCGCCGATGTCGCGGTCAACGGCGCGGTGCGCGGCCCGCTCGGCAATCATCTCTACGGCGCCTATGGCTCGGTGTTCGCCACCGCCGACGGGCGGCACATCATGCTGGTCGCCATCTCGAACCGCCAGTGGCGCGCCATCGGCACCGCCACCGGGCTGACCGACAGGCTGGCGATGATCGGCCCGCTGATGGATGTCGACATGACCACCGAGGGCGGGCGCTTTGCCGCGCGCCACGCCATCGATGCGGTGATCGCCCCCTGGGTGGCGGCGCGCTCGCTGGCGGCAGTCAAGGCGGCGTTTGCCGGCTCCGGCGTGCTCTATGGGGCGTATCAGGATTTCGGCCAGCTGGTGGCCGAGGATGCCCGCTGCTCGCTTGAGAATCCGCTGTTTCAGATGATCGACCAGCCCGGCGTCGGCCGGGTGCTGGCGCCGGGCCTGCCGCTCGGCTTTGCCGGCACGCCGCGGCTGGCGAAGGCGGCGCCGGTGCTGGGGGCGGATACCGGCGCGGTGCTGGCCGGGGTGCTTGGTCTGGATGCCGCGCGACTGGCCGATCTGACCGCCCGCGGCATCATCCGTTGACAGCTGTCAACGGCAGGAGGCGAGGGCAGGGGGCACCGCCGGGATGAGTCGATTTATCGCAAGGTTGATGGTCTGGACATCACTTTCGACGGTTGATAGCGTAATCGAACGCTCCCAAGGGTGAGTCTGCCGCGATGATCACCGCTGCCCAGTTGCGCGCCGCCCGCGCGCTTGTCGGCCTCGACCAGAAAGCGCTGGCCGAGAAGGCCGGCGTCTCGCTGCCCACCATCCAGCGGATGGAAACCTCGGACGGGCATGTGCGCGGCACGGTGGATACGCTGACCCGCGTGATCGAGGCGCTGGAGGCGGCGGGGGTGGAGCTGATCGGCGATCAGGCCGCGAGCAGCGGCGGCGGGCGCGGCGTGCGGCTCAGGGCAGCGGCAGCGCGCGGGAACAGGGGGCCGGCATGAGTCTCGACGAACGGCACGAGCCGAGCTTTGCCGAACTCTTCACGCCCAAGCTGGTGACAGTCCTGCGCGAGGGCTACGGCTTCAGCGAATTCCGCAAGGATGCGGTGGCCGGGCTGACGGTGGCGATTGTCGCGCTGCCGCTGTCGCTGGCGATTGCGATTGCCTGCGGCCTGTCGCCGGACCGGGGGCTTTATACCGCGATCATCGGCGGCTTCATCATCTCCGCCTTCGGCGGCAGCCGGTTCCAGATCGGCGGGCCGGCGGGCGCGTTCATCGTGCTCATCGCCACCGTCATCGAAAAGCACGGCTATGACGGGCTGGTGCTGGCCACGCTGATGGCCGGGGCGATCATGCTGGCGGTCGGGTTTTTCCGGCTCGGCACCTATATCAAATACATCCCGTTTCCGGTCACCGTCGGCTTCACCACCGGCATCGCGGTGATCATTTTCGCCAGCCAGATCAAGGAACTGATGGGTCTTGCGATCGTGAAGGAGCCGGCGGCGCTGATCCCCAAGCTGGAGGCGATCCGGGCCGCGCTGCCCACCTGGAAGCCGGTGACGGTGGCCCTCTCCGCCTTCGCGGTGGGCACCATCCTTCTGTTAAGGAAATATAAACCACACTGGCCGGGCTTTCTCATCGCCGTGGTGGCAGCAACGCTGCTCGCCGCCGGCCTGTCGCTGGATGTCGCCACCGTGGGTTCGCGCTTCGGCGCGGTGCCGAGCGGGCTGCCGGCCCCGGCGCTGCCGGCGTTCTCGCTGGCCAAGATGCGCGCGGTGCTGCCCGATGCGCTGGCCATTGCCCTGCTCGGGGCGATTGAATCGCTGCTCTCGGCCGTGGTGGCGGACGGGATGAGCGGGCGCCGCCACCGCTCCAACTGCGAGCTGGTGGCACAGGGCGGGGCCAACATCCTGTCGGTGATCTTCGGCGGCATGCCGGCAACCGGCACGATTGCCCGCACCGCCACCAACGTGCGCTCGGGCGCGCATGGCCCGGTCTCGGGCATGCTGCACGCGGTGTATCTGCTCGCCTTCATGCTGGTGGCGGCGCCGCTGGCATCCTACATCCCGCTTGCCGCGCTCGGCGCGGTGCTGGCAGTCGTGTCGTGGAACATGGCCGAGAAGGAGGAGTTCGCCGCCCTGCTGAAAGCCTCCAAGGGCGATGCGCTGGTGCTGCTGGCGACCTTCCTGATCACGATCTTCGAGGATCTGACGCTCGGCATCGGCGTCGGCGTCACGCTCGGGGCGTTCCTGTTCCTGCACCGGATGGCCGAGGCGGTGGAGATCGAGGGCGGCGGGGCGATGGCCAGCCGCGATCAGGCCGATACCCGCGGCGCGGCGCGCACCCCCTACATCGCCGGCGGCACCGAGGCGCAGGATGTGGTGGTCTACAGGATTTCCGGCGCGTTCTTCTTCGGCGCCACCGCCTCGGTCATCGCCACGCTGGACCGGATGGGCCAGCTGCCGCGCGCCTTCGTGTTCGATTTTTCCGGCGTGCCGATGGTCGATGTCACCGCTGCCAAGGGCATCGAGGGCTTCCACCGGAAGCTGCACAGGCACGGCACGGTGCTCTATATCGCCGGGGCGCGGCCGCATGTGCGCGCGACCTTGCTGAAAGCCGGCGTGCGCCCGCCGGATGTGGTGTTCACCCCCTCCGTGGCCGACGCCGAGGCCCAGGCCCGCCCCGCACCGGGGCAGACAGGCCCGGCGATCGCCGAGACGTGAGGGGCGGGGCCTTGCCGCTCACCCCCCGCGGGCGGCGGAGAGCTTTTCGGCGTAATCGATCGCCTCGATCAGGCTGACCTCGCTGGCGATGCCCTTGCCGGCGATGTCGAACGCCGTACCATGATCCACCGAAGTGCGGATGATCGGCAGGCCGAGGGTGATGTTGACGCCTGACAGGTCTTCCCACTTGCCGGTCTCGGGATTGACATGGAAGCCGAGCAGTTTCACCGGGATATGGCCCTGATCGTGGTACATCGCCACCACCGCATCGAACTGCCCGGCGCGCAGCTTGACGAACACCGTATCGCCCGGCACCGGGCCGACGACATCGAGCCCGTCGGCCACCGCTTTGGCAATCGTCGGCGCGGAAATGTCGATATCCTGCCGGCCGAACAGCCCGCCTTCGCCCGCATGCGGGTTAAGCGCGGCAATCGCAATCTTCGGCCTCGCCTTGCCGAGGCGCCGCATCGCGTCATGCGTGAGGTCGATCACCCGGCGGATGCGCTCGGGCGTCATCCTCTTGGGCACATCCTCCAGCGCGCAATGGGTGGTGACATGGGAGACGTTCATCGCCCCGTGCGCCAGCATCATCACCGAGCCCTTGACGCCGGTCAGCTCGGCCAGCAGCTCGGTATGGCCGGCATAATGATAGCCCGCCATATTCAGCGCTTCCTTGTTCAGCGGCGCGGTAACCAGCCCCTGAATGCGCCCGGCGAGCGCGAATTCCACTGATTTTTCAATGGCGAGATAGGCCATGCGGCCGCCCGCCGCGCCCACCTTTCCGGTGATGATCTCGCCCTCCGGCGGGCCGGCCTGAAGGCAGGCGAGGGCGGGCCAGTCCGCGTCGGCGCTCACCTCCGGCATCGGCGGCGTGCCGACCAGCGCCTCCCCCCGGCGCAGCGCCGCGACATCGCCGACGACCAGCAGCTTCAGCGCGCCGGCCTCGATCCGCCCTTTCAGCGCGGCGCAGGCTTTTGCGATGATCTCCGGGCCGATGCCGGCGGGATCGCCCATGGTGATGGCAAGATGCGGGGTCGCGGTCATGAGTGCAGGTCCGTGAGAAGCGGGGAAAACAGGCGGTGAAACAGGTCCGGCGGGCCGAAGGCGCCGGATTTGGTGAGCACCGTGACGCCGGCCCAGCGTCCGCCCTCGAACCGGGCGCGCGGCACGCCGGGGAAGGCCTCGCCCAGAACGGTGAGGCCGCTGGCACCGAGCGGGGCCATCAGCGCGCGCGCCGTTTCCCCGCCCGAAACGAACAGTGTGCCCGGCGCGGGCAGGGCAGCGGTGAGATTGGCGAAGGCGGCGGCAATCGCTGCCTGTGCGGCGGCCCGCGGTGTCTCCGCCGGCAGCGCGAGCGTGGCCAGCGCCAGCCCCGTCCGGGCCATGGCGGCGCGGACGGCGGCAGCGTCGTCGTGGCCGGTGAGGAGGCAGCGGTGGCGGGCGGCGGCGGCCAGCTGCCCGGCCATCACCGGATGATCGGTGCCGATGAGGCCGAGCACCGGGCCTTCGAGCGGCGGCAGGGCGCGCGGCACGGCAGGCAGCGCGCGGGCCAGCGCGGCGGCAAGACCGGCCGCGCCGGCCCACAGCACCGGCCCCTGCGCCGCCCGCCCGGCGGCGACGAGGGCGTCGAGATCGGTGTCCGTCTCCGCATCCCACAGGCTGAGGCCGGGGGGGAGGGGGGCGCCGGGATGGGTCCGCGTGACCGGCAGGCCGCGCGCGGGCAGCGTGTCACCCAGCGCTTCACCCACCGGTTCGGCACCCGCCGGTTTCAGCCACATCTGCCGTCCGCCGCGCGTCACACGCGCCTGAACGGGCAGGGCAGGGGCGATGACGACATGGGCAAAGCCGGGGGCCAGCGCGGCGATATCGCCGCCCGCATGGCCGCGCAGCAGGCTGTCGAGCTTGAGAAACGCCAGCGCGCCCGGCGCATGCAGGGCAGGGGCGAGGCGGGCCATGATCGCCGCCGCCTCCGCCGCGCTCTTCTCGCGGCTGGCAGCATCCAGCGCGACGGCGGCGGGCAGCGCCCCCTCCGCCGTCAGCCGCACCGGCAGGGGGCCGAAGGCCGGCACGAAATGCACGGCGCTGTCGAGCGCGCCGGTCAGATCGTCGGCAATCAGCCTGAGTCCGCTCACGCCCCGGCCTTCAGCCGTTTCGTCAGCGCCAGCGTGGAATTGCGGATGAACACCGCATCGGTGGCGAAGGAGATGAAATCGATCCCCTGCGCCATGCGCCGCCTGAACTCATCCTCGTTGCCGGTGAGATAGCCGGTGTGCTTGCCCATCGCCTTGAGACGGCGGAAGCCGTCGTCGATCGCGGCCTGCACATCCGGGTGCTGGGCATTGCCGATATGGCCCATCGAGGCGGCAAGATCGGACGGGCCGATGAACACCGCATCCACCCCGTCCACGCCGGCGATCTGTTCGATCTTCTCCAGCGCGTTGAGCGATTCGATCTGCACGATCAGGCAGAGTTCCGCCTCCGCCCGGGCGAAATAATCGGCATCCAGCCCGTAGTTGGACGAGCGGGACGAGCCGGAAACGCCGCGCGCCCCCTTCGGCGGGAAGCGGATGGAGGCCACCGCCTCGGCCGCCTCTTCCGCGCTTTCGACGTAGGGGATCAGCAGCGTCTGCGCGCCCTGATCGAGCACGCGCTTGATGATCACCCGGTCGTTCCACGCCGGGCGGACCAGCGCCGGCAGGCCGGCGCCGGTGATGACGCGCAGATGATCGATGACATCGGGCAGTTCGATCGGCGAATGCTCGGTATCGACCAGCACCCAGTCGAACCCGCAGCCGGCCAGCATCTCCGTGAGGCCGGGCGCGCCGAGGGTGGCAAAAAAGCCGATCTGCTGCTGCTTGCCGAGCTTGGCCTTGAACGTATTGACCGGATGCTGGCTCATCGCCCGTTCCTTCCCCTGTTGCGGTTCGTCGTGATCGGATTTGACAATTTTACAAATTTGTAAAATCGTTCGCGCGCCCTGTCCAGCCGGGAAATGGATCGATGCCCGCTTTCGCCGACACCCCCCACCGCCAGGACGATGCCGCGCCCCGCCGCGTCAGCGATGGCACGCTGGCGGACCGGGTCTACGGCGTGTTCATCCAGCGCATTCTCACCGGCGCCTTCCGGCAGGGCCAGCGCCTGCCGACCGAGCATGAGCTGGCCGGCGCCTTCGGCGTCTCGCGCCCGGTGCTGCGCCAGGCGATGGAGCGGCTGAAGGCCGAGGGGCTTGTGCGCTCGCGCCAGGGCTCGGGCAGCATCATCGCCGCCGTGCCGGACCGGGCGGCCATCGGCATCACGCGCGGCGGCTCGGTGGCCGAGGTGCAGCGCTGTTTCGAATTCCGCCTCGCGCTCGAACCCGAGGCCGCCGCGCATGCGGCGCTGGCCCGCAGCGCGGATGACCTCGAGCGGATCGCCGCCGCGCTCGCCCTGCTGGACGAGGCGACGCGCCACCACCTCCACCGCGAGGATGCCGATTTCACCTTCCACCTCGCCATCGCGGCGGCCACCGGCAACGGCTATTTCCACGGCGCGCTGAACGGCCTGAGGGATGACATCGCCGCCGGCATGAAGCTGCACGGCCTCTCCGTCTCCGGCCCGCGCCCGGCGCTGGAGGAGGTCTATGCCGAGCACCGGGCGATTTTCACCGCGATCAGGGCCGGCGATGCGCCGGGCGCCCGCGCGGCGATGGCAGCCCATCTCGTTTCCTCGCACGACCGGCTGTTCGCCGGCGCCAACATCAGCCTGAGGCGGGCATGACCGCGACATTTCTTCAGACCCTCCGCACCATTGCCGGCGCGGCCCATGTGATCACCGATCCGGCAGACCTGGCCCCGGCGCTGACCGACTGGCGCGGCCGCTATCGCGGCGAGGCGCTGGCGCTGGTGCGCCCCGGCACGACGGAGGAGGTGGCCGCCATCGTCACCGCCTGCCGGGCGGCGGGGGTGGCCGTGGTGCCGCAGGGCGGCAACACCGGCATGTGCGCCGCCGCCACGCCGATGGCCGCGCCCCGCCCGGCGATTCTCCTCCGGCTCGACCGGATGAACCGCATCCGCGCGATCAGCCCGCTGGGCGATTCCATCGCCGTCGATGCCGGCTGCATCCTCGCCAACGTACAGGCTGCCGCGGCCGGCGTCGGCCGGCTGTTCCCGCTCAGCCTGGGGGCGGAAGGCTCGTGCCAGATCGGCGGCAACCTTTCCACCAACGCCGGCGGCACGGCGGCGCTGCGCTATGGCGTGATGCGCGATCTCGCACTCGGGCTGGAAGTGGTGCTGCCGGATGGCGCGGTGCTCGACCTGATGACCGCGCTGCGCAAGGACAGCGCCGGCTATGATCTCAAGCACCTGTTCATCGGCGCGGAAGGCACGCTCGGCATCATCACCGGCGCGGTGCTGAAGCTGTTCCCCCGGCCCACCGCGCGGGTGGTGGCGCTGGCCAAGCTCGACAGCATCGAGGCGGTGCTGGCGCTGCTGTCCGCCGCGCGCGCGGCGGCGGGCGCGCGGCTCGGCGCCTTCGAGGTGCTCAACCGCGAGCAGATCGCGGTGATTGCCGAGCATCTCCCCGGCGTGACGATACCCTTCGCGCTCGATGCGGCGTGGTATGTGCTGATCGAACTGGCCGATACCACCGGGGAGGGGCTGGAGCCGGCGATGGAAAGCCTGCTGGAACAGGCGATGGAGCGCGGGCTGGTGGCCGATGCGCTGGTCGCCGCCTCCGAGGCGCAGGCCGCCGCCTTCTGGAAGATCCGCCATTCGGTGTCGGAGGCCTCGAAGGCGGCGGGCTATGTCGTCAGCCACGACAGCGCCGTGCCGCTCCATGAGCAGGGCCGGTTCGTGACCGAGGTGGAGGCCGCCATCCGCGCCCTGCGCCCCGATGCGCGGATTGTCATGCACGGGCATATCGGCGACGGCAACATCCACATCCTCGCGATCATCCCGCCGGTTGCCGATGCGCAGGAGCGCTTCGCCCAGGTCGATGCGATCAACGCAGCGGTCGATGAGGTGACCGCCCGCCTGCGCGGCACGATCAGCGCCGAGCATGGCATCGGATACGCCAATATCCACCGCCTCGCCCGCGTCACCGCGCCGCTGGAACTGAGCCTGATGCGGCAGTTCAAGGCGCTGCTCGACCCGGACAACCTGTTCAACCCCGGCAAGCTTTTTGCCGGCAAACAATAATCGACAGCCGACAACCCAAAGGAGAAAACGCCATGCTGAAACCTCTCGCCGGCCTCATGCTCGGCCTTGCCGCGCTCGCGGCCCCCTTCGCCGCCGCCGCGCAGGATTATCCCGTAAAGCCGGTGACCGTGGTGGTGCCGTTTGCCGCCGGCGGCACGGCGGACATCTTCGCCCGCATGGCCGCCCAGCATCTTCAGGAGAAGTTCGGCAAGCCGTTCGTGGTCGAGAACATCGGCGGCGCCGGCTCGATCATCGGCGTCAACAAGGTGGCGAAAGCGCCGGGAGACGGGCATATGCTCAGCCTCGCCTCGACCTCGGGCCTTGCCATCAACCCCTCGCTCTACGGCGCGAAACTGCCCTACAATCCGTCAAAGGAGCTGGTCGCGATCGCGCAGGTGTCGATGGTGCCGAACGTGCTCGTCGTCAATCCGGAGAAGATCAAGGCCCGCACCGTGCCGGAGCTGATCGCCTATCTCAAGGCCAACCCGGACAAGGTGAACTACGGCTCGGCCGGCAAGGGCACCTCGCAGCATCTCGCGGCCGAACTCTTCCAGCAGATGACCGGCACGAAGATGACGCATGTGCCGTACAAGGGCTCCTCCGCCATGCTGCCGGATCTTGTCAGCGGCACCATCGACCTTGCCTTCGACAACGTGCCGCTGCTGCTGCCGCATGCCAAGACCGGCAAGCTGGTGCTGCTCGCCTCGGCCACCGCCAGGCGCGCCGAGTTCGACCCCGCCCTGCCGACCGTGGCCGAGACGCTGCCCGGCTTCGAGGCGGTGGCCTGGCACGGCTTCCTCGCCCCGGCCGGCACGCCGAAACCGGTGATCGACAGGCTCTCGGCCGAGATCGTCGCCTTCATGTCCCTGCCGGCGACGCAGGCGAAATTCCGCGAGCTGGGCGCCACGCCGATGACCCTCGGCGCCGAGGCGTTCAACGCCTATGTCACCGCCGAGACGACGAAGTGGCAGAAGGTGATCGAGGCGGCGAAAATCTCCGCCGACCTGCCGTAACGGCAGGGGCGCTCAGCCCGCCGTGCCCCGGCGGGCGGCGCGGCGCTGATCGAGAATGTTGCCCCCGGCCTGATAGCCCCGCTGGTAGGTGGCGCTGATCAGCCCGGCGGCGGCCAGCCACTGCGCCACCGGCTGGCGGGCGGCGCTGGCCTCCGGCAGTTCCACCTCGTCAAAGCCGCAGGCCAGCGCGTAGGAAAACTGATCGGCGATCAGCGGGCCGACGGCGCGCAGCGTGCCGGCAAACCCGGCGCGGCGCAGGCGGCGGGCGAGCGTGAAGCCCCGCCCGTCGGAAAACGCGGGGAAGGCGATGGCAATCAGCGCGACGCGGCCGAGATAGGGCGCCAGCGTCTCGATGGTCACGGTATTGGCCACCTCGACCCCGACAGCCTCGTTGGAGGCGGCGAGCGCGGCCTCCAGCCCGTCAAGGCCGACCAGCGGCGCGCCCTCGCCCCCGGCGCGGGCGAAACGGTCGGCCGCAAGGCCGGTGGCGGTGATGAGAGTCATGCGGCGGCTCCTGCGATGAACGCGGCCTTGAACGGGGCGATGCCGAGGCGACGCACCGCGGCGATGAAATCCTCGCCCGGCTGGCGGCGGGCGCGGTAGACCTCGACCAGCCGCTCGATCGCCTCCGGCACCTCCTCGGCCCTCAGGCCGGGGCCGAGGATCTCGCCGATGGCGGCGGTCTCCGTCGCATCGCCGCCGAGGGTGATCTGGTAGGATTCCTCGCCGCGCTTTTCCAGCCCGAGAATGCCGATATGGCCGACGTGATGATGGCCGCAGGCGTTGATGCAGCCGGAAATCTTGATGTTCAGCGGGCCGATATCGCGCTGGCGCGCGGGATCGGCAAAGCGGCGGGAGAGCGCCTCGGCAATCGGGATCGACCGCGCGGTGGCGAGCGCGCAGTAATCGAGCCCCGGGCAGGCGATGATATCGGTGATCAGCCCGGCGTTGGCGGTGGCCAGCCCCGCCGCCTGAAGCCCGGCATGCACCGCCGGCAGGTCATCAAGCCGCACATCGGGCAGGATCAGGTTCTGCGCATGGCTGATGCGCAGTTCATCGAACGAATAGGCCCGCGCCAGCGCCGCGACCGCCCGCATCTGCCCGGAGGTGATATCCCCCGGCGCGCCGCCGATCGGCTTCAGCGAGATGGTCAGCGCCGTATAGCCCGGCACGCGGTGCGGGAAGAGGTTGATCTCCGCCCATTCGGCAAAGGCCGGGTTGGCCGCCTTCGCCGCCTCGAACGCCGCCGAGCGGGCCGGCAGCGCGGCATAGGGCTTGGGCGCGAAATAGGCGGCGATGCGCGCCACCTCCTCGGGATCGGCGTTGATCTCCGCCGGATCGAGCGCGGCATATTCCGCCTCCACCCGGGCGCGGAACGCCTCGATGCCGATCTCGTGCACGAGGATCTTCACCCGCGCCTTGTATTTGTTGTCGCGCCGCCCCTCGGCATTGTAGACGCGCATCAGCG
>ERZ1645187.4672-NODE-4672-length-10937-cov-16.474361_pt1 | contig 10937 bp, 9 predicted proteins | sample MGYA00575352_ERZ1645187 | MGnify/ENA primary metagenome ERZ1645187 (study PRJEB40837, sample SAMN11349314) | freshwater sediment metagenome | isolation source: river sediment | host: Sediment | place: India: Wazaribad , New Delhi | collected 2017-02-21 ... | reverse complement strand
TTTCGTCGCGGGCGACGGCCTGTTGATGGCGCCGACCATCGCCGTGTCACGCATGTTGCAACGGGCCGGGCTGACGCTGCAGGACTTCGACTTCTACGAGATCCACGAAGCGTTCGCGGCGCAGGTGCTCGCCACGTTGAAGGCGTGGCAGGACCCCGAGTATTGCCGGGTCAAGCTCGGCCGCGCCGAGCCGATGGGCGCCATCGATCGCAACAAGATGAACGTGAAGGGTTCGTCGCTGGCGCTCGGCCATCCGTTCGCGGCGACGGGCGCGCGAATCGCGGCGAACCTCGCCGAACTGCTGGCCGAGCACGGCGGGCGCGGCCTCATTTCGATCTGCACGGCCGGCGGCATGGGCGTCGCCGCCATCATGGAAAGTGCGCGCTGACGGCATGTCATCCCGGTGCTGGTCACCGGGGTTCAGTCAGCCGCATGTGTGGTCACCTGTTGAGACATGGATCCCGGCAACAAGTGCCGGGATGACAGGCAAGACCACCATGATGAGGGTTTTCGCTACCACTCCGCGTCGGAACCGGGCCGGCTAGTCGGGGGTGCAAACCGTGCCGGCAGCGACGGGGAGACGCGCGCAGCGCCGTGCGCTATCAGTGCGGACCGGATTCGCAGGCGAGGGACGGCACGGCATGACGGACATGGCATCGGCGAAGCAGCTCGAGGCGGCGCGATCTCTGATCGGCGAATTGGCGCGCTCGCTCGATCTCGACGCGCATGTGCGGCTGTGGGACGGCTCGCGTGTGCCGCTCGGCAAGAACGCCACCGGCCCGTTCGAGATCGTCATCGCCGATCCGGGCGTCATCGCCTCGTCGCTCAGAAGCCCGAACCTCGACACCATCATCCGCCACTATATCGACAAGCGCATCGATTTCGCGGGCGGCTCGCTGATCGATTTCGGCCGCCAGCTCAATCGCGGTGGCCGCTCGGTGAAGCTCAAGGGGCTCGAGGCGCTGCGCATCGCCGGCAAGCTGACGCCGTTCCTGTTCGCCCCGGGCGCCGCGCCCGCCGAGCAGGGCGCCTTCGCGGGCGACATCGTCGGCAACAAGCGCAAGGTCGCCGACAACCAGGACTACATCTCGTTCCACTACGACCTGTCGAACGACTTCTACGCGCTCTTTCTCTGCGACGAGATGGTCTACACCTGCGCCTACTTCCACGACTGGGAGCAGGGCATCGCGCAAGCGCAGATCAACAAGCTCGACATGGTCTGCCGCAAGCTGCGCCTGAAACCCGGCGAACGATTCCTCGACATCGGCTCGGGCTGGGGCGGCCTCGTCTGCCACGCGGCGAAGAACTACGGCGTCAAGGCGCACGGCATCACGCTGTCGAAGGAACAGCTCGCGTTCGCCGAAGCCAAGGTGAAGCGGCTCGGCCTCGAGGGGCAGGTCACGTTCGAGCTGATCGACTACGTCAACGTCACGGGCACGTTCGACAAGATCGCCTCGGTCGGCATGTATGAGGCGATCGGCCTCAACAACATCCCGACCTATATGCGCAAGATGCGCTCGCTGCTCGCCGAAGACGGGCTGTTCCTCAATCATGCCATCTCGCGCAGGGCCAAGCGCCCTCGCAGCAAGCTGCTCCCCGAACGGCTGCGCCCCGAGCAGAAGGCGCTCGCCAAGTATATCTTCCCCGGCGGTGCCCTCGACGACATCGGTCACACCGTGGCTGAGATGGAACTTGCCGGCTTCGAGGTGCACGACGTCGAGGGCTGGCGCATGCACTATGCGCGCACCTGCACGCTGTGGTGCGAACGGCTTATGGCCCGCAAGGACGAGGCGATCGCTCTGGTCGGCGAAGCCAAGTACCGCATCTACGTCGCCTATCTCGCCGGCTGCGCCATCGCTTTCGAGCGCGGCACCGCGCGGCTGTTCCAGACGCTCTGCTCGAAGTCGGCGAAGCGCCGGCCGCCCTTGCCGCCAACCCGCGCCGATCTCTACCGCTAAGGGCGGTTCGATGCCCGCCAGCGACGCCATGTCATGGCAGTCCTGTGACTCACGCCATGGACATGCCGTGCGGGGGATGTCACCTGTCCGCCGCGCGCGGGATGTGATCTGCGCGGCAAGGAGACACCGTTTGATGAAAACGCCCCCCTTTGCGGAGGCCCTCGCCCTCGCTCTTTTCGCCGCGACGGCAACGCCGGCGCTCGCCACGGAACCCGCCAGCCCGCCGCCCGCGGCCGCAAGCCCGGCCGTACCCGCCGGCGCCGCGCCGGCCTACGTCGGCATGTGGTCGAAGCGCATGGAGCATTGCTCGACCAAGCAGAAGAACCCCGGCGCGCCGATGGTCGTGACGGAGAAGGGCTTCGACCAGTATCACCTGCACTGCACCTTCACGAAGCTCGAACCTGCCGCGGCGGCGGCCGACGGCGCCGAGACCTGGAAGATGGAGTCGAACTGCTCGTGGAACGGTGTCGACCGCCCGATGGTGGCGACGTTGACGGTCGCGGGCGACACGCTGACGCTCAGCGATGCCGGCGGCGCCAACATCCTCAAGCGTTGCGCCCCCGAAGACCGTCGGCCATAGCCGTCACCCGGCCTGCGCTGTGAGTGCGGACGATCAGGACTTCGGCTTTGCCTCGACGACGGCCTTCAATGCGGCGAGGCCCTTCTCATAATCGCCGCCGACCATGTCGTTCATGTTCACCCCCATCATGGCCATGAAGGCGCGCTCGACGAAGCCGTGGTTGCCGGTGAGCGACCACGTGACCACAGTGCCGGCTCCCTCGGGCTTGAGGTCGAAGGCGACGTCGCTCTTGCCGGCGAACGGCTTGGTGAAGTCGAGCTGCAGGCCGACGCGCTCGACCGGGCGGCTTTCGACGATGGTCATCTCGCCTTCGCCGATATCCTTGTTGCCGGACCATGCGAATTTCGAGCCGACGCCGGATGCAGGCCCCGCATAGGCCGTCCGGGCGGCCGGGTCCTTCTTCGCCCACGGCGACCACGCGTTCCACTTCTTCAGCTCGTTGATCTCGGCAAAGACGGCAGCCGGAGGCGCGGCAATGGTGGCCGAGCGCGACACCGTGAAGGCCGACGGCTGCACCGCGACCCACGTGAAGAACGCGGCGAACGCCGACGTCAGTCCAATGACGATGTGCCTCAGCATGTGCGTTTCTCCCGCCGTTCGGACCGGCCACGCCGGATCGAGGCGCTAAATGCACGAACCCGTTGCCCTCCGCAACTCGACCCGGCGAACGGCACCGGTGTCCGGCCGTCCACATCTGTGGCGGATCGGACGCGCGCTGCCGAGCGATCGTTCCCCGCGAAGGCGGCCCTCTTGCCGCAAACGATCCGCATCCACAATTCAGCCAAACAGTTGCCGCTGCGCCGTGGAATCTGTCGGCGCAGATGGCTCGCGGTAACGGGTGTGCAGAACTGCAACACGGCGTCGGGTGGCCGTGCGGTAAAACAGTTTGTTGGACCGCGCGCGGCTGGAAATCGGACCGAACGTCGATTAGCGTTCCGGCAGCCAGGGAGAACGAAATGCTTCGCAGATTTGCTGCCGTGGGTGCGCTTGCCGCAACGGTCTCGGTGACTGTGTTGATGGCGCCGCCCGCGTTCGCGGTGGAGCCGGACCCGCCCGCCCAGCTCATCGGCGCGTCGGAAGCACTCGGCATTGCCGTGCGCCAGTCGCTCGAGGCACCGCAGAAGGGGATGACGGAGGCCGACGAGGTCGACCGCGATGCCCTCGTGCAGTTCTATGCCGCCCGCTCCAATCAGTTGTTGTGGATCGAGAACGGCGCCTTCACCGGCAAGGCGCGAGCCGTGCTCGACGAGATCGCGCGTGCCGACGACTGGGGGCTCAAGTCGCGCGACTTCGAGTTGCCGGGCACCGATCTCGGGGCGAGCCCGACGAGCGCCGACATCGCCGCCGCCGAGACGAAACTCTCCATCGCCGCGCTTCGCTATGCGCGCCATGCGCGCGGCGGGCGCATTCCCAAGCCGCGCGACATGAGTTCGTACCTCGATCGTGACCCGCAGCTGGTGTCACCGATCAAGGTGCTGGAGCAACTTTCGGCCACCAGCGATCCGGGCGGCTATCTCGCCGGTCTCAATCCGCGTCACGAGCAGTTCCAGCGCTTGCGCAAGAAGCTCTTGGAGATGCGCGGCGTCACCTCCGAAATCGTGGCGACGGCGGCGAAGCCCGAACCGGTGCGGATGCCCGAAGACGGGCCGACTCTGGCGCCCGGTCAGCGTCATCCGCACGTCGCGTTGCTGCGCCAGCGGCTGAACGTGCCGCTGCCCGCGACCGCCGGGGAGAGCGCCGCTCCGGACGCCGAACTCTATGACGCGACGCTCGAAGCGGCGGTCGAAGCCTATCAGCGCGAGAACGGCATGAAGGCGGATGGCCTCGTCGGGCGGCGCACGCGCGTCACGCTCAACGGCGGCAAGGCCGAGGCGGGCGACGGCAAGCGCAAGGCCGACGAGGACCTGCTCATCGCCAACATGGAGCAGTGGCGCTGGATGCCCGAAGACATGGGCGACACCTATGTCTGGGTGAACCTGCCCGAGTTCATGATGCGCGTCGTCAAGAACGGCACGGTGATCCACGAGGAGCGCATCATCGCCGGACAGACCGACAAGCAGACGCCGGTGTTCTCGCACGAGCTGGAAACCGTGGTGCTGCACCCGTTCTGGGGTGTGCCCGAATCGATCAAGGTGAAGGAAATCCTGCCGTCGCTGGCGCGCGGCGGATCTCTCGATCGGCGCGGGCTCAAGCTCCAGTACAACGGCAAGGACGTCGATGCGACGCGCATCGACTGGTCGCGCGCCGACATCCGCAACTATCACGTCTACCAGCCGCCGGGCTCGGCCAATGTTCTCGGCGAGGTGAAGTTCCTGTTCCCGAACAAGCACCAGGTCTACATGCACGACACGCCGACCAAGAATCTGTTCGCGTCGGCTTCGCGCACCTTCAGCCATGGCTGCATGCGCGTGCGCAACCCGATGAAGCTCGCTGAAGTCGTGCTGAAGGAGGACAAGGGCTGGGACGCCGACTATGTGCAGAACCTGCTGCGCACCGGCCCGGAGAACAACAACATCGCGCTCGGCAGCAAGATCCCGGTGCATGTCACGTACTTCACGGCCGGCGTCGACGACAAGGGCGAGCTGCAGACGCGCTCCGACGTGTATCTGCACGAGAAGCGCATCCGCCTCGCGCTCGCCGGCAAGTGGGACCAGATTCCGCGCCATCGCGATCACCTGCTGCCGGTCGAATACGTGCGGCCCGAGTTCGCGCAGAACGAGTTCGGCTTCGGTGGCTCCGGCTCGGGTGGCGGCAGCGCCCTCAACGACTTCTTCCAGAACCTGTTCGGCGGGTTCTGAGGCCAAAAGCGCAACCCGGCCGATGGCTGCAGCATCCGGGTGGCCGTGCAACCCTGTCGTTGCGCGGCCAGTGCCGTCTTGACCTCGGCCCGTGCGCGCGTCATCGAAGGATCATCCGCAACCGAGCCTGCGCCGGTGCCGTCCACAGCGCCCGCGCCGCTCGCTCTCGAAAGTTCACGATGGCGCTCTACGATTGCTCGAAATGCCCCGGCTATTGCTGCTCCTATCCGCTCATCGCGCTCGACCGGCGTGATGTCGAGCGCCTCGCCAGGCACCACGGCATGACCTTCGACGAGGCGCGTGCCGCCTTCACGCGCGTGGCGCACGGGCGCCAGTATGCTATGCGGCGCAAGAAGGACGAGATCTACGGCCGCATCTGTCGCTTCTTCGACACCAAGGCGCGGCACTGCACGATCTACGAGGCACGCCCCGCCGTGTGCCGCTCGTTCCCCGGCGAGGGCCGCTGCGGCTATTACGAGTTCCTGAAGTTCGAGCGGCGCGCGCAGGACGATCCCGAGTTCGTCGCGCTCACCGACCATAGCGACAACTGAGGCGCAGCGGCCGGGCGCTCCGACCCGTCGCGTCATGGAGCACGCCGATGATCACGCTGTACACGTTCGGGCCGGCCTTCGGATTGCCGGACCCGAGTCCGTTCGTCACCAAGGCCGAGGTGCTGCTGAAGCTCGCGCGCCTGCCTTACGAGAAGAAGCGCGCCGACGTGCGCAAGGCGCCCAAGGGCAAGCTGCCGTTCATCAAGGACGAGAGCGGCGCCGTGGTCGCGGATTCGACGCTGATCCGCTTCTACCTCGAGCACAATCGTGGCATCGACTTCGACAACGGGCTGACGCCGGCCGAGCGCGGCACCGCCTGGATGATCGAGAAGTACGTCGAGGACCACCTCTACTGGGTGGTGATGCGTGAGCGCTGGCAGGTGCGTGACAACTTCGAGAAGGGGCCGAAGCACTTCTTCGATACGATGCCTGCGGCGCTGCGCCCGGTGGTGATCGCGATGGTCGGGCGCGAGTTCAAGCGTAACCTTTGGGGGCAGGGCATGGGCCGGCACTCCATGGCGGAGATGGACGAGATCGCCGCGCGCGGCATCAAGGGGCTGTCCGATTTTCTCGGCGACAAGCCGTTCCTGATGGGGAATGCGCCATGCGGGGCCGATGCGAGCGTCTGGTCCGCGGTGCTCGGCGTGCTGTGCCCGCTGTTCGAGAGCGCGACGCGTTCCGTGGCCGAAGCGCACCCGAACCTCGTCGCCTATGCCGAGCGCGGCCGCGCTCTCTGGTTTCCGGATCTGGTGGCGTCGGCCTGAGAGGCATGGGGCCGCCGCCGCGTAGCCCCATGTCGCCGGTCGCGCATTCTTTTGCTTGCTGACGGAGACCACGAGGGCTCGCGCGAGCGCTCACGATGACTGGTCGCGGCTCAAGACGTCAGAAGACGCCGCCGAGGCTCAGCATGAGATTGTGCTGCGGCGAGTGCCGGCGAACCTTGCCCTGTGCGGTGCGCACGGTCGGCCCGTCGCTATAGGAGCGCACGTAACGCTGAGGCGCGCGAGGCTGCTGATCGCGCGGCGCTGCGAGGTGGCCGGCACGAGGCTGCGGGCGGGACCGCTCCTCGGCGCGTTCGCGCCTGATCTGTGGCGCCGGTGCCTGCAGGTCCGGGTCGAGCGCCGCCAGCACGGGAGGCTGGCGCGCCGGGCGCGCGGCTGGACCCTGCATCGCAGCAAGACCTCCGGCGGCAGCAGGTGGCGCGATCACGGCCGCCGGCTCGTCGTCAGCGGGCATGGCGCCGATCGCCATGCGGCCAGGCAACGGCTCACGCAAGACGGGGACGCGCGCTTGCGCGGGCGGCGACAGGGCCGCCAGTCTGGACGTCGGCATGACGGGCTGTACCGCTTCCGGCATAGCACCCGCAGTCTGCGGAGGCGATGCCGGGACAGCCTGCGCCGCAACGGGCTGGCGCTCTGCGGTGGGTCGGCGCGTTGCCTGTGTGATCGTCGCTGACCAATGGCCGGCGCGCGCCGCTCCCGCCGCGGGAGCGGCCGCGACGGCAGGCCTGGCAACGCTGGTCGCCGCAGCGAGCTGCTGAACCGCCACTGTAGCTGCACCCTGCGCGGCCGGACGCGCCGTCTCCGCCACGACCACGTTCGGGATGCAGCGTCCGTTGCTGGACACGGCCTGTCCGGCGGGACACGTCACGCCGCAGGCACGATCAGCGTGGCCCTGCAGCAGCGTCAGGAGAATGTAATCCGGCTGCTCGGTGGGCAGTGTCGCGTTCACCTTGGTGAGGAAGGCCGACATGGCGCGGCGCGAGGCTGCCTTCCAGTCGCCGTCGGCATCGCCCTCGTAGCAGCCGACGCGCTTCAGTTCCCGCTGCAGCTGGCGCGCGAGTTCGACGCTGGCGACATAGTCGCCGGACGCCGCCTGGCGGGCGGTTCCGGGCTCCGTATTGACGACAGCGCGCCAGGCCTCGGAGCCCACGCGATCCGGGACCGCACGCGACAGCGCCAACTGCGCAACGGATTCGCCGAAGTGCGGCAAGGCCGGCGAGAAGCTGCGCTCGGACGACGAAGCGTTGACGGTGGCGCGAGAGGCTTCAACTGCCTTGCCGCCGATGTGGGCCGGCGTGCTGCGATGAAGGGAGACGACGGGGAGGTAAGCATAGGCCGCCGCCGCGAAGGTTCCTGCAAGCAGGACCACGCTTCCGAGCAATCGCATCTGAACCTCCCTTGCCCGGGCTTCCGTGCCCTGGCGTCCATCGATCAGAACCAACGCGGCGACAAGCGCCAGCGCTGCATCGTCTGACTTCTGATCGATAGTCGTGCTCACGGAGGTTGCAAGCCTCGCTTCCGCGCAGCCCGACCTTGTCCACACACTATCCCATTCAGTGGTAGTTGCAACAGTCCGCTGACGAAGTCGAGTGCTGAGGCTCGAGAGCCACACCAGATGACACAGGCTGAAGGTCGACGCAGGGCACGCCGAGGGTCCGGATACACGGCGTCGATCTCCCGGCGGCGCGATACGAGGATCAACATCTAGTGGGTTGGCGAGCGTCCGCCCGCCAATGGATTGTGAATTGCTGACGCAACCTCTGTGGACAACTAGCGGTCAACCCGGGGGCGGCCTGTGGACATCCGGGGGAATACCCGGCGCTGCTGCCATGGGCGGCTCTCACCGGTGTTATCGGCATCCAAAACTAGCGGTCTGAAACGATTAACGATTCCCTACGAATCGCATTACGGTGAAATTCGAGGGGGCATGCGTATGCGTATTTCTTGTTATCCCGGTCCGTAACGCAGGCGTTTTTCACAGGTTCGATCGAGCGGCGATCTCTCCTGTGCATGGCCCGCAGCCCGGAACGGGACTTCAGCTCCAAGTATGCATCGAGCCGCAGATCGAAGCGGCCGTCTGCCGGTTACCGTTGGGGAACGGTGCCGGAGCTCACGGATGGTCACGTCAGTCTGTCTGAATGTTGCTCGATCGCATCAGTCCGGCGTCGGAGCCGTTGGCCTTTCCCTCGAAGGCTTCAAGACCGCAAGCCGCCATCAGGCGTGATGACGGCTTATCCGCACAAGGAGAGGGCAACCTATGAGACATGCTCTAGGCGTGTTAGGGGTTCTGGCCGCGGGAGTGCTTCTGGCAGTCTCCGCCGCCATGAACTGGCGTTTCGGACTAAGTCTCGGAAAAACCGAGCTCGACGGGCAGATCTACGGCGCCGCCAGCGCCGCAGCCGATTGCTTCAAGGCACTGATCCCGTTCTTTCTGTTCGCCGCGATAAGAAACAAGATGTGGTCACAGGCCGCGGCAGGTGCCGTCGTCTGGGTCGTCGTCACGGCATATTCGCTGACGTCGGCGTTCGGTCACGCAGCGCTCAACCGCTTCGACACGGCGGGTCAGCGACAGGTCGAGGCGCAAGCCTACAAGGACCTCCGCTCCGATCTCGCCCGTGCGCAGGAGCAGCTGTCGTGGGTGCCGCAGCATCGTCCGGTCGCGACCGTGCAGAGCGACATTGCCAACCTCAAGAACCAGCGAGCCTGGGATCTCTCCAAGGGCTGCACCGAGGTGAAGGGCAAGTGGCAGCGCACGTTCTGTGACGGCTACAATGCCCTGGCCGCCGAACTCGGTTCGTCCGAGCAGCGCGTGGCGCTCGAAGCCCGCATCGCCGACACGCAGACCAAGCTGGCTGTAGCCGGCAAGGGGAGCGTCGCCGCCGAAGCGGACCCGCAGGCCGCCGTTCTCGCCAAGATCTCCGGTCTCGAGGTCGAGACCATCCAGATGGCGCTGACGGCCTTCATCGCACTGTTGCTCGAAATCGGTTCGGGTTTCGGCATGTACATCGCGTTCAGCCAGTGGCGCATCGATGATCGCCTGGCTCCCGCCGCGCCCAAGCTGGCGACGGCACGTGAGGCGGTCCGCGCATCGCGCGCTTCCGTCGAGGCCATCGAGACGGCGGAGGTTCAGTCTCTGCCGGCGATCGAGAGCCCAGCAAGCACGAGCACTGCAAGCACCAGCCCCGACGTGGTCGAGGAAGCTGGCACCGCCGCGGCAGCGGTGGCGGAGATCGAGGCACCCGTCCTCGCCCCCGTTGCGATCGAACAGCCGCGTTCCGGCGCCAACGACAACAAGTCGGCGCCCGTCACCCAGCCCCAGCGGCTCATGGCTCCCGAAACCGATGTGGAGCGCTTCTACAAGGAGAACATCGACACTCAGGATGGTTCGAGTCTGACGGCGACTGCACTTTACGAAGAGTACTGCGCGTGGTGCGACGAGCGTGAGAAAGAGCCGCTCGCACTGCCGACCTTCGGTCGGGACTTCGGTGAGCTTGGAGTTCAGAAGGCCAAGATTGCAGGACGTGTTCGCTACATCGGCATCGCGCTGAAGTCGGACAACAGCCAGACGGAGGATAGGAACGCGACGCCCCTCAGGGTCGAAGCGGCCTGACCAAGGCTTCGAAAGGGTCGCCCAACGGCGGCCCTTTTGCTTTATGAGGGGGTGGTCTTCGGACCGCCCCCTTTTTTGCGTGTGCGGGCGGTGCTGGCGGGATCGGCCGGGCGCGCACGACAGCGTGATGCAGAGGTCCTTGCACTTGCCGTGCGAACCGGCGATGCCCACTCACCACTCACCACTCACCACTCACCACTCACCACTCACGAGCACCCATGACCTCCATGCACGTCGAAAAGCTGATGACCCTGTCGCGCGCCGAGTTCGAGAAGAGTGTTGCGGCACTCGCCGGGCATGCGGTCGCGGTGAATGACGGGCGGGCGCATCTGCGCGACGGCGGCGCCGAAATCGAGATCGCGTACCACGCGCTGCCGGCGAAGCGCCTCGGCGGCCTGCTGGTGCTGCCGCAGGCACGCGTGACGCTCGATCTCTCCGGGCTCGACGAAGCGGCGGCGGTGGCGTTCCTGCAGCGCTTCGAACTCGCCTTCCAGCGCGGCGGCGGCTGAGCTGATTACGCCCAGGGCGAAGATCGGCCGCACACATACGCCCGCGCGCAGCATGATCTGCGCACGCGATGAGCCGGCGATGGTATGGAAGGTTTGGTGGCGCCCCGTAGGGGGTTCGAACCCCTGTTCCCAACGTGAGAGGCTGGTGT
>ERZ1645187.4670-NODE-4670-length-10939-cov-6.174476_pt1 | contig 10939 bp, 14 predicted proteins | sample MGYA00575352_ERZ1645187 | MGnify/ENA primary metagenome ERZ1645187 (study PRJEB40837, sample SAMN11349314) | freshwater sediment metagenome | isolation source: river sediment | host: Sediment | place: India: Wazaribad , New Delhi | collected 2017-02-21 ... | reverse complement strand
TACGTATATTAATATACCTTTTTTTGATTTTACACCAGAATTTTCCCATTATATATTCAGAATAAGATTCGGCGTATTCCGTCCGGCAGTCACAACGGAATGTTTATAGAAGATTGATCAGATATAAAGGAGCAGAAAATGACAAAGGGACCTCTCGGATTCGGATGGATGAGACTTCCGGTCCTGTCGGACGATCCGACAGATATTGATTTTGAAGAGGTTAACCAGATGGTTGACGAATTCCTCGATGCGGGATTCACGTACTTTGATACGAGTTTCGTCTACCATAACGGAAAGAGCGAAAATGCGATCAGAAAATGTCTCGTGTCAAGACACGACAGAGACAGCTATACCATCGCCTCGAAGCTTCCGATCTTTACGATTACGGAAGAACAGCAGGTCGTGGATATCTTTGAAAAGCAACTGGAAAACTGCGGGGTCGACTACTTCGATTATTTCCTCCTGCACAATATGAACTGGATCCGCTACAACGACGAAGTGAAGAGATGTCATATGTTCGAGCATCTGAAGCAGTGGAAGGATGAAGGAAAGATCCGTCACATCGGCTTCTCCTATCATGACGATGCGGAAAGCCTGGACAAGATTCTCGCGGAACATCCGGAAATCGAATTCGTTCAGATTGCGCTCAACTACATCGACTGGGACAGTTATTTCATTCAGGCGAAGGCCTGCTACGACGTAATACGAAAGCACGGACGCCAGGTGATCGTTATGGAACCGGTAAAGGGCGGAATGCTGGCGAAGGCGCCGGCGGAAGTCGAAGCGATGATGAAGGAAGCGGAACCGGATATGTCCGTCGCTTCATGGGCGATCCGTTTTGCCGCGAGTCTTCCGGGTGTTCTGACCGTTCTGTCCGGCATGTCCGATCTTGCTCAGGTCGAAGATAATATTTCCTATATGCAGGATTTCAGGCCGCTGAGCGAAGAAGACCTCGAACTTCTGGAAAAGGCGAACAGGCTCTACCGTGAAAGCGGACCGGTCGAAACAGCGGATTTTTCGAAGTACGAATGCATCGATCCCAAGGGCGTCTCCGCAGCTGCGATTCTCGACGCATATAACAACTGTATGCTCCAGCCAGTCGTTACCTTCGGCGCGGAAGGCAATTATTTTTCGCTGCAGAAAGCCGAACAGGGCGTAGCTGTTGAGGACAGATGCATTCCGGGACAGGCGATTGCTTCCGACGGAACAGACGTGACAGAACAGGTTCACGAAGCGGAAGATTTCCTGACGAAGTGTGCGTTCGCTCAGTACGAGCCGATGGCGCAGGAATAAGACTCAGCTAATTAAGTTCACTGCCGGACTGACGGTATAGCAAGCAGACCGTTCACGGGCTTCTGACATATTGTTTTATGTCGGTAAATCTTCGTATTCAATATTCCGATGCCATTGACGTACTTTAAAACGTACGTTATACTGAGGGTAAAGAAGGAGGGATTATCATGACTTCTATAAATGTGACGACAGCCAGAAAAAATCTGTATCAGCTGATTACAGATGTGAATGAAAATAGTACTCCGATTACGATTACCAACAGCCGGGGAAGAAATGCCGTCCTGATATCTGAAGAAGACTGGAATGCTCTGCAGGAAACACTGTATCTGAATTCTGTTCCCGGATTGTCTGAAAGCATTCTTGCTGCAGATCAGGAAGCGATTTCGACACGTGCAGTATATGATCCGGATGAGGAATGGTAAATGTTTCTGGTTACATTCAGTAAACAGGCAGTTAAAGATAAAAGGCTTTTGAAAAGTGCAGGGCTTGAGAAAAAAACCAGAATTCTGCTCGATATACTGTGCTCAGATCCGTTCGGAAATCCTCCTCCTTACGAAAAACTGATCGGTAATCTCGAAGGCAATTATTCAAGACGTATTAATATCAAACACAGACTTGTCTATTCAGTAATGGAGAATACAGATTTACTGACTGATTCAAATGGAGAGCTATTCGAGGGAATTGTTTTTGTCAAACGAATGTGGACTCATTACGAATAAGAGCTGATTGAAGTTTTTAAAAGTTAAACAATCAGAAATAAAAGAATCCCGAAACGAATGCTTTTCGTCTCGGGATTTTTGAAATTCCGGATCCTTCTTATCTACGAAGACTATCGCTCCTGCTTCCTCAATGCAATTTTATTTAATACAATAAAGCTTAACATTACTTTGCTGTTAGATACTAATATATTGACAGTATATTGATTATACGAAATCGGTCGTTAAGCGGCCGGCAGCTTTGACGACATTCAATGACAGTCAATAGAAAAAATACTGAGACAGCAGTCTGTCTCACAGAAAACAGGGAAAGATATCCTGTATGAATGAAAATATAATTTATAAACGCTTTGCCGATGTCGTAAGTAAAAAGCCCGGCAGACCCGCCGTTTATCAGGAAGACAGAACGTTCACGTTCTCGCAGCTCAATGAGCTGACAAAATCGGTTGCGGCGGCGTTTCCTGTCAAATCAGAGCGCATCGGCATCATCACGGATCACGGCGCGGGGATGATCGCCTCGATGCTGGCGGTTCTGAAAGCCGGATCGGCTTATGTTCCGGCTGAACCGGATTTTCCGACTGAACGCATCCGTTTCATGATGAAGGAAAGCGGCGTCGGCTTTATCATCTCACAGCTAAAATATGCGGATAAGCTTGCCGGTTTCCCGCTGCTGTTTCTCGAGAATATTGAGGATCATATAGAAGAGACAGTGTCAGCTGACGCTTCCTGTGAAGCCCGGCCTGAATCGCCGGCCTACATCCTGTATACCTCCGGATCCACAGGTGTCCCCAAGGGCGTCGTCGTGACGAATCGGAATGTCACAGGCTATGCGCGGGCCTTCGATAACGAGTATCATCTGAAGGCAGATGATATCATGCTGCAGTATTCAGTCTGTTCCTTCGATATTTTTGTCGAGGAGGTTTTCGCGTCGCTCCTGTCGGGCGCGGCTGTCGCCGTTCCGCCGGAGTCTGCAAAAACGGATGTGAATCTGCTCATGGACTTTGTGCGGGAGAAGGGCGTGACCATCATCAGCGGATTTCCGTATCTGCTGATGGACCTGAATGCTCTGGATGCGATTCCGGAGAGCCTGCGGCTTCTGATCAGCGGCGGAGACGTACTGCGAGCAGGCTACGTGGACAGGCTGCTTCCGCAGGTCGAGGTATACAATACCTACGGTCCGTCGGAGACGACGGTCTGCGCGACCTATTTTCACTGCAACGGACAGCAGGCGCTTACGGACGGAACGTATCCGGTCGGGAAGCCGATCCTCGACGTCGATGTTCAGATCCTTGATGAGAATCTCAATCCTGTCCTGCAGGGGCAGATCGGAGAGCTCTGCATTTCGGGCGGAGGCGTTTCCGACGGTTATCTGGATAAGAGTAAAAACGAAATGTTCGTGACCCGAAGCGACGGCACGATAATGTACAGAAGCGGCGATCTGGGGCGGATGCTGCCCGACGGGAATCTTGCGTTTCTTCACAGAAAGGACTCGCAGGTTATGATTCTCGGAAAGCGGGTCGAGCCCGAAGAGGTCGAAAACGTGCTGTGCAGATGTCCCGGGGTCAAAACGGGTCTGGTGTATCCGTCACCTGACAGCAGCGGTCTTTCCCATCTGACTGCCTATATCGTTCCGGAGGAAGGCGCCTTCAGTCTGGAATCCGTCAGAAAACGGATGGAAGCTTATCTGACCCCCTATATGATGCCGGAACGCTTTGTTCTGCTGGACAGCATCCCGCTCACAGATAACGGCAAGCCTGATATAAAGGAGCTGCTGGAGAACGGGGGATCGGCGGACGCCGGAGGAACGGAGAATACGGGTGAAGTTTGAAATCAAAGATGCCGGCCTCGACGATCTTGAAAGTCTGATGGAGTGGAGAGAGACAGTTCTCAGAGATGTGTTTTCGGTGGATAACGAAACAGATATGAGTACGCTGATGGAAGAAAACAGGCGTTATTATAAAAAAGCGCTGACGGACGGTTCCCACTCCGCCGCTTTCGTCTATGCGGACGGTCAGATCGTCGGATGCGGCGGGCTGTGCTGTTACAGTGAAATGCCGTCACCGGACAATCTGAACGGGAAGTGCGCCTATCTGATGAATATCTATACCGTTCCTGAATACCGCAGAAACGGCATCGCTCAGGAACTGGTTACCAGGTTTATCAAACAGGCTCAGGATAACGGCGTGTCGAAGATCTATCTCGAAGCGTCGGACGGCGCGGTAAATATGTACAGGAAGCTGGGATTTGAAGATATGAACGGCTACATGAAATATGCAGGCAGGGCAGAGGCAGAACAGTGAGCGAAGATAAGTATCGGGAATTAGAGGCGGCGGGAAAGCGGATTCAGCTGTATATGGCAGAAAAAGCTTCGGCGCCGCTGGTGGTTTACCACGCGGTCCACGGAGAAGGAGACTCGCTGCACGAGGCGTGCAGGAAGGCCGGCAGTCCGGACTTTTCGCTCGCCGTCGTCAACGATATCCGGTGGGACGACGAGATGTCTCCGTGGGCGATCCCGCCTGTCTCGAAGGACGACAGGCCCTGTTCCGGGGAGGCGGACGAATATCTGAGAAAGCTCAACGACGCGATTATGCCTGCGATCCGGGATGCGCTTCCGGAAGCTCCCGATTATTCCGTTCTTGCAGGCTATTCGCTGGCCGGACTGTTCGCGCTGTACGCGGCTTATCAGAAAACAGATTTCCAGCGGATCGTCTCGGCCTCAGGTTCCCTGTGGTTTCCGAAGCTCGTTGATTATGTCAAGTCGCATCAGGTTCAGGGACAGATTCAGACCATGTATTTTTCACTGGGAAATAAAGAAAGCCGCACGAGAAACCAGGTTCTCAAAAGAGTTGAAGAGAACACGGTGACTATCGAGCGGTATCTTCACGACCGGGGAATTCACACGATTTACGAGTCCAATCCGGGCAACCATTTCAGGGACGCCGCGCTTAGGACAGCGAAGGGCATCAAATGGACACTCGAACAGTAAGAGCCAGAATTTCAATATGATCTGCAAGATGCCGGGCCTGGGATCCGTCTTAATCGACGGTCACTCTGAACCGGCATTTTTCTGCCCCGGTGAGCACTGTTTCGATGAGCTGCACATCGACCTTTTTATCCGGAATCAGATTTTCATACACATAGATAATGCTCTGTCGAGAGCATTCGCACTGGGCGGGATCCTTCGTTTTGCCTTCAAGCACATCCGGACAGAAGCACTGAGGATATCCGATCTCATAAATATGCCCGGGTTCGATTATTTCCGCAAAAAAGAATTCCGTATTCCCGTATTTTTCATACTGCTTGTCAAGGTCGCAGCCGCATTCCTCGAACTGCTGCCTGAGGACCGGCAGCGCCGTGTTTGTAACGCAGTTGATCGCTTTGGTTCTGATGCTCTGTTCTGACTCCTTCATTTTCTCCTCCCGATTCATGTTATGATAAATACGTTTAAATTCATTATAAACAATTGTAACGCATCGTCTGTATGATGAATTAAACGGCGGTGAATTCGTTATGAATAGAAAGGCTTTTAATGTACGTTGTACTTATTTATCTGCTGCTGGTCAATCTCTGCAGCTATTTCATGATGGGGGCCGATAAGCGCAAGGCCCAGGAGGGCACCTGGCGGACGCCGGAAGCGACGTTTATGACGCTGGCCGTTATCGGCGGAGCGCCCGGAATCATGCTCGGGATGAAGCATTACCATCACAAGACGAAGCACGCGAAGTTCACGATAGGCGTGCCGGTCATCCTGTGCGTCCAGATCGGGGTCGTTATTTATTATTTTTATATGATGAACCTGCGATAGAAAAAGACGGTCTTATTAAACGAGGAATCACGATTTACAGGGGAGAACACATTGACTGACAACAGACTCAGCAGCAAAACGGTAATCTGGCTCATCGCATTATACATTGTCGTCATGAGCATCTACGACAGTGTCTGGGGAGACAGTCTTGCCCTGGGATTCAGGCTTATACCGACTGCCTGTATTCTGGCGTTCCTTATCTACATGATGAAGAAAGACGACTGCTTCAGGCTTATCGGCTTTATGCCGATGAACGGACTCCCGTATCGCAAGCTGCTGTACCTGCTTCCGATGATCGCCGTCGCGACTGCGAATCTGTGGGGCGGTGCGGTCATGCGCTTTCCGGTCGTTCAGACGATTTTTTATGTACTGTCGATGTTCTGTATCGGCTTTTCCGAAGAAATCCTGTTCCGGGGCTATCTGTTAAGACTGCTGATCAGAAGATCGGTTAAAACGGCGATTCTTGTCTCGTCGCTTACCTTCGGCCTCGGCCATCTGATAAACCTCATCTCGGGCTCCGATCTCTTTTCGACGGGGCTGCAGGTGATTTACGCGCTGTCAATCGGACTCATGCTGTCCGTCTTTGTCGTTAAAACCGGAAATATCGTTCCCTGCTGCCTGTTCCACGGCCTGTTCAACGCCCTCGCGGCTTTCTGCAACGAAAGGGCGATTACCGATACGTCCCAGATCGTGACCTGTGCGGGAATCAGCGTGATTTCACTGGGATACGCCTGGTATATCTGGAAGAAGCTGCCGGAGGTTCAGCCGCGGCAGGAGGATCCTGCCTGAACAGCGGGAATATGGTAAGATGCATTCAGATAATATCTGCATTTCAATATCGGTTTCAGGTACCGGAATTGAGTATCAGGTTTGATCAGTAAAATGAACGGAGAGCATAGATGAACATCGAGCACATCGCGATGTACGTGAACGACCTTGAAAAGACGAAGGATTTCTTTACGGATTATTTCGGGGCGTCGGCAAACGATATGTACCACAACAAAACGACGGGCTTCCGCTCGTATTTCCTGAGCTTCGACGACGCCTCCCGTCTCGAAATTATGAACAAGCCGGATATCCAGGATCCTGAAAAAACGCCGGCCAGAACCGGACTGATCCATCTGGCTTTCAGTGTCGGAAGTCCTGAAAAAGTGGACGAGCTGACCCGGCGCCTGAAGGACGACGGATACGAAGTGATAAGCGGACCGAGAACGACGGGGGACGGCTACTACGAAAGCTGCGTTGTCGGAATCGAAGGCAATCAGGTCGAAATCACAGTCTGACACGGTGACTGACTTCAGTCTGCGAAGAAACAAATAGAAACGAGCATTCTCCATAAGCGATAAAAAGACGCCTGATCCGCGACTGTAACGGACAGACGTCTTTTGTTTTTTTGCCGGATTATCTAGAAGGATATTCAGTCGTGCAGTATCACGCTGCACCGCCTGCTGCGTTTGCGCGTCTGACCAGCTCCGAGATCAGCAGATCTCCGCCGAGGATCGCCACGCACCACAGGATCGACTGCCATACCGGCTGTTCCCGGACCATCAGGAACGGGTAGGGACCGGTGATCGTGCCGGAGATGTTCAGGACGATGACAATCGCCGCGTAGATAAGCGTCGGAATGACCGCATACCAGATATCTTTCCTGTCAAGCCGGGGCTTCTTTTCGAAGAAGACGAACGAGATGAAAACAAGGATCGGACAGAGCAGATGGAAGTACAGGAACTGACCTTCTATCAGCATATGCTGGTATCCGTCAGCGCCGTTCATCGGGGCGAGCACACAGACGACGACGAGAAACGTCAGTGTCAGACAGCAGGCAGCCATATATTTAAGAATCTGCGCCCAGCGGGGCATTTCCGAAAGTCTGCCGCTCAGAATGAGAATCGTGCAGACGGAAAAGCATGCGCACGCCGCCAGCGAGAGAATATTGCTGTCTTCGGTATAGAACAGGAACATCGACTGTCCGGGTCTGCCCAGTCCCTGAACGATGCCGATAGTATCGAGCACGACGACAATCAGGTTCAGTGCGAGAGAGATTTTCAGTACCGTTTTGCTGGAAGTATTCATAAGTTCTCCTTTACTATTTACTACTGTACCGCGAAACTTCAAAACTAAACTGCGGCCGTTATGATTTAATTTCATGAGTTTCACTCCGATTAATCGATTTATCCGATTAAACAGGTCTTATTCCAGTTCTATCTGTTCGATTTTCAGTGACTGTCTCTGTAAAATAAAGATATCCCATAGATTAATTCGATAAGCAGGAAAGAATCAAATGACCCAGATTTATCTTGACAACGCTTCCACATCCTTTCCGAAGGCGCCCGGAACAGGCGCCGCAGTGGCGGACATGCTGGAAAATCACGCTTACAATGTGAGCCGTACAGGCTTTGACGGCGCATACGATCTTCTTGAAGAGGTGGCTGATACGAGAAGGCTCCTTTCGGAGCTCTTTTGCGCGCCTTCAGACAGCAGAGTCTGCTTTACCGCCGGCGCGACTCAGGCGCTCAATCAGTTTCTCAAAGGACTGCTGCGCCCGGGGGATCATATCGTGGTCTCTTCAGTCGAGCACAACGCGGTGATGCGCCCGCTGACCTCTCTTGCCGGGCAGGGAGTGGAATTCGACTGCGCCCAGTGCGCGTCGGACGGTACTCTCGATCCCGAGCGCATTCGAGAGCTCATCAGAGACAATACGAAAGCGGTGCTCGTCACCCACGCGTCGAACGTATGCGGGACTATCCTGCCGGCTGCGGAAATCGGGAAGATCTGCGGGGAGAAGGGAATCTGGTTCGCGCTCGATGCGGCGCAGACAGCCGGGTGTGTGCCCATCGATATGAAAACGATGCAGATCGATTTTCTCGCCTTCCCCGGACATAAGGGGCTCCTCGGTCCTCAGGGAGTCGGCGGCTTTGTCGTCAGAGACGCCCTTGCCAGGGAGATGACACCGCTCATCGAAGGGGGAACAGGCTCGCGTTCGGACTCTGAAAATCAGCCTGATTTTCTCCCGGATAAATTCGAAAGCGGTACGCTTCCGCTGCCCGCGATTGTCGGGCTCAGGCACGCGCTCCGCGAAAACGAACGCGCAGGAAGCGAACGGGGAAAGACCGAGCGGGAGCTGGCCGCCCGTTTCCTTGCTGAAATCGGAGATATTCCCGGGATCAGGATCGCAGGGATTGCGGAACCGGATGACAGACGACGTATCGGCGTCGTCAGCGTCGATTTTACCCAGACGGACAACGGAACCGCTGCGTTCGAGCTCGAAAACAGAGGGATCATCACGAGAGTCGGCCTTCACTGCGCGCCCCGGGCTCACATGACACTGGGCACGTATCCTCAGGGGACCGTCCGTTTTTCCTTCGGTCCGTACAATACGGAAGAGGAAGTCGACGAAGCGGCCCGGGCAGTTCGGGAGACCGCGCTGCAGAGTCTCGAATATACGAATTCGGACACGAAACAGAACGCTGCTGAATAAGGCTGGAAATATCAGCCGGTTCAGACAAATAAAAAACAGAACTGGAGAAGACAATGGATAAAAATCATCAGATGTGGCAGGATCTCGGAATGGACCTCGAAACCCACGATCAGCTGTGCGAGGCGCTGCCGGCAGCTTTCGGAGACGTCTTTTTGACGTCAAACGATTCGCCGGACACGATGGACTATTTTTACGCGGTAGCGGCGGACATACACGGACTGCGCCCCGCGGAGCTCGTGGAAGAACAGAAAAAGGGCAGAAAGATATTCGGGACTTTCTGTGTGTTCGTTCCTGACGAAGTGATCCTCGCATCGGACGGGATCGTGACCGGCCTGTGCGGCGGCTCCCAGTTCTGGGTTCCGGAAGGGGAAACCGTTCTTCCGGCCAACACATGTCCTCTGATCAAGGCGTCAGTCGGCGCGAGACTCGGCCGCACATGTCCTTTCTTCCGTATCGCCGATATGTTCGTCGGTGAAACGACCTGCGACGGCAAGAAAAAAGCCTACGAAATCCTCGGTGAAGACGTACCAATGCACATCATGCATCTGCCTCACGGCAAGCGTCCCCAGGATATGCAGGCCTGGAGCGACGAGATCCGTCTGTTTATGGACCAGGCTGGAGAGCTGACCGGAAAGCCCGCGACACTTGAAACACTGAACGATTCGATCCGCATCATGAACGAAAAGCGCAGAGCGCTGGCCCGTCTGTACGAGTGCAGAAAGAACGAAAATGTTCCGATCAGCGGCCGTGACGCCCTGCTTATCATGCAGATCGCGTTCTTCGACGATCCGGAGCGTCTGACCGCTCAGGTGAACAGAGTCTGCGACGAGCTCGAACAGCGCATTGCCGACGGTAAATCCGTCGCGGCGAAGGATGCTCCGAGAATTCTGATCACAGGCACGCCTCTGGCCGTTCCGAACTGGAAGATCCACAATATTATCGAATCCTCCGGCGCGGTCGTCGTCTGCGAAGAAAACTGCACGGGTACCCGCTATTTCACCCACGAAGTCGCCGAAGATAACAAGAGCGTTGAAGAAGCCATCGACGCGCTGACGGACCGCTACCTCGGCAACATCAACTGCGCCTGCTTCACGCCCAATCCGGGACGCGCCGACGATATTGTCCGTCTTGCGAAGGAATATGATGTGGACGGCGTGATCGACCTGAACCTGAAGTTCTGCAATCTGTATGATACTGAAGGCTACCTGGTAGAACGCAGACTCAGCGACGAAGGCATCCCGGTTCTCGGTCTGGAAACTGACTATACTGACAGTGATGCAGAACAGCTCAGAACGCGTGTCGAAGCGTTCCTTGAAATGATCGCGGACTGATGCTCGTCAACTATCTGCTGTTTGATTCTCATGAACAGGCGCTCAATCTGCGTTCTCTTCTCAAAGACGAAGGGATCAGAACGCGGATTGCGCCTGCCCCCAGAAGCCTGACACGCTGCTGCGGCGTCTCGCTTATCGTGGCCGAAGACGATGCGGACAGCGTTCGGGATTATATCGAATCCCATCCCGGTCTGTGCCGCGAGTTTGAAGCGGCGGAGCAGGATTTCAATCCGAACAGGGACAGGTACTGCTGATGGACTACGCGGGAATTGATATCGGCTCGACAGCAGCTAAGGTTTACGTCCGCAGGGAAGGA
>ERZ1645187.4669-NODE-4669-length-10939-cov-11.069552_pt1 | contig 10939 bp, 3 predicted proteins | sample MGYA00575352_ERZ1645187 | MGnify/ENA primary metagenome ERZ1645187 (study PRJEB40837, sample SAMN11349314) | freshwater sediment metagenome | isolation source: river sediment | host: Sediment | place: India: Wazaribad , New Delhi | collected 2017-02-21 ... | reverse complement strand
ATACCGAGGCGGTGCAGCGTGGGGGCGCGGTTGAGCATCACGGGGTGCTTCTTGGTGACGCGCTCCAGGATGTCCCAGATCTCGTTGTCCGCGTGCTCCATCTTCTTCTTCGCGACCTTGAGCGTGATGTTCTCTTTCTTTATCAGCTCGGCGAGCACGAAGGGTTTGAACAGCTCGAGCGCCATCTCCTTGGGGAGACCGCACTGGTTGAGCTTGAGGTTCGGGCCGACGACGATGACCGAGCGGCCGGAATAGTCCACGCGCTTACCCAGCAGGTTCTGGCGGAAGCGGCCCTGCTTACCCTTGAGGATGTCCGAGATGGACTTCAGCGGGCGGTTGGCGGCGCCGAGCACCACCTTGCCGCGCGCGCCGTTCTCTATCAGGGCGTCGACGGCTTCCTGCAGCAGGCGCTTCTCGTTGTAGATCATGACCTGCGGGGCGCGCAGGGCCTCGATGTGCTTGAGGCGGTTGTTGCGGTTGATGATGCGGCGGTACAGGTCGTTCAGGTCCGACGTGGCGAAGCGGCCGCCTTCCAGCGGCACCAGCGGGCGCAGGTCGGGCGGCAGCACCGGGAGGACGGTCATTATCATCCACTCGGGGCGGTTGTTGGAGGCCATGAAGCCTTCCAGGATCTTAAGGCGCTTTATGGCCTTGGAGCGGTCCGCGTCGTTCTTTATGGTGACGAGGTCCTTCTGGATGCGGTCTATCTCGACCTTGAGGTCTATGCTCTCGAGCAGGCTCTGTATGGCGTTGGCGCCGATGCCCACCTTTATCTTGGAATACTTCTTCCTGACCTCGGCGAGCTGGCTCTCGGTGAACACCTCGCCGCGGTTGTACTCCACGCGGCCGGTCACCGGGTCCTTGGTGTCTTCCAGCACGACGTAGGCGGCGTAGTACACCACCTTCTCCAGGTCGGTGGGGCGCATGTCCAGGATGATGCCGATGCGGCTCGGGGACTTGCGCAGGAACCAGATGTGGGCGACGGGGCAGGCCAGCTCTATGTGGCCCATGCGCTCGCGGCGCACTTTAGCCTCGGTCACTTCGACGCCGCAGCGGTCGCAGACCACGCCCTTGAACTTCACCCAGCGGTACTTGCCGCAGGCGCACTCGTAGTCCTTGGAGGGGCCGAAGATCCTTTCGCACAGCAGGCCGTCGCGCTCGGGCTTGAGCGTGCGGTAGTTGATGGTCTCGGGCTTCTTTACCTCGCCGAACGACCAGTTGCGTATCCTCGACGGGCTCGCGAGCCCTATCTTTATGCCGTTGAACGCGGAATAATTGAGTTCCTTGGCGTGTTTCTTGGTCTTGCCGCCGACGTTGAAGAAATTCTTCGCTTCCGACATCATGTCCATAGTTTGGTCCTTGCTTGCTGTCTGCCGCTCGGCCGGGGCTCCGTTTTGGGGCGGGGCCCCGGCCGGGTTTAGCTGCTAGTTCGCGGTACCAGTTACTTCTCGGCCTTCGCCGCCTTCTTCTTGGCGGGCTTGGCCTCCGCGGCCTCTTCGGTCTCGGCCTTGGCGGCCTTGGCCTCGGGGGCGGTGTTGAGCAGGTCCACTTCCAGGCTCAGCGCCTGCAGTTCCTTCACGAGCACCTTGAAGGACTCGGGAACGCCGGGCTGAGGAGGGAAGTCTCCCTTTATGATGGCTTCGTACATCTTGGTGCGGCCGGTGAAGTCGTCGGACTTCACGGTCAGCATCTCCTGCAGGGTGTAGGCCGCGCCGTAACCTTCGAGCGCCCACACTTCCATTTCGCCGAAGCGCTGGCCGCCGAACAGGGCCTTACCGCCCAGGGGCTGCCTGGTGATGAGGCTGTAAGGGCCGGTGCTGCGGGCGTGCACCTTGTCTTCGACGAGGTGGATGAGCTTCAGGATGTACATGTAGCCGACGGTGACCTTCTCGTGGAAGGCTTCGCCGGTGCGGCCGTCGTACAGGGTGATGCGGCAGTAGTCGTCCGGCAGGTATTCCTCCGGCACGCCCTTGGCGCGCAGGTGGTCCTTGGCCAGCTGCACCATCTGTATGACGCCGGGCTTCTCGGCGCCGGACTTCTCGACGTCCTTGAGCACGTCGTCGATGCTGATGTCCGGGCGCTTCTTGCCCTTCTTCTCCCAGTACTTCCAGTAATCCTTGTTGTCCTCGGCGGCGCTGTCGAACACCGGGCAGGACATCTGGGTGTCCAGCTGCTTGCCGGCCCAGCCGAGCATGACCTCGAGGATCTGGCCGATGTTCATGCGGGAAGGCACGCCCAGCGGGCACAGCACGATGTCCATCGGCGTGCCGTCGGGCATGTAGGGCATGTCCTCGCGCGGCAGGATGCGGGCGACGATGCCCTTGTTGCCGTGGCGGCCGGACAGCTTGTCGCCCACCTGCAGGCGGCGCTTAAGGGCTATGTGCACCTTCACCACCTTGTTGACGGTGACGGGCAGCTCGCCGGAGGTCTTGAGCATCTCCTTCTCGCGGGCGAACTTCTCCTTAATGCGCTTCTCCATCTGCTTGCAGAACTCTTCGGTCTCGGAACCCTTGGAGGCGGTCTCCTTGCGGAACTCCTTCAGGGCGTCGAGGTTGTAGTCCATCTCGGCGTCAATTTCCTTCTTGCGCCTGTCCTCTTCCTGCTTGGACAGCTTCTCGCGGCGCACGAACACGCGGGCGCCTATGATCTTGCCGTACACGCCGGGCGGCACGCGCATCGAGGTGTCGGTCACGTCCTCGGCCTTCTTGCCGAATATGACCTTCAGCAGGCGCTCCTCGGGGGAGAGCTGCTGCTCGCCCTTCGGGGACACCTTGCAGACCAGGATGTCGCCGGGGCGCACCATGGTGGACGGTATAACTACGCCGTCCTGGTCGATGTGCTCCAGCGCGTCGGTGCCGACGTTCGGGATGTCGCGGGTTATTTCCTCGGGGCCCAGCTTGGTGTCGCGGGCCTCCACCTCGAACTCCTCGATGAAGATCGAGGTCAGGTCGTCGTTCTCGACGACCTTCTCGGAGACCAGCATGGCGTCTTCGTAGTTGAAGCCTTCCCAGCTCATGAAGGCCACCAGCAGGTTCTTGCCGAGGGCCAGCTGGCCCTTGGAAGTGGCGGGACCGTCGGCTATGATGTCCCCCTTCTTCACTTCCATGCCGCTCTCCACCACGGGCACCTGGTTTACGCAGGTGTCCTGGTTGGAGCGGCGGTACTTTATCAGGTGGTAGATGTCCGGTTCCTTGGAATGCTCGGGCTTTATGGCGATCATGTCCGCCGAGGCGTAGATGACCTTGCCCGACGTGCGCGCCGCTATGCAGGCGCGGGAGTCGCGGGCGATGGTGGGCTCGAGGCCGGTGCCGACGAGCGGCGGCTCGGTGACGAGCAGCGGCACGGCCTGGCGCTGCATGTTGCAGCCCATCAGCGCGCGGTTCGCGTCGTCGTGCTCCAGGAACGGTATCAGCGCGGCCGAGATCGACATGACCTGCAGCGGGCTGACGTCCATGTAGGTGACCTTGTCGGAGTCGACGAAGACGTAGTCGTCCTTCAGGCGGCCGTACACCTGGTCGGTGGCGAGGCGGCTGCCGTCGAGCGGCGTGTTGGCCTGGCCCACGAAGATGTCGTCCTCGATGTAGGCGGTCACGTATTCGGCCTCGTCGGTGACCTTCTTGTTGGAGATCTTGCGGTACGGGGTCTCTATGAGGCCGTACTGGTTGACCTTCGCGTAGGCGGCCAGCGAGACGATAAGACCGATGTTCGGGCCTTCGGGCGTTTCGATGGGGCAGACGCGGCCGTAGTGCGTGTAGTGCACGTCGCGGACTTCGAAGCCGGCGCGCTTGCGGTTCAGACCGCCCGGGCCAAGGGCCGACAGGCGGCGCTTGTGGGTCAGCTCGGCCAGCGGGTTGATCTGGTCCATGAACTGCGACAGCTGCGAGGTACCGAAGAACTTCCTCATGATGGCCACGACGGGCGCGGCGTTGACGAGGGTCCTCGGGGTGACGGTCTTGTCTTCCTTGCTCATGCGGTCGCGCACGTTGCGGGCGATCTGCACGAGGGCGACGCGTATCTGGTTCTCCAGCAGCTCGCCGATGGAGCGCACGCGGCGGTTGCCGAGGTGGTCGATGTCGTCTATCTTGTACTCGAACTTGGCGCCCTCGTACTCGAAACCGGGCGCGCCGGAGTTCAGGGCCATCAGGTACTTTATGGTTACCAGGATGTCCTCGAGGCAGATGTTGCGCATCTTGTCGGAGGGCACCTTGAAGCGCTTGCTGACCTTGGAGAGCTCCTCGTATATCGGGCGGAGCTTGCGCATGGCCTTGTAGCGGCCGACTATGGAGAAGTCGTACCGGCGCAGGCTCTTGAACATTATGTTGTCGAGGTATTCCTCGGCCTGTTCCTTGACGATGAAGTCCTGGCCGCGCATCTTCTTGTAGATCTCGTAGCGGGCGTCGGACGCGGTCTTGGGCTGGTTCTTGGCCTCGAGGTCCAGGATGATGCCCGGGTTGTCCTCTTTGGGGTTGCCCTTTATCAGCAGCACGGACTTGACCTTGCGGTCGATCATGGCCTTCAGGGCCTTCTCGTCGATGGGCTGCGCGGCCTTCTCCTCGAGGTTCCAGATGACCTCGCCGGAGGACTTGTCGACGATGTCCTCTATGGCGTACTTGCCTATGATGTTGGCGGCGTTCTCGGGGTTGACCGGGACTTCGACGCTCTGGTAGAAGGCCTGCAGTATCTCGGCGTTGGTCTCGAGGCCGGCGGCCTTTATGAAAGTGGTGGCGAGGATCTTCTTCTTGCGGTCCAGGCGGACCCACAGGACGTTGTCGGTGTCGAACTCGAACTCCACCCAGGCGCCGCGGTACGGTATGATGCGGGCGAAGTAGAGGGACTTGCCGAGGACGGACTGCTTCTTCTCCTCGTCCTCCTCGAAGATGATGCCGGGCGAGCGGTGCAGCTGGCTGACCACGATGCGCTCGGCGCCGTTGAAGATGAACGAGCCGGTGTCGGTCATCAGGGGCAGCTCGCACAGGGTGACGTCCTGGTCGATCATGTGCTTGAGCTTGCCGCTGTCCTGCTTGAGGGACAGGCTCATGAAGGCCTTGAGCGGGGCGGAGTAGGAGCCGCCGCGGGCCAGGGCTTCCTCGGGGCCGACGTACTTCGGCGTGCCGAGCTCGTACTTCAGGAAATCCATTACCATCGTCCCGTCGGCGGATTCGATCGGGAAGACGTCCACGAAGGAGGCCTGCAGGCCCTGTATCTTGCGGTCTTCGGGTTTAGAGTCGAGCTGGAGGAACCAGTCGAACGACTGCTTCTGCATGTCGAGGAGGTCCGGAACTTTGAGGATCTGGCCTATCTTGGAAAAGTTAAGATGTTTCATCAGTTCACCTCGTAGTCTAAACCGCATAGCAGACCATCCCTCCTGCCTAAAGGCAGAAGGGATGAGGCTGCACCGCTTATTTCACCGCGTATAAGCTTTTTTTAGCACAAAACACCGGTACTGCATGGCGGCCGAGCGTCCCCGGCCTATAACGACACCGCCGCCCGCGGGTTTCGCGGACGGCGGTTGTACGGCGTGTTTACTTCAGCTCGACGGTACCGCCGGCCTCGGTGAGCTTCTTGCTCATCTCGTCCGCGGTCTTCTTGTCGACGCCTTCCTTCACGGGCTTCGGCGCGCCCTCGACGAGGTCCTTGGACTCTTTCAGGCCCAGGCCGGTCAGCTCGCGCACAACTTTGATCACGGCGATCTTCTTCGCCGCGTCGACGGACTTCAGAACGACGGTGAAGTCGGTCTTCTCTTCGGCGGCGGCGGCACCACCGGCAGCGGCGCCGGGGGCGGCGGCCACGCCAACGGGGGCGGCCTTCACGCCGAACTTCTCCTCGATCCCCTTAACGAGGTCGGAGAGTTCCATTATCGTCATACCGCCGATCGCTTCGATCAGCTGGTCTTTGGTCATAGTAGCCATTAGTCTGCTCCTTGTTCCGCCGGGAGGCGGTGTTTTTAGTAGCTCGCACGCTTTTGGGCGCGCGATTTATCCCGTTTTATACTGGCGGGACTACCAGGATACTTCAAATTATAGCAATTTTTGGGACGACAAAAAACGTAGACCGAGGTTAAGTGAGGGAAAACCGCACCGCGACTCGACTATCTACGAAAAAAAAGCTTAGGCCTGGGGAGCGGGAGCCGCGGCGGGAGCGCCGGCGGCCTTCTCTTTCTGCTCTTTCAGGGCGTCCAGCACCCAGCGTATCTGGGCGACGGAGCTGTACAGGGTGCCGGCGAGCTGGCCGAGGAGTTCGGTCTTGCTGCCGATCTTGGAAAGCTTGGAGATGTCCTCGGGGGTGAGCCAGTTCTTCTCGTAGAAGCCGCCCTTCCACTGCACGCCGGGGTTCGCCTTCGCGAAAGCCATCAGCTCCTTGGCGACCTTGGTGATCTCGTTGGGGTCCTCGAGGGTGACGACGGCGGTCGGGCCCTTGGCCACGGTGGCGTCGGCCGGCTTCAGCGCGGCGTTCTGCAGGGCGTGGGACACGACGGTGTTGCGCATGACCTGGAACTTGGCCTTGGCCGGGCGCAGGTTGTCGCGGAGACCGTTGGCATCCTTGAACTTCATGCCGTTGAAGGTGGCGAAGAAGGAGTCCTTGGCGGCGAATTCTTTGCCAAGCTTCTCGGCCAGCTGCTTCTTGTCGGTCTTCGTGATTTTCATTTTCGTTTCCTGTAGATGAAAGTGCCGCACTAAGAGCGGGAGCTCCTCGCGCGGCCCGCGATTCTTTGAAAATTCAAGCGCATTTTAAAGCGTTTCCTGCGATCAATTAGACCGGCGCCGACCTACTCTGCCAACGCCGAGTTGGGCGTTAGTACCATCGGCCCTGGAGACCTTAACTGCCGTGTTCGGAATGGGAACGGGTGTAACCTCTCCGGAATTAACACCGGTCTAACAAATCGCGGGAACCGCTTTTAGCAAAGGCTGCGTATCATATCACACCTTAGTTCGTTAGAACTTAAGATTAGAAAATAAGGCCAAGCCTCACGACCGATTAGTACCAGTTAGCTGAACATGTTACCATGCTTACACATCTGGCCTATCAACCCGGTAGTCTTCCGGGGGTCTTCTGGGACTTAACGTCCAGGGATACCTTATCTTGGGACGGGTTTCACGCTTAGATGCTTTCAGCGTTTATCCCTACCGAGCACCGCTACCCAGCTTATGCCGTTGGCACGACAACTGGAATACGGGCGGCTCGTCCAACTAGGTCCTCTCGTACTGTAGTCAGCTTCCCTCAAGTATCCTGCGCGCATATCAGATAGAGACCGTACTGTCTCACGACGTACTGAACCCAGCTCACGTACCGCTTTAATGGGCGAACAGCCCAACCCTTCCCACCTGCTTCAGCGGGAGGATGCGATGAGCCGACATCGAGGTGCCAAACCTGGTCGTCGATGTGGACTCTTGGACCAGATCAGCCTGTTATCCCCGGGGTAGCTTTTATCCGTTGAGCGATGGCCCTCCCACGAGGTACCACCGGATCACTATGACCGACTTTCGTCCCTGTTCGGCCCGTCGGCCTCACAGTCAAGCTTCCTTCTACCATTGCGCTCGACAGGCGATTTCTATTCGCCCTGAGGAAACCTTGGTACGCCTCCGTTACTCTTTGGGAGGCGACCGCCCCAGTCAAACTGCCCGCCTGCCAATGTCCTTCGGCCGGGTCACGGCTGCGAAGTTAGATTCACAATTTCAATAGGGTGGTATTTCACCGTTGCCTCCCCTTAGGCCAAAACCCAAGGATCACCGGCTCCCACCTATCCTACGCAATTAAAACCGTAAATCAATGACAAGTTACAGTAAAGCTCCACGAGGTCTTTTCGTCTAGATACGCGCAGCAAGCGTCTTCACTTGCACCACAATTTCGCCGAGCCCTACGTTGAGACAGCGGGATCTTTGTTATGCCATTCGTGCAGGTCGGAACTTACCCGACAAGGAATTTCGCTACCTTAGGACGGTTATAGTTACCGCCGCCGTTTACTGGGGCTTAAGTTCGAAGCTTCGCCTTGCGGCTAACCCCTCCCCTTGACCTTCCAGCACCGGGCAGGCATCAGGCCCTATACGTCATCTTGCGATTTCAGCAGAGCCCTAAGTTTTTGTTAAACAGTCACGATCCCCATTTCACTGCGGCCCGTTCGCATTGTGGTCTTTTAATCCCACACTGCTACAAGGGCGCTCCTTATTCCGAAGTTACGGAGCCAGTTTGCCTAGTTCCTTAACGTAGGTTATCTCGCGCGCCTTAGTATACTCAACTCGCCCACCTGTGTCGGATTACGGTACGGTTACAATGGAAACTCCCTACGAAGTTTTTCTCGGCAGCGTGGTTGGGCCACTTCACCTGGTTACCCAGGCTGGTCTCGGTTTCCAGCTTTATAGTCAGACGGATTTTCCTGCCTGACCGTGCCTTCCACCTTTCTCCGGGACAACCTTTACCCGGTAAGCTTACCCTACTGCGTCCCTCCTTAGGTAATGACGCGTCCACTGTAGTTCCGGAATATTAACCGGATGTCCATCGTCTACGCCTTTCGGCCTCGACTTAGGACCGACTAACCCTGAGCCGACGAACGTTGCTCAAGGAACCCTTAGGCTTTCGGCGACGAAGATTCTCACTTCGTTTATCGCTACTTATTCCAGCATCCTCACTTCATAACGCTCCAGCGCTCCTTACGGTACGCCTTCGCTGCATTACGAACGCTCCCCTACCACTCACAGAAGCTCGCGCTTCTATAAATCCGCGATTGCGGTGATGTGCTTAGCCCCGTGTCATTTTCGGCGCAGGTTCGCTAGACTAGTGAGCTGTTACGCACTCTTCAAAGGGTGGCTGCTTCTAAGCCAACCTCCTAGCTGTTTGTGTAAACCCACATCCTTTGCCACTTAGCACATACTTTGGGACCTAGATCGGCGGTCTGAGCTGTTTCTCTCTTGCACGTGAAGCTTTTCCCTCACGAACTGACTGCCGTACGGTACGCCGAGGTATTCGGAGTTTGATTGAGTTCGGACCGGGGGTCGCCCAGCCTACATCATTCAGTGCTCTACCCCCGCGGGTTAAAACACGACGCTAGCCCTATAGCTATTTCGGGGAGAACTAGCTATCACCAAGTTCGATTGGCCTTTCACCCCTTACCCCAGTTCATGTAGAAACTTTTCAACGTTTAACACTTCGGACCTCCATCACCGGTTAAGGTGACTTCATCCTGACCAGGGTAAGATCACTTGGCTTCGAGTCTACTAATGCGAACTAAACGCCCTATTCAGACTTGCTTTCGCTACGGCTCCGTCGTTTACAGCCGACTTAACCTTGCTCGCACTACGTAACTCGCTGGATCATTCTTCAACAGGCACGCCGTCGCGCGTTCCCTTCCTTGCGGTCGGGCATAGCGCTTCGACAGTTTGTAGATATACGGTTTCAGGTTCTATTTCACTCCCGGTCACGGGTTCTTTTCGCCTTTCCCTCGCGGTACTTGTTCACTATCGGTCACTAGAGAGTATTTAGCCTTGGAGAGTGGTCTCCCCGAATTCCCACCGGATTGCACGTGACCAGTGGTACTTAGGTACCCATCGGGAGTCGCTTTGATTTCGCCTACGGGACTGTCACCCGCTATGGTTCTTCTTTCCAGAAGATTCGGCTATCTGACGATTTTAACTCCCCGGTTCTAAACCGGACGGGCCCTGTAACCCCGGTTGAATAAATCCAACCGGTTTAGGCTGTTCCGCGTTCGCTCGCCACTACTGACGGAATCTCGTTGATTTCTTCTCCTCCTGGTACTATGATGTTTCACTTCCCAGGGTTGTCTTCAGTACGCTATCTCAAGACCTGACGGTCTCGACTTTACGTAAAGATTTCAGGGCATTACCCCTGAACGGTTTCCCGATTCGGATATCCACGGATCAAAAGATATTTGCTCCTCCCCGTGGCTTTTCGCAGCTTATCGCGTCCTTCATAGACTTCTAGTGCCAAGGCATCCACCATATACCCTTGTAGCTTGGCCTTATTCTTTAATCCTAAGTTACAATGGTAAAACTTCTACCTTGTTTCTTACTAGTTCTTAACTAACTTTATCACTTTGTATACTAAGGTGTGATCTTATGTCTTAATTCTTCATTAAGACGCCTTTGCTCATTTCTGTCCGGCGCCGCCGACTCCGTACGGAGAATTAAGGCTTTGCCTCAGAAATGTTGCGCTTGAATTTTCAAAGAACCGAAATTTGTTTAGTCTGCTAAATCTTGGAGCAGACCGGGATCGAACCGGCGACCTCCTGCTTGCAAAGCAGGCGCTCTCCCAACTGAGCTACTGCCCCGCAATGGCCGCCTGGCTTTCACAGCCGGCTGGTTCGTTAGAGCGTATGGGCCCAGATGGAATTGAACCATCGACCTCACGCTTATCAAGCGTGCGCTCTAACCAGCTGAGCTATGAGCCCAAAACTTATGTATGAATGGCCACCCTGAACCAGGGTTGATGGTACCGACCTTTACTTTCTCGTGAGAGAAGTAATAAAGGAGGTGATCCAGCCGCACGTTCTCGTACGGCTACCTTGTTACGACTTCACCCCAATCACCAGGCACAACTTGGGGCCTAGAGTATCCTAGGCACTTCTGTTGCAACTGACTTTCGTGGTGTGACGGGCGGTGTGTACAAGGCCCGGGAACGTATTCACCGCAGCCTGCTGATCTGCGATTACTAGCGATTCCAGCTTCACGTGGGCGAATTGCAGCCCACGATCTGAACTAGGGTGCAGTTTGGGGATTGGCTCCATCTTGCGATATTGCTACCTTCTGTCTGCACCATTGTATCACGTGTGTAGCCCTGGACATAAAGGCCATGATGACTTGACGTCGTCCCCACCTTCCTCCGTGTTATCCACGGCAGTCTCCTGAGAGTCCTCTCCTTGCGGAGTAGCAACACAGGACAAGGGTTGCGCTCGTTGCGGGACTTAACCCAACATCTCACGACACGAGCT
>ERZ1645187.4668-NODE-4668-length-10941-cov-5.585339_pt1 | contig 10941 bp, 9 predicted proteins | sample MGYA00575352_ERZ1645187 | MGnify/ENA primary metagenome ERZ1645187 (study PRJEB40837, sample SAMN11349314) | freshwater sediment metagenome | isolation source: river sediment | host: Sediment | place: India: Wazaribad , New Delhi | collected 2017-02-21 ... | reverse complement strand
CGCGGCGGCGGGGGCTGACGGTCGCGCCGTTCAAGCCGCAGAACATGTCGAACACCGCCGCCGTCACCGCCGACGGCGGCGAGATCGGGCGGGCGCAGGCCCTGCAGGCGCTGGCCGCCGGGCTTGAGCCGCACACCGACATGAACCCGGTGCTCCTGAAGCCCGAGACGGATACCGGGGCCCAGGTCGTCGTGCAGGGCCGGCGGCTGACGACCGTCCGTGCCAGAGACTATTCCGCCTTGAAGGTGGAGTTGATGGCACCGGTGCTCGAAAGCTTCGGACGGCTTAAAGCGGCGCATGACCTCGTCATCGTGGAGGGCGCGGGGAGTCCCGCCGAGGTCAACCTGCGCAGCGGTGACATCGCCAACATGGGGTTTGCCCGGGCCGCGGGGTTGCCGGTGGTGCTGGTCGGCGACATCGACCGTGGCGGGGTCATCGCGCAGATCGTCGGCACGCAGGCGGTGCTGGATCCCGCCGATGCGGCGACGGTTGCAGGCTTCGTCGTCAACAAGTTCCGGGGCGATCCTTCGCTTTTCGACGACGGCTATCGCCTGATCGAGGCGAAGACCGGGTGGCGGGGCTTCGGCGTCGTGCCGCATTTCGCGGCGGCGGCGAAGCTGCCGGCGGAAGATGCGCTCGACCTCGGGCGCACGGCCGAGGGCGGGCCGATGAAGATCGCCTGTCTCGCCTTCAGCCGCATCGCCAATTTCGATGATCTCGATCCGCTGAAACTGGAACCCTCGGTAACCCTGACGATGGTGCGCCCGGGCGCGGCGATACCGGGCGACGCGACGCTGGTGATCCTGCCGGGTTCGAAGTCGACGCGCGGGGACCTCGCCTTCCTGCGGGCGGAAGGCTGGGACATAGACCTTGCTGCCCATGTGCGGCGCGGTGGGCATGTGCTCGGCATCTGCGGCGGCTACCAGATGCTCGGGCAAGGAATCGACGACCCGGAGGGTCTTGAAGGCGCTCCCGGCATGACCGAGGGGCTCGGGCTTCTGGACGTCACCACGGTCATGACGCCCGACAAGCGGCTGACGCGGAGCACGGCCACGCACGCCGCGACCGGCGCGGTGATGGAGGGCTACGAGATTCATATCGGCCGTACCGAAGGGCCCGGCAGGGGCCGTCCGTTCGCCTTCGTCGGCAGCGCGCCGGAGGGCGCGGTTTCGGCCGACGGCAGGGTCATGGGCAGCTATCTGCACGGGATGTTCGCGGGCGATGCCTTCCGGTCGGCGTTTCTGGCCCGGCTCGGCGCGCCCTCAACCGGGCAATACGGTGCCGAGGTGCAGGCCACGCTCGACGCGCTGGCCGACCACCTCGAGACCCATCTCGATGTGGCGGGGTTGCTGTCGCTGGCACGCTGAGCGCGGCGTCAGGCCAGCGCGGCGGCGAGCCGGGTCCATTCCGCGTCGCTACCCGGCAGGCCGAGGCGGAGCCATGTGGCCGAGTAGGGGAAGATGCGCGACCAGATCCGGGCGCGCGCCAGCCTTTCCTGTGCTCGCGCCGCGTCCGGCGTCTCAAAGAGCCGGAAGAGGGGCGAACCGCCGGCAAGACGCCAGCCCGCACCTGCGGCAAGGGCATCCATCCGCCGGCCGTCGGCTGCCAGCCTGGCCGCGGTCTGCGCCGCCCAGGCGCCATCGGCGAGGGCCACGGCGCCGATCCCGATGGCGGCACCGCTCACCGGCCAGGGTCCGGCCATCGCGGCCAGCATGCCGATGTCGGCCTCGGCCCCCAGCACGAAGCCGAGGCGGACGCCGGCGAGCCCGTAGAACTTCCCGAAGGAGCGCAGGACCAGAACGCCGGGCGTCGGCGGGCCGGGCGCCAGAGACAGCGCGGGCGTTGCGTCCGCGAAGCTTTCGTCGACGACCAGCCGGCCGACCTGTCGGGCGATCGCCCTGAGCCTGTCGGGCGAATAGCGGCGGCCATCGGGGTTGTTGGGGTTCACGACGACGGCGAGATCGGCCCCGGCGAGGGCATCGGGTTCCGCCACCTCCTCGACGGTCCAGCCGGCGGCGCGGAGCGCGGCGGCATGTTCGTTGTAGGTGGGCGCGAGCACGCGGGCATGGCCGGCCGGGCAAAGCCGCGGGATCATCTGGATTGCCGCCTGTGCGCCCGCGACGGCGAGGATCGCTGCGCCGGTGCGATAGGCACCGCGCGCGGCGGCGACGAGACGGTCGTGCGCCGTCCGGGTGGGAAGCGCCGTCCAGGCCTCGGGCGGGATCGGCGGCAGGGGATAGGGGACGCGGTTGATCCCGGTCGAGAGATCGATCCAGTCCTCCGGCGCGCCGCTATATCGCGCCATCGCCACGTCGATGTTGCCTCCGTGATCCCGCATCATCCGGCTCAGACCACCGAAAGCGCGGCGAGGAGAAGCGCGAGCCCGAGAACCACGAAGCGGAACAGGCGAAGCGCCCGGGCGATGTCGGCCGGCTGCGGATCGGGCGCGCCCTCGTTCAGCCAGGGTTCGTCGGCGACGCGGTCGTGATAGACCCGCGGGCCCGACAGGCGGATCTCCAGGGCGCCGGCAAGTGCGGCCTCGGGCCAGCCCGCGTTTGGCGACCGGTGGCGGCGCGCATCGCGCCACATTGTCGCGAGCGCCGCGCGCGGGCGGGTCGAGACCAGCGCCAAAAGCAGGCCGGTCAGCCGCGCCGGGATGAGGTTCGCCACATCGTCGATCCGGGCCGAAGCCCAGCCGAAGGCGTTGTGGCGCGGTGTTCGGTGGCCGATCATCGAATCGAGCGTGTTGATCGCCTTGTAGGCGGCAATTCCGGGCAGGCCGAAGATGACGCCCCAGAAGACCGGGGCGACGATTGCGTCCGAGGTGTTCTCGGCCAGGCTCTCCAGCGTTGCCCGCGCGACCCCTTCGCGGTCAAGCTGTTCGGGATCGCGGCCGACGATCATCGACACCGCACGGCGCGCGGCGGCAAGGTCGCCCCCTGCAAGCGGCAGGGCGACGGCGCGCACATGCTCGTGCAGCGATCGCACAGCGACGAGCGGCCAGGCCAGCACACCCGTCAGCACGACGCCCGGCCAATCCCCGGGGACAAGCCAGGTCAGCACCCAGGCGATTTCGGCGGCGGCACCGATCACCACGGCGGCCGCCACCACGCCGGCGATCCGCCGGGCGCCTTCATCGGCGCCGTCGAGGTTGATCCAGCGGTCGAGCGCACCGATGAGCCGGCCGAACCACGAGACCGGATGGCCGATCACACGGAAGACCGGATTCGGCCAGCCGATCGCGCTGTCGAGGGCAAGCGCCACGAGCATCATCATTGCGCCAGTCATACCCTTGCCCCTACGCGAAACCGGACAATCCCCGTCATGCCCGCCGCGCGCAGGGCGCCCGCTGCAGCTTCGGGGATTCGTCCGGGCACGAATAGCAGGCCGCGCGCCGATCCGGTATGGCCGATGACGAGGCCGGCCGCCCCAAGCTCGTGCGCGAGCGCGTCGGTCGGATCGCCCGCGGGACCGCGGAGCGCGAGCGTGCGGCGGGCAGAATCGGCGGCGATGTCCGCGAGCGCCTCGACCCTGCCGGCATGCGCGGCGGTGACCCAGGCATCCACCAGATCGCGGATGTCCGGGAAATCCTGGTCGCCGGCATCGGTGCGCCGGCCGGGGCCGAGAAACCCGCCGATCACGTCGATGCGCGGCAGGGCCGGAAGGTGGCGGAGCACCCGGCCTTCACGAGACGCCCAGAGAAGCCTTTCGGGGGCGGGAAACATCAGCGGATCGCTTGCGCCTTCGGCGGCGATGCAGGCGCGCGCGATGACCTCTGGCGGGTCACCGGCCCCGGCGAGGCGGGCAAGCGCGACAAGCGTCGCGGTGGAAGCGCCCGCCCCGCCGCCCGCGGGCATCGCCGCGCTGAGGCGCACACGGCCGGACAGGCCAAGGCCGAGCCGAGCGACGAAACGTCGCGCCCGGTCGGGCGTGACCAGGCGCTGGCCACTGCCGTGGATGGAAAGCCCCGCACCGGGGCAGTGCCAGCCCGCGACCGCAACGGCAGGGCAGGGAACCGAGATCAAAGCGACCGGCCCGGCCGGCCCGATCCGACCCTGCAGGAACTCGCCGAAGTGGCCTGCCACCCGAACCGGCGGTGCGTTCACGAGGGGCCCCAGTTGACGGCGCCGATCGACCAGCCGGCGCCGGACAGGGCCCGGAGCCGGGTGAGCGACAGCGGCGCCACCTCGAAGGCAAGCGCGGCGGGCACCGTGCCGACGGCGAGAGCGAGGGCCGCGCGCACCGTCCCGGCATGGGCCACGATGGTTACGCGGCCGCCGTCGGCAACGCGCGCCAGTGCAGGCGCGACCCGGGCGCAGAGGTCGGCGAAGCTTTCGCCTTCCGGCGGGCGGTGGCAGGCAAGATCGTCGGGCGAAAGCGGGCCGAGATCGGGAATGTCGCTGGTTACCCTCCCCTCCCAGAGACCGAAGTCCTGCTCCCAGAGCGCCGGGTCGGCCTCAGCGATCGCCGTGGGCCAGAGCGCCGCCACTGTCTGGCGGCAACGCAGCGCGGGGCTGGTGACGATCCGTCCAGGCTCGCCGATGGCCGCACGCAGCGCGGCGATGCGGCCGGTGTCGGAACAGTCGGCCGGCACGTCCGTCCGGCCGCAGAGCCGCCCGCCCGTCAGCACGGGGGCATGACGGACCAGAATCAGCTCTGTCGCGGCATCGGCGCCCACGGTCGCATTCTCCCTTTCACGGACGGCCCGTTTCTGCTTTGAGAGCGGGCGATGGGCAAGACGATACTGATTACCGGAGGCGCCCGGTCGGGCAAAAGCGGCATCGCAGAGGCGATGGCGCTGTCGCTCGGCCGGCCTGCCGTCTACATCGCCACCGCCGAGGCGCATGACGCCGAGATGGCGACGCGGATCGCCGCCCATCAGGCGCGGCGGGGGCCGGAGTGGCTGGACCATCCCGCGCCGCGCGCGCTGGTGGCGGCACTCGTCGCGACGGACGGGAAAGGCCCTCGCCTTGTCGATTGCCTGACGTTGTGGCTGACGAACCTGATGCTCGCCGAGGCCGATTGGCGTGGGGCGGGGCAGGCGCTGGTCGCCGCGCTGCCCGCCCAGCGCGATCCGGTAGTGATCGTGACCAACGAGGTCGGCATGGGCATCGTCCCCGACAATCCGCTCGCCCGCGGTTTCCGCGATGCGGCCGGTCTTTTGAACCAATGGGTCGCCGCGGCCGCCGATGAAGTCTACCTGGCCGTCTCCGGCCTTCCGCTGAAAGTGAAATGACATGAGCCTTCCGCGCATATCCTCGCTCTCCCAGCTTGCAGCCCTTGCCGACCGGCTGCCGGTTGCCGACGCCCAAGCGGCCGAGGCGGCGCGGGCACGGCAGAATTCGCTGACCAAGCCGCCCGGCTCGCTCGGCAGGCTGGAGCAGATCGCCGAGTTCATGGCCGCCTGGCGCGGAACCGCCCGGCCCGAAATCCGCAACGCCCAAGCGCTGGTCTTTGCCGGCAACCACGGCATCTGCGCGCAGGGCGTGAACCCCTACCCGCAGGATGTGACGGCGCAGATGGTTGCCAACTTCCGCGCCGGCGGCGCCGCGATCAACCAGCTTTGCGCGGCCAATGGCGCCGAGCTTTCGGTCATCGCGCTGGAGCTTGACAGGCCGACCGGTGATTTCACCGAGGGCCCGGCGATGGACGAGGTGGACTGCCTCGACGCGCTCTGGCAGGGGGCGGCGGCCGTCGATTCGGGCGCCGACATCCTGATCCTGGGAGAGATGGGCATCGGCAATTCCACCGTCGCCGCAGCTCTGGCCACGGCCTGCTTCGGGGGACCTGTGGCAGAATGGGTCGGGCCAGGAACAGGCTCTGACAAGGCTGGAATCGCGCGCAAGATCGACGCCATCGAACGCGGGCTGACCCGTCACGCGGGCGTCCTCGGCAACGCCGGGGGCGTCCTCGCTGCACTTGGCGGACGCGAACAGGCGGCGATCTGCGGCGCGGTTCTGGCCGCGCGGGCAGAGCGTATCCCCGTGATTCTCGACGGGTTCATCTGCACCGCAGCGGCCGCCGTGCTCCATGCCGCAGACAAGCGGCTGCTGGATCATTGTCTCGTCGGTCACACTTCGGCCGAACCGGGCCACCGCAAGCTTCTGGCCGCGATCCACAAGCGCCCGGTTCTGGAATTCGACATGCGGCTTGGCGAAGGCTCGGGCGCGGCGCTTGCGCTCGGTATCGTGCGCGCGGCGCTTGCCTGCCACAATGGCATGGCGACCTTCGGCGAAGCCGGGGTGTCCGAGGCATGAAGGGCGGGCGGGCGGACGAGCTGAGGCTCGCGTTCCTCCTGCTGACGCGTCTGCCGGTCCGCCCGATTGCCGGCGAGACACCGGCGATGGCGGCTTCGTCCTGGGCCTGGCCAATCGTGGGGCTTGTCGTCGGCGGTATCTCGGCGCTGGTCTGCCAGGCCGCGCTTGCACTCGGCCTGCCGCCAGCGACGGCGGCGATCCTTGCATTGGCCGCATCCGTGCTGGCGACGGGCGCGATGCACGAGGACGGGCTGGCGGATCTTGCCGACGGGTTCGGCGGCGGACGGACGCGCGAACGCAAGCTCGAAATCATGCGCGACAGCCGGATCGGTTCTTACGGGGTCATCGCGCTGGTCCTTGCGCTCGGCTTCCGGGGCACGGCCCTTGCCGCCCTGATCGAAGGGGGCGGATCGGTCTTCGCCCTTGCCGCGCTCGCCGCTGCGTCGCGCGCAGTGCTGCCGGCGGCGATCGTCCTGATGCCGGCGGCGCGGGCCGACGGGCTCGGGCGGGCCGCGGCCGGAATCGACCCTGTGCCGGCCAGAATCGCGGTAGGAATCGGCTTTTTTTGCCTGTTGCCGCTGGGGATCGGCCCGGCTGTCGTTGTGGCCGCGGCGATGGCCGGTTCTGCCATCGTCGTCGCCTGGCGGGCGATCCGGCAGATCGGCGGGCAGACCGGCGACGTGCTGGGCGCCATGCAGCAGTTCGCGGAATGCGCAGGCTGGGCGGCCGCGATCGCCCTGATCGTTTGATCAAATAGCTGGGCAACTCCGCAAGGCGCCCGCATGTCGGCCGCCACATCACGCTTCCAATTTGATCAAATATCGCGGATAAGGAGGCGTCGAAGGAGTGACCCCATGCCTAAGCCGCAGGAACCCATTGCCGGTATTCAGCGCGACCGCCTGAAAAAGGTGGCCGAACGCGAGGCGCGGCGCTTTGCTGCCTCGCGGCCGAAGACAAGGGCGGCGCTCAAGGCCGGCGCGGAGGCCTGGCTCGATTCGGTGCCGATGCACTGGATGAAGGACTGGCCGATGCCCTTCCCGATGCTGGTCGACCGGGCCGAGGGCGCCCGGATCACCGATATCGACGGCTACGGCATCGACGATTTCTGTCTCGGCGACACCGGCTCGATGTTCGGCCATTCGCCGAAGCCGGTCGCCCGGGCGATTCGCAAGCAGGCCCGGCGCGGCCTGACCTACATGCTGCCGACCGAGGCGGCGATGGAGGCCGGGCGGCGCCTGACCGAGCGCTTTGGCGACTTCAGGTGGCAGGTCGCGACCACCGCAACGGACGCCAACCGCTTCGCGCTGCGGGTGGCGCGGGCGGTGACCGCCAGGCCCAAGGTGCTGGTGTTCAACGGCTGCTACCACGGCACGGTGGACGACACGATGGTGGAGCGGTCGAACGGCATGACCCGCACGCGGCCGGGCCTGACCGGGCAGGTCGCGGATCTGACCCAGGTCGCCGCCTGCGCCGAGTTCAACGACCTCGCCAGCGTCGAGGCCGCGCTGAAGACCGGCGAGATCGCGGCGATCCTGACCGAGCCGGTGATGACCAATTCCTGCATGGTCCTGCCGGAGCCGGGCTTTCACGACGGGCTCCGGGCGCTGGCGACGAAACATGGCGCGCTGCTGATCATCGACGAGACGCATACGATTTCGTCCGGCCTCGGCGGCTACACCGCGGTGCACGGACTCGACCCCGACATTTTCGTCGTCGGCAAATGCGTGGCGGGGGGGATGCCCACTGCCGTCTGGGGGCTCAGACCCAAGGTGGCGAAGGACTACCTCGCCTACAACGCCGGCCGCCCCTCGGGCCATTCCGGCATGGGGACGACGCTGTCGGCGAACCCGATGCAGTTCGCCTGCCTGACGGCAACCCTGGCCGAGGTGATGACGCCCAGCGCCTACGCGCATATGGAAAAGGGCGCAGAAAGGCTCTGTTCCGGCCTGAAACGGGTGATCGAGGCGCATGGCGCGCCCTGGCACGTCGTCCGAGTCGGCGCGCGGGTGGAGTTCATCTGCGCCCCCGGCCCGCTCAGGAACGGCACCGAGGCGTCGATGGCCCATGTGCCCGAGGTCGAGGCGGCGGTTCACACCGCGCTTCTGAACCGCGGCTGCCTGATCGCGCCTTTCCACAACATGATGCTGGTAAGCCCGGCCACGAAGAAGCGGCAGATCGACCGGCTCGTCGCCGCCTTCGACGAAATCCTGACCGAACTTTTTCCCGAGGCCTGACATGCTGGAAAACCCCTGCCCCTCCGGCGCCACCCTTGCCGAGGCCGAAACCTTCCTCGCCGATCATCCGGAAATCGAGGCGATCGACATCGTGCTGCATGATTCCAACGGCATCGGCCGCGGCAAGATCATCCGGCGGCACGAGCTTCTCCCGCTCTACAAGTCCGGCCGGCACATGCCGGTCTCGATCCTCGGGCTCGACATCTGCGGCGAGGACGTGCACGAGACCGGCCTGATCTGGGACGAGGGCGACGGCGACCGGCGGGCCTGGCCGATCCCCGGAACGCTGAAGCCCCTGCACGGCACGAAGCCCGCCCGTGCCGAGGTGTTCCTTTCGCTCTACGAGCTTGACGGAAGGCCGATGACGTCAGACCCCCGCCATGCGCTGCGCCGGCAGGTGAATGCCTTCGCCGAACGGGGCCTGAAGCCCGCGGGGGCGTTCGAGCTGGAATTCTTCCTGCTCGCCAACGACCGCGGCCCGGACGGCAAGGTGCGGCCGGCGCGCGATGTGCTGGACGGGCGACCGAGCCGCAAGACCGAGGTCTATTCCGTCGATCACCTGCACGGGATGCTGCCGCTCTTCTCCGACATCTATGCCGGCGCCGCGGCGGCCGGGATCAGGGCGGAGACGCTGATTTCGGAATATGCGCCGGGGCAATACGAGCTGACGCTTCACTACCGCGAGGACGTGATGCAGGCCGCCGACGACATCGTGCGGCTGAAGCGGATCGTAAGGCAACAGGCCCGCGCCCACGGGGTGACCGCCTGCTTCATGGCCAAGCCGGTGGAGGATTACGCCGGTTCGGGAATGCACTTCCATGTCTCGCTTCAGGACGAGGCGGGGCGCAACGTCTTCGCCGAACAACCGGGGGCAGGCTGGACAGAGACGCTTCTCCATGCGCTCGGCGGCCTCAGGGCGACGATGGGCGAATCGATGCTGGTGTTCGCGCCGCACCTCAATTCCTGGCGCCGCTTCGCCAGCCAGAGCTATGCGCCGGTCTCGACGAGCTGGGGCGTCAACAACCGTTCGGTGGCGCTGCGCGTGCCCGAGGGTGATGTGAAGGCGCGGCGGATCGAACACCGGCCGTCAGGGGTGGATGCCAATCCCTATCTGGTCGCGGCCACGGTGCTTGCCGGCATCCAGCACGGGATCGACAACCGCATCGACCCGGGGCCGGAGACCACCGGCAACGCCTATGCCGAGGATGCGGGCGGCCCGGCGATTCCGCGCGACTGGCGGGCGGCGATCGAGGCGGCGACGGCGTCGGAGTTCCTCAGGCAGGCGCTGGGCGAGGACATGCACCGCACCTTCACCGCGGTGAAGGCCGCCGAATACGCCCGCGTCGCCCGAACCGTGACCGAGGTGGACTTCGACCTCTACCTCCACACCGTGTGACCCCGCGATCGGCCGGGGTTGCCTGTGCCGCGCGTCGGGTGCATGAGGCTGACAGACCGCCGCATGACCCGAGGACGGACGATGCTTGAAGACAGACCCGGCCTGATCGAGGCCATCCGCGACCGTTTCGCCCATGTGGAGACCTGCCCCTTCGACGGGCCGCGCATCTTCTTCGAGAACGCAGGGGGTGCGCTCCGGCTCAAGTCGGTGATCGAGACATCGGCCGCCTATGCCGGCTACCCCGACAACCAGGGGCGGGACAACCCGGCGTCCAATGCGCTGATGGCGGCGATCGCGAGGGGCAAGGTCGACATGGCGCTGTTCCTCAACACCCCCGGTGGGCAGGTCTTCACCGGCGAAAGCGGCAGCGAGGTGCTGTTCCGGCTGATCCGCACCGCAGCACTTGGTGCAATGCCGGGGGGTGTAATGCTCGGCTCGACCCTCGAACATCCCGCGTCCCGCAGCGCGATGGCGCGCTGGGCGGAGGTGACGGGGCGGCCGCATGTGCTGGTTGCCCATGACGATGCGACGGGAACGGTCGGCCTTGGCGCTTATCTCGAAAGGATCAAGCCCGAAGTCCGGGTGGCGACGATCGTGCAGACCTCGCCGGTGACCGGCATGGCGGTGGACGTGGCGGCCATCACGGCGGCGATCCGCGAAAGGGCGCCGGAGGCGTTCATCATCATCGACGGCATCCAGCACGCGAGCCACGGCCATGTCGATTGTGCCGCCTATCGCGCCGACGGCTATGCGGTGTCGCCCTACAAGGTGTTTTCCCGCCACGGCTACGGCGTCGGCTGGGCGTCGGACCGGCTGACCGCCTGCACCAAGGAGCAGATCCTCGGCGGGCCGGAAGCGGCGTGGGAACTCGGCACCCGCGACGCGGGCGCCTATGCGACCTTCTCGGATGTGGTCGCCTATTTCGACTGGCTCGGCGGCGAAGTGTCGGATGCCGCCACCCCCCGCGCCCGGATCGAGGCTGCGGCGGCGGCGATCCACGACCACGAGGCGCGGCTGATGGACGCGATGCTGCACGGCACCGGCAACCTGCGCG
>ERZ1645187.4666-NODE-4666-length-10945-cov-7.384206_pt1 | contig 10945 bp, 8 predicted proteins | sample MGYA00575352_ERZ1645187 | MGnify/ENA primary metagenome ERZ1645187 (study PRJEB40837, sample SAMN11349314) | freshwater sediment metagenome | isolation source: river sediment | host: Sediment | place: India: Wazaribad , New Delhi | collected 2017-02-21 ... | reverse complement strand
GGGCAGCGGATTCACCATCACCGGCCTTCTGGCAGTGTTGCTCCTGACCCTGGCCCGGACCGAGCAGCTGGCCCAGCAGCGCGCCGGGGAGTTGACTGCCAGCTTGCGCGAGCGTGAACATGAGCTGCTGGAAGCCCAGCGCATCGGCAAGACCGGCAGCTGGAAGCTGGATGCGGCCAGCGGCCGCATCATCTGGTCAGAAGCCATATAGCGTATCTTCGGCGGGCCTGACGATGAGATTAGCGGCCTGGCCCTCACCGATTACCAGCAACACTTCACAGCTGATAGCTGGGCCGATGTCGTGACCGCCTTCACGAGGATCCTGCACGACGGGCAACCCTATGAGCAGGAGCTCGAAGTCGTCGGCAAGTCCGGTGTCCACGCCTGGCTGCTTGTGCATGGCGAGGCAATCAGGAATGAGGATGGTGCCATCGTCGGCCTGCAGGGCAGTGCAGCAGATATCACCGAACGCAAGCGGATGGAACTGACACTATTGCAACAACAAGCCGAACTGGAAGAGGCCCAGCGTATCGGCCATACCGGCAACTGGCATATTGACCTGGCCACCATGCAATCCACTTGGTCTACCGAAATCTACCGGATGACCGGTCTTGATCCTGCACTACCCGCGCCAAATCCTGAGGCCCAGCGCGACATATTCACGCCTGACAGTTACCGGCGATTGACGGATGCCGTCACACAGGCGCTCGGCGACCATAAACCCTACTATCTGGAACTGGAGTATCTGAAACCGGACGGCTCGCATGGCTGGATGGAAATTCGCGGCGAGACTGTCGCTGACCATCAGAACCAGATCGTTGCGTTGCGAGGCAGCGTCGCAGACATAACAAAACACAAGCAACTGCAGTTACGCACCGAATACCTGTCAAAGCTCTATGCCACCCTGAGCGAGTGCAACTTGATGCTGATCCGCTGCGACAACGACCTGTCGCTGTTTACGGGCATCTGCGAAATCCTGGCCAAAACCGGCGGCATGGCCATGGCCTGGGTCGGCCTGACTGACGACGTTACTGGCCGGATAGTACCGGTCGCTGCGTATGGCGAAGGCCTGGCCTACCTCGATGCCATAGAGATTTCCTGCCGGGCAGATGACCCTCACGGCCAGGGGCCGACAGGCACTGCCGTCCGCGAGAACCGTCCGTTCTGGGTACAGGATTTCCAGGCCAGCATGGCGACAACACCCTGGCATGGACGGGCGCAGCAATACCAGTGGCAAGCCAGTGCCGCGCTACCCTTGTGCCGCAATGGGAAGCCCGTGGGGGCGCTGACCTTCTATTCGCGGAAAGAGGATTTCTTCGACGAGGAGATTCGCCAACTGTTGCAGGAAATTGCCGAGAGTATCAGCTTCGGTCTCGACAAGATTGCTACCGACGCTGAAGCACGCATGCATGAGGCAACCCTGCGCGAATCCGAACAGCGCTTCCGCATCCTGGTCGAACAGTCCATCGCCGGAACATTCATCCTGCAAGATAGCAAGATTGTCTATGCCAACCCGCGCGCCGTGGAAATCTTCGGCTACAAAGACTATGGCGAGCTTGTAGGCAAGCCGGTGCTGGACGTGATTGACACCAGAGACCACGACAGGATTGCGTCCAATATGCTCAGGTTACTGGACAACGAAATCCACCGCAGCGACGACCTGTTTACCGGCCTGCGCGCAGACCACACAACTGTCGAGGTCGGATCCAGCAGCACGCTAGTGACTTATAACAACGCACCGGCGATCATCGGCATCATCCAGGATATTTCAGACCGCAAGGTGGCAGAAAACCAGATCCGACGCTATGCGCAACGACTGGAACACACTTTCTTCCAGACCGTCCAGCTCGCCACCACCATCAGTGAAATGCGTGATGCCTATACCGCCGGTCACGAACGCCGGGTAGCGGAAATCGCTGTGGCAATCGGCGGAGAAATGGGCCTTGATCAAAACAGGCTGGAAGGCTTGCGTATCGGCGGCTATCTGCATGATGTCGGCAAGATCATCGTGCCAGCCGAAATCCTGACCAAGCCGACCCGGCTGACGGCAACAGAATACGCCCTGATCCAGCAACATGCCCAGGCGGGTTACGACATCCTCAAAGAAGTCGATTTTCCGTGGCCGGTGGCCCAGATTGCACAGCAACACCATGAACGCATTGATGGCACCGGTTACCCGCAGGGACTGAAGGGTGACAGCATCATCCTGGAAGCGCGCATTGTGGCCGTGGCTGACGTCATCGAGTCCATGGCATCGCACCGCCCCTATCGTCCCGGGCTTGGCATTGACAAGGGGCTGGCAGAAATCGAGCGTGGTAGCGGCACCGCCTACGATCCTGCCGTGGTAGAGGCTTGCCTGCTGCTATTCCGCGACAAGGGTTTCCAGCTGCCTCCCCACTGACCTCCGGGACTCACTCCCGCTCCCACACAAGCGCGTTTGGCGACCGCTGGTCGACCCGCAAGCTGCCCGCCTGGCGCTGGACGGTTTACACTGCCGGAAACCATTCCGTACCGGCACCCGCATGGAACCCATCCGCATCACCTACCGCATCCGGCTCAACGACAAGGTCACCGAAGTATTCGACTTTGACCTGGACGGTGAAACCTTCGAGCTGCAGTCCACCCCGGTCGAGAACCCGCCCAAGTGGACCGAACTCGGCTTCAAGCAGTGCTCGCACTGCCCGCTGAATGTCGAATCCCATCCGCACTGCCCGATGGCATTGCAATTGCACAAGGTGGTCGAGCGCTTCCACAACACCCGCTCGATCGACGAGGTGCAGCTGGAAGTGATCACGGAAGAGCGCACCGTGGTGCAGACCACCGCCCTGCAACGCGTGCTGAGCTCGATGCTCGGCCTGATCTTCCCCACCTGCGGCTGTCCCAAGACCGATTACATGCGGCCGATGGCGCGCTTCCACCTGCCGCTGGCCAACGAGGAGGAAACGGTGTTCCGCGTGGCCGGCATGTACCTGCTGGCGCAATACTTCCTCACCAATAACGGCAAGAAAGGCCAGTTTGCTTTTGATGGCCTGATAAAAATCTACGAGGACTTCCACATCCTCAACAAGGCCATCGCCAGCCGGCTGCAGTTCGCGACCGATTCCGACTCCTCGAAAAATGCCATCACCCTGCTCGACATGTACTCCAGCCTGGTGCCGATGCTGCTGGAAGACCAGCTCGCCGAGATCCGCGGCGTGTTCAAGGCCTACCTGCCGGATGACGAGCCGGTGGTCGAGACGAAAAACTACCTCGAGAAGGCGCGCGCGTTCTCGCTGGAACTGGAAACTGACCTCGCCCTGGTGCCGATCAGCGATGGCGCCAGTGCCGCCCAGGATCTGCCGGCCTGGTTGCGCGCCGTGACCGAAGGTGAGGAGGCCATTGGTCCAGCCACAGCAGGGACGCCAGCCGAGCCGGCCAAGCCGAGTGCGATTGACGATATCCTCAGCAAGTCTTCTCTGTCGCTGGCGCTGGAACCCTCCGAGCACGATGCGACAAACCGCCCGACTGGCAAGGCGGTCTTCATCCTGCCTGATGACGAGCCACCACCGAAGAAACCCTGACCATGAACCTGGGCCGTTTCGCCGGCGTGCTGCTGGCCACATCTGTGTTATCCGGCTGTGTCAGCCTGTTGCCGCCCTCCAACCAGCCGATCACGACCGTCGACGGCACGACCGGCTACCGCCCGTTCAACACCCACCGCAAGCCGGTCGGCGACCACCAGGTGATCCTCGCCTTTTCCGGCGGCGGCACCCGCGCCGCGGCACTGTCTTATGGTGTGCTGCAGGAACTGCGCGACACCACCATCCAGGATCCGCAGCAACCAGCGGAGCGCCTGCTCGACGAAGTAGACCTCATCAGCTCGGTATCGGGCGGCAGTTTCACCGCTGCCTATTACGGCCTGTATGGCGACGACATTTTCCGGGACTACGAGAAAGACTTCCTGCGCAAGAGCGTGCAGAGCTCGCTGATCAACAACCTCCTGAGCCCGCGCTACTGGTACCACGCCATGTTCTCGGGCATCAACCGCACCGACATGGCCGTGGATTACTACAATCGCACCATCTTCCGCGATGCCACGTTTGCCGATATCCCGCTCGAGAAGCGCCCGTTCATCGAGATCAACGCGACGGACCTCTCCACCGGCGCGCATTTCTCGTTCGCACAGGGCTATTTCGATGCACTGTGTACGGACTTGTACCAATTCCCGGTGGCACGCGCCGTGACAGCCTCTTCCGGTGTGCCGATGGCCTTCCCGCCCGTCACCCTGAAAAACCACGCCGGCCAGTGCGACATCCAGCACTCCTATCTCGGGCCGATTATAGAAAAGCAGGTGTTCGACAACCCGCGCGAGGAAGAGCTGATCACGACATTCCGCAGCTACCTTGACGCGGAGAAGCGCCCATACATCCATCTCGTGGATGGCGGCGTGTCGGACAACCTCGGCTTGCGGGCCGTGCTCGACCGCAACGAGCTCATGAACCGCAACCTGGCCGGGATGATGCAACAGAACCCGGTGCGCGACGTGCTGGTGATCCTTGTGAACGCCCAGGTGAAACCGGAGAAACCACTGGACAAGACCTACCAGTCGCCCTCGATGCTGCAGACTGCGGGCGCCCTCACTGACGCCCTGATCAGCCGCTACACCGTCGAGACACGCGCCCTGGTTCGCTCCCAGATGGAAGCACTGGAGCAGGAGGCGCAGCAGCAGGGCTTCGACGTGCGCTTCTACTTCGTGGAAGTGGATTTTGCCGCGCTAGAATCCCCGGGGCTGCAACAGTATTTCAACAACCTGCCGACGACACTGGAACTCAGCAACGGCGAGGTCGACATCCTCATCGAGGCCGGGCGCGAGCTGCTGCGCCAGTCGCAACCGTACCAGCAGTTCCTGACCCGCAACCGTGGCACCCGGGTTACCCGCGACGAACCCGCCTGCGCAAGGACACGCCGGTGGTCGATGTGCGCGTCGGCATCTGCAGCTGAGGATGACACGCTCGGCATGATCGGCGACCAGTTTGAAACCTGCGAAATCGACCTGATTGCCGTCAAGGACCGCAGCGCGCCGGACGCGCGACACTGAGGCCGGCTCAAACCGGGATTGTCACTAGCGCCACGGTCAGCTGGCGGCCATTGCTGTCACGCAACACCGTCAGTGCCGTGGCAGGCACCGCCGTATCGTCATCGCCATGCAGCACGAAATGGTTGTCCAGACGCAAGCTGGCTACCTCTCCCCACAGCTGCTTGCCGGCATCCGCCAGCACACCGGCAACGATATCCAGGTTCGACTGCAAGATTTCATGCACCGGCCCCAGTGCAGCGAGCTGGCCCTCGACTTCCTCAAGCCGCGTCTGCAAGGTGGCGCGATCCTGCGGCCCCATGTCGCGCGAGAAACCGCTGCCGCCCTTTTGCAGGATTTCCAGTTTCGCCCTCAGCAAGGCGCGCCGCTGGACGAGCTGCTCGCGCTCGTCTTTCTGTTCTGTGACCTGGCTGAGTGCCAGCGACAACAGGTAATCGAACGCGCGCCTGTTCCGTGATGCCGCTCAGGCGGATGGTATGTTCACCGGGTGACAACTCAATGGCCAGGTAACAGTTGTAGGGAATGGTGCCGATACTCTTGCCATCGACGAAGACTTCCGGGTAGCTCCCCAGCAAGGGCTTCATGACGCCGGGCGTCGATGCTTCGGGCCGGTAGAGGTAGAGCATCGCATTGCCGCTCACGGCCGGCTGCTGCGGCCGGAACACCGGATTGGCACAGCCTGCCAGCACGAGTAGCCAGCAGCAGGCCATCATTCTGATCACAGCGGCCATGGCATTCACCCAGCTATTTCCTGCCATGCCAGTATGCCTTATTGTGCAGCCAACCCGGGAATACCCCCGCTCGCCGTGAGACTTCCTTTGAACAAACACAAGAATGCCTGGCTGCTGGCCATGCTCGCCATCCTGATCGGTTGTACCCCGGTGTTGCTGTATGAGCTGGACAGCCGTTGGGGCCCTGCCGACAGTACCCGCTACCAGCAAGCCACAGCGCCCGCCAGCAATGCGCCGGAGTACTGGCACGACGTGCGGCCCATCCTCGAACAGCGCTGCGCGGTGTGCCACGGCTGTTATGACGCGCCTTGCCAGCAGAACCTGACCGCGTGGGAAGGCATCACGCGCGGTGCGAACCCCGATCCCGTCTACAGCAACCGCCTGCGCACGGCCGAGCCTTCGCGGCTGTTCATCGACGCACAGACACCGGTCGAGTGGCGACAGAAAAATTTCCACCCGGTGCTGAACGAGCGCGAGAACAGCCGCGAAGCGAACCTGCAGGGCAGTGTGCTCTACCGCCTGCTGGACCTGAAGCGCCGGCAACCGCTGCCGGACACGCCGGTACTGGACGACAAGGCGTTCACGTTTTCCCTCAACCGCGAACAGAGCTGTCCGCGCATCGAGGAAATGGACAAATTCGAACGCGACCATCCACTGTGGGGCATGCCGTACGGCCTGCCTGCGCTCAACGACGAGGAATTCCGCACCCTCGAAGACTGGCTCGCAGCCGGCGCACCGGTCGCGGCATCGCCCGCAATGCCGGCCGCGATCGCACGTGACGTCGCGCACTGGGAAACCTTCCTCAATGGCGATTCGCTAAAAGCCCGGCTGATGAGCCGCTACCTGTACGAGCACCTGTTCCTCGCCCACTTGTATTTCGACAAACAGCCCGCCAGCAACACGCGCCAGCGCTATTTTTTCCGCCTCGTGCGCTCGTCCACACCGCCCGGCGAGCCGGTGGCGGAGATCCCGACCCGCCGGCCGTTCGATGACCCGGGCAACTCACCGTTCTGGTACCGGCTGCGGCTGGAAACCGGCAGCATCGTGGAAAAAACCCACATGCCCTATGCCCTCAACGCGGTGCGCGAGAAAAAATGGCGCCAGTGGTTCCTTGACGCGGATTACGCGGTCACGGCATTGCCGTCCTACGCGCCGGAAGTGGCCAGCAACCCGTTCGTGGCGTTCGAGGCGCTGCCGGTCGACTCTCGCTACCGCTTCCTGCTCGACGAGGCGCAATTTGCCATCGACAACTTCATCAAGGGGCCGGTGTGCCGCGGCCAGGTGGCACTCGGCGTTATCGATGACCACTTCTGGGTATTCTTTGTCGCACCGGAGAAACTGCCGATCGAGGAAACCGCGTCTTTCCTCGCGCGCGAAAGCCAGCATTTGCGCCTGCCGGCCGAGCAAGAGAACAGCGCCCGCGTGCTGGACTGGCTCAAGTATTCCAACCTGCAGAAAAATTACCTGAAGGCCAAGGCCACGGCGCTGGAACAGAATTTCAACGGCAAGGCGCGCGTGACGCTGGACCTCATCTGGGACGGCGATGGCAATGACAACGCCGCACTGACCGTGTTCCGCCACACCGACAGCGCCTCGGTCGTCAAGGGTCTGGTCGGCCAGCCACCGAAGACGGCCTGGGTGATGAGCTATGCCCTGCTGGAACGCATCCACTACCTGCTGGTGGCCGGCTATGACGTGTACGGCAACCTGGCGCACCAGCTCAACACGCGGCTATACATGGATTTCATGCGCATGGAAGGCGAAGCGAATTTCCTCATGCTGCTGCCCGCCCCTGCGCGCCCGGCCATCCGTGATTTCTGGTACCGCGAAGCCAGCGCCGACGTGAAGAACTACCTGTATGGCGAACACTACAACCTGGACATCCAGAGCAGCATCCGCTATCGCAGTGCTGACCCCCAGCAGGAACTGTATGCCATGCTGGCGAAACGCCTGCAGCCCGTGTTGCCAGGCACCTTCAGCCTGCAGCGGGAAAGCCGGCCGGCCGTGCGGGAAGCGTTGCAACAGTTGCAGGCGGTGCGCGGCGCGGAGCTCGCCGTATTCCCGCAACACAGTATCCTGCGCGTGACTGACAGCAACGGCAGTGGCCGTTATTTCTCGCTGCTCAACAACAGCGGCTATGCGAACAATTCGGAACTGTTTGGCGAAGACAAGCGTCGCCGCCCAGCCGAAGATTACCTGACCGTTGTACCGGGAATTATCGGCGCCTACCCGAACGCCTTTTTTGATGTCCCTGCCGCCCGCCTGGGGCAATTTGCCGCGGCTATTAAGGCCACACAGACTGAGGCAGATTACCGGGCACTCGCCGACCGCTATGCCGTGCGCCGCACCAACCCCGCGTTCTGGGCGTTCAGTGATGCTTTGCAGCGCGATTACCTGCGCTGGGAACCGGTCAAGGGCGGCATCCTGGATTACAATCGCCTGGAAAACCGCTGAACGGATCGACCGGCAGGGGGACACATGGAACATAGCGAACGCGATATCGGCACGATGACTGTCCTGCTGGAGCGGCTGACCAATGAGCGGCTGCCGCGACTGGTCGAGATCAAGGCCCGCGTCGATCAGGGTGAAGCGCTCGCCGACCATGACATCGATTTCCTCGAGCGCGCACTGAACGACGCCAACGAGAATGCCCACCTGTACCTGGGCTTTCCCTAATACCGCGATATTGCCGGCAAGGTGGTGGCGATCTACCACGAGATCACGACCAAGGCGCTGGAAAACGAAAAAAACAGGCATGACTGATATATTGAACAGATAATTCTTATTAATTAAGGAGATTTTATGGAACTCTCATTAAGTCGCCGTTATGCATCCGCCCTGGTTCTTTGTGCAGCATCGCTTCTTTCAGGCTGCAGCGGCTGCAGGTTGAACACCGGCGATGAAGTACAGAATGTCTCTTACGGACAACAGCTAATAGATCTGAAATCAGCCCATGAGAAAGGGCGTCTTACTGACAAAGAGTATGAAAAAACTCGCAAATCCATTATGGAAAAAATGAACAAGTAACCACCGGCGACCACGCTCATGCCGGCACTGCCCACCAGCGTCACCGCAAGGATTGCCAACGCGCTAGCCGGGCTGACAGCTACATCAGGTGATGACCCGCTGCCCGCGCTGCGGGCATTGCTCGACAGCTTGCGACCACCGCGCCGCCATATCGACGAGGAAGGGCCACAACGCTGGGCATTCCTGCTGGAAATACTGCGCGAGCACGATGAACTGCGCTGCGCCTTGCGCGACACAATCCTGCAACTGTTCGTGCGCCACCGACAGCTCTCTTTCTATACCGATTCGGGCCTGCTGCCCAACACCGGCTTCTTCAGCGAGCTCAACCGCCTGCTGATGCACAAATGCCTGCCGGAAGTACACGATAACAGCGAATTGCGCAGCGTGATCGCTGCCCTCTTTTCACACCGGCACGATGGCGAGTGGCTCGCCAGCATCCCGCTCGAAGACCGCCGCGCACTGTGGCTATTACTCGACCTGCAGGGGAGCGATGACCCGGAAGCGCTTCGCAGCATGGTCGATGCCATGCTCGAAGCCATGCTGGTGCTGTCGCACCGTATCGCGGCCATGGGGCTGTCGCCCGACCTGATGCGCGTCTACCCGCGCCTGTCGGAAGTGGAATCACCGTTCATTTCGATGAATATCGAACTGGTTGAATTTGTCGCCAGTTTCCGCCGCGGGCTAGCCGGCGAGCAGGAAACAGACGATGGCAGCCACCTGTTTGTGCTGATCAGCCAGTGCCAGGACACCGTCAACCGTGCACGCGCTGCTTCAGCGCGTGCCGGCACCAGCATGACGCTGTCCTACCTGTTGACCCGTCTCGGCCAGCACCTCGATCGCCTGACATTGCTTGCCAGGGTCATGACCGTGCGCGTGCGGCCGGACTCACCGGATGAACTCACCGGCTACTGGACGGATTTCCTGTTTGATGCACTCGATGGCGAACGCCAGCACAACAGCATCCGCCGGCATTTTGCCAACCTGACCAACATGCTCGCGCTGCGCATCACTGACAATGCCGCGCGCACCGGCGAACACTACATCGCCAATACCCGCGCCGAATGGTTCCTTATGTTGCGCCAGGCTGCCGGTGCCGGCGTGCTGATTGCGCTGCTGGCACTGCTCAAGATTGCCGGCAGCGGCTTGCAGCTGCCACCAGCATCGCAGGCGTGGCTTAACGGCATCATCTACAGCGGCGGTTTTGCCGTGATCTACATGCTGCATTTTGTCATCGCCACCAAACAGCCGGCGATGACCGCCGCCACCATCGCCGGCCACATCAGCCAGACCCGCGGCCGACTGCGGGAAACAGAAAGGATTGTCGACCTGATGGCCAATACGTTCCGCAGCCAGCTCGCTGCCATTGCCGGCAATATCCTGGTGGCATTCCCGCTGGCAATACTGCTGTTGCTGGCACTGCAACTGCACTCTGCCAATGGCTGGGTCAGTGCCGACAAGGCGCAATACCTGCTCGATGATGTGATGCCGTTCACCAGCCCGGCGCTGTTGTACGCGGCCGTGGCCGGCGTGTGGCTGTTCCTGACCGGCCTGGTGTCCGGTTACCTCGACAACCGCGCGGCCTATACCCAGCTCGGGCCGCGCATCGCGCAGTTGCGCTGGTTGCGCGCCGTGCTGCGCCCGCGCGGGGCGGAAGCAGCCGGTCGCTACATCGCCGAACATGCCGGCGGGTTGGGCGGCAATATCTTTTTCGGGTTAATGCTGGGCCTGACGCCGCTGTTCGGCAGCGCACTCGGCCTGCCGCTCGACATCCGCCACATCGCCTTCTCGTCGGCCAACGTCGGCTATGCCCTGGTGGCCCTCGATTTTGCCGTGCCGCTGCGCACAGTCATCGAAGCCGTTGCCGGTGTGCTGCTGATCGGCGCTGTCAACCTCACTGTGAGCTTCTCGCTGGCACTGTGGGTGGCCATGCGCTCACGCAAGGTCGATTTCTGGTTGCTGGCCCCGGTGCTGCCGCGACTGTGGCAGCGCTTGCGCCAGCAGCCACAACAGTTTTTCCTGCCCCCACCCGCGCTTGCTGCACCAGATCAACACCAGGGATAAGGGCTTGTTGAAAATTCGCGTCACTGAATTTTTGCCTTGCTGAATTCATTTC
>ERZ1645187.4665-NODE-4665-length-10945-cov-39.206244_pt1 | contig 10945 bp, 6 predicted proteins | sample MGYA00575352_ERZ1645187 | MGnify/ENA primary metagenome ERZ1645187 (study PRJEB40837, sample SAMN11349314) | freshwater sediment metagenome | isolation source: river sediment | host: Sediment | place: India: Wazaribad , New Delhi | collected 2017-02-21 ... | reverse complement strand
TCGCCGGAGGCCGCCTCGGCGGCATCATCGGGCCGGACCGGTCGGCGCACCGTGGCGGTGCTGGCCGCGACGGTTCTCCTGGCCGGCGGCGGGGTCGCCGCGGCGCTGAGCATGACTGACGACGAGACCGCGCCGCCCGAGGCAGGCAAGATCACGGACTCCGAGGCCGGGACGCCGGCCGCGGGCACCGAGCTGGTCGCCGCGCCGGAGGCAGAGATCGCCGTGGCCGGTGGCCGGTTCGCGATGGCCAGCAAGGCGGGCGGCGTACAGCTGACCGGCCTGGGTGAGGTCGAGGAGATCCCCGTCGGCGAGGAGACCCTCGCCGAACCCGACGGTGGCCGCCTGCTCGGCTTCCGGCTCGGCGACTGGCCTTGCGACGCCGACAAGTGCCAGAGCTGGGACAAGCTCGGACTCAAGGTCGCGGTCGGCGACGACGTACGGCGCCTGCCGGTCGACGAGCAGTCCGACACCTTCGTCGTGGCCGTCCCGGCCGGGGTGGAGAACGTCGACCTGCTGATGCGTGCGAACGGCCTGACCCAGTCGCTCTCCCTGGTCGACGGGGAGCCCGACCCCGGCAACATCCAGGTGCTCGCCCGGGAGAACCGCAGCGTCAAGATCGACGAGCAGTTCACCCTGACCGAGAAGACCAGCCGCGCCTTCGACTACGGCGGCGGAGTCGTCACCGACACGGTGCCGCGCAAGGTGAACGTCTCGCGGGCCGAGCTCGTCTACTTCACCGAGCACGGCAACCCCGGCGACCCGGCCACGGCGTACCTGAAGGTGCGGGCCGAGTACTCGATCCCACTCGGCTCCTTCGCCGGTGACTCGTACGCCTTCGACGTCCGCGAGCTCATGTTCACGGCCGACGACGGCGAACGCTTCAAGGCCAAGGACCTCGACAAGGGCGAGGGGATCAACGCGGTCTTCGAGGTGCCCGCCGACCTGCGCGGGGGCACCCTGCGCCTGGGCGGCGTGACCTACCCGGCCAGCAGCGGCGGGACGTCGTACGACGTGACGCTCTCGGCGCACAACGTCAAGATCAACTTCGACTGAGTCGAGTGACTGGCAGTTGAGTGACTAGGCGGTCGCTCCCGCGCCGGCGACGAACCGGATCAGGGTGTTGCCCACCTCGATCCGGTCACCGGCGCTCAACGGCACGGGGCCGTGCACCTGCCGGCCGTTGAGGAAGGTGCCGTTGGTGGAGTCGAGGTCGACCAGCACGAACCCCGAGCTGCCGGGCTCGACCTGCGCGTGCCGGCGGGAGGCCTGGTCGTCGCTGAGCACCAGGTCGCAGTCCGCGTGCCGCCCCACCACCACCGGCGCCCCGAGCAGCACCACCCGGCGACCGCCCTGCTCGATGAGCGTCGGCGGGGAGTCCGGAGTCGCGGCCGTGGCCAGCCGGGTCAGGGTGACCGACTTGGCCGGCCGCAGCCGCACCGGCTTCACCGGTGCCAGCGCCGAGTCCTGGCGCAGGATCGCCTGGTGCGCCTCCATGAGTCGAGCCGACGGCGTGACGCCCAGCTCGCGGTCCAGGGTCTGGCGCGCGGTGCGGTACGCCGACAACGCGGCGTCCTGGCGACCCGTGCGGTAGAGCGCCAGCATCAGCTGCTCCCACAACCGCTCCCGGGTCGAGTTCTCGGCCAGCATGTCCTGCAGCGGGGTGATCAGAGTCTCGGCCCGGCCGCAGGCCAGCTCGGCCTCGGCCCAGTTCTCCGCGCAGGTGAGCCGGCAGCTCTCCAGGGCCACCGCGCGGGACTCGGCGAACGGGAACTGCCGAAGGTCCGCCAGGGCGTTGCCTCGCCACAGGGACAGGGCCTGGGACAGGTGCGCCGCGGCCTCCTCGTGTCGACCCTCCTGCGCGGCCCGCGAGCCCAGGGACGACGCGGCAGTGAACTCCGCGACATCGGAGTCGGCGTGCAGGCTGTAGCCGGGGTCCCGGGTGGTCAGCGAGGCCGCGGCGTCGTACAAGCCGAGGGTCTTGCGCAGGACCGTCATGTGGTAATGCAGGGTGTTGCGCGCGGTGGCCGGCAGGTCCTCGCCCCAGACCCCGTCGAGCAGGTCGTCGACGCTGACCACGCGGCCTCCGGCCAGGGCCAGCAGCCCCATGAGTGCCCGCAGCTTCGGTCCCCCCGAGACGACCAGCTCGCCGTCGATGCGCAGCTGGACCGGGCCGAGCAGCTCGACCCGGACCTGGCGCGGAGGGGGGACGCCGTGGGGCGCGGAGAGGCTCATTGGATGGTGAACTCGTCCGTGCTCACGATGGTGAGGAGGTCGCCCCCGACCCCCGACCTTGATCAGGTAGGTGCCCGGCGGCACGTCGCCGTCGAAGGTGACGGTCATGCAGCCCTTGCGCGACAGCTGCGTCGGGAAGGCGGTCTGGGCCACGGCCACTCTCGCCCACCCATCGCCGCTGGGCACGAACAGGGCCACCACCACGTCGGTGTGCTCGCCGCCGGGGAAGCCCTCGTAGCCGAGCATCAGGGCGGTCGGAGACGACCCGGCGCCGGCGGGGCTGTTGCACTCGTCCTCGATCAGCCCGGGAGAGCCGGGGGCGCTGTAGTCCCAGTAGGTGATCTCCGCGGACTCCGGCCCCGGCGTGGTCCAGGGGGAGGTGTAACTGTCCCCGTTCCGCGCGGCGTCGATCACGGGCTTCGCCAGGTTGATCGGCCGGATGCGGGAGAAAGCGGAGTCGTTCGGGCCGTCGTACGTCTCCCAGGTGGCCAACCCCATGATGTGACCCGTCTCGTCCACCGCCGGACCTCCGGAGTTGCCCCCGGCGATGTCGGTGTTGGTGTTGATCACCGCCCGGAACTCGCCGAGCCGGTCGTCCTGGACGGAGCCGGCGACCACGCCGTCGGTGTAGGTGGGCGCGGCGGAGTCCGCGGCCAGCGGGTAGCCGAAGAACGCGATGTCCTCGGCGGTGGCGATGTCGTCGGAGTCGCCCAGCGGCACCTGGGTCAGGCCCGCCAGGTCGTCGGGGTCGACCGGGGCGCCCGAGAGCTTGCGGGTGATCTTGAGGACCGCAACGTCGAGGTAGCCGTCCACGGCCACGGTCTCGGCGTAGAACCGCGGCTCGGCGGACTCGTCCAAACCCTCCGAGACCGACACCCGGAGCTCGTCGGGGTTGGGCAGCTGCTCGTCGGAGAACTTCCATCCGAACACCCCGAGCCCGGGCGCGGACGGTGCGGCGACGTGGGCGTTGGTGAGGATCAGCCCCTGCTCGGCGTCGATGATCACGCCCGAGCCGCGTCGAGAGCTCTCCTCGTTGAGCAGCAGCACCGTGCCCCGGGCCACGTCGTCGCGGCTGACGGTGGTCGTCTCTTCGACCACCTTCTCGGAGTCGTTGCCGAGCAGCTGCCAGCCCAGGAAGCTGGCACCCAGCACCACCAGGGCGAGCGCGGCGGCGCCCATGAGCAAGGGCTTGCGCCGGGACCGGCCGGTCTTGACTTGGCCAGGGGCGGCGCTGCTCCCGCCGCGGGACGCCGAGGGGTCGATCGGCGCCTCGGTGACCAGCCGGTCGCCGTTGGCCGCGTCGCCGAGCACGATCTCCTGCCGGCCGGTCAGGGTCACCTCGGAGACGCGCTGGCCGTCGAGCCACGTGCCCGAGGTGGAGCCGAGGTCCTGCAGGCGCCAGGCGCCGCCCCGGTGCTCGATGCGGGCATGGTGCCGGGAGACCGTGGAGTGCTTCGCCACCACGTCGTTGTCGTCCTCGCGGCCCAGCCGCAGGCTCTGGCCCGGGCTCAGGGTGCGAGTGACCCCGCAGAACGTGGCCACGAGAGCCGCTCCCGCCGGCGAGCCACCGAGCTCGGTGGCCGCGGCCTGTCCGGCCTGCAGCGCCGGACCGGGTCGCAGGCCGGGGACCTCGGTGGCCGCCGGGCGGGGGCGCTGCGGTCCGCGGGTGTGCGCGTCGCCGAACTGCCCGAGCCGCACCGCCACGGCGTCCGGCCCCTGACCGAGCACGAGCTCGGTGTCGCCGTGCAGCACGATCTTGGAGACCGCGACCCCGTTGACGAAGCTGCCCTGGGTGGAGCCGTCGTCCTGGTACTCCCAGCCGCGTTCGCCCCGGAAGAGCCGGCCGTGCTGCCGGGAGACCGCCGGGCTCTCCAGGGTCACCGTGCACTCGGGGTCGCGGCCGATGGTCACGACCGATCCCGGCGCGGCGACGTGCTCGCGGCCCGCGGCCCGGACCACCAGGTCGTCGGGGCCGGGTGCCCCGCCGGCCCTCGGAGCCGCCACGGGGGGCGCGGGGCGAGCGGCGGCGGGCACCGGCATGGTGGCGCGCAGCCCCATCGCTGCGGGTGGCCACCACCACCACCACCAATGTGGGGACGTTCACCAAGAGCACCAAGGTCACCGTGAAGCGCTGGGTGCCGCCGAAGTCCAAGCCCAAGGCCACGCCGCCGCCCACCGCGGACCCGACCCCGTCGGCGCCCGCGCCGGTCGACACCCCGGAGCCGACCAAGGTCAGCTCGGTCCCGCCGGCTCCCGACCGCTCGACGCCGACCGGACGACCTGTCGTGGGGAGCACCTACAAGTCGTGAGGCAGACTGCTCCGGGTGCAGCCGGAGCAGATCCACGACATCGGCCGGCGCCGCGCGTGGACCATCTGGCTAGTCGCCCTGTCGGTCTACGTGCTCGCGATCTTCCACCGCAGCTCGCTGGGGGTGGCCGGGCTGCTGGCCACCGAGCGGTTCGACATCGCGGCCACTGAGCTGGCCTTCTTCACCGTCCTCCAGCTCCTGATGTACGCCGGCATGCAGGTGCCGGTGGGCGTCCTCCTGGACCGCTTCGGGTCCCGCGCCCTGCTCCTGGTCGGCCTGGTGCTGATGACCGCCGGGCAGCTCGCCTTCGCCTACGCCACCTCGTTCGGGGCCGCCGTACTGGCGCGGGCGGTGATCGGGGCCGGGGACGCGATGGTCTTCGTCAGCGTGATCCGGCTGGTCGCGGTCTGGTTCCTGGTCCGCCAGGCGCCGATGGTCACCCAGCTCACCGGCATCACCGGCCAGCTGGGGGCGGTGGTCGCCGCCACCCCGCTGACCCTGCTGCTGGAGTCACAGGGCTGGACCCGGGCGTTCGCCCTCACCTCCAGCATCGGGGTGGTGCTGATGGTGGCCGTGCTGGTGGTGGTCAAGGACTCGCCGTACCGGCGCGGCGCGGTGGTCAAGGTCAAGCCGCGGGCGCTGGCGCAGTCGGTGCGCACGGTGTGGGGCAACCCCGGCACCCGGCTGGGCATGTGGTCGCACTTCGTCTCGCAGTTCTCGGTCACCGTCTTCGCGCTGCTGTGGGGCTTCCCGTTCCTGGTGCGCGGTCAGGGCTGGACCGAGGAGGCCGCCAGCGTGCTGCTGATGGTGATGACCGGCTGGGTGATCCTCTCCGGCCTGGTGCTGGGCGCGGTGGTGACCCGGTTCCCCTGGTACCGCTCGCTGATCGTGCTGGGCATCGTGGCGGCGATGGCGCTGGTCTGGGGCGTGGTGCTGCTGCGCACGGAGCCCGCGCCTGTGTGGCTGATCGTGCTGCTCGCCTTCGTCAGCGCCACCGGCGGCCCGGCGTCGATGATCGGGTTCGACCTGGCCCGCTCCTTCACCCCGACCCACGAGATCGGCCGGGCCAACGGCCTGGTCAACGTGGGCGGCTTCCTGGCCTCGCTGCTGACGATGGCGGCGATCGGGGTGGTCCTGGACCTGGTCGAGCCGGGCGGGATGTCGGCGTACACGCTGGAGGACTTCCGCTGGGCGCTGTCGACCCAGTACCTGTTCTGGGGTTTCGGCGCGGCCCAGGTGTGGCGCTATCGCCGCCGGGCTGTGGCCCACCTGCAGCGGGTGCACCCCGGCGCCGTCGAGCAGCTCAAGAGCGGCCGGCCGTGGGTGCACCCGGGGCTGGGGGAGGAGGGGGTGTGAGGGATCACCCCCGCGCTACAGCAGCCCCAGACTCCGCAGGTCGGCCACCGTCTCCTCGATCGAACCGGCGCCGAACGAGGTGAACCAGCGGCGCGCGCCGGCCATCCCGACCTCGCCGGCCTCACGGGCCGCGAGGAGCAGCGACTCGGTGCTGCGGTCGGCCAACATGGCCGTCACGTCCTCGATCCCCGCGCCGTCGAAGGCGTGCCGGGTGGCCAGCAGCACGTTGAGGAAGCCGTGCTCGTCGCCGGCACCCCCCTCGTCGCCAGCGTGGCGCACCGCACGGACCAGACCGGTGCACGCGAACGGGGTCTCGCGGTCCAGGGCGGCCTCGATCCAGGCGGCCAGCTCCCGCTCCTCGGTGCCCGTGGTGCGGAGCAGCAGTCGCAGCTCGGCGGCGGCCACCTCGTCGGCCGCCCTGAGCCAGCCAGTAGAGGGCCAGCCGGTCGAGGGCCATCCGGCAGAGGGCCCGCCGGAGGCGACCGGGCTGGGGATCTCGACGTAGACCTGCGGCTCCTCGCCCAGCACGCCCTCGTCCCGAGCGGCCTGTACGGCGGCCACCACCCGCCGCGCGTTCTGCGCGAGGTCGTCGAGGTCGCGCAGCGCGATCTGGATCGCGGCCAGCTGCAGCCCGAGGCGCGCCGCCAGGCCGGCCGGGCCGGCCACCTGCCCGGCGCCCCCGGTGATGACCACCGTGAGCGGGTGGGTGAAGCCGCGGATCAGCGGCAGGCGCTGGTCCGGTACGACGAGGGAGCCGACCAGGTCGCCGTACTGGCCCTGCCGGTATCGAGCGTGTGCGGCGGTCGCCTCGTGCACGCCTGTCTCCCTCGGCGGAAGCAGGCAGGCGTCGTCCAGCACCCCGGCCCAGGCGGCGGCGGGAGTCGTGTTCGAGGGCTCGGTGGACACCCGAACACTGTCCCAGACACCAGCCAGATCCCGACTGAACTCCCAGCCGGATTCCCCCACGTGACATTGGCAGCAATCGCTTGCGCGGCGGCCCGATCGAGGTTTGTCATGGAGGTGTCGCCACTGTTGCTGCGCACGTGAATCGAGCATCTGCCATGACCGCGACCATCACTCTCGGACCCCGCCACCGCCTGCCCTTCCTGGCCCCGTTCCTCGCTGTGTCTCTGCTGCTAGCGGCCCTGGCGTGGCCGGCCACCGCCAGATCGGAGACCGCCCCGTCCGCGGCCCCCGAACCCGCCGCCCCGGCCGCCTCAACCGGCACGATCGTCTGGGCCAAGGGTGGCCAGATCTGGGCGATGAACGCCGACGGCAGCAACCCCCGGGTGCTGATCCCGCTGAGCGCCGCGCCCGGGATGAACGCCTTGACCGACCCGGCCGTCCACCCCAACGGTCGGCTCGTGGCCTTCAACGCCAACACCACCGCGAACCGGGTGGTCAACTACGCGATGTGTGGCGTGTACCCCTACCAGTACCCCTGCAACACCACCCACTACGGCTTCAACGCCACCGGCACTTACCGCTGGGACAACGGGGCTGTCACCCGGCTCACCGGGGCCCCGGCGTACTGCTACAACTGCAGCTCCGGCGACGACACCCCCGAGCCGCGGGCCGACGGGCACCTGGTCTACCGGCTTCAGATGTGCACTGGCTTCTTGAGTGGCATCTACGACTGCGTGGCGTCGATCAAGACCACGGCGGGGCAGAGCTACCCCACCTGCGACGAGGTGGTGGACCCCAGCGCCAACCCGGTCGCCGCGGGCCAGGTCGCCTACACCGGCTGCTGGACCACCAGCGGAGACGCGGCGGTGGTGGTCACCGGACCCGACCGGGTCGGCGAGCACGTGGTGGGCTGCGACGACCAGAGCCAGCGCGACCCGTCGTGGTCGCTGGCCGGTGACCAGGTGGTCGTGGCCGAGGACGGGGTCGACCCCGGCCTGTGGGTGTACGGCGCGAGCAACACCGCCTGCTTCAGCGGGTCCGTGCGCTACGCCGTGGTGGCCCCCACCAGCGTCCCCTTCTCCAGCCCGCGCTTCACCGGCGACGGCCGGATCATCTTCGAGGCCCAGGGTGAGATCTGGTCGGTCCCGGCCACCTGCAACACCTGCGCCTTCCCGGCCCAGGCCACCCAGCTGACCACCGGCGCCAACAACTACGACCCCGCCTGGACCAGCGACCCGCTGTCGATCGGGTCCACACCCGGGCCCGGGCCCGGGCCGGGTGGCGACACGACCGCACCGACGTTGAACCTGGGCAAGACCAAGAAGACGCAACGGGTCGGGAAGTCCGGCGTGCTGGTGGTGCGGCTCAGCTCCACCGAGGCCGCGACCGTCAAGGCCATGGCGACCATTGCGCTGCCCGGCAAGGACCGCTCGGCCACCGGCCAGCGCGCGGTGACCGCCGGGGCGAGCGCCAAGCTGAAGGTGAAGCTCGGCAAGGCCACCCGCACAGCCCTGAACTCGGCGTGGAAGAAGGGCAAGAAGGTGGTCGCCAAGACGACCGTGATCGCCACCGACGCCGCCGGCAACGTCGGCCTGCGCACCGTCAAGGTGAAGTTGAAGCGCTGAAGCTCAGGTCAGGGTCGGGTAGTCGGTGTAGCCCTCGGACCCGCCGCCGTAGAAGGTCGCCGGCACCGGCTCGTTGAGGGCCGCACCTCCGGCCAGCCGCTCGGGCAGGTCGGGGTTGGCGATGAACGCGCGCCCGAAGGCGACCGCGTCGATCAGCCCGGCGTCCAGCAGCCGGGTCGCCTTGTCCAGGTCGTAGTTGCCGGCCGCCACGATCACGCCCGGGTACGCCGCCCGCAGCTCTCGGCGGTACTCCTCGCTCAGCGCCGGGCCGCCGGCCCAGTCGGGCTCGGAGAGGTGCAGGTAGGCCAGGTCGCGCGCCGCCAGCTCGCGGGCGACGTACAGGCCGTCGGCGGCGCCGTCCGGGTCCTCGGTCCCGTTGAACCGGCCGATCGGTGAGATCCGGATGCCCACCCGGTCCGACCCGAGCTCGGCGACACACGCGTCGACCACCTCCAGCAGCAGCCGAGCCCGGTTCTCGATGGGGCCGCCGTAGGCATCGGTGCGCGCGTTGGTGGTGGGGGAGAGGAACTGGTGCAGCAGGTAGCCGTGCGCGGCGTGGATCTCGACCAGGTCGAAGCCGGCCTCGCGGGCGTTGACGCAGGCGAGCCGGTAGTCCTCGAGCAGGCGCGGGATCTCGTCGGTCTCCAGCGCCCGCGGGGTCGGTACGTCGACCCGCACGATCGCGCCGTGCTCGTCCTTGAGGCTGGTGCGCACCTTCGCCGGCAGCGCCGAGGCGGAGACCGGCAGCGCGGCCTCCCCGCTCAGGTGCGGCCGCAGCGAGGGGTGGCTGACCAGGCCGGTGTGCCACAGCTGGGCGGCGATCAGGCCGCCCTCGGCGTGCACCGCCTCGGTGACCCGCCGCCAGGCGCTCACCTGCTCGGGGGTGTGGATGCCCGGGGTGTGCGCGTAGCCCTGCGCCTCGGCCGAGATCTGGGTGCCCTCGGAGATCACCAGGCCCGCCTGGGCCCGCTGCCGGTAGTACTCAACCGAGAGCTTGCTGGCCAGGTCGCCGGGCTGGTCGGCGCGCATCCGGGTCAGCGGGGCCATGAACACCCGGTTGCGGACCTTGAGGCTGCCGAGGGAGAGCGGATCGAAGAGTCGGGTCACATCAGTGCGCAACGTGGCGGATCGGCGGCGGTATTCCGCCGAGGCGCCCGCGACCGGTGTTGCGTGGGCCACGTTGGCGGGATCGGTCCAGATGTCTGGCCAGGCCTTGCGCACCCCACGGGGGCGGGGGTGAGGATGTGCCATGTCTCCCCGCAAACACCGCCGGCCCATCGACGACGTCGACGAACAGGCGCTGGTCGTCAGCGAGCCGGTGGAGGCGGTGGCGGGCCTGGCCGGCGTACGGTCCGCGATGGCGCACACCGTGGGCCAGATGGGGGTACGCCGCACCGCGATCGGGCTGACCCGGATCAACCAGGTCAACGGGTTCGACTGCCAGGGCTGCGCGTGGCCGGACACCGATCCGAAGCACCGGCCGCACGCGGAGTTCTGCGAGAACGGCGCCAAGGCCCTGGCCGACGAGGCGACCCTGGCCCGGGCCGACCGCGACTTCTTCGCCGCGCACCCGGTCGCGGAGCTGTCCCAGCGCACCGAGTACTGGCTGGGCAAGCAGGGCCGGATCACCGAGCCGATGGTGCTGCGCGCCGGCGCCAGCCACTACGAGCCGATCGGCTGGCCCGAGGCCTTCGACCTGGTCGCCGGGCACCTGCGGGCGCTGGACTCGCCCGACGAGGCGCTCTTCTACTGCTCGGGCAAGACCTCCAACGAGGCCGCCTTCGTCTACCAGTTGCTCGCCCGCTCGTTCGGGACCAACAACCTGCCGGACTGCTCCAACATGTGCCACGAGTCCAGCAGCTACGCGCTGATCCAGACCATCGGCCTGGGCAAGGGGTCGGTGAGCCTGGACGACGTACACCACGCGGAGCTGCTGGTGGTGGTCGGGCAGAACCCCGGCACCAACCACCCGCGGATGCTGGCCGCGCTGGAGTCCGCCAAGCGCAACGGCGCCCGGATCGTGTCGATCAACCCCCTGCGCGAGCCGGGGCTGACCCGGTTCAAGAACCCGCAGCGGCCCCGCGGCGTACTCGGTCACGGCACCGCGCTGGCCGACCTGCACGTGCCGGTCCGGTTGAACGGCGACCTGGCTCTGTTCCAGGCGATCGGCCGCTCCCTGCTCGACCACGACTCGGCTGAGCACGTGGTGGACCACGAGTTCATCGAGCGGCACACCACCGGCTTCGAGGCCTGGGCCGAGCACCTGCGCCACCTCGACCCCGACGCCGTACGCCGCGCCACCGGGCTGGACGAGGAGACCATCGAGGCGGTCGCCGCGGAGTTCCGCCGCTCCCGCGCCACGATCGTGTGCTGGGCGATGGGGATCACCCAGCACCGCAACGCGGTGGCCACGATCAAGGAGATGGTCAACGTCTGCCTGGCCCAGGGCAACATCGGCAGGCCGGGCGCCGGTGTGTGCCCGGTGCGGGGGCACTCCAACGTGCAGGGCGACCGCAC